>TARA_R110000868_G_scaffold120477_5_pt1 | contig 31252 bp, 30 predicted proteins | sample TARA_R110000868 | Tara Oceans TARA_R110000868 (sample SAMEA4397489) | marine metagenome | biome: Polar Biome; feature: [SRF] surface water layer (ENVO:00010504); material: water (ENVO:00002006), including particulate matter (ENVO:01000060) such as... | depth 5 m | reverse complement strand
CTTTGCAGCTTATAAATTAAGTGCAGGAAAATCATTAAATGAGCGCATTCTAAATTGGCATTTACTTGAAGATGTGCTTGGCTGGTTCGCAGTCCTCATTGTCGCAGTCATTCTACTATTCGTTGATCTCCCCATTTTGGATCCAGTATTATCAATCGGCTTCACCTTGTTTATTTTAATAAATGTGGTGAAGAATCTTGTTGCAACCATTCGAATTTTTCTACAGGCAACACCTGATAAGACAGTCCGGCTAAAAATTATAAATGATCTGCAATCATTAACCTATATCAGTGATGTTCATCATATTCATCTCTGGTCACTTGATGGCAATAACAATGTTTTAACCGCTCACCTTACCCTTAATAACTCTATTGACCCTTTAGTTCAGACCAAAATAAAGGATGAGATAGCAACACTGCTAATTCCCTATGACTTATCGCATACAACAATAGAATTGGAGTTTCCAAACGAGACATGTCGAGACAAATAATCAATTAACTTTATTTATCTTCCAATGCGTTTGCTAATGCAAATACTGCCTCCAATTCAGAGCAATGCTGGGATTTCATAATCTCAGCGCGCTGTTGTTTTTCATGTTTTTCCGTCATGGCCAGCGCCAATGCTAAGGGTGGCGGTACATTTCTGAAAAGACATTGAAGATTATCTGAAAGAACTACACCTTCGGTATAATTTCCCGGTTCTTTTCTGGCTGCGCGTAGCATACCCTTTTGTTCTTCCGTCAAGTCTTTGAAGCGGGAGATTTGTTCAATCTCCTCTTTCGGGCAAACCATAGCGATCCACCACTCAAACATGCTGAGCAGTTTTTTGGCAGCGTCAGGAAAATCTTCCAGATTTTGTGTAGCCAACCACAACCAAGCACCGAGCTTGCGCCACATTTTTACAATCTTGACTAAGAAAATGGAGAGTAACGGATTCGTGGTGATCAAATGCGCTTCATCACCCAACACAAAGGTGGGACGATGATCGTACTGCTCCCTTTCCACGACGCCATTGATTTGATTCATTAATCCCATAAAACCCAATGCGAGCTGATCTTCGTAGCCCTCATTAGCTAACAGCCCCATTTCCATAATGGTGACATCGGCCTCTGGCCAGGCCTTACCCGCACGATTAAAAAAGTGTCCGGCGGTGCCGGAGCAATACAGAGCCATCGCATCCGCCATGTCTTGGGCGCGTTCTCGGCGCTTGGGTGTGCTGGACTCGTCCAACGCCAATTTATTCATTGCGCTAACCACATCCTCAGTTAATACAATTTCCTGGCTGCCAGTCGCCTGCTTATCTTCTGCAGCGATGATAATCGCTTTTCTAATCGTCAACCGATCCGCCCGAGTCATGAGGGCTTCTTCCTTGCTATCGCCGCCGGTAATCATTATCCGGGCTTTCAGCTCCATTTCGCCCAATAAATCACGCTCTTCGTCATCATCACTGCTATCCGAAGCATCTAATGATTGCTCTTCATAAGCTGATGGCTCTTCATCAAAGGAAGCTTTCTGCGCAATTTCTCGCTTGAGCATTTCATAGGCATCCGCAAAAGGCGGCAAACTCACATCCTCTTTTGGGTGAAGGGTTACCTGATTGACGCTCAAACCAAAGTATTTGCAATAATCACCAAACAGCTTATATGAGCCACCTTTTTCAATAATGTAAATACGCGCACCGTAAATAGCGACAACCTGCAAGAGCACGTACACCATCAAAGCGGATTTACCCGAACCCGGAGGCCCCAACACCAAACCAAATGCGTTCTTGGCTCTATCCAATTTATTGAGTGGATCAAAAGTTAGCGGCTCACCACCGCGATTAAAAAACACCATGCCAGGATGTCCAGTGCCCCGACTGCGACCATAGAAGGGTAATAATCTAGCCAGATCACTGGAAAACACGAGACGGCTTTTACGGTTGATCTTCTCCCGTATCGGCTCATAGTTCATCGGCAGCTGCCGAATATAGGTATCTAGCGGCAACAACTCGTCTTTTTCTCGAATGGGATGCAAACCATTAGCTAATAACAACGCATTCGCTTCATTGGTTTTCTTTTGCAGATCAGCGAGTGAGTCACCACGAGTAAAAAGCGTTATGACTGTAGGCAGCAGATAGTCACCATGGGACATCCATTTCAGCGCTTCTTTAGCATCCTGCTCAGCGGCCATCGCCTCGGCGGTTTCGCCCTTTGCCGCATTGAGTACTTGCACCACATGGTTTTCTACCAAGTCCTGCGGTTGCAGCGTCAGGCATATGGAAAGAATACTGCCCTCAGGCAGCTTATCGAATAATGCATATAAATTATCGCCAACCTGTCGTTCGCCGGTAAAGTGACCGGGTAATGGTTTACGTCTCAACGCATCAACGGTAATAGCTCGGTGTGGCATATCGTCAAACCACCAAACACCGTGTTGCTTATCAGACTCTGGCTGTGTCAGGAATAATAATTCGGATAAGTCGTGACTAAATGCCTGATCCTTTTTTTCTGGCAAGGGAAGTAACTCGATCAAGGCATCGAGATCACCTTGAACCACGTCCGCCTTGGGGTTAAACCAACGCAGCAACCAGGCGTAGAGATCACAGTCATCACAACGACGGGTGCCGATGCCGCTTGCCATCATCTGCGTGATAAAACGCTCAGCGACCTGATTAATCTCCGTAACGGGATCAATATTCTCGTTGTCGCTGACCTCACGTCGACGAAAAAGAAAGACTCGCACCCGGCGCACTTTGCCTCGCCAATTACCGCCAGTTACCGTGGTATCTTCAAAAAGCCCTGTATTGCGTGTCATACGCTTAAAATGCCGTTGCATACGCGCTACAAAATTTTTCGCCAGAAGGCGATGTTCATCAGTCTGCCTGCAATACTTTTCAACATAGGCATCAAGTGACCGAGACAATACTGAAAGTGAATCTTCATCCGAAACAAAGCACTGCAATACAAAAGGATTGTCATGTGCGGGGATGGTGTGATTAATACAGGTTTGAATATTATCCTGTACTTCTTGCAGAAAACTGTCCGAACGTGCCTCGGTGGATACACCGGTAATTTCAAACATCGCGGCAGCGCTATATCCATCTTCCAGTGTGAATGTTTCGGAGACCTCGTCGTAATCCACCCAAGGCAACCAGTCGCCCAAGGAGACCGGGCGACGATAGAGCTGATCGACATCATTATCAGTAACCCCTGATGCGTTTTTTGATGGTTTAAATAGCATGGCTATTCCCACCCTCCTTGTTCACCCGGAGCGGCAATATGGTTCTGTGTATACAGTCTAAAAAATGTGCTGTAACCAGGCACTGGATGGCCTGCTGGTGTCAGATGTTTGAAGACATACATGCTCAAGGTTGGATTTGGCAGCCACATAAACTCGCCTTGCACCTTTTCTTCTTTTTCACTGGCCAGTCGGCCAGGTTTTTCCAGCTTCACATCATTAGTTTTATGAAATTTATTATCGTGTATGGTCTTCATCGACGGCATATCGGTGCCAAATACCTTCGCTTTGGATGTTGAACAAGCAGACAACAGCCCGTAGTTAATCCAAATCACGGTTACTATGAGAATCATCTTTCGCATAACGTACTCTCCTTGCAATTGAATTTTTATCCAGTGGCAAACTGCGATCCAAATGCACAGATATCGCTGCCCCAGGATTAACCACTACCGCATCAAAACTTTGTTTTTGTCGAGCCAATAACCAACGACTCACTTCATCGGTGGCTGACTGCACCGCTTCACCGGCTACCAATTTATTAATATCGCCTACAACAGTGCTTGTGGTTGACCCCGTTAGGGACGATGTTTGGTGCTGCTGTTGCGCTTCGGCATAGGCAGAGCCAGCCGCACCTAATCCAGCCAGACCAACACGTTGAGTAATAAATGATGGGGCGTTGGTAACAAAACGTCCCGCAACGCAGGGCACACCACTTGGGTCAGAGATATAACCCAAAGGTTTCCCCTGGCTACTATGGTTGACGATAGAACCATCCTCAAAGATAAAGGTGGCCGATGTTAAGCGGGCGCTGACACAAGAAAGATTCCAGTCACCAAACCCCAGCCCACTGAAAATCATGCCTTCGACCTCTGGCATATCATGGCCATTAGCTAAAAGGTTTTCTTTACCAATGTAGATTTTTATCGGATAAGGATCGGGCGTCTGCCCTTCCACCGGAATGCGGCCAATTAAAGCCGTCAACGCCAGCCCATCCGTCAAAGTGGCATCTTTGGGCAACGTATAAATAGGCTCCACAATAATCTGCTTTTCTTTCTGGGAATCCTGAGTCTTATGATTCACTTGAGTCGTATCAGGCAAGCGAGGCAGCAAGCCGGTGAACCGACCATTCTTACCATCGTTATTTTCAGGCTCACCATAATCGATGGGGTTATACCAGACTCCCTGATCAGGATTAACCGGAATCACATTCTGACCGTCAAAACCAAAACCGATTGGCAGCCCATCCTGATTCAATTTCCCGATATCATTGTGCGTTTTTTCTTTTTGCCAATCAGCTAATTCACCTTTTAACTCGCTGAGGTTCTGCTGCAATACATTTATGGACACCTTGGTTTCATTCACTGCTTCCTGTGCCTGTTTATTCGCTGCTTCCAGCTTTGAAACTTTTTGCTGATTCTCCAATACCTTACCCATGCTCTCATTGGTTGATGCGTTTAGCCTATCGGCCTTTTGTACCGCCTCACGGGCATAGGCTTGCAGTGCTTTGATGGTGTCGGTTTGAGTATCACCATCCTGCGGTTTAGCTCCAGAATCGTACCCCGGCATTTGATCAACAGGCTGAAAACTTTCTTGCTGGTCAGCACACATCACTAATGACAAACAGCCAATAGCGAGTAACACGCCACCAATGAGTAAGGGGTTCATACGCTTTTCAGCCATCGTGCTGCTCCCCACTTTGTTGCTTTGTATTTGAAGGAATCAGCTTTAAGCTTTCAAGAAAGGATTGATTTGAGACGAGGTATAAAGTTGTTGTATCGCTTTCACTACCTGCTAATCCCAAATAACTATGCTGTACTGTCGCCGTTAACCAATCGCCCCTAAGGCGATCATTTAGATTTAACGTAGGTAGCGCGTTAGTGTTATTAAACCGTAGCTGTAGTGGTTGCATAGAAAGGTTACGAACCTTAACGGCGGTCACCGTCAATCCATTACCCCGCCATGACGCTATCGGCACAGTTTCAACTAGCTCGCCGCGAATTAATGGCACAGGGCTCGATAATTCAAGCGCAATACGTTTAATGGCACTATCGCTACCCGCTAAACGCTCCGGCGCATATAATTGCTTCGCAGCATACCGTGTCAGCCGAATGCGCCAGTCTTCCGTGTTTTTGTACGAAGTGCTTTCCTTACTAAGGTTCCTAACGCTTTCCTGCGTTATCACTATCAGCTCATCACCGCCGGTTGCGACATCGCCAGCTATGACGTCCAGTAAGAAAACCTGCTGATCGCTCAACCCCTGGATACGGATACGGCTACGCGGAAAAGACTCCAGCGCCTTGATATATAAAACGCCGTTAGCCGCAAGCACCGTGACTTTGTGCTTAATGCTATCGGGGAGCCAATAACGCATCTCATCGGGAAAATGAATAAGTCGTTCATGGCCAATTTGAAGTTGAACATTGATGGGGCGTTTGTCCCACAGTACACGCTCTGGCGTATCAGCTGCTGCCGTAACAGCGACCAAGCCTAACGCGAGACTAAACAGCCATCGACCAAACAACCAATGTGCATAGCTTTTCATAATTCATCTCCTGGTCGCTGAAAGGGCTTTCCAAGTTCATTATTTTGTAGAAGAACCGGGCGCATCGCTTCATTGCAAGCCAATGCCAAACCCCAGGGATTAACCTCCTTATCAACATCAAAGCGAACAATACGCAGGGGGTAACGCAGCAAGACATCCTTAACTGGGTGGCCGCCAATCGACTCCACGAGATTGACATCCAGCCAGGTTTTCCAGGCACTATCCGTTTCCATCTCAACACGTTGACGGGTATAAGACTGCCCCAAGATTTCCTGTACTGAGCGAACCCGCTGGCGCAGTTCTCCCAAGCCATGCTTGGCATTCATATCAGCCTCTAATGCTGATCGGCATCCCGGCGTCAAAAAACCTTGCAGCGTATATATCTGTTTGGGGTAATCTTTCTCGCCGTCACTGGGCCAGCGGTTTAACTGCTGGAAGATGTAGTATGCAAAGGTATAAACCAGTGGTGCAGGCACTTCATCAAAATGGGTAACCATGCCTTGAGTCATGTCAGGCGGAATATAAAGTCGCCGCATCTCCTGCAAGACGCCATTACGCCACCATAGAGCAACCACAGTAATGATCAGGCACACAACCGCGATACGTAGCGTACGAATATGATCACAGGTGGCTAATAGACGCTGTCGTGCCTGATTGTTTCTTAAAGGCATCGATATTTTCATCGATTTACTCTCCTGCCAACATCCCAAATATGGCTTTGTCGTAAAAACGAAGAACGCAGCAGGTGAAGGTTGGACTTCCCAGACTTTACTAGACATGGGTTGATTCCAAATAATACGTTTCTTCAAATTTAGCGGGTGAAACACCACCTGTATGTGAATGACGCTTAATTGGATTGTAAAACATCTCGATAAAATTAAATATCTCTGTTTTCGCTTCTTCTCTTGTCGGGTATATCTTTCTTTTAGTGACACGTTTTTTAAAGGTTGCAAAAAAGCTTTCAGCAACGGCATTGTCGTGACAGTTACCTCGACGACTCATTGAGGGCTTTAAATTATTCTCACTCATAAACGCTAGATAATCATGGCTGGCATACTGGCTACCCTGATCACTGTGCACCAGCACTTCATGCTTAGGCTGCCTTTGCCAGACGGCCATCATCAAAGCCTTGATCACTAAATGACGATCCATGGTTTTATCCATTGACCAACCGACAATCCGTCGAGAAAATAGATCCAGCACGGTTGCTACATATAAAAAGCCTTCGTAAGTACGCACATAGGTAATGTCGCTTACCCAGGCTTGATTCGGCGCATCAGGATTAAACTGCCGAGCTAAGATATTATCGGCAATTTTGCCTGCCTTACCTCCTTTGATATAACGACGTTTATAGTCTATTTGAGCGCGTAATTTATTGTCTCGCATAATCTTGGCAACACGGTGCACGCTGCACGTTTCTCCCGCCTCACGTAAGTCCTTGTGTATCCAAGGGCTACCATAGGTGGCGCCGCTGGCCATATAGGACTCTCGAATCAGGGTAAGTAACCGGCGATCCTCAAGAGCGCGGTTCGATACCGGCCGATTAAGCCAGGCATAAAATCCACTGCGGTGAAGTTTAAACACGCGGCACATGGTTTTGATTGAAAACTCATCACTGTGGTCGCGGATAAAGGCGTACTTTACTCGGGGTTGTTGGCAAAGTACCTTGCGGCCTTTTTTAGAATGTCGCGCTCCTCTGTGACGCGATTTAACTCGGTTTTTAATCGGACTATTTCGGCCTGGTCATCCGAGGATTTTATTTGCTGTGAACTACCATGTTGATCTGATCGCCATTGATACAGCGTTTTGGTGCAAACGCCTAAGCGCTCGGCGACCTCATTAACGGTATATCCCCGCTCAACAACCTGTTTGACAGCTTCTGTTTTAAACTCGTCTGTATATCGCTTGCCTCTGCTCATAAACACCTCTGTTTGAGTTACATTTTAACTCTTTTTGGTGTCTAGCAAAGTCTGGGAAGTCCAGGTCTTCTAGCCATAGACGCAATCGCAACTGATAAAACCCCAGAGGCTTGCCCCGCTTTAGCTTTTGCAAGACCGTTGCACCAATAACAACCCAAGCAATAACCAACAGCAAGCCGATGCCCACACCCATCATCAGATAACCAAATAGTCCGCACACAATCACACTGCCAGGCACTAGGACGATGCCGCCCACGGTGACCAGCAGCATCAGCTCCGAAAGCGAGCACCCCCTGAAAATTGAAGGTTCGGCATTCAACCTTAAGGGCAACAGCTCGTTGATTTCCTGTTGTAAATCCATGGCTTAAATTATTCCAACAGCTTCGTTCAGGAAGAAGGACACGATGGCCAACAACACGCCAGCAATCACGGCGGTCAAACCTACAGAACCCCAATCTGGGTCATTAGAGCTACGCGCTTCGTTAAACTTGGAGAGTAAAATCCATCCAACCCATAGGAAACCTGCACCCGATATGACCAACGCGATATAATCGATAGCGTCACCCGACCAACCCTGCATAAAAGCCAAATAGTTGCCACTAGGTGCCCCGCTTGTTGGGTTCACAGGTGTAGGCAACTGTGCTTGGGCGGATATTGAGATCAGCCAAAGCCAGAACATTGAATAATGAGCGATGTATCGCTTCTGCTTAGAAGTAGATTCGTACATTGTAGGGTTCATAGTCTTCCTCACTTTTTTTCATTAAAAGTTTTGCGTAGTTTTTTTTCGTCAGCGCTATCGCAGTAGGAAGCCAAGAACGAGGGTTAATAAAATCGAGCGAACTGATCGAGTCAGAAAGTCATAGAAATTTATTTTTCGGTGTGACCAAGCCTTCCACTGAGTGACAATGACCCAGGCGACCCAAATATAAAGCACCGAATAAAAAATCAACAGAATCGTTAGGCTAAAGCTCCCCATAGGAACACCCAACGTAGCCCCAATGAAAGCGGCCTCTTGAGACGCAGAGACCGCCATTAGCGATAATCTCCGTCTACGGGTGGTAACGACCGTGGCTCACGCCGCACCGCATTGGCGGCATCAACAATACCTTGTGATATTTTTTTCAGGTCAGCTCTCAAGCGCTGATAATCAACCAACTTCCGGTCATGTGGATTGGCTGCTTGCTGGGCTTCGCCAATGATTTTGGTGATGGCTTCCAGCTCTGTATTCAGTCGCTGGAGCACAGACCGCTCCTGGTCAGTGACGGCATAGGTAGGTGCTGGCAGTACAGCAACCACTAGTATGAGAGTTTTTGTCATTCGCATGATCATTGTCCTTTAGTTGGGGCAATGATCATGGAAATTTCAGATTAGAAATATGGGAAAGCTTTCATACGGGAAGGAAGGTTAATTTAGCTTGAGCTATAAAATAAATATGATCGTATAGTGCGTAGCAGCTTGAACATTCAAACCATAACTGCTTAGATTCTGCTTCAAGGTGCGGTCGGTCTTGCTGCGCCTTTCGATGACCACCCAAGCGCGCATGAAGATCTTCAATATTCTCTGCCTGTTCCAGCAGAGCCTGATTGGTAGATATCTGCGGCATGAATAAAATTCACAAATCCTTCCCCTCATGTATTGCTTGATTTCCTTCTCGACAATATCCCATAATCCAGCTCAGAAAAGACTCGAACTCCTCATAGTGTTTTCGGCCGTAAAAGGTACCCCCTATGTTCCAGTCGGATGGGTGGAGAATTTTCATTGAGCCTCCACCGCCGTCGGTGATTCTTCCGCAAGCTCCTCACTCGCACCGATACTTTGAAGTAAGGCCGAATACTGATCAGAATCCTTTTCCTTGATTTTCCGTAAGATGAAGTTTGCTGTGGTTTTCATCTCTGGAACATCAATAGGTAAAACACTTCGCTCAAATAAACCCGCTAGGTGGGAAAACTCATTGTTTATACGATCCGTGAGTGAAGCGGCTAATGCATCATCACCGAAAAATCGCGTCAACTTGTCATCTTTCTCCACAGCATTGGGATATTTGTAGTACAAGAATGCCTCAAGAAACTTACGGGCATTGTTTCCAAAATTGTAGTAACAGTCATGATTTTCATCACATTCAACTTGAGCATGGGCACATTTGTAAATTTGATGAAACAAGAAATTGAATTCTGTAACATAATCCTTAAGGTATCGAGGCATCAATGTAATATCGCTGGCTTGATCCGTTCGGTTAATGATGAAGTATTGGGACTTGCTTTTGGTCAATGCACCTGGAAGCCGCTTCAGGTACTTCAAAAAGTCCAAGTTATGAGTCGAAATAAACAACTGCTTAAACCGATCGCGTTCTTTTAGCTCCCCACCATCTTCATATTTCTCAGGTGTTACAATCTCTGCATTGATGAGGCTGTAGACAAAAAAGATATGGTTTGCATCCAGACTGGAAATTGGATCATCAATCCAGATGATCGGCTGATTACCTTTAGTCTCTATATCCCCAAGTTTTGCCATGAAGTAACAGAAAGCTATCAGACTGCATTCCCCCTCACTAAGGTGGAATGCCTTTTTGTCGTTTCGAGTTACTTCAAACCGGTATCCTGTTGACGTATTCCCAGGATTTTCTTCAATGGCTTTGAGTGAAAGGGACTGGTGGCCAAAGAAATTATTCAAATAGTCATTTACCCGGTCAGCCCCCTTGCTTTCATCTTTAAGCTGGGCCTTCAGTTCACTGATCTTTGCTCGCTTTGTCTCGACTTTTTCATTTATAGTATTTTTGGCCTTCTCCGCCTTGCCCATCTCTCCGTTTAACACATCAATAGCTGTACATTCATCTTCATATTTTATGTTGCTAATGAATGTATGAACTTCATGAAGCCTGAGAGCAGCACGAGCTTTCGATTGATCGGCACTCAGCGAAGCAGTGAACTGATTTGATTCGTTTCTGAGATTTTCATACGAAGCTCTAACTGCATTCAAAGAATTATCAACGAAGTCAGGATCATTAAATAAGAGATGAGTGAAGATGTCGTTCTTTCGATTTTCTATCTGTCCTTTAATGGAATCCAGACTTGCACAATAAGAATCTGATTGGGCCGACCACTGTTCTTCCAGTAAATCCAAGTTGGTGGTGAAGTTGGAATAGAAATCCGAATTCTTGATTTTAAACAGACTTGGAAATCGTGACCGTTCACGTTCAATTGATACAAGTAGGTTATCCAGTGCTTTCCGAAGTTCTTCAGATTCCTGATTGAAATGCTTGTCCAACTTTACCCATAAATCTGGAGGAAGATCGCTACCACAAAATGCGCACTCATCTCTTTTCCCCTGGTGATGTTCTCGACCAGTCCTCACCCACGTTGCCAGCGCAGCATCATTTAGCAATTCCTGAATCGGGTCAGATGCCTGAATCTTTTTTTCAATTAGCGTTTTAGCCTTTGATGCGATGGCAAAGCATTGAAGATCAAATAATGATGATTCTGGTATTTCAAGTTTGGGTTCTTCCCTGAGGAGATCACGAAACTTGCCTGCTTGTTCATCAGTAAGTGGGGAATAAGTATCTTTGGTAACAGCAGTGATATCTATTTTTATTTTTGGCACATTGTAGTTAGCATCCCCAAAGGATTTATTGTGCTTAATTCCGGTACCTGCCTTATTGGCTTTGTCGCGTAACTTTCCCTCCAATTCTGACGACGTATCGCCATGGGCTTTTCGGGCTTCTTTGAATTTATCCTCAGCACCGAGGAGGTCACCAAGCAGTCCTGACCTATCCTCTTCCCTCCCGAGTTCCGCCTCATGCTTTTCGATCTCTTCCTCAAGTTTGGCATTATCCTCACCCAAGATTGCGAATGAATTGATGGCCTCCTCATCATCAGCGATGAAACGTAGATTGTCTTTGACGAAATCTTCGTTGAAAACCCGAACCACTTGACCATGATTATTTAGCGAGTTTTGCGTGACATTGTTGCCGCCGTCGAAAGAAATCTGAAATTCAGGTGAGCAATATTTGTCTGAGATCGAACCAGTTTCGATGGCTCTAAAAATCCGTGACAAAGTTGTTTTTCCTGAATAGTTACGACCATAAAGAATATTGATCTTTTTAAACTCAGCAATGTTATTACCGCCATCCCTTACGGATGAGGCCCATCGAAAATCATCAAAAACTGCCATGTTTTTGATCGAATCAATTTTCTTTATCTCGCCGCCCATGAAATTCTCTTCTGCTCCATTTTCTAGTATCTAGACGATTGTTCTAACAGCTTATCGGAGCGATGCAACACCACCTCCCCCGCCTAACCCAGTTAATCCCTAAGGCAAACACGTTATGCCCCACCGCTATCCGTTTCTAACACTAGATCGGCGTACTATGGAATCATTATCATCAATTCTCAATAGCGGCAGCTCCCAATGCATGGCCGTGGCCGAAAAAAGATATGTCATCCACCGATCGAAACTCGTAAGGCTTATCGCAATGTTGGACACATCACCGTCACTTATCTGTCAAATGTAGAAATATCTTCCCAACATACCCATGCTTATCCTCTTTCTGGAACAACACATGATTGTTATCAAATCTCTGTTCCACGCCACTTCCATCACTCCACCAGTCAATCTCACGCTGATAGGTATTAGAAACAATGAATGATTCTAAAATTATTTCAGGATCACCTAACCTATTCTGAATATCCTTAATAGTTTTATGAAAACGTATTTTTGGATCATCAAAGCCATGTATTCGAGCTAGCCCTTTAGGATCGATAAAGCAGACATACTGCCTCCCTTCCACAATCAGCCACAGGATAAAGTCAGGGTAAAAGTTTCCAGCCTCAAAAAAACCAACGCCCTTGCCTTTGCTTTGATTACGAAGAAGATACAACTCTTTGCCATCAAATTCTGCCGGCGTACTGGTGTAGTATTCTTTTAAATCTTCAACAAAATCACGCTCCCCCTCATTCAAAGGAACAGGTGCTAGCTTGACGACTTCGTTGTTCTTGAAATAGATTAGTGGCTGGTAAAGGTGCCTGGAAAAATCAAACGCTTTCATATTGCCAAATGACCAGGCATCCCGGAAGGTCTTGTTTTGCAGTTGATCTTTCAGTTCATTAATTTTACTAATCCAATCTTCTGCATTGCGGTCGATGGTGGCTTTGTATTCGTCAATGAAGTTGTCGTCGGTCTGGCTAACGTCGTAATACTCCAGATGAGGCCCTTCGTACTCCTGCTTGCGGAAGTTATAGTAACGTTCAGCATATTTTTTGAGTAATGACACCGCAATTTCTTGCCACATGCGAACCCGCTCAAAATTAGTCACCTCAAGCAAATCAGCAGGAATGAGCAGGCGGTACCAGCTCGGATCAACCAACAAGCCTTTGATCTGATGGCGATTAAGCTGCAGGTTGTACCAGGCCTTTTCATTTTTGTATTGCGCTAACTCAAAGAAAATTTCGTTGTAATCAATAAACGCGAGGTGCTTCTGCTCCAAAAAACCTTCATGCAGGCTTTCATCTAATGCCACCGCAGCTTGACTAACGGAACGTTTGGCTTGAATGCGGGGATACCAGTTCAGTGTCACCCGACCATTCATATCCTTTGGTGGCTCTTCGAGATAGGGTTTTTTCGCTCGTTTGAAAGGTTCGACATTTTGATCTAAACGAATCAGCTTCAGGTCAGATCGTGTCAGGCGCTTAATCACTGGCAAGGTAATCACTTCCGTGGTTTGCTCGCCTACGCCTTCTTCTTCCAGATACTCTTCAAACTCTTTCATGTAATCAGAGCGAATACCAAATACATTTAAGGTTTCCAAGGTTTGTAAGTGCTCTGGATGTTTGATACCCGGTACGTGGTTACTACGTTTGAGCGAGAATTCGTAACCACGTAGACGCACACCACGGCCAAACAGCTGAATAATCTCAGACCCTTCACTTCGGCCAACATTCATCAAGCCCATGGTACTTACGCGCCAGGAACTCCAGCCTTCCGTGAACTTCTTCGCCCCTACCAATAGATTGATGGGTGATTTCTGTTTATTAATCCCCTTAAACAGCGAGCTGGAAAAGCTTTGATCGGTGACTACCGTGTTAGGAAGATTAGCCTCTTCACATAGGTTAATCAGCTTGGCTGAATCCCCGACATTAATCACGCCAAACCATTCACTCTCGCCTACACGCAGACCGATTTCGCCACCACTGCCTTTTAGGTGCACAAGATGCAACATGCCACTGGTGTCAGCATTAAACACACAACCCAACACATCGCTAAAAACCGCATTAGCTTGATCTGCCTGCCACAGCTTTTGCAAATAGTTAAAGGCACCTGCGAAAATGGGTTTGCCGCTAGCATCACGCAAATCATCTTGCTGATTTAAAAACAGCTCAATAAAATGGCTGGATTCGCCGCCTTTATTGGCCACAAAGCGTGCCACAAACTGCATAATGGCCTGAATATCTGAGACTGTTTCTGCGTTGGCCTCATTCTTTGCCGTCACCTTACCACCAACAAATATCCACAAAGGATCGGCAAGCAAGTATTCGGCAATGGATTTCTGCTTATCCTTAAACAGCTTCTTCTGTTGGTAGAAGCTTAAAATACAGCCGGTGAGATAGAGCTGGGTTTGTTCCGGCGTCCACACATCACTCAAATTCAAAATAAAATGATCTTTGCCGTAGCCATCACCATGGAAAAACTTATAGGAATAATCAAACAAAATGCACTTGGCGTATTGCTGAATCAGGCGGTATTTAGGCGATGAACTTTGCTTGCCAGTGGGCGCAAAATCCTTACCACTGGCTGCTTTTATTGCTTGACCAAAAGTAGCGGAATACTCGAAGGAAAAGCCGGTTTCGCACAATTGATTACGCTTGGCCATCCAATCCACACCACTGGCACCGCGATGACCTTCATCCACCAATACAAGATTGTTAGATTCAAACGACTCAACGGCCACGGTTTTGTCGCCGGATTTTTCCTTTAGCTTGTGAATATCGATAATCTGTGCAGATGATTGGGTAAAAAGCGAACCACCGTCTTTCACAAACAGATCCGCATCAAGGTTCGATGCATCCATCTCTTCCTTATGCTGAACGGATAGACCTTCATTAGGCGTCAACAAGATGGTGCGATTAAAGGTTTTGGCCTTGCCCGATTTTTTCAGGTAGTGCTGAAATTGCAAAATATTCACATGCATGATCAGGGTCTTACCACCACCCGTGGCTATCCATACCGCCAGCTTGTTTAGCTCACTCTCTTTAAAGGGCTCAATAAAATGGGCTTCTGCCTGTTTGCCTTTTTGCTTGAGGTGCTCCTGGTTATAGTCCACCAAAAAGTGATTTAGCTCGGCACATAGCGCTGCTTTATTGTCAAAGTAACGAGTGAGATAGTGCTCTGTAAACAATATGGACAAATATTGAAAATAAAGCGGGTACAGCGTATTGCCCGCATGGTTACGCCTTTCTGTAATACGTCGCCAATATTTGACGATGTTATCGTCATACTCACGTAGCAGATTATTTTTAACCGGCCTACCAGCCTCGGGTATCCAGCTCATTAGCTCGTAGAGATAACGGCTGGAATTCTCTTCATCAAAGCCAATCAGGTGATCGGCAGAGAGCGTCTTGCCTAATATCTCCAGGCTTTCAACACCAAACTGGCGCAGCATCCACTGCCCCAGAACTAATTTCATTTCAAAACGCGCCATGTTCGATGCTCCCTATACGTCTTTTACATCAAACATGAGTCGCTTGAATTCTATTTCTGTCATCTTCACTTTGGATTGCGGGTCTTCCAGAGTATGGTCCCCATTGACATAAATATGCTCAAACTCGGTATCACGGGGGTTGTAGCCCTGCTTATCCAAAAACTCTTCCAGAGCAGCATTGTCCTTTTCTTTCAGATTACGCCATACCACCAAGACTGATTCACCTTTGGGATTAGTGCCGGTAACAATCTTAAAACCACGAATCACATCCATGGTCTGTACCGTTAGGCCAATCAGGTAATTAAAGGTCTCAACCAAATCCACCGTTGTCGGCGTGGTCGCGCCAACACTGCCTGAGCCTATATTGAGTTTATAATTGAAGGGATCTTCGAATTGTTCGATGTTTAATAAGGATGGGCTATCGGCGGATTCAACGTCTAGCCAGTAGCCGAGCATGTAGTCTTCTTTTAAGGAAAAATTGGTTTGAAGCTGATTTTGCCCGACAGAATTGGACTTTAATCTTATATTTTCTATCGTGTCTTCATACCCCTCAAGCGAAAAGTACTTAACAAAATGGCTTACCCCTCCACCAGCCCTCACTGGCTTACCATCCACCCACTTGTCGGTATAAACACTTTTCTTAACTCTAGGAACAAGAATGTCACTAAAATATTTCCCCATCTCAACAAGACAGTATTTTCGCCCTCCCTGATCTTTCCTGTTCAAATTAATTGTAGCGTGCGCAGTAGTTCCTGAACCTGCAAAATAGTCCAAGATAACGCTATTTCTTCGTGAGCCGCCACCTATGAATATCGCATCCTCTACTGCATGAATTGACTTTGGAAAAGAAAAAACATTTGCACCAAACATGTTTTTTAGTAAGTTAGATCCATGCTCGGTGGATGAGTACTTCGCATCAAACCACGTTGAAATCGCTACTATACCTTCAGAATTAGCTCGGCGCTTATAGTAAATATAGTCCTTACCGCTTCTATCTTTTCTAACTTTTAGCTCACCAATATCGCTTTTTACTTTCTCACAACCCCACCTCCACGTCTTCTCTATTCCTTTGTCATTGTCAGGGTAAACAATGATCTCGTTCACACCGGGCTCCTCAATTAGCGCCCATGATTCGTTATTGTCATCCCATGTTATATTCGGGACGCGAATTTTTTCACCACTAATAAATATCGGATAGTACAAAAATTTTCTCGCGCTCCTATCTGAGTTCGATCCCTCCCTCCTTAAGTTTCTCCATTCAAAAGACCCGTCATCGTCTATTTGAGAAAATCTAGCTAGCTGTTTCTCCGTTGGGTGCATTCGGCCAATCTGGGATTCACTTGATTTTCCACCATATATCAAGTATTCATGCGCCACCGAATAACCACTCTGCATTGGCCGTCCTGATGGATTAGATCTAACACTAAATGTACCTAATATACCCCCTGGTAATTCACTCGAAATAAGGTGATTTAATTCTCGCTGTTGTGCATCATCTATTGCTGCAACCAAGATACCTTTAGGCTTTAATAATATTTTTGATTCCTTTATCCTAGACTCCATAAGTGAAACCCATGATGACGTTTGATAACCATTTTTATAGAGAATTGGAGAGGCATCAGTGTTATAAGGGGGATCTATATAAATGCAATCAACTATCTCTTTATATTTATGACTTAAACTATTTAGGGCTTGGTAATTATCTGAATTTACTAGCACTCCATCAATTCGGCTATCAACATTATCAATAGAAGAGATCAATCGCTCTTTGAAGCTATTATCAAAGTGTTTCGTGTCTACGATAAGAAACATATATTTTTCATAACTCCTAAACTTAGTGACCCCGGATGAAATATATTCATCATTAAGCTTCACTAAATCGACATTAAACAACTGCTCCCATTCATTTAACTGATTTTTATTTCCTACTATTTCTCCAATTAGACTTTCTGGCACCTTATCAAGAGTAATGAAATAATTAGTCTCCACCACAAACTTCTTCTTTAACCACAGCTTTTTCTGAAAATTCTCTATCTGCGCCAGCATACGAATAATCTTTTGTGCGATGCTGCGCAGTATTTTTATCTTTCTCAACTGTTGCTGAGTGAGTTCAAACGAAGCATCGTCAATATCATCCAGGTGCATGACTTCGTTTTTGATATAAAAATCCAGCTCACGATTTAAAAACCCACCCAGGTCTTTATGAATAAAGTAGTCAAAGGTATTTCTGGCGGTATAGTCATTAAGGTGTTTTTCAAGAATGGTGCGTTTGGCGTCTTTTTCTGTGGGGGCAGGTGTTTTTAATAAGGTAAGCCAGTCAGAAAATTCTGCTGCGGTTTGTTTAAAGATGGTTTCAACGGCGGCCTTGTTCAGATCAGTCTGCTTTTTCTTGCCCACGGGAATGAAGTTGAAGTGAATCAGTAGCTCGCCATCTTCAATACTGAGAGGGGTTTGTTCATCCAGTACAAAGCGGCGCTCTTCGCCGGATTTGGCTTTGACGTTGTCTTTTTCGGTGTCGGCCTCCACCAGCTTAATACGCACGGGCTTGTCGTTGTCTTGGGTGTCTTTCGCGATAAAGGCATAATCGCGCAGGTGCTCAGAAGATTTAATGTAGTACTGGTCGTGATTAGCCCAATAGAGTTTCACCTCTTCACCTTCGTAGGGAATGGCGTAGGTGTCGGCCTTGTAGCGTCGCTGGGAGATAAAATCCCCTTTATCGTAATAGCGGCTCAAGAAGGTATGTAGCTTGGAAAAAACGTCGTTTTCCAGCGCAGTAACATCTACGGCACTGGCCAGTTGTTGGCGCAGCTCTACCACCTTGGGAGATTGCTCTGGGTCCATGCCTGCATCGCTCAGGGTTTGGATGAGTTTACCCAATTCCGCCTGTGCGCCCTGATTGCCATCATTACTGTATTCGGCAAAGGCTTGTTTGACTTGGGGTAACAGGTCTTGCTCCAAGAAACGATTAATCTCATCGCGCTTTTGGTTCATAATGCGATAGATACCAAAATCAAGATCGGCCTTATCCATCTCAAAGAGGGTTTGCAGGGTAGAGATTAATTTGTTGTACGATTCACTCATTGTTGTTTCCTATTCCTAATTCATGCTTTCTTTTAAACTACTCGCCAGCGAATAGTGAATAATTCTTTTACGTCTGTTTTTTGTTTTAGTCGTTGTTCCAGCTGCTCGATGAGCTGATCACGTTTTCCCATGATCTCGTCTTCTACATCAAAAATTTCCTGGCGCTGTTTTCTTTGTTGCCGCTCCAGCTCACGCAGTTGTTTTTGAGCAGCCTGCTGTTCTTCCATGCTAAGGGCTTGGCGGCTTTCCCGTTTAAGCGCTTTTATTCTCGCCTTGGTATCTTGCAGGGCTTGCTCGGCAGAGAGCGCTTTGTCGTCAGCCCATTTTTCTAGTTTTTGCCGTTCTTCCTGAAAAAACTTGTTGTTAGCTTCCATTGCCTGGGACAAGGTAGCATCCAATTGACGCTGGCTTTGTGTTGCTAGTATCTCAGGTTGCGTTGCGGGGTTCACTGCTGTCTCAGCCACTTTGCCCGGCAGGTTAAATAGTTTTTGGCAAACTTCGCCGTCCAGTAAGACACCGTCATCTGTCAGGCCAGTAAATACCAAATATTGATCTGTTTGCAGGGCATCAATGGTGAGCAAGTTTAGCCTTAACCAACCAGCCTCCCCTTGCAGCTGTTCTGCAACGGCGACTTTGGCATCATGTTGCTGATAATCAAAAATAAGGCCTGCAATTGGGGTATGTGTTGTGCGGCCCTGCTCAATAACGTGTTCACCCAATGGATGGGAAAGCCGGTAGGTGTGACTATGAGGGCTTATGATTCGCGCTTCACCATTGAGACGCAGTAATTCATAACTGCCTGCTGGTGCGCCTTCTGAAATGGACTCAGCTAAATTAAAGCTGTGCTCTACTTCGTTAAATTCAGCGTTATTTGCCAATTGGTGGCGTGTAAGCGCCCAAAACCAACGGGTGACTTTATTGAGCCGTTGTTCGGCTTGATCGAGTTTTATTTTTAACAGGTCGTGAATATCTTCATCGAAATTTTCCAGTAAAAGTTGCTGGGTCTCTCTCAGGCGGTGGGTGATATCTGCTTCGAGCTGCTGTTGTAATTCATCAAAAGCCTGGGCTATAGCCTGCTGTGTGCGGCAGGTGTCATAGATCGCTTGAATGCGCTTTTCAAAATCGACGCCGGATTCAATGCTGCCCAATATGTCATCGGATGCGCCAAACACACCGTCAAACAAACGGAATTTTTGGGTGAGCAGTTCCAGCACTCGCTGGTCGGCGTAGTTGCGTTGGTTAACAAAATTAATCACTACCACATCAAATTGCTGGCCATAACGATGGCAACGACCGATGCGCTGCTCAACACGCTGCGGGTTCCAAGGCAGGTCATAATTGATCAGCAAGGAACAGAATTGCAGGTTAACCCCTTCGGCAGCGGCTTCGGTGGCGATCATGATTTTGCCATGATGTTTAAAGTAATCGATTAGGGCAGTGCGACGGTCTATCTGCGGTGAGCCGGTAATTTGGTCTGAGCCTTTATTTTCTTCCAGCCATTGGCGATAAATTTTAGTGGCCTCGGGGCCATTATTGGTACCACTGAAAGAGACTGTTTGGCCATCATAGCCTTTACTAGCGAGATACTGAGCGATATATTCTTGGGTACGTCTGGATTCGGTAAAAATAATGGCCTTGTCTTGCGCACCCATGACTGCCATTTGTGAGAAGCCTGTATCGAGCGCCTGTAGCAGAGCTTTTAGTTTGCTGTCTGATGAGATGGCCTGGGCCTGAGCGATAAAGCGCTCGATATCCTGAATTTCGCCGTCTAATTGTTCCCGATTGATTGGTTGTATGTCTGGCTCTTCGTTGGCCTCTGGTTCGTACTCATCGAGATAGTCGGTTTCGATGTCCTCTTCGTCAATGAGCTTTAGCAGAAAATCATCGTCAATGTTTTCATCGCGCAGGGTTTCAAGCCGATGCTTGATGGTCTTTAAGGTGTTTAATACCGCATAAGAGCTGGAAGCTAATAACTTGCGTAGAATTAGCCCGGTTAAGTGCCGGTGCCTTTTGGGTAAGGCGTAACTTTCTTCCATTTCAAGAAAAGCAGAAACGCCGTCATACAGCGCCTGCTCTGGATCAGAAGGGGTGAAGGGAACGGTAACGGTCTTACGCTCGGTATAACGAATGTATTCAAGAACATCTTTACGCAGGGTGCGCTTAACAAAACCACTCAGGCGCTCTTTTAATTCCTGGATATCACCACTGCCCGCCATGAATTGCTTACGAAAGGCTTTGTCATCACCAAAGAGGTGTTCATCTATCAAGGTAGAGATACCGTATAACTCTATCAGGGAGTTTTGTAACGGCGTTGCTGTTAACAACAGTTTTTTCCGACCATTCAATGCACGCTTGAGGGCTTGACCCATTTTGTTACTTTCACGGTGGGCATTGCGCAGCTTGTGGGCTTCGTCAATAACAACCAGGTTCCAAGGCTCTGCCACCAGTTTTTCTTCAAGACGCGCTGCATAGTGATAAGACATGATCACTATCTGTTTATTGTTTAACGGATTATAGACACCTTCTTTTTGCAGGTTTGACCAGGTGCGTGAGTCCAACACCATAGAGGGCAGATTGAATTTATCTTTCAACTCTTGCGCCCATTGGCGACGCAAAGATGCGGGGCAAATAATGATCAACTTGCGTTTGCGCTCTGCCCAGTATTGGCACAACACCAAACCTGCCTCGATGGTTTTACCCAGACCCACTTCATCAGCCAGCAAGACGCCCTGAGTAAGGGGGTTATTGAGTGCGAATAGGGCGGCATCGATTTGATGCGGGTTTAAATCAACACTGGCATCGAATAGCGATTGCGATAGACGATCAACACCGTTATCAGCATGTTGAATGCTGAGTTCGTGGGCGTAGTATTTGGCGTGGTAGGAAGTTATTGATCCCACTATTTACTCCCTAGCAGGCCATCATCAAGCTTATTATGACTAGGTGCTATTGAAAGATTGCCTACACCGTAAAGGGCGGGGGTATTGCTTAACCAGAGGTGATATTCGGTACCTTCAAGGCTATGATCCTCCGTGCAGTCGACATTCCATCTTCTGAGCACATAACCCGCTACTGCTGCACGTACGTTAACTTTAAGTACGCCCGCCTTCATTCCGTAATCCATCTCAATAGTTTCAGGATGAGGCAAATTGGGATGAGGTACGATTTCCATCTCTACAATGCGATTCCACTGTATATCAGCTTCACTCATCTCGTGATCCTCCGGCTTGCCATCAAGGATGACCGGATCGGCTATTCGCGTTACCACAAAATCAATGAAGGTCTGACGATTGCGATCGAAGGCTCGCACATGCCATCGCAAGCCGTTATCAACCAAGACAAAAGGAACAATTTCGCGCTCACTTAAACCAGACTGAATAGACCGATACTGAATTTTCACCACTTTTTTGTGGTAGATAGCTCTGGTTAGCACTGCCAATACAGGCAGTAGTGGCCTATTGAGCTCTGCCGGTGTTTCACACCGAACCATAGGTTTATGACTACCTATGAAATCCTCACCGAAACCCTGTGAAAGGGCTGCAAGTACTTGAGCTGGTGAGTATTCAAATAACGGCTTGAAGGACTCTGATTTGACATAGGACTTCAGCCTAGTGTCGTAGTCCAGATTGACCGGCGCCAGCTCTCGATACAAGGTAATATCGCGCGTGGCAGCCGCCTCTCCGATTCCGAAGCGGGCTACCAAATCACTGCGACCGATCTCACCTAAAAAGTAAGTGCGAAAGTCGATATGCGACAGGCGCTCTTTTTGCGCCTGACTTATGTCTGACAGCTCCACCCTAGTTTATCTCCCCTAATGACGGCAGCGAGTATTTTGCACTATTTTGACGCCACATGGTAATACTTTAAACCACATCAACCATATTGATCTGTTGACATAATCATTTTGATTAGTATATTCTGTAGCCAGGATCAAAGAACGGCTTTGATTCAATCACTCTTCAGGAGTAACTAAACATGGCAACAAATCCCCCCAAGGGCGACGGACACCGTAATGGTGCGGTTCGTGGCCGCTCCCAAACCAAAACCCCCTCCGGCAATTATGTTAAACGGGACACGGCAACTGGTCGTTTTATGGACGTGAAAACTTCCAGCAAGGGTCCGTTTAAAGGTGTAACGAAAGAGAAGTAGTGTGGATTTTCCCGGACTGTTCTGGGGATCTACCTAATATCGATTATGGAGGCTAGAAGATGATAAAAGTCCAAGGTGCTGTCATCAAAGAGCAAGGCGTAACTTTTGCGATTACAGTCGTGAAAAGACATGTATTGAACTCACTGATGCAAAGCCAGCAAACAGCGCAGTCTTTTCAGCCTCTTTTCCCTGGTATGCCTATCGTGCTGATGGGGCAAGGCTCACGTGGCACCCCGACCTATTGGGGCAGCAAAGATATTGTGGCTTTTCTGAGCAACATCAATCCGAGTCGCATCCCTTGGAAAGAATATACATTCAATTGAGGAAACTGTGATGATCGATATTTCTTTTGAAATAAACGGCAGAAAGGTGTCACCACGTAATATGAGCAATGCCCTAGAAGCAGCTGTTTTACAGTCTGTACAGGAGTCGATCAAAAAGACTGTTGGCTCAGCCCGATGCCCTACTCACGGCCAAACGCCGAAGATCAAAGTGAAGGGACGCAAAGTCGACTCCCTGAGCTTCGAAGTTTCCGGATGTTGTGACCAACTAATCGAAACCGTAAAGAAGAAACTGAAATAGGTATTGGAGAAAAATGAACGGACCAACACACCAATTCGCCGGTGCAATTGCAGCGCTGGCTATCACGCAGATTGACGCGGAGGATAAAACCTCGGTGTTGCATCATCCAGCCGCCGCCATACCCATAGGTGCTTTTCTCGGCAGGCTACCTGATATGATTGAGCCGTCATTAGGCAACCCTAACCATCGACAATTTTTTCACAGTGTCGCCGTGGTGGGCTTGCTGGGAACCGGGATGTACAAGCTCTACCACTGGGATCCGAAGGACAACCTCGATAGAGCACTACGAGGATTATTGTTGCTGGGCGGGGCCGCGTACCTGAGCCATCTGGCATTGGATGCGTTAACGAGTAAATCGCTGCCACTTCTCGGCAAGCTATAAGCGCCAAAGGGCCGGAACCCTGTAAATTAATAGTACAGTAAAGTTTTTTACATTAGATCAAGGATATAACCATGGCGACAAATCCCCCCAAGGGCGACCACCGCAATGGCGCGGTTCGTGGTCGCTGCCTTATTCAGCGTTAAAAATTTAGAAATACTTCTTCAAGCGCTCGAAGGCAATGCGAGTAGCCAGCCCCAACAGGCAGGCAAAGGGCAGTATGACAACCACCGGACTAATACTAAACGGTAAACTGATATAGACCACACAGGCCGCTACAAACGCAGGCACAATTGATCTTCTAGCTAGATTGAAAACATTACTACTCTCCCGCCCACCGCCCCAGCGTCTAAGATCCCGCTCTACTAAGCCATCAACACCACCTACCAGTGCTGCGATTACGAAAATGGGCAGCGAAAATAGAATTAGCGCCAAACGAATTACGAAAGTTTGCGTGACATAGGTTGATGCCTGCAGGTAGTCACAGTAATGCTGATAGCTGTCATACGCCCACTCCTGAAAGACTCCGAAGCTACTCGCTGTAGCACTTGGTACTGATTGAATAATCGTTTCGAACCAGGATTGCTGGGCTATCCACGTTACCGCTTGATGGGTAGTGGCAACAATATCATTTTTTATTGCGATGGATTGGTCGTACAATTGCTGGTTAAGATAGGCCTGATCAGTGGCAAGTACCGCTTTGGCGTGATCACTGCCCAGCTCTGGCCAGAACCAGATCATACCTCCCCACTCGATGGTGATCGACAGCATTAGACTGATGATTAACCAAACCACCAACTGAACCAGTGCTGAAATTAAGTTGCCTAGAAGGCCAGGCTCCTTTCTTCTGGGGGGCTGGTACTGTTGCGGCTTGGCCATGGGTTGATCACCCCTGCCTATCGGCCATAGTGGCTATCTACCATAATAATTGGGCCAATCCACTACTGAGGTATAGCTGCGCCGCATATGCTGGAGCATGTCGCCCAAGTCGTCTGGTAGTTCCTGATCATCTGTTTTGGACGGCATGGGAATACGGATTTTCCACAGCTCACTGCCTCTAAGTAGGACGAATGCCTGCCCTTTGGGGAGCGCAACAATATCGGCGGGAGAAATCATCGGTACACGGCTGATACTCACTCGATCCTGATTGTTAGAGGTAAAACCGCCAGCGGCATCCTCATTGTCAGTGACACCCGATACCGCCATAATTTCACTGACGCTAACTTCCGGCAGCTGCTTGGTAAACATCTCACAAGTAGCCACTTCCTTTACGCCCATAATCAGCATGGTGCCAATATTACCGGCTAACTGCCCGGCTTTCGCTTCACTGCCTAACTCGGCAATTGGATCACTCCAGGTTTGGGTGTACAAGTTCAGCTGGTAGCCAGCACCACCACTTTTATTGATTAGAGTTTTAAATTGCGGACCGATCAAATCGGAGAACTCATCACCGTGAATCACAACATCGGGCGGGCGTTTAGTCTGCTGACGAGTATTGACTGGCTCTATACCGTGTTTATAAATATGGCCTGCTAGGCTGGTCAGGTCACTGAACATGGATGCGCCTACAGCGCTGGCCACTTCAGGGTCGGTGAGCGCATCTAAACCCACATAGACAACCGCATTAGAGCGTATGGCTTGTGCCCACTCCAACACTGGCCGCTGATCTTCGGCGTTAGCCTTATCGGGTGCCAGAATGGAGGCGATATTACCCGTGGTCAGTTTTTCCAAAAATGGCTTGATGGATACGGTGATTTTCAGGAAGTATTCGCGGTCGTAGCGAAAGGCTGAAATTAAGCCTTCTAACACCTGATCAAACGTCACATGGGCATTGAGATAGCGAACCATCGCCACAGCTTCAAGATCTTTACCCTGATCAATACGCGGCAGTGATTTAAGATTAATACTGTCCTGTAATTCTCCTAGCTCATCCTGCCAATCTTCGGGGCCATTTTCGGCCAGCCAGTGTCGACCATAGAGAATCAACAGCGCATCAATGTCGGTGATATAGCGACGTATTTTCAGGTAATCCGGTGTTTCCCCCATCGCCACCAACGCCACGGCAATGACATTAATAAATTGCCAAGCGAACTCTTTAAAGGCACTGGCCTCACCTTCGCCCGGTAACTGGCTAGCGATTCGGGTGGCGACTTCGGTAATACGAGAAAAAGAACCAATAGCATTGTAACGGGCACTCAGCTCGGGATAACCCAGATGAAAGATAATCAATTCACGCCCCGCTTTTTGGGACTCAACGTAGATGCGTTTGAGATAGTCCGCATCACCCTTGGGGTCTAACACAATGACGCAGTTATTGCCGCGTCGTATATCCTGGGTGGTTAGCACTTCGGCCAGCCTCGTTTTGCCGTGCCGGGTGCGGGCAATCACCACCATATGCCCCACTCGATCACTGAGAGGCATAGTGGCATTGGTTTCCCCTCTGATCCCGACGCCGTGAATAACGGCATCGCCCCCTATAGCCGGAGGCGGACGAACGGGATTCAGAGGGGAATCTTGGGCAGTCCATCGCGTAATTATTTGCAATAGGGGCGTATGCTCCCATTCAATTTCTTTGCGACGAACCCATTGTTTGATTACACCAGGCTGCAGATAACGCTCAGCCCGTTTATCGCGGGCCGCATAGAGTCGTTCGGTGTGCGCCTGGTTCCAGCGAAAACCTCGCCCTAAAAACAACACCGACCGACTCACCGGCACTTGTGACGACGACATGACATAACGCGGGCTGCGCTTGAGGTGGCGCTGGTACTGCATAATTCGCCAGGCTTGGCGACCACGCCATAATCCTATTCCCCCCAAACACCCCGCGCTGAATAGGGAAACCGATGGCGTCATCATCAAGGTTTGCCGTGCAGCTAACACAATGCCTGCACAACTTAGTGCCACTATCGCTGACGACAGTTCGACAGGAGGACGTAATAATACCTCTATTTCATAACGGTCTGTCATTGCTCCCATCCCTCTTTAGATAGCAAGATCGGGTAGTGAGTCAAACCCAGTCGCGTGGCGAAGCCCTCGGCTGAGGCGGGCACCAGACGAAGCCCTTCGGCAACTGCTAAGACCGCTTCTACGTCTTTCTGAGTTGTGGCTTCAACCAACAGGCCAACCGCACCGATACGGATAAGCTGTTCGCGCTTTTCGACCAGCCAGTCCCGCGAATCCTGATCCGCCCCGACAAGAAACAAGGGGCGCTGCAAATAGCGCAGCGCTTTAGGGGTGACCGTGACCTTACCCGACTGCATCGAGGGCGTGGTGATAGGCAGATTGAAAGGCAACTGGCCTTTCTTTTCCTGGAGAGTGGCCTCTTCTCGTGGTGCGCGTTTCGGCAAGTAAGGCTCAAGCGACAAGGTATCGCCCGAGTCATAAATCACTGTCAGCGGCTCTTTGGCATCAACGCCCACACATAACAAAAAACATATGATTCCGATTAGTCCTCGCATTAGAACCACTCCTGCCAGCGCTGCTTTACCCTCTCTCGATAACGCTGAGCGCTATCGAGCGATGCTCTATCCTGACCGGGATCATGGTAGCGCCCTACCGCCTCCCACCAATCGTTAGTGCGCTCAAACTGCTCGTACAGGATTGCAGCTCCGACACTGAGGTTTTTGATAGGCACCAGTGATTCATCAATAGTGGAAAAACGCTGTCGGTGCCATCGCCAGTTAACCTGCATCAATCCGATATCGACAGACTGTTCGTGCCGGATAGCTTGCGAAACTCGGTAAACGGCATCTTGCTGAGATTCACAAAACACGCTTTGGCCATCAATGTTCAGCGCCCATGGCCACGGCGTGGCCTCACCACGATAATGCGTACCACTTTCTGCCAGCGCCATCGCATAGAGAATATCCACAGGCACATGGTAACTCTTGGCAACAATTAGATAAGCCACCGGTATGTTCTCCAATGCAACCGTGGTAACAGACTGCATTAATGCAACCCCGGCAACCCACGGTTTAAGCAAGCAGTGATTCATAGCCCTAAACTCTCCCTGTTCAATTGAAAAAAACGTCCATTACGTTTCAAAAAAATCGGCATAGCATCTGCCGGTGAAGCAGTGGATTGACTCATTAATCGTTGCAGTAGGCCTTCATCCCGATTCAGACTTAATAGCTGATCATTCAGCCATTCAGTTTTGATACCATGTGCCGCTGCCCATACTCTGACGGCCTCATCATCTTGGGCATCGCGTATATAGACATCGACACCACTTTGTTGAGTGCCAGACAATATACTTATTAACAAGTTGATCTCGGGCAAGCACTGACGACAGTTCGGTGGAACAAACAGGAGCAGACGGTCACCCTCGAAAAAGCGTTTTTGTGCCAACCGTTTGGCTTCTCTCACTTCTGTTTTTTGTTGTTGGTGCGCAAAATACGGCGACAGCAAACGTTGATCTAGCATCGTAGTGTTGGGATACAATCGCTCGAAGGCTGTTCGGTAAGCTTGCTGAAATTGCAACGCCCGTTCAGTTAAATTGAATTCCTGCTGAGCATACAGCTCAGCATAACGCTGCTCCTGCTGTACAGATTCTGAAAACATACCCAGAGCTAACAATGGATCAAGGTCAGAATTCCATTTCCCTAACGGGCCACGCATCAAATCGAGATACCGTTGATACTCACGCCCATCCAGCCCCCAGTGTTTCGCTTTAGTCTTCAGCTCAAGGGTTAAGCTAATCGGCGTTTCTGTGCTGGGTGTTTGCGCGGAATTCATTAAAATATCAGCCGCATACGCAATAGAGGTGGTAGAGATAGACGAAAGAAAAACTAGCCCCATAGCAAAAGTCGTTTGGCTATTCACAGTGTTACCTCGCGCTGAATCCATAAACGATAATGTTCATCAACGAACTGACTGGCTTCAAATTCGGTCAGCAACGTTTCAGGATCAACAGGCGGAACCGTCAATGTCACGCCAGCCAGTAGGTAATTCATATTGCTACTCACGAAGGCGTGAGGATTCGCTTGAAAAAGATAAACTAGTGCTTGATCGGTTGTCATAACCGCGATATCAAGATCGTTAACAATACTGCTTAAGCTTTCGCCTTGCTTTACAAGTACGGTAAACTCTTCATCGGTGAGCGATGGCGAGATCTTTTCTTTTTCTTCTAACCACTGCTTTCTAGCGCGGGCCAATTCTTCATCACTCACAAATTGACCAAACCCATCACGGAGTTGATACCGTACTGTGCGCTTAACAGGATTGATTAAAGGTCGAAAGCTTTCACCTCCCAGCATAGTTATCGCGTCAATTAATGTTACTGGCCCTAACTGCCGATGCGGCTCGGGTAGCGCCAACATCAACAAAAGGTACTGTTCATTCGAATCAGAATCATCATCAATCTGAAAACCATACGGCTTTAACAGATAATTCAATGATCCCCCAACAGTTTTAAACCGTTCCGGTATTTGTATCTCGATGATACTTTGTAATAAATCAGTTTGAGCGTGCTCCGCCCCAACCTGGACGGACATATAGCGATTTTCAAAGACACGACGATCCGGCGCATCTGCCTGTGTGGCTGATGCAACAATAAACACTATCGCTGCAACTACCCCACGTTTATTAAACATGACACCCTGCATAACTCCCGCCTTTCATCCAGTGATTGAAAATGGTCACCAGATTATCGATAGCAGCCTGTTATTAGCAGCGAAAAGCTTTCACAGGAAAAAGAAAGAATAGGATGATGATTTTTATCTTGAGGCGAGAGTGAAAATAATAAAGGTCTGGCGGGAGCCAGGCCTTTATCATGGGTGCTATAGAGTAACTTAGTTGGCAAAGACCCGTTGATCGGTTGCTTCCAGTCGCATAGCCAGTGTTGGCTGCCAGTGTTTCAGTACCACGAGGGTTTCCCATCGTACGCTTGAAACGCCTATCATCGACGCCTCTGTCAACTGGCCCTGCAGCCGTGTCAACAACGCACGGGTACTGTAACTTTCTGAAATTGTGCCTTGGGCACTAATACTCAGAATGTTTTTCTCAATGCCTATATCGATATAGCCTGCATCGACAAACTCTGTTTCTCGTAACTTATCAAGAACAGAATACACAACAGACTTATCGGCATCAAATTTGAGTTTTACTGCACCACGCATTTCTAAATACTCCATCATCTTTCTCCTCATCGTGAATAAAAAAGAGAAAGATGTCCCTACGGGAAATCATTTCTCCCGTAGGGGTGGTATAACTAACTAACGCAACAACTGTTGCTGGCAACGCTCTCAAGTCATACCTATTTGTTGGCAGCGTAGCTGCTCGTTGCTATTGAGACTGCAATAACCACAGTGTGATTCGTTATGAAACTTCAGCATCAAGGAGGAACACAGGCGTTAGCCGAGTAGTCCTTGATGCGCCGAACCTTATTACCCTTTCACAAGGGTTGTAGCTATGCTGCAACCCTGCTACCGGCGAGGGCGGGAAGGCCCAGCGGCCAGGGCAGCGCCCGTTGAGCGTGACTGCCAGACACTTACTTTACCGCCCTAAATAAACTGCCGTAATCTGCTCTCGTTCATGTCCGAGCTCCTGAGAAATCGCATAGCGAGCCACCGTATCGTTGGCACGCTCCCCTTCACTCAGCTCACTACGGATTGGACCACCACAGGCCGGTGCGTGTTTACCGGTTAGCTCCAGATAGCGCTCTTGTGCATAGCGGTGGCGCAAACCATGTAACTTGGATAAACCTACTTTTTGCGTCTCACGTTCATAGAGTCGCATTTGCTGCACATACATCAAATGCGACGGAATCAATGAGCCCTTTCCGGCCACTAACCGCGCCCGCCTTAGAACATCGCGCTGCTCATCTGTGCGTATAGGGATTTCTCGTGCCCGCCCTCCTTTACACCAGGTAGACTTCAATCGAATAAATGTATTTCGGTCTGCGTAGTCTGGGCTAAATTTGATCGCTTCTTCTCGTCGCAGGCCAAAGGCCTTTTGTAGCTCCAGACTTATTTTTAAATGGGGGTCACTGATTTTTTCGAGCAGTTCAAGATCCAGGTCACGCGCTTTCGATACATTGGTAACAAAAACACGAGACTCGATGCCGTAGTAGGCATTATCTTTAGCGACGACGTTTTGCTTACCGATTTTTTCAGCCCACCAACGCAAAGCGGCCAGGCGATTCTTGATCGTACCCGGCGCAAGATTTTCATCGAGATATTTAGCCACTAACGCATCAACATGTTTTGGCTTGAGAGATTTAACCTCCATACGCCGATAGCCCAGCTCATTAAGGTGACTGGCCATCGTTTGTAACAACTGAAAACGTTCAGCCTGCGTACTACGGCTGCCATCCTGATTGCGTTCGCACAGGCTCTTTAATTGATAGTTGAGATCTTTCACAGACAACTCCTCGTCGAGAAATAAAACGTGTTTATATTCTCGTTAAAGGGGAGTATTTAGTCGTGGAATAACCTTTCAGTCAGGAAAGTAAAATTCATTACGAACCGGAAAAATAAACCAGCAGAACCATTGTTAGGGCGAAAAAAGGAGAATACATCCCTCAAAAAATTACATGGGATTTTTTCAACAGCCTTTCGGGGCCATTTTCCGACCCCTATTGGATAGGGTGAACTTTTTTAATTGTCTATTCGTTCCGGTCAGGTTTGCTGTCTGTTCTTGTATAGAAATGACTGTTCAGAACAGACAAAGTGTCTTTCGAAACAAACATGCGAT
>TARA_R110000868_G_scaffold298903_2_pt1 | contig 31279 bp, 45 predicted proteins | sample TARA_R110000868 | Tara Oceans TARA_R110000868 (sample SAMEA4397489) | marine metagenome | biome: Polar Biome; feature: [SRF] surface water layer (ENVO:00010504); material: water (ENVO:00002006), including particulate matter (ENVO:01000060) such as... | depth 5 m | reverse complement strand
GGTTTCTGGTTCTCTTATGGACGGAAATAATATTATTTCGGCAACTGTTGTACCTTCCTCTAATGCTATCGGACTTCACTTCTATCCGATTTGGGAAGCACAAACACTTGATGAGTGGCTCTATAATGGGGGCCCTTATCAATTGGTTGTTTTCCACTTTCTTATTGGTATTTGGTCTTATGCTGGAAGAGAATGGGAACTCTCTTATCGTTTGGGTATGAGACCTTGGATTTTTGTTGCTTTTACTGCTCCTGCAGCAGCTGCAACTGCTGTTCTATTTGTATATCCAATTGGACAAGGATCATTTTCCGATGGACTTCCTTTGGGAATTAGTGGAACTTTTAATTTTATGTTAGTCTTTCAGGCTGAGCATAATATTCTTATGAATCCTCTGCATATGCTTGGGGTTGCGGGAGTTTTTGGTGGTGCATTGTTTTCAAGTATGCATGGCTCGCTAGTCACTAGTAGCCTTGTCCGTGAAACTACTGAAACTGAATCGCAGAACTACGGGTATAAGTTTGGACAAGAGGAAGAAACTTATAATATAGTAGCTGCACACGGGTATTTTGGTCGCCTTATTTTCCAATATGCATCATTTAATAATTCCCGTTCACTACACTTCTTTCTTGCTGCCTGGCCTGTAATTGGTATTTGGTGCGCTGCTCTTGGTATTGGAGTTTCTTCAACTAACTTGAACGGTCTTAACTTTAACCAAAGTATTCTTGATCATACTGGAAGAGTTGTCCCTACTTGGGCCGACATTCTCAACCGGGCAGATTTGGGATTGGAAGTAGTTCACGAAAGAAATAGCCACAATTTTCCGCTAGATCTTGCGATTTCTACTACTACCCAAGTAGCACTGGTTTCCCCACAAATTGGTTGACAAATAACTTAATATTAAATATAATAATACCATAAATACCAAGAGGAAGGAAACTTCCTCTTTTTTAATAATTCAACTTTTATGGATACTATATACGAACAATTTATTTCTTATTTAAAAGAAAAGGAAAAAAATATATCTGGATATGTTGAAAAGCATAGGATTATTCCAGGACATTCTGGTGGAAAGTATATTGACAATAATATAGTATTAGTCTCTTTTCCAGAACATTGTTTGGTGCATTTTTACAGATATTTGGCATATGGAAATTCTATTGACTTATATGCTTATCATAAAATGATAGGAGATACAGTAGAAGCGAGAATATCCAGGTCAAGATCAGGGGGAGAAGCGGCAAAAAATATTAAAGTTGGATGTTTTAAAGATTATAAATGTAGGGAAGATACTTTAATAACCCCAGGAAGAAGTGCATATTATAATAAGGATATACAATCGTCTAATGGTAAAAAAAGAAAAAAACAACTTATAGAAGAAGGTTTCTTTTCTTCGGAAAAACAAATAGTAAGAGGTAAAAAGGGAGTAGAAGTTAATAGAAAAAATGGTACTGGAGCATTTGACCCCAAAAATTTAGAGAAAGCGAGAAAAAAACAAAAAGAAATGGGAACCGGTGTTCACAATAAGTTGTTTCAAAAATCTATGGCATTTAGAAGATGGGGTGCTGTACTTGATGGTAAAAGATTATTTTATGATTTGGATATGAGAACCACTCTATCAGAAACTTTTGTTGATTATCACATTAATTATGGATTATCTAATAAGTACTCTAACTAAAATGCTCCTCACTCTCCTCCTACCCCTCCAGTTCTTCGGAGTGTTCCTCTTTCTAATGTCCCCAATTTAATCAAAAATACTTTCAATAAAATCCCAAGAATAATCTAACTTTTTATCTTGAACTATTTTCCAAGTGTGCTTTTTATTGCTAATATTTCTCATAAGAACTATAATATCTTCACACCATTCAATAGATAATAGTTCCAAACAATAAGTAATCGTTTGTTTTTTATTTCTTTTCAATCTCATTAAGAGTAATTTTTTGTCTACATCATAATCTGATACAATACTTGAAATGTTTGAAAGTTTAAATGCAATATGAAATTTTAATTCAGAAGTTTTATTATCAGTTTCTATATAATCTTGAAAATTAATTATAAATTTTTTAATATTATCAAAGTATAATTTTAATAATTTTGATTTTTCAGGTATTTTCATCTTTTTTATAAATCTTATTAAGGTTTTTTTTAGTTTCTTTATTTTTTTTATTAAAATCTGATTGTTGGTCTAAATCTTTTAATTTAGATTTTTTAATATGTCTTTTAATTAAATCACCAATTGTATTTGAATTATGAGCATTTATTCCTTTGTCGTTTCCTTTATGAACTGCGGCATATATATTCTTTTTAATGATATTAGTTGCTCTTTCTCCGTGATTATTATCGTTTGATTTAGTCATAAAATTTTTAGCAACTTTCATCTTATGTGCATCTTGATTTGAACCACTTGTTTTTTTCCTTTCAATTTGCCTACTTACTTTATCTTCTGGAAATGGTTTGAATTTTTCAGTAATTAATATAAATTCTTTATAAGTTTTCATAAGAATTTTATTTGTATTTATGCTCCTCACTCTCCTCCTACCCCTCCAGTTCTTCGGAGTATTTCTCTTTCTAATGTCCCTATTATGATATCCTCAACAACTCCACATAAACTCGCAGATATCATCAGAGATACTTGGCCCAATCTTTACAGACCGATAAAAATGGTATATAATACTGAAAGAACTCAAAACCAAAATGATAGAAAGGATTAACGAACTTATTGCAGAACTTGGATGGGAACCAACGGATGAGATTGTAGTTCAGGTTGGTGGTGCTGCCGCAACTGGAACTCAAACAGTTGCAACATCAAATCCAAAGTGGTCTAAACCTTATGGTACTGTTACTTATCAAAAAGATGCATTTATCGTCATTAAAAATGTCAATCGTAACCCAGTGGTCTCATCTCAAATCTCTACTTAAAAGAGATTGTGATATTACATATTATGATGAGTTTCATTACATTTATATTACTCTTAAAGAATTAATAGAAGTTATCAAAACTAAAAACAAATAATAAAATGAAAAAGTATAATACTGAAGAATATTTTTCTGTTATTGAAACTAAAACTGGTAGGAAAATTTTAGATTGTGGTAATGAACAAGATGCACTAGCAATGGTGACATTTGATCCACAGAACCGAACAATCACAAGAAATAAGTTTCTGATGGGACCAGTAATTGATTTACAAATGCCCAAAGCACTTCCAACCACAAATATTGTTGTGTCTTATGTTAAAGAGAATGGATGTGCCACTCGTTATGAACAATTAGAAGATGCCGGACAACTGAAACTACCAGAAAGACAACAAGAACCTTTTATCATATGAATCACCGAAAACATAAACAATCCGAGAATCTGAAGAAATCAAAAAAAATAGACAACTATTTTGATTTTGATAAGTATGCAGAAATATGTCCATACTGTGGTAAATCTGGTAAATCTTGTTCTTATGTAAATAGTGTAAGTCGTGCTTGGGCAAGAAGTTTCTGTAAGAAAAATAATAATTGCTAATGATATATAACATTAGCAATGATTATAAAAATGAATATTATACTCAAATATAGTTTATTCTTCTTTGGATTGATTTTAATTCTTCACGGATGTTCTTTTCTGTTAAAAAAAGAAGCATGTTCCATTCTTTATATCAATCCAGAAAATAGATTAACTTGTATTAGGGCAAAGTAGAAATAAACTCAAATAAATAACTTTAAGTTCGGTAAACCGAATATGACTTTAGAGGACGGATGTTATTCTCTCAAATTAGAATGTGCATTAAGAGATTTAGGTTTTGTTGATATTGGATGGAAATGTGTTGCTCATGCTGGAATATTCTTCATACAACCAGTAGGAATACCGGATGATCCAGATGGAGATCTTTTAGGATTTTCACTTTCAATACCAAATCAAAGTAGGGGAAAATATAATAAACTCAAAACAACCGCAAAGAACGCATTGGATTTTGCATTAGGATTATGAACGAAGAAATTAAAACTAAAATTGAAGAAGTAGTAAAAGAACTTGATGGGAAAGTATCTTATCATATTTGCTCTGACTCTTTTAATGAATATAAAAAAATAGAGATTGTATATGATTGGAAAGGAAGACAAACTGATTGAAGTAATATTATACACTTCACACAATACTGATTATATTTGTGAGAGGAAAGATGGAACTCGTTATGTTTATGAAGTCAGGAAATCTGGTAAGAGATGTTATGATTTAACTGACGAGCAAATGAAACTTTAAGGAAACTTTCAGGAATCTTCCCTTTACAAGTGATTCCAGAACTGTTATGATGTGTTTAACTCACAAGAGTTTTAACTTTATTAAAACCAACAAAATCAATGAAAAAATCTGCACTAATTTATCTTGTTGCTAGCCTGGTATTCGCTGGTTCTCCTCTTGCCTCATTTGCCAGTGATGATAACGAAGGAAATTATGGTGGTGGTTCACCTCAATTACAGGCACAAGGACAATTTCAACTACAGGGTCAACTTCAAGGTCAAAAACAATCCCTGAATAACACCAATTCCGCTACTGGTGGAAGTGTTACCCTGCAGAATGGAGCAATTAGTGGAACTAATACCAGTACCAATACTAACACTAATACCAGTACCAATAGTAACAGCAATTCTATTCAAGCAGGTGCAGTGCAAAATAGCAATTCAGTTTCTGCTTCTTCTTATGCTGGTGGAAATGGTTCAAACAATAATGTAAATAACTATTCTGCTCTACTCTATCCTAATTGGGTAAATGTGAATCCTTCACAATCTTCTGTAAGTGCTGATTCTGTTACCTGTCAGGGTCCAACTTTGAATGGTGCAGTTTCTGCTCTTAATACTCAATCTTGGAATAATCAATATGGAGTACAAGGAACTCTTGGATTTTCTGTTCCTCTGAGTGGACAAGGTGACTGCCGTGCAATTTCGGCACAAATTCGTAAGAGGTCTGTGGTTGAAAATACTGTAAGGACTCTTATTGCTTGTCGTCAATTGGAACTTTCAGGGTTGAAGTATGATGTTCAGAAGTTCCCCGAACTTGCTGCTTGTTCTGCTTCTCCAGTTGCAAGTAAGTGATATTCATTAAATAACTTCAATAGGGAAGATTTATTCTTCCCCTTTTTTATGCTATAAATACTTGTAGATGCTTTCCTTTATGGAACTTTACAATTCGCCTGACGGATATTTGTTTAATCTTCAAACAACATCCTCATCAGAATCGAAACGATTGTGGAGAAAAAGTATAAAAGACAAATGGGGAAATAAATGTGCCTATTGTGAATCAGAAGAAAACATAACATTAGATCATATTATTCCACAATGTAAAGGTGGACTTGACATTAAAACAAATTTGGTGGCATGTTGCCATTCTTGTAATCAATCTAAAGGACATACTTATTGGGAAGATTGGTTTTACTTACAAGATTTTTTTGTAGAAGAAAATCTTTATAAATTATATGAATGGATGAAACCAGAAAAACCACAAAATCTTTATATTTACGGACATAGAAGAAACAATGCAAGTTAATAGTATGAAATTCACAGTTTACTCAAAAGATGGTTGCCCTTATTGCATCAAAATCAAACAGGTGCTACAATTAGCAAACCTTGAACATGTCGTGTATAATCTTGGAGAACACTTTGATCGTGATGGGTTTTATTCTCAGTTTGGACAAGGTTCTACATTTCCTCAGATTGTTTTGAATGATCAAAAAAATCTTGGTGGTTGTTCAGATACGGTTCAATATCTTCAAGAGAATAAATTAGTTTAATGTAAAGTACTTTTTACAAAGTATATGAAGTATGGAAATGGAGTCGTGACTGAAGACCCGGAAGAAAAAAAAAGCAACCTAAATAATTTAGAACTCCAGATTAATCGTGGAGTTGAGTTATTGCTTAGAAATAGGAGGAAAAAATTATTCAAACCAAAGATATTTCAAGTGCAATTTGGTAAGATGATTTCTCTTTTCCAGAGAGAGTTTCATTTTTTTATAGAATTACATTTTGATATTAGAAAAAAATAACTCTCTGGAGATAAAAGATGTTAGCAGTAAGCTTAGTTTTGGGATCTTTTTTACTAATATTATCTTTCATTATAGGCATTGTAATTGGTTGGGTTGTTAGAGAATATATGATGAACTACAGAGAAATCCCAAAATTACATCCAGAATTCTATGATGAAAATGGGAATGTAATTCCTGATGAAGTTTATGCTGTAAGATTTGAAGAAGGATTTTTTGACGACGACGACGATGATGAAGATGAGGATGATGATTGAAAAATTCATCCGAATATGATAAACTTGTAATACTTAATTTTAAAATTTATGACTGCGACAAAAACAAAAAATACAACAAATAGCACAATAGAAACTCTTCCCTCTAATCCATTTGTATTTGAAATTTTAGAACTTGCATCCAAACAAAGATCCAATGTAAAAAAAGCAGAAGTTCTAAAGACATATGAACACGACTCAGTAAAATCAATTTTGATTTGGAACTTTGACGAAACTGTAATCTCACTTCTCCCCGAAGGTTCAGTTCCTTATGGCGATTTAAAGGATCAAAATGTTTATTCTGGAAATCTTTCTGATAATTTAGTAAGAGAAGCAAGTGGTGGAGAATCTGCAACTCAACAAGATTTGCAAGGTAGAGGACGTACATCTCTTCGTAGAGAATATCAAAACCTTTATCACTTTGTAAAAGGTGGTAATGATACTCTTTCTACAATTCGTAGAGAAATGATGTTTATCAATATTCTTGAAGGATTGCATCCAAAAGAAGCAGAACTTCTTTGTTTAGTAAAGGATAAACAACTACAAACTAAATATAAAATTACACTTGATAATGTAAAAGAGGCATTTCCTGATATTACTTGGGGAGGTCGTTCATGAGTACCATTGTCAAGGAAGAAAAAATGGCAGAGAAAAAGTCAGAAGAAAAAACTACAAATCCTGCACTATATAATTGTGAAATTATTTTAAAAAAAACTACTTTAGAAAAAGTCAAAGATCCATCATTTCCAAGTGATGCTAAATTAATTTGGTATGAAGTTAATGAAGAAACACATATAGATCTTTGTCGTGGAGGAAATGTAAAGATATTTGATATGTATTATGACCAATATGGTCCTGGTGCAGTTAAGAAAATTGACTTTGGTTATGGAAAAACAAATCCAAGAAATTGGGGATATAAAGCACCCGAAGTAAAGAAAAGAAAATGAGTGAAAGTTTTGGTAAATTGGAGTTTGATCTTCCCGTAAAAACAGATGAAGTTAAAAATTTATTAAAAAAATATAAGAAAATTAAAAAATATATGAGGTCTTCTCTTTTTGCCGTAAAAACAATGGATGAAACAGAAACTCTTGTATCTAATTTACTTAAGGAAAGTGAGCAAGATACAATTTGATATCTTAAGAGAGACTTGACAGTCTCTCTTTTTTTGTATAAAATACTATAAACATTATGAATTTATGAATCAAGAAAAACTTAAATTGATTATTCGTAATTTGGAACTTCTTGTGGGTTCTTTGAAAGAAGAAATTTATTCTGATTCAAGAGAATATAATTATGATGATATTGCTTCATATATTACAGATTATGATGAGATATTTGATGATAATGACTAACTGGAGAAAACAAAATGGTTTATGAACAATTATCAGAATTTGAAAGAGCACTTGCTCGTTTTGGAGATAAAGTAGGACTTATTGCCGGATTAGAAATTAGTAACAAAATGACTCCCGAAGATGCCTATCAAGAAATTAAGAAACTTTATAAAGATCTTAAACAACTTAGGAAGAAGGAAAAAAGTGATTGGGAGTATCCCGAAGAATAGAATTTGTTCATATTGTAATGAAGAAAAAGAATTAAATATTGATAATTTTCAAGTAGTTAATTCTTTTAGAAACAAATTCTCATATTACTGCAATCCTTGTGATATAAAATCTAAAAAACAAAAAGTTATAGAAAATGAAACCAATTAAAGCGAAAGATCTTTTAGAATTAGATAAAGAAATGAAAGTTGTGATGCTTCGGCAGACACAACTTCCACAAACTCTTGTATGGCAGGCAGGAAAGAATGACTATTCTGAAGAACCAATTCATACAAAATTTCCACCAGGTGAAACCGAATGTGGTAAATGGGTTATTGAGCATCTTCTGGCAAATGAAAGGGGACACTGGGGCCCTTTGGAGCATCCTTCCATTGCTCTGGACTGTGTTGGATTTGTTCATAATGTAATGGTTCAGGCACGAACTCATCGTGTTGGAGTATCTTTTGATTGCCTTGCTGGTGAGAGTAACATTACTGTAAAAAAAGGATCAAAGGTAAAAACAAAAACCATTTCTGATCTTTATGAAATGTATAAGAGAGGTGAGAAATTGCCTCTGATTAGAAATCTTAATGAAAGTAGAGGATATTTTGATTATGCAGAAATTGGTAAAGTATTCAAAAATACACAAAAAGACTTGTATATTGTAACATTAGAAGATGGAAAGCAATTCAAGTCTTCTCTTGACCATAGAATTTTTACTGAAAATGGATGGCAGAGACTTAAAGACCTTTCTGTTGGAAATAAAGTTGCTTGTAATGGTGTATCCCTATCTTTAATTGAAGATGCAAGAGCAAAATATACCAATCCTATTTGGATGGCATCAGAATTAAAAACTAAAAATCCAAAACAAATTGCCATGAATTTGGGAGTATCTTATGAGGTAATCAAAAAATATGCGTATAAATTTGGATTAACTTGGGAAATTAAAAAAGATCATAATAAAGGTAAAAAATTAGACACATCCCATTTTACAGAGGAACAAAAACAATTACGCAAAGAAAACGGAATTAGAAATATTTCTAAAGCACATAAAAAGATTAAAGAAATTGGGCATCCAAGTAGAAAATATCCAGATGACTCTGAAAATAGAGTATATAATTGGCAACGATATAACCGAGAAAGAATTTTAGAACATTATGGAAAAATTTGTTCTAATTGTGGAGATAAAACTAAATTACATTGCCATCATAAAACATCAGTAAAGGATGACATTTCTCAAGCATATGATATTGGAAATTATGAGGTATTGTGCTCTAGTTGCCATATTAAAGAACATAAATCTTTGAGAACTCATTTCGTACCCATAACTTCTATTGAGTTTCTTCGTACTGATATTACTTATGATATTGAGGTTAATGGTAAGTATCATAATTTCGTTTGTGATGGAGTTGTGGTTCATAATTGTCAATCGCAAAGATATACTGGTCGTCGTGTACTAAAAGTTGCCAGTGGAGATCTAAAACCCGAAGAAGTTTATTATGTTCGTCCTGCTGGTCTCTATCTTGACCGTAAAGGGCACAAGTATGAATGGACGCAGGAAGATTACGAAAGGCAGTTAAAGTTCTGTCTGGCGGCATCTGAAAGGTATACGGAGGGTTATGAGAAGAGGGGTATGGCAGAGGAACATTTGAGAGATTATATTCCTCAAAATATTCGTCAGAACTTCGTGGTTTCATTCTCACTGAGAGCAATTCTGCACTTTTTAGATTTGAGGGCAAAACTTGATGCACAGTTAGAAATTCAGGCACTCTGTTCTGGAATGATTCCCGTTGTTAAAGAATGGGTTCCGGAGATCTTTAGTTATTATGAGGAAAAAAGATTATTTAAAGCCAGATTGAGTCCTTAATCTAAATATTATCCTGTTATAAATATTGTTAATAACAGGATAAAAATGAAACATAAACATCACATAATTCCAAGATATGAAGGTGGTAGTAATTTACAAGAAAATCTTGTCGAATTAACTACAACTCAACACTCTATGTGGCACTATGCGGAATGGATTAGGAAAAAAAATTATGAAGATTATCTTGCTTGGAAATGCCTTTCTGGAAAAATAGGTAAAGAGGAGATCCAAAAAATTAAATCTAAAATAGGTTATGATATAATGAAAGAACTTATAAAACATCAACCACATCCCGGAACTAAATTAAAAGGAAGAAAGCAAAGTGATGAGCATAAAATGAATAGAAGTAAAGCATTAAAAGGTAGAATATGTTGCTCACCAGAAGCAATAGAGAGAATGAAACAAACAAAAAGAAAATTGACAGATCAAGAGGCAAAAGAAATTAAATGTAGTTCTGAAAAAGGTATTGTTCTTGCGAATAAATATGATGTAACTCCTTCCTTAATCTGTGCAATAAGGAAAGGAAGAGCATCTGCATACAAACATATAATTTAGGAGATGAAAATTTTGGCAACCTATCCAATTATAAACAAAGAAACTGGTGAACAGAAAGAAATTGAAATGAGTGTTCACGATTGGAATCAATGGAAAAAAGACAACTCTGAATGGGATAGAGATTGGTCAGATCCATCTACTTGCCCGTCATCAGGAGAGTTGGGAGAAATTTATGACAGACTTAAAAAATCACATCCCGGTTGGAACGAAATTTTAGATAAAACTTCACGTGTTCCTGGATCTACAGTAAAACCAGTCTAAAACTATGGCAAGAAGAAGAAAGACAGATGATCAGACCAACGGCCTTGGTTTGACTACAAGGCAAGTTAAAAGAAAGAAACCAATTAACATTGATTTGATTAGAGAGATTGAACCTCTCACAGATAATCAAGAAGCTTTATTTCAATCATATAAAGATAACAAGAATGTTGTTGCATATGGATGTGCTGGTACAGGTAAAACCTTTATCACACTTTATAATGCTCTTCGGGATGTATTAGATGAAAGAACTCCGTATGAAAAAATTTATATTGTTCGTTCTTTGGTTGCAACTCGTGAAATTGGTTTTCTTCCTGGCGATCATGAAGACAAGTCTTCACTTTATCAAATTCCCTATAAGAATATGGTAAAGTATATGTTTGAGATGCCAGATGATGCATCCTTTGAAATGCTCTACGGCAATCTCAAAACTCAAGGAACAATTGGTTTTTGGAGTACTTCATTTATTCGTGGAACAACTCTGGATAAATCAATTATTATTGTTGATGAATTTGCTAATCTGAATGGACATGAACTTGATAGTATTATTACTCGTGTTGGTGAAGATTCTAAAATTATGTTCTGTGGTGATGCAACTCAATCAGATTTGATTAAAACAAGTGAAAGAAATGGTATTATTGATTTTATGAAAATTATTAGAAATATGCCATCTTTTGATATTATTGAATTTGGTATTGATGATATTGTAAGATCGTCCTTGGTCAAGGAATACCTAACTGCAAAATATCAATTGGGTATTAGTCTTTAGAAATTATTGAAAAATTAAAAGAAAAGGCAAAAAATGGTCCTAAAAGAATTTGGATTAATGATAGAAAAATAGAAACTTGCATTTTTGCAAGTGAAAAATTGCCAGAAGGATTTTCTTATGGTAGAATTAAATTTAAAAATAAAGAAAAATGACATTTATTCATCATAATTATCTGGGTGAACTTGAATTAGATTGTAAAACTACAGAAAGCATCCGACTATACAATCTCCCAAGCGGTAAGTGGGTGCCTTCTATTACTTCTGTGACAAGTTTCTATAATCGTCAAATCTTCGTGGATTGGCGAAAGCGTGTTGGACTTGAGGAAGCAAATAAGATTACTCGTATTGCGACTGCAAGAGGTACTGATTATCACCAAGCCTGTCAGGACTATCTTGAAAATAAGGAATTGGATTGGAATAATTACAAACCAATGACAAAGATTATGTTTCTTCATGCGAAGGAATATCTTGATAAGATAAATAATATTCATGCGATTGAAAGAACAGTTTACTCTGAATATCTTGGTCTCGCTGGAAGGACAGATTGTATCGCAGAATATGAAGGAGAACTGGCAGTTATAGACTTTAAGACATCTGGTAAAATAAAACCTGAAAAGTGGTTAGAGAACTACTTTGTGCAGGAGATGTTCTATGCATCTGCCTACTACGAACTTACTAAAATTCCCGTTGTAAAACTTATTACTATCATGGTAACTCCTGAAGGAGAAGTCAAGGTATTTGACAAAAGGAACAAAGAGGATTATATTAAGTTATTAGTTCGCTACATTAAAGAATTTGTACATCACAATACTGGGGCAGATAATGGAAAATGAATTAGAAAAGATACTGGAAAGTAAGTTTTTCTGTCCTACTCGCTTTGCACAAGAAATTGAAACACTTGTTCATAGTGAAGACAAGATGAGTTACATTGATGCGATTATTTACTTCTGTGAGAAGAATAGCATTGACGTAGAATCAGTACCTAAACTGATTTCAAAACCACTGAAAGAAAAGATTAAATATGAAGCAATGGAACTTAACTTCCTGAAGAAGACTTCCCGTGCCAAATTAGTCTTTTAATTCCATTTTGGGGGCAAAAATTTCCCCGGCAAAAATCCCTTATATTACTTTTTTGATGACTATTTTATATAAATATTTAAAAACTTTTCTCAAATAAAAAATGGTTTGGACTAAAGAACAGCAGGCTGAGTATATGCGTAATTATCGTAAAGATCCTGCTAAAAAGAAAAGAACACAAGAATTGCAGAGGGAGTGGTATCATAGAAATAAAGAATCGATTTTAGAAAAACAAAAATCTCTTTATTATTCATTAAAAGAACAAATCATTCAAAATCTTGGTGGCAAATGCAAGTGTTGCTCTTCGACAAAAAATTTAGAGTTTAATCACATCGATCCATTAGTAAAAATAACAGAAGCATCATATAGGCATATGATGAAAAAGGATGAATGGAAAAAATGTGAATTGTTATGTAAAAAGTGTCATAGGGTATATACTAATACTGAAAATAGAGTGATGAGAAAGTATTGGTTAGACAATGTTGATCTTGAAACAAGGAGAAAATTAATTGATGAGTGTTTGCAAAGTGACTCCATTTGATACTTATAAATGCTATTTGTCTTTAAAAAATCATTTTGTAAAAGATTCGTATGATTATTTTAAATATTGCGGCAAATCAAGGTCTACAATAAAATCTTTCTATGGTAGACGTGATAGGTTTTGGTTTGAAAAAGTATCCAGACAAAAAACAGATCAAGAAGTAGTAGAATTTTTTGTTGCAAACTTTATTCATGTAGATGATCCATCAAGTTTATGGATTGGTAGTATTATTCATGATGGAGATGCTCACTATAAGGATTGGCAGAAAAGAATTCAGTCTTTGAGTTACCTGTTTAAAGAAGAATCCAAAAGATTATTTGAAGATTATAAATTTGATCAAGTATTTGATTGTTCCAAGTCTCATCCAGTTCTATTAAAAATGTTCCTGGGAGGAAAAATTAGTCTGGAAACTATGGTAATCTATGATAGAATATTCCTGTACGGAAAGAATTTTGATAAGAAATTGAAAGACCCGGTGTGGGAAACCGTCAGTATGAAAATTAGAAAATACAGTCCATTTATACATATTGATGTACTGCATTATAGAAAGATTTTGAAAGAAGTAATTGTAGTAGACCAATGAGTTTTTTTGATTCTGAATTTGTCCGTGCAGAGATGGCAGAAATCTCTGAACTTCAAGAAGAAATTTATGGAAGTGTCTTTAAATTTCATTCAATGAAAAAGGAAGATAAAATTAATCACGTAAATCTTTTAGAAAAACTTCTAAACAAGCAGCAAGTTCTTTATACTCGTATGAGTTTATCTGATGATCCCGAGGCACGGGAAATGAAAAGAAAAATTGCTGAATCTGCAAGAATGATGGGTCTTTCTTCTGATGTTGATATGAATGTCATTTTTAATAACATGACAAAAATGCTTGGAGTCATGCGTAATCAGATTGACAAAAATTGATTCTTCTTGTAAAATAATACAGTACACAAAAGCCAAATCCAATTAATACGAGGTACACGATGTCATTTGACAATCTTAAAAAGCAATCTAAACTTGGTTCTCTTACAGAAAAATTAGTTAAGGAAGTTGAAAAACTTAATACCACTTCCAGTGGTGGAGATGATCGTCTGTGGAAACCAACTATGGATAAAACTAATGTAGGTTCTGCAATTATCAGACTTCTTCCTGCTCCAGAAGGTGAAGATCTTCCTTGGGTAAAAATGTATTCTCATGCATTTCAAGGACCTGGGGGTTGGTTTATTGAAAATTCACTAACTACTTTGGGACAAAAAGATCCTGTTTCCGAGCACAATCGTGAACTCTGGAATAGTGGAAGTGAGAAAGATAAGGAAACTGTTCGTAAGCAAAAGCGTAAACTAAATTATTACAGCAACATCTATGTTGTAAAGGATCCTGCTCATCCAGAAAATGAAGGTAAGGTATTCTTGTTTAAGTTCGGTAAGAAAATCTTTGATAAGATTCTAAATGCAATGCAACCAGAATTTGAAGATGAAGATCCAATGAATCCTTATGACTTCTGGACTGGTGCAAACTTCCGTCTGAAGATTCGTAAGGTTGAAGGTTACTGGAACTATGATAAATCAGAGTTTGATTCTCCTGCTCCTCTGTTGAGTGATGATGATGCTCTGGAATCACTGTGGAAGAAAGAGTATTCTCTATCTGCTATTGTTGCTCCCGATCAATTCAAGTCCTATGAGGATCTTCAGAAGCGTCTGAACTATGTTCTTGGGCAAAAGAATGCTGCTCTTGCAGTTGCTGAACAAGAGGAAGTTTATGATTCCTATGTTCAGACTCCTACCAAGGAAGACAGAGTAATAGAAGAACTGGAAGAGTCTTATCGTAAGAGCAAGTCTCCTTCACTTCCTGTTGTTGCTTCAAGTGATGATGAGGATGAAGATGATGCATTGCAATATTTTCAAAAATTGGTTGATAATTGATTAGATATAAAATCTAATATTATCTTTAATATGGGAGGAGAGAAATCTCCTCTTTTTTAGTATTTTTTTCTTCTTTTTGTCCAACCAGTTGGAACATTTGTTGGATAAAACATCTTGGTAATTTTTAGATCGTCGTTAGAAAACCAATAATCTTACCTATGAAATTACAGTCTCAATAGGCAGAGTTATTTATTACTCATAAAGACGGATGTTGTCACCACGTTTAAGATTTTCTGATAAGTATTGAATTGATCCCCGCTTATATGGCATCAAATCGTCCATATCATTAAAGACTACATTTAGGTATCTTGGTTTAAGAACAAAAATGTTTCTTTTATTTTCTTCAAGTTCATTTTCATATTCAAAGTTAGTTACTGCCCTAACAAATGAATCACGGGGAATCTGAACAGAATAACCAAGTCCATCATCATAATACTCATAGTAATAAGAGTTTCCTGTTCCATTAGGACTTTCTATGGTCAATAAAACTTCTTCTGTTCTTGGATTTACTAAAGTAGGTATAGCAACGTTTGGTGTAGAAGTAAGTTCATATGTAAATGAAACCGTACTACCATCTTCAAAAGGAATGAGAGCAGAAGTTACAACAAAAGTTCCGTTATAAACCCTTTCTACTACATTGTTAATTGTGACTTGAGAACCAACACTTAATCCATAAATTCCATTGTTTACAGTTACTGTTACAGTGGTTGTAGGAGTAACTCCATTACCAGAGAAGATTTGAGATATTTTAGTATTATTAACCTCAATAAAGTTTCCATTTGTATTCCAAGTATTTGGAACACGAAGTTTTTCTGGTAAAATTGTAACACCATTTGAGTTTACAATTCCTGTACTTTCATAATGATGAATACCACCATATAAGGTTTCATAATCACCATATCTCTCAAACATTACTTTATCAAATGCTTGTTGAGTTAATGGCCATTCTGATTGAATATTCAGAATATTATTGGAAAGAAGAACCACCCAGTCCAGAGTTTCGTCATTATAAATTTTATATGCAACATTATCGGGTCTTTCATTTCCAATAATCTTATACTTGGTAAAGAAAGTAAGATTTCCAAAAATATCTTCTCTTAATTTTCCTCGTTTGAATAAGTTCTTAACCTCAATATAATCAGAAATATTCTGCTCTCCAGCAGTTCTACTTACATATTCAAAATTTGGAACCTGTCTGAAGTATGATGCCATTTTAGTAACCTATGAAAGAATCATCATCCAATTTTCCTGAATCATTTGCAAAATCATCTTCATAAATTGGATCAAGTTCGCTAAATGACATAGTTAAATTATATTGTGTCATTGCACCATCATAAAAAGTTGCATAATTTCCTGCTGGCGTATAATCAACAGAGAAATTTACTAATGCACAAGTTTTAATTTGATTAATCCAAGGATGATCTTTATTACTATTTCCTAAAATATATTTAACATCAAAGATGTTTGGTGCTTTTAAGAAGAGACCTGTATCTTCTCTCTTTACAGACATTCCTTGTTTAAAGAATCGTATAATTTTTTTAATTTCTTTTGCTTCATCATCTTCACGAGCAGATAGTGTAAAGTTGAATGAAAAAGTTCTAATTTGTGGACCATTGAATAATAACTCAAAGTTTGGATTAAGAATTGCTCCTGTTGCTCTTGATAAGAAATTTTTATTTCCACCTGCAGCAGCACCTGCAAGACTTGCTGCAGCAGCAGATGCAAGAGAACCTGTAGATCCTTTAAGTCCTTTTGCAACTGCATCTATAGTTTGACCTACTCCATCATCTTTAGTAATACTATTATAAGATGCCAACGCGGCCAATGCTGAAAGTGCATTCATATCATCATTCCCCCAGTCCACAGAAGATGTATCACTAATTTGTGGTTGAATAGGAAGAGTTACTGAACCCATAGGATTTTTTAATTCTCTACTTCCAAAAGTAGATCCTGTTGCAAAATTAGCAATGTCTAAAGATTTTGGACTGTATCTGAACATTGAGAATTTAATTCTATCTTGTTGTTTAGGAAATGGTTTTGGATATGAATAATGTCCATAGTCTTTTCTAATAGAACCATCCTTTATTCCTTCACCTAATGCATTAACAAGATTAGCACCACTTGCAGATTGTGATAACTTAAAAGCATTTGGATCTGTTGTTGCAGTATTTGCATTTGCCGAAGATAGTGATTTAGTTTGTTCTGGAGTTAATCCTTCTTTTTTGGTGGATTGTTGAATTTGTTGATTTGTTGTTGTTTTTAATGCTCCTTCTTTTAATGATTTTTGAGCATCTGCTCCAAAATATGTTTTTCCTGTAAATGAATTTTTGGTGAAGGTAAAATCTCCGGTTGATCCGTTTCTTGTAGCAGCAACTATGGGGGGATCGCCCGGAATTTGAGTGTATAATATTTCTTGTTTTACTGTGTTTGGATTTATTTTTCCAGTTTCATCTAATGTATATGTTGTTCTTGTTGAAGTATATAATTTTGTTCCCGCATTTCCCACTGGGGTTACACTTTTTTCACTTGTAATTGTTTTGGTAGCCATCAGAAACCTCCCTCAACTACAAGAGAATTAATCATCTCAATTTTTTGTAGAGTATGAGACATTTATGACTTTTTTATCTATTTAGTGATGAATTTTGTATAAGGTAACGAACGCATATATTCAATCTCATTTGCTTCAATTGAGTGCATCTTACCTGCAACTTCTTGCCAAGTATAATTCTTAAATTCATTCCAATGATAATTGAGTGCCTTAAATCCCCAACGCTCTACAGAAGTAACAGCAACTAATGGATATTGATCATAGGTAATATCAGGACTTTTTGCAAGGTAAATGAATGTATAATATTTTCCAACATCAGGAATAAACTCACTATGAGTAAAGACTTCCATAATACTTAACATAATATCATCGGGGTTATACATATCCCTAATCTTTCTTTTGAGTTGTGAAACTCTGCCCGATTGATTTTGAATATCCTGTCCAAATCCTTGTGCCATTACTTAATCCCGAATAATTGATCTTCCGTAATAACCTTGAATTCTAATAGATTGTCTTTACACCATTCTTCTGCTGCTTTCCACTTTGCCTCATTCACTACATAAGTCTTAACTTCATTAATAAATGTTCTATTTCTTTTTTTAGAAGTTTGAACTGGAGGAACAGTCTGTCTTTTTGGTTTTATCTCTATAATATACTTTTTAATCTCACCAGATTGTTCCTTAACTTTCATAATAAAATCTGGGAAATAACGATGAACTCTACCATCAATAGGGGAAAGATAAGGAATACAGAATTCTTCAGATGCATATTCAATCACATTTGGATTTCTATCACACCATTGCATAAACTTAAGTTCCCAAGAACTTCTGTAGATAATATTTTGAACGTCACCCTTGTATTTTCCCGGATTTTGTGGGTGAAATCTTCCCTGATGATATTTTGAATCCCGAGGCATTTTCTTATTTCTTGACTACATAATATAACAAGTAAAAGTATTTATAGATGGGGCAACCGATCAAACCAAGTATAAAGAAAATATCCGAGTTAAAACATAAGTTGATGCAACCAGCATTAACTTCACATTTTATAACGACTATTACTTTTCCGGAAAAGGTTATAGAAAGATTGAATGAGAATGGACTTACTGGAGGTTCTGATATTAGCGATACTTTAGCAATTTCTTGTTGTGAGGCTTCTCTTCCCGGATCAAGTTTAGCAACTCATGAATTGAATAATGATTTTACTGGAGTTACTCAAAAACATGCATATAGAAGACTTTATGATGATAGAGCAGACTTTACTTTTTATATTGATCAAAACTATGCCCAAATTAGAGTTTTTGAGACATGGATGAGATACATTGTTGGAGAACAGAATGCTTTTGGTGAAGGAAATAATATTTCTTATCGAGTAAATTATCCAATTAATTATAAATCTGGTGCAATTTATATCACCAAATTTGAAAGAGATTATGGAATTACAAAATCCAAAAATGTTTTAATGACATATGCTTTTATAAATGCATTTCCAATCTCAATAAATTCAATTCCAGTATCATATGATGCCTCTTCATTATTAAAATGTACAGTATCTTTTGCTTATGATAGGTATATTAATCAAAGCGTTGAATTTAAACCCGAATCTTACATTACTGAATCTTCAGAAAATACAAGAACCCCCAAAAATATTACAACATCTACGGGCGATGTTATTCCACTTCCATCAAATGTTGCTTAATAAATATTCATACTGAAACTTTTTAGAAAAATAGGAAAAATGCAAATGAAAAAATTAAATACACAAAAATGGAAATGTTTAGTTGCAAATTATATAAGTACATATGGACCCTTAACAAAATATCAAAATGCAAGGAATATTGATATTACATTAAGAGTTAAAATTGAAGACTAAATAAAGTTAAGTGATTTGAATTTAAAAAATGCCGCTTCCCCGTATCGCAACGCCACAATATGAGTTAGAATTGCCTTCAACTGCACAATCTATAGAATATAGACCTTTCCTTGTAAGAGAAGAGAAACTTCTCGTAATTGCAATGGAAAGTGAGGATACAAAACAAATTACGAATGCAATTAAGACAGTTATTAAGAGTTGTATTCAGACAAAAAATATTAAAGTAGAGTCCTTACCAACCTTTGATATTGAGTTTCTATTTCTCAATATTCGCGGCAAATCGGTTGGAGAAGAAATTGAAGTTAATATTATTTGTCCAGATGATGAAGAAACGACTATTCCCATTAAAATAAATCTTGATGATATTCGTGTTCAAAAAAATGAAAATCATACTAATAAAATTAAACTTGATGACTCTATTATGATGCAGATGAAATATCCATCTCTAGATCAGTTTATTAAGAATAATTTTGACCTAACATCAAATAATACAATGGATCAATCTTTTGAATTGATTGCTTCTTGTATTGATAAAATTTACACTGAAGATGAAGTTTGGGCATCTGCAGATGTAACGAAGAAAGAATTAGTTGAATTTCTAGATCAAATGAATTCTTCACAATTCAAAGAGATTGAAAAGTTCTTTGAAACAATGCCAAAATTAAGTCACACAATTAAAGTGACAAATCCAAAGACCGAAGTAGAAAGTGAAGTTGTTCTAGAAGGGTTATCGTCTTTTTTCGCATAGGGATGGTCCATATGGATCTTGAAAATTACTACCAATTAAATTTTTCTCTGATGCAGTATCATAAATACTCATTAACGGAGATTGAAAATCTGATTCCTTGGGAGAGAGATATTTATGTTTCTCTTCTTAAGAATCATATAGAGGAAGAAGAGCTCAAGCAGAAGTCACAAGGCAATGGATGGTAATCCCAAGACAGAACACATTGATGATAGAATTCTAGGACTACTTGGTCTTGAGGATGAATATGAACTGTCTTATGATGAATATGTTAGACATCTCAAGGAAGCAATGGTTGCTTCTAGAATGTCTAAAAGTAAATTTTCAACAGAAGAAACTGAATTAATTGCAAATGAATGGAAGAGAGTAAAGAGTAAAAAAGGAAGATTTAAACCAAAGAAGAAAAAAATAACTGCTGCTGGACTTGGAATTGGTGCTGGGTTTACAAAACCATTATTAAAAGTAGCACAGCAAAAATTGATGTTAAGTCCTTCAAAAGGTCTTAAAATTGATCCAATAAAAAAAGAAAATCAAGATGTCTTTTCAAAGATAGATGATCTTCTTGCATCTATTCTTGGAAATATTACTGAACAAAATAAAGAAGCAAAAAAACAAGCAGATTTGGACAAAAAGGATAAGGAAAATCAAAAACGTAAACAAAAAGAACTTGGATTTGAGAAAACAAAAGAAGGATTAAAAACTGTAATTGAAGCAATTACAAAACCATTCCAATCAATATTAGATAAGATTATAAATTTCTTTGTAATGACTTTTCTTGGAAGAGCAGTTTTTAAACTATTGGAATGGTTTGGTAATCCAGAAAATAAAAATAAAGTTGATACAATTATAAAATTTTTAAAGGATTGGTGGCCTGCAATTATTGGTGGATTTGTTCTGTTCGGAACAAGATTTGGAAAAGGAATTGGAATTTTAACAAGAATTGCACTATCAGGAATTGGTAAACTGGCAAAGGCAATTCCTGCTCTTTTTAGATTTGGTAGAAGTAATCCAAAAGCTGCACTTGGAATTGCAACTGGGGCATGGGCTGCAACTCAACTTGCCAAAGGAGCATTTACTAGTAAAGAACCAGAGCAAAAACTTTGGGGTGGTGGAATTGCTAGAAGAACGTTTGCAAGAGGTGGCAAAGTATCTGGTCCTGGTGGTGTTGATAAAGTTCCTGCATGGTTGACACATGGCGAATTTGTCATGTCTAAAGGTGCTGTTCAAAAGTATGGGGTTGGTGCTTTAGAATCAATGAATGCTGCAGGTGGAGGAACTAATGTTCCAACAATTGGTCCTGCAGGCGTATATGCTGCAGGTGGAGGAGCAATTGGCCAGGCAGCAGAATTAGTCAAGAATGAAGAAGCTCTTTCTTCATTAAGTCCTGGAACCAATGATTATATTGTTCCTAATGGAAAAAGTGTTGTTAGTGGAACAAATTGGTCTAAAATTAAACCACAAACTACTCTTCATGCTTATCCAGATAGTAGAGGAATACCTACAATTGGTTGGGGATCAACTTTTTACGATAAACTTACTCAAGGAATAAAACCCGTTAAACTTGGGGATACTATTACAAAAGAAAAGGCAGATAAAGTTCTTGATAATAATATTGGACAAATTTCGTCACTTTATAATTCAAAAATGCCAAATTGGAAAAATATGTCTTCAAGTCAGCAGGCAGCGGTTCTTTCTATTGGTTATAATGCTGGACCTAATGCCCCATTGGGAAGTTATCCAAAACTTTCTATGGCACTTAAATCTGGTGATATGACATTGGCAGCACAAAATATCTTTAGATCTGGTCCAAGTATTCAAAGAATTAAAAATGAGCAAAAATTATTGTTGAGTGGACCTAAAGATACATCAAAACCACAACTAAAACCTTCAGTATCTACATCTACATCTACATCAAAACCACAACTAAAACCTTCAGTATCTACATCTACAACAAAACCTGCACAATTAAATCCTCTACAAAGAGTGGGGCAAGCATTGTCATCTATTTTTAAACCACCCGCAAAGAAAAAACCAATCATTATTAATGCTGGATCAAATGGTACAAAGAGTGGTGGAAAAACAAATCCTCCAATAACTCAACAACTTCCCGCAAGTTTTAGTGCAATTCACCGAAAAGGAACAAGAATTGCCGAATCAGTATATGGTGTTAACAAATAATGGCAGTAAATATACAAAAGTTTCTACCAACTTCTAAAAGTATTTTTCTTGCCAAACCAAGAAAATCTTTACTGCCTTCAAATTCAACTGGCAGTCCTGGAGAATTGATTAAAATTGAAAAAAAAGTTATTGGAATTGATAGTCTTGTAAAAAATAATTTACTGTTACAACAAAGTGGAAGCAAAACAAAATCAAAAGAAAAAGAAAATACTGAACTTGAAAAAAAAGAACAAGATTTAGAAAAAGAAAAACCAAAAAGTCCTAAAGGAATTAAAGTACCAAAACTTCCAGGTTTTGGATTTATGGGATGGATTAAGAATTGGATATTTAATACCATTCTTGGATTTATTACTGTAAGATTAATTGAATATCTTCCAAAGATGTTGAACTTTGTGAAGATAGCAGGTCCTGTAATGAATACTATTATTAATTTTTCTGGAATGTTATTAAATGGAATGATATCATTTGTAGATGCTGGATATAAAGCAGTTGATGCTACTCGTGGTTTAGTTGGTAAAACATTTGGAGAAGATGCATTAAATAATTTTGATAAATTTGCAGGTGATTTTGAGAAGTTTATGAACCTTGCCATTATTGTAGGAATGGCAAGTGCTGATTTTGGAATAAATCGTTTAGGTCGTAAATTAACTGGAAAGGGTGTTGAAAGAGCTGCTGAAAAAGGTGCGGGAACACTTGCAAAAAGAGGTGGTGAAAGATTATTGACAAGAGCTGGTGCTCGTATTGGTGGAAAAATGGGTGCCAAAATAGGTTCTAAAGCATTCAAAGCGATTCCACTTTTAGGTGCAGGACTTGCAATCCTTGAAGGTATAATGAGAATTAAGGATGGTGATTATGTTGGAGGATTACTTTCCTTTGGTTCTGCAATTCCTGTTGCTGGTTGGGCATTTTTAGCACTTGATATTGCCCGTGAATTTGTGGGTAGTCAAGAATTTGATAAGTCGGTTGGAAGAGCATTCAGTGGAAAATCTGGACTTACTGATGAACAGGTTCAAAAAAGAACACCAGCAGTATCTGGACCTTCTTTTATGGGATTTGCTGGGGGAGGCTCAGCACCACCAGTTAGAAGAAGAGTTTCTAAAGTTAAAAGAAAAGTTTCTAGAGCAAAAGCACCAGTTGCAAAGGTAAAATCTGGATCTTCAATTGGTGGCAAACAGAATATTGTAAAAATATTTCCAGAAAATAAAAAAAACGTTAAGCAATCAAATCCTCTTGGATATCTTGAAGATTCTGCAAAAACACTAGGAAAGGCACCAAATTTTGGTCCTCTTTTTAATATTGCTATGAAAACAATTTTAGGAGATAAACCAACATCTCAAGATTATAAAAATGCTGGAGTAGGATTAAATTCTTGGATGTCCAACAAAATTATAAATGTTGGAGGATTTGCTGGTGGTGGCGAAGTAGATGGAAGAATGCTTTTCTCTGGACAAGATATGAGTGATGCAATTGCTTCGTCAATTCAAAATTCAGTATCTAATGATATTAATAGGACCATTGATGATTTGATGAAACAGTTGATGTTAAAACCAGCAGAAGAAAAGAAAGAACAACCTCCAGGCACTGAAGAGGATTCTGGTGGAAATGCAACCGAAGCAATTGGTGGAGCACGTTTGCTTATGGCAGCAGGATTTCCATCTCTTTCTGCTGCTGTTCTTTCGTCAATTATTCAAGCAGAATCTACTTGGAAAGGTCAAAGAACTCCTTGGGTTCTAAATGATGGTGCCGGAACAAATAAAGGTTTGATTAGTTGGAATCAGGGGAGAATTGGTAGAGCAGAAAAATTCCTAGGCAAACCATTAGAAACTGCAAGTAATGCTGAACAAGTAAGATGGATTAAAGAAGAATTGAAGCAATATGGACTTCTTGATGAATTTATGAATTCTCAATCAACAGAAGAACAACTTAAAAAGGCAGGATATGCTTATGTTCGTTGGAATCGTAAGTATGATGCGGATCACTGGAAAAATATTGCAAATATTCGCTCATCACTTGAAAAGGGTGAAATGGGATCATATGTTGCTGGCAAATCTAGTACAGCAAAAGGGTATGATGGATATATTACAGGAGATCCATCAAGTCCAAATTATGCTTCTGATCATGGAGGCAGTAACTATCACGATCACTTGTCATTCAAGGATAGGGCAACAGCAGAAAAAGCATATAAATTTTTCCAATCAAAAGGATTTAAAGTTACGGAATTTAAAGGATATGATAAAGTTGGTGTGCATGGTCAAGGTTCTTTACATTATTCTGGATTGGCATTTGATATTCCAGGATCACAAGTTCCTGTTGGTCAGGAAACAAAAATGTCTGCCAGAGTTAGGTCTGCTTTATCAGAATTCAAAGCAATGGCAGTGGGTGGTAGAGTATCTAAACCAACTTTTGCTTTGATTGGTGAGAGAGGTCAGGAATTTGTATTTGATGCGGATACAACAAAAGGTTTAGATCAAATGAAACCTGGATTATTAGATCATTTGAATACTGCAAAGACTAAACCACAATTAGCAAGTATTCTCAAATCATATTCTGATGAACCTGAAATTGTTATCATTCAATCAACTCAAACTCAACCTCAAAAACAAACATATAATATATCTAATTCCAGTACAACTTCTGGTAGTGTAAATAGACAGGATAACTCTTGGATATTTGATCGTTTAGCAACGGGGACTGGTTAACAAATATGGCACAAGTATTTGAATCATTAAAGAAGACAGAGAATAATATTACTAAATTTGAGATCTATCCAAATGGTGGTGGAGAACCAATTGATATAACTCAAGGTGTTACAGAATTATATTATTATGAAAATGTTTTATCTGAAAGTGTTAAACTTACTGTATTTGTTGTAGATACTGGAAATGCTCAAAAAGCAGATGATGGGACAGGAGCAAAGATTGGTATTGATGATGCATTAAAGATTGGTAATGGTGAAAAGATATATTTGCAATTTAATGATGCTTGGTATGAAAAAGATAAACAGGCAACAACAGCATTCAATAAGAAAAATCCACATAAACTTTCATTTATCTCTGATGATACTGCACTATATTTGAACGAAAAAGAAAAACTGCCAGAGCGCACTCAAAATAGTGTATATATGTTTGACTTAGTATCTAAAGAATATTTGATGAATGAAAGTACAAGAGTTATAAAAAGATATGATGGAAAGATTTCAGAATCTGCTAGAAAAATTTTAAAAGAAGTATTAGAAACAAAAAAAGAATTGGACATTGAAGTAACTGAAAATAATTTCAATTTTATTGGAACTGCAAAAAAACCTTTATGGACTCTTTTGTGGTTAGCTAAAAAATCAATTCCCCAAAAACAGAATGCAAGTGGGAATACTGCAGGATATTTCTTTTTTGAAACTTATGATGGATATAAGTTTAAATCAATAGACACATTATTATCAGATACTGGAGAGGGAAGTACTGGAAGTAAAGCAAAGTATAAATCTTACATTTTCAATAATAGTACATCATCAGTAGTTCCTGTTGGATATGATGGAAAAATTTTAAGTTATGAATCTACAAATACAGGCAACTTTCAAAATAACTTAATGATGGGATCTTATAATTCTGCAAAAAATGCAGTAAATGCCTATGATAGTTCTTTTAATCAAAATCAAATTGATATCTTTAAACAAATTAAAGGTGTCAATATTGCTGGATTGGATTATAATTTTGTTAATAAAAATTTTATCGAAAATCCATCTAGATTTTCTTGGAGTTTTGATTCTGTGGGAGTATTACCTTCTGGAAATAATCTAAAAGAACAACTTAATAGATCTAAAGATCTGGACATTGATAAATCAAATATTCAGAATAGATCTGCAGCAAGATATAATCAATTGTTTACAATTAAATTTGAAATTATGATTGCAGGTGATTTTAGTTTAAGAGCTGGGGATTTAATTTATTGCGACTTTCCCGAACTTACAAATAAAACAAATACTGGAAATAATCCACGTATGGGTGGCATATATATGATATCGGCTCTTTGTCATCGTATAAAACGTAATGAGACTTATACCAAACTTGAATTGATTAGAGACTCTTATGGTAGAAAACCAAATAAAGCAAAATGACCAACAAATCACTTCAACAACACATCAACGACGATAGAAACGAACTTGACAATCCCAATACCAGTAGTCAACGTCGTCGCCATTTAGAAGATGAATTGGATGCACTTGAGAAATATAAAGATAATCATCCAGATAATGATTATAATCCAACTATTATAGAACTTTATTGCTATTTAAATCCTGAAAAACCTGAATGTAGAGTTTATGGGGATTAATTATGTCTGATGGTACATTATCAAGTAATTTTGAATCTGATTTTATAACTCATCCGCCAAGATGGTTTGGAAGAGTTGTTTCTAAAGAATCTTGGGCAGGAAATATTGCAAGCGAAAAGTTTACTGATATTAAATCGCCTAAAGGTTGGGGATACCGATATAAAGTAAGAATTTTTAGTTGGCACACTGGAGATACAAATATTATTTCAGATGATCAACTGCCAATGGCAAATGTTGTTCTTCCAGTAACTGCTGGTTCTGGGTTGGGTGGTTCTGGAATGACACCATCAATTGAACCAGGATCAATTGTAACTGGATTTTTCATGGATGGTGATGGTGGACAAGAACCTTATATTGATGGTATTCTTGGAAATTCTAATAATAATGTTCCAAAAAAACAAGGCAGCGGACCAACTTCAGGTTATTCTATATTCAATAATACTTTTGAAGGAAAAAGTAAAGTTCCTCATGACAGAATCATAGGAAAAGGAAAGAATCAAGTACCATTATCTACAATAGATGCTCTTCACATTGGAACTTTTTGTTCGGTAGATCAAAAAAATGATTATATAAAAGAAGTTCCTTTATTAGATACTTCTAAAAAGAATAACTCTCCAATGAAGGGAGTTCAAAAAACTATTTCAAATTTATTAATTACAATTCAAAAATTAAAAAAACAATTTAATGAGGTCTCTGCTTTATTGGGAAGTATTGATTTTCGGGGATTAATTCAAAAGGCAATTAAAGCAGCATGTAAAGATCTTGCAGGATATATTAAAAGCATTATACAGGGAGTTAAAGCATTTAGTTTTAATAAACTAAATGAAAGTGTAAAAAGAATTGCTGAAAATTTATTTCCAAGTGAAATGCCAAAATTGTATGATAAAGTTAATAAAGGAACTGATATTTTATCATGCGTCTTTAAAAATATTATTGGTGGTTTAGATACTTTAATTTGCGGCCTTCTTGATAAACTTTTAGATTCAAATATAACTACCCCCTCATGTGCTGCTCAGAGTTTTATGGATGGAATATTGAATTCTATTCTTGGCACAGTTTCTGGAGCATTAAGTGCAATTCTAACACCAATAAATGCTCTCTTTGGAGGTGCTGTTTCACTTGGATCCAATTTACTATTAACAGTAGAATCTGTAGCATCTAGTGCTATAAGTGTTGTTGCAAATATTGGAGTAATCACAGAACAAATTAGTGGTGCTTTTGGACAATTGAATAGTATTGCAGGTTCTTTAGGTTCTGTTGGAACTCAAATTCAAGGACTTGGTTCTCAACTTGGATCTGCACTATCAAGTTTTAGTGGTCTTTCTTCACCCAATCCAAATCTTTTAAGTTCTCTTGATTTTGTTCAAGGTATTAGAAAGTTCTTTTCTTGCGATACAGAACAGAAAGCACCTTCTTATAGTACAATCACTCAAGATAAGCAAGTAGGATCTGTAGGAGAGGGGTTGAGTTTATTTGGTAATGTTTCGCAAATTGCAGATGATGTTACAAAACTTCAATCAATAATTGGTGCAATTATTGGCCCAATTGCAGGTATTGTTGGGCAGGTTCAAGAATTAGTTGGGCAAGGGCTATCAATTTCTAATAGTTTAATAGGTCAAATTACTGGACTGGTTGATCAGTTTGGTGACATAATGGGACAATTTGAAGGTCTTGCTAATAATGTATCGGGATCAAAGAGTTCTTCTTCTTGCAATACAGGACCACAATTTTGCGGACCTCCAACTGCAAAGGTTTTTGGTGGTGGTGGTTATGGTGCAGCAGTAAATGCTATTGTTAGTCCTATTTCATCATCAATCATTGGATTTGATATTTTAAATGCTGGAAGAGGTTATACAAATGCTCCGAATATTGAAGTTGTTGATCCTTGTGGAAAAGGAAGTGGATCTTCTTTTCGGGTAAGTATGATTCCAGATATAGATCCTATTTCTGGAATTGTAAGAACTGATGAAAATGGAAATGAATTGATGAGAGTTGGTGATGTAGTAGTCACTTCTCCTGGAGATGGATATATAACAGTACCAGATGGAAGTTTGGGTGGTGATGGTTATACTTGGAAGGAAGTTGATGAAGGATATGTAAAAACCGCAGATGGAAATTATTATGTTGTTCAACCAAATCGTCCAATTGCAGCAACAGTAGGTAGTACATATTATCCACCAAATGGATCACCAGTTGTTTTAAAAGAAGATCAAACGATTACACTTGGATTAGTTCCAGTAACACCTCCACAACCCGAAAGTGTTGGAACTCCATATAATGTTTCCTTGTGTCTTGACTCCATTGAAGTTCTTGATGGTGGATTTGGTTATAATCCAGATGATGAGATTATTATCACTCCAGACAATGGAACAGTTGCTAAACTTGTTGTGAACGAAGAGGGTTCTGTTCAGAGAATAAATATTGAGAAGAGTGGTTGTGGATTTATTGATCTTCCAGAAATCAGAACAAATTCTCCAACAGGATTTAATGCAACATTTGCTCCTGTACTGAAGGCATACAGAACACCTTCAGGAACAACATCACAACCAGTAACACCAACAATAACAGATAGAGTCATTTCAGTAATTGATTGTGTCGGAAAAATTCCACCAAAAACAACATTTAATAGAATATTACAGTAAATTTTATGGCAAAATCTAAAAATAATGAGACGAAAGATATTAGAACAAAAGATGGAAATTTAAAATTTGGCCATATTCACGATGATCAAGTAATTTCCTCTATTATGTTGCAAGGTCAAGAAGGCCTTGAATTTGTAACTATTGATCAAACAGGACCTAGAAAAGGATGGATTTGGAATCGTTCTAAAGGTAGATATCAGGTTGTCACTGGAGATGAAGTTGGTCAAGAACAAGTAGCAATTTACATTAGTTCTGCAGGTGGAAATGGGCAAGCACCTGGTAACATCGAACTGTTCAGTAAAGGTACAATTAAAATTCAAGCAGAAAATATTGAATTAATTGCAACAGGATCTGGTAATGATTCTGGAAATATTCATCTTCAAGGAAATCAAAATATTAGACTTGAAGGTGGAAAAGAAATTAATATGGATTCAAAAGAATCAACTTCAATTACTGCAGCAGCAGATTTGAATCTGACTGCCACAAATTCAATGAAGAATACTGCAGGACATCATCAACAAAAAAGTAATGCAAGTGCTGCCAAAGAACCTGCGTTTCCTGTTCCAGGTAATGCGGACTTTCAACATATTACTGGACAGTTATTTGTAACTAGAATAGAAGCAAAACCAGAACCATTGGGAAGAGGATCTAAAAGAATTGATGGTTCTGCTTATATTGAAGGACCAATGATTGTTGGAGATGCAGAAACATTTCCTAAAGTTTCTGCAACATTAATGATTGGACCAGATACAAATGCAGATTCACCTAAACCAAGTGTTAATGGTTCTTATTGTGGAACTTCACCAGATAATCCATCTTTATATGTAGTTGGAGATTCTATAATTAAAGCAAATCTTTTTGTATCCTCAAAAATTCTTTCAGGTGAAGATATTATTGCATCGGGAGACGTAAAATCTCAATGTGGTGGGCATATTTTATCCGCAAAGAAAAATTTTGATATTCCTCATCCAACAAAAGAAAATTGGAGACTTAGACATACTTGTCCTGAAGGACCATCTAATGATGTGTATATTCGTGGTAGAGTAAATAATAAGACAGAAATTGAACTCCCAGAATACTGGATAAATTTTGTAGATTCTATTACAATTACAGTTTCTTTAACTCCTATTGGATCTCATCAAGATGTAATTGTTAAAGGAATTGCTGATAATAAAGTATTTCTGCAAGCAAAAGGTGGAATGCCAATTAATTGCTTTTATCATATTTTTGCAGAAAGAAAAGATGGAGAAAAATTAATTCCAGAATATCCAGGAACTTCAGCAGCAGACTATCCCGGAAACAATGATGAATATTCTGTTTCTGGGTATCATTATGACATAAAGGAGAATTAAAATGCCAGAAAATGTAGATTTGGTAGTAACACAAAAAGGAGATAGTTCTTGTGGAGATTTTTCTCCAACTGGAAATAAATCATTTAATTATGATTATGTTGTAAAGAGTATACAAAACAATAGGTTTTTTGATAGTGATTGTACTCCTTGGTTATATGGTAATATGCAAGTTGATAATATTCAATTAAATCAAAATATGATTGCAACAGGTACTATCACTGCTTCTGAAGTCACGGCATCTGGAATTACTCTTACATCCAGAAAACCATTTGATATTCCACATCCAACAAAAAATGGATGGAGACTTCGCCATGTTTGTTTAGAAGGTCCTGAGTCTGGTGTTTATTATCGTGGAAGACTTACCAATTCAAATGTAATTGAACTTCCTACATATTGGAGAGGACTTGTTGATCCAGAGAGCATTACTGTTACTCTTACTCAAATTGGTTCTTCTCAAGATTTGATTGTAGATAAAATTGAGTGGGGATCAAAAATTACAATTCGTTCTGGAACAGCATCTAATGTTGATTGTTACTTTCTTGTTCATGCTGAAAGAATTGACGGTGAAAAATTAATTGTGGAATATGAAGGAGAATCAATCAATGATTATCCAGGAGATAATTCAATTTATAGTATTAATAAGTAAGAAAAAATAATATTTTCATTTACCCCTTGACAGGAGCCCCAGGATGCCCTATAATACCTATGTAAGCAAACGAACCGCAAATGACTTTTCAAATTCAAGAAAACGAGTATCTGACTCGCTGTGTGGTGAATACAACTGCCCGAACTTTCAATTTGTATTCTAATACGGGTGAAGAGAAGGTAGTT
>TARA_R110000868_G_scaffold250414_1_pt1 | contig 31297 bp, 29 predicted proteins | sample TARA_R110000868 | Tara Oceans TARA_R110000868 (sample SAMEA4397489) | marine metagenome | biome: Polar Biome; feature: [SRF] surface water layer (ENVO:00010504); material: water (ENVO:00002006), including particulate matter (ENVO:01000060) such as... | depth 5 m | reverse complement strand
GACACCCATCAAGATACCGTTCGCGGTAACAGCTGCCCTGTTGTCTGGTAGGAAGCACCAATGATGGAACGTAACCACTGGCTGGCCTTGTCGGACTCGCTGCTGGCGTGCCAGTACAGGTAGGAGTCCACTTCCGGTGCCGCAAACGGTGCCCGGCAGATTTGATGTTGCGTCGGGTCGAAGTGATGACTGATCAGACTCTCCGCCACCGTCATCAGCAGGTTCGACTGCCGTACCAGCTCCAGTCCGGTCGTGATTTGCTGGCAGCGTGCCACCACCCGGCGACTGATGCCCTGGCGGGCCAGCATCAGGTCTTCAACACCGTGACCTTCCGGTCGCGACGATACCAGCAAGTGCTGCTGGGCAAGATAACGGTCGATATCGATCTGTCCGGCGTTAATCGCCGGGTGATCACGCCGGGCCACCACCACAATCGGGGTGCTGGACAAATGCTGGCGACAGATGGTGTCAGGCAGGGATAGAAACACATCAATCGCGACGCTGAGTTTACCACTGGTCAGTTCAGCGGCCAGATTGTTACGGTCGAACTGTACCGATGACAGCCCGGCAGAGGGAGCGTGCTGAGTGATCTGACGCATCAATGGTGGGAAAAAAGCACCTTCCATCAAGGGCCGCATACCAATTACAAAATGCTGATTGGCGGTCTGGGGGTCAAACCCTTCCAGGTCACTGAGAGAGGATTCCAGCAGTTGCAACGCCTGGCGTACGGGATAAATCAGTTTTTGGGCAACCTGGGTGGGTGCCAGTTTCTGGCCGTTGCGTACAAATAACGGATCGCCCACACGATCGCGCAAGCGAGACAAGGCATGGCTGACACTGGGCTGGGTCAGATGCAGTACCTCTGCCGCACGGGTCACGCTGCCCTGGGTATAGATGCAGTCAAACACCACCAACAGATTCAGATCGGTTCGGTAAATATGCATGCGGACTCCCGGCTGTCAGATACATGTGATTTATCTATAGATGATCATGCTAACTATTGATTTTACATATGTATTGGCGGAGCACACTATCAATTCACACCCAATCTGATTCAGGAGCCTGGCTGTGACCACGTCTGCACCAATCACAACTTCGATGGATGCTGCACCGTTTGATCTCGTGCGACTGACAGACTATCTGCGTCAGTATCTGGACTGTGGGCCTGAAGGGGCCACCGCAGAGCTGACGCCGATTGCTGGCGGATTTTCCAATCCAACATTTTTTCTCAAATACTCCGACAGCGCTGACTATGTGCTGCGCAAGAAGCCCGCTGGTGACTTGCTGCCATCGGCCCATGCCATCGACCGTGAATACCGGGTTATGGCGGCGCTGGAGCATACCGACGTGCCAGTACCTAAAATGCTGCATTACTGCGAGGACGACAGCCTGGTGGGAACGCCGTTCTACATTATGGAACGGGTGCCAGGACGGGTATTACACGACAGCACCTTGCCGGGCATGAGTGCGGAAGAACGCGGTCAGTATTACGCCGCCATGAACGCCGCCCTGGCGAAACTACACGCAGTGGATTTTCGTGCCGTCGGGCTGGAAGGTTTTGGTCGCGAAGGTGGTTTTATCGAGCGCCAGATTCGGCGCTGGAGTGCTCAGTACGACAAAAGCGGCAGCTCGGTGGCAGAGATCGAAGCGCTGGGGCAGTGGCTGGCAGACAACCTGCCAGACGACGATGTCACCACCATCGTCCATGGTGATTTTCGCCTGGGCAACCTGATGTTCCACCCGGACAAGCCGGAAGTGGTGGCGGTGCTGGACTGGGAACTGTCGACCCTGGGCCACCCGATGTCGGATCTTGGTTACAACCTGATGGTGTGGAAAATGCGCGGTGACGAATTTCACGGCATAGCCGATCAGGACTTTGCTGCCTGTGGCATCCCGGTGTTTGACGACTATATACAGGCATATTTCGACAATCGCGCTATCAGTAACAACTTTAACCCCTTCTATCTGGCTTTTTCCTTCTTCCGGCTGGCGGTAATTTTCGACGGCGTATTAAGCCGAGGTGGCGGTGACCCGGAGGCACATCCGGGCGTGGACATCAGCCGCTTGCACCATGTTTTTGCCGGTATCGGCTTGCAAGTTGCCCACGGCCAGCTGTAACCGACGCGGCAAGCGTCACCAGACAACTCAATTGACGACAGGACATCATTATGGATTTTGCCTACAACCAGACCACCCAAGAGCTGGCACAGAAGCTCAACAACTTTATGGATGACCACGTGATTCCGCGCAATGCGCAGTTTCTGCGGGAATTCCATGACAATGGCTACCACATATCCTTTCTGGACGATCTGAAAGCGCTGGCCAAATCCGAAGGCCTGTGGAACCTGTTTTTGCCGCACTTGCGTGACGGCGAACCGGGCACGCGTCTGACCAATATGGAATACGCTCCGCTGGCCGAAATTATGGGCCGCCTGACTTGGGCTTCCGAAGTATTTAACTGCTCCGCCCCGGATACTGGCAACATGGAGTTGTTGCACATGTTCGGCACCGACGAGCAAAAATCCCAATGGCTGGAGCCCTTGTTGAGTGGCGCGATTCGCTCCTGTTTTGCCATGACCGAGCCCGATGTCGCGTCATCCGATGCCACCAACGTGACCACGCTGATTCAGCGTGACGGCGAAGATTATGTCATTAACGGTCGCAAGTGGTTTATTACCGGAGCGCTGAACCCGAACTGCAAAGTCGCGATCGTGATGGGCAAAACCGATCCCAACGCCGATGTGCATAGTCAGCAAAGCATGATTCTGGTGCCGATGAACACACCAGGGCTGACCGTGGTACGTGATCTGTCGGTGATGAATCACCACAGCTACGAAACCCATTGCGAGCTGCTGTTCAAGAACGTCCGCGTGCCCGCCAGTCATTTGCTGGGTGAAGAAGGTTCCGGTTTTGCCCTGGCTCAGGCGCGCCTCGGGCCGGGTCGGATTCACCATTGCATGCGTTGCATCGGCCAGGCTCAGTTGGCACTGGACTTGATGGCGGAACGTTCACTGGAACGTAAAACCTTTGGTCAGTACCTGCATGAACAGGGTGTGATACGTGAATTCCTGGCCGAATCCATGTACGAAATTGAACAGGCCCGCCTGCTGGTATTAAAAGCGGCCTGGTTGATTGATCAGGGTGGTGCCAAGCTGGCGCGTAACGAAATTGCCATGATCAAGGTGGCTGTGCCACGGATGCAATTGAAAGTGGTTGACCGTGCCATGCAGGTATTTGGTGGGATGGGTCTATCGCCGGATACACCACTGCCGGAACTGTGGACCATGGGCCGCGCCCTGCGTATCGCCGATGGCCCGGATGAAGTGCACCTGCGTTCGATTGCCCGTGGTGCCATCAAAAAAGCCAAGGATAGTTATGGTCAGGCGGCCCGTTTCCTGACCCCGCCGGATCGTGCCGAAGAACGTGATGCCCGTCTGGATTTGCCGTTTGACTACGGCTTGGCCAGCGCCGATGAGGCTGAAATGGTATGACAGCCTCGCCCCTTGAACCTGTGCGGCAGACCCTGGTGCGGGATGCCGCCCAGCTCAAGCATGCGGACAGCTGGCAGCAACAGTCGATAATGGCTTTGCCAAAGCAGCTAACGGCAGCGGATCGGCAGGGGTTTGAAGATATTCGCAAGGTCGCTGTGATTGGTGCCGGAGCCATGGGGCGCTGCATCGCCATTGCCTTGGCCCGGTTGGGCAAACAGGTGACTCTGGTCGATGCGGACGCCGATTCCCTTGACCTCGCCCAGCGCTTTATTGACCAGTATCTTGCCAGTCAGCAGATACGTGGCCAACTGGATGAAAATGCCGCAGCGCAGCTGCAATCCTGTTTTGAATTCTCGGTCGAGCTGGCCAGTATTACCGGGTCAGGCCTGGTGGTAGAAGCGGTGCCAGAGATACTCGCACTGAAACAGCAGGTGATGCAAGCCATCGAGGCGCTGGTCGCTGATGACTGTGTGCTGGCAACCAATACCTCGACGCTGGATATGGATGCCATTGCCGCTGCGGTTAACCATCCTGAACGGGTGATCGGTACGCATTTTTTTATCCCTGCGCACATTACCCGGTTGCTGGAAATTGTACCGGCGCAAACCACCTCGGCGGCGGTGACAGGGCTGATCAAAGCCATGGCGCTGGCACTGGGCAAAGTGTTTGTGGTGGCGGGCAACTGTGACGGTTTTATTGGTAATCGCCTGTTTGACCGCTTTCACCAGGAGGCCATGTATTTGCTGGAAGAAGGCGCCACCCCGGCGCAGGTGGATCGGGTGCTGGAAGACTGGGGCATGGCGATTGGCCCGCTGCGGGCACTGGATATGGTGGGCAACGACATCCCCTGGATGGTGCGCTGTCAGCGTCAGCAGCGTACTCCCGATATCCTGCAGCCTCGGATCGGTGATGCTCTGTGCGAACAGGGCCGTTATGGCCAGAAAACCGGTTCCGGCTGGTATTGCTACGAAGCCGGTTCCCGCACCGCCCTGCCCAGTGCCGAGACCGATGCGCTGTTGCAACAAGTGTCTGCCGAGCTGGGACATACGCGTCGGGACATCAGTAATGACGAAATACTGGGGCGCTGCATTCTGGCGCTGGTGAACGAAGGCTGTGCCATTGTGCGGCAAGGTTTTGCCAGTGGGCCGGTGGATATCGACCTGGCATTTGTTAATGGCTACGGTTTCCCGGCCGCCGCCGGAGGGCCGATGTATCTGGCTGAGCAACTGGGGCTGAGTCAGCTGGTTGGAGAAATGCGCCAATATCAGCGTTACGCCAGCCACGGCAAGGTGCTGTGGGAACCGGATGAATTGATCAGCCGTCAGGCCCAGCGGGGTGGCTCGTTGTTGGCACGAGTGGTTTTTATGAGCGACGCCTGAAGGCCTGGCGCGCTGGTCGGGCACGCACCATCAAGCACTATCAAGCACTATCCAGCACCATCAATAAAATAAAACGCCAACCTATAAAAATATAAAATCAATCACTATAGAGCAGGTACTCCTATGTTTGATCTCTCTGGTAAAACCGCGCTGATTACCGGCGGCTCTCGTGGGCTGGGGTTACAAATTGCCGCAGGCTACCTGCAACAGGGCGCACGGGTGATTCTGACCGCCCGCAAGGCCGCCGAGTTGGAAGAAGCCAAAACGGAACTGCTGCCCGTCGCCAAGGGTGATGCCAGCCGTATCCTGAGCTGCGTCAGCGACTTGCAGGATCTGGATGCCATTCCGGCCATGGTCGAGCAGTTACTGGCCGAGGTCGGCAGCATTGACATTCTGGTCAACAATGCTGGCACCAGTTGGGCCGCGCCGATGGAGGAGCATCCGCTGGAAGCCTGGAACAAGGTCATGACGCTGAATATTACCGCGCCCTTTGTCCTGACCCGTGAAATCGGACGTCAGTGCATGATTGCCCGGCGTTACGGCAAGATCATTAATATCGCCTCTATTGGTGGTCTGAGCGGCAACCCCCCAGGGTTGAATATGAATACCATCGGCTACAACACCTCCAAGGCTGCAATGATCAACTTCACCAAGGCGCTGGCCAGCGAGTGGGGCAAGTACAACATCAATGTGAATGCTCTGTGCCCCGGTTTTTTCCAGTCGAAACTGTCGGCCAAGCTGCTGGCAAGTATCTCCGATCAGGTGCTGCCTGCGGTTCCCTTGCAGCGATTTGGTGCTGAAACCGACCTCCAGGGCCCGGCCGTATTTTTTGCTGCCGATGCCTCCTGCCATGTAACCGGCACCGCACTGGCCGTCGACGGTGGCGTGACCTGCGCATGAGCCGGGTGAGCCCAAATGGTTTGCGGCTGTTACCCCTGCCACCAGTGCATCCGCACAAAGGCGAGCCATTACTGCGGCGTATCCTGATTACCAACGATGATGGCTACGATGCCCCCGGTATTCAGTTGTTGGCGGAACTGGCGGCGGAACTGGCGGAAGAAGTCTGGATTGTGGCTCCGGCAACAGACCAGAGCGGCACCGCCCAGAGTGTGTCGTTACACCAGCCGATTCGTTGTAAACCCCTGGCTGAACGTCACTTTGCGGTGCGTGGTACGCCTTCAGATTGTGTCTTGCTGGGGGCGTTTCATTTGATGCCGGAAAAACCGGATCTGCTGCTGTCGGGCATCAACCAGGGCATCAATATGGCCGATACCGTGGGCTTCTCCGGCACCTTGGGAGCGGCGCTGACCGCCAGTCTGTTTGATATACCGGCCATTGCCCTGAGTCAGGCCTGGAAAGATCGCCACAAGATCCACTGGGATACGCCGCGTCGTTATACCGGGGCGCTGATTCGCCAGTTGCTGACTGAGCCGCTCCCTGGCGGTATGGTCACCAACATCAACTTTCCATCGGTAGCACCGCAGCAGGTCAGCGGCATAGCCAACGCCAGCATGAATGGTCAGTCGCTGACCGGAGCCGGTGTTGACCAACGGCTCGACCAGCGCCAGCAGGATTACTTCTGGTTGTCGTTCCAGCATCATTACCGGGCAGTATCTGACCCGAACAGCGATGTAAATGCACTGCGAGAGCGTGCTATCTCAGTGTCGTTTATCGAGCGCCAATTAGCACAGGGCCTGAACCCGGAGCTGTTCAGCCGCTTCGGTCAGGCTGGTTGACGCCGCATCAATGCGGCACACTCCTTGGTGCTGTAAAGACCGATCCATACCGATTGTGAAAACTGACCCTGGAGACTGACTATGTCCGAGCCGATATCGAAGCCGATGTCCGAGCCAATTCCTGCCTCACCGCGCACTCCCTTGCACCGTCGCAATATCGATGTGCAGGGCTATTTACGTGAAGACGGGCTGTGGGAAATAGAAGGCGTACTGGAAGATACCAAGGGTTATGACATTGAACTGTTTGACCGTGGCCGGATTGAGGTTGGCGGATTTCTGCATCGTATGAGGCTGACCCTGATCATCAACGACCAACTGCAGATACTGGACGCTCGTGCCATCATGTATCACACACCGTATCAGGACTGCCCCGGTGCGGCGCAGCAATATCAGGCGCTGGTCGGGCTGCACATTGGCAAGGGCTGGCTGGCCGACGCCCGCAAGGCGGTGGGGCGGTTAAGTGGCTGTACCCATCTGACCGAAATGTTGCCAGTGTTGGCGACCGCCGCGATGCAGACCATTCGTGGTTATCACCTCAGCCATACCGCAGGGTACAGCAACGGCAGCGAGGAACGTAAAGCGGTACTGAACACCTGTTATGGTTTTCGGCCCGGAGGCCGGGCGCAGATTCATCTGTGGCCAGAAGAATAGTGGCCAGAAGAAGAGTAGCAGGAGACAAATAGTGGCCGGAGAAAAATGGTAGCTGGAGCAAGAACTCCGGCTTGACGGTTATGCTCAGACACTCAGACCGTGGGTCAGGGCATATTTGATCAGCTCGGCATTGTTGGTCAGATTCAGCTTTTCCAGAATCCGGGTACGGTAGGTACTGACGGTTTTTACACTGAGGAACATGCGGCTGCCAATGTCAGTGAGTGATTCGCCGTTGGCCAGACTCTTGAGAATATCCAGTTCCCGATCGGACAGTCGTTCGTGAGGATAGCCCTGGTTGGGCGTATCGTCCGTTGCCAGTCTGGCAGACGGGTTCAGCCAGATTCCGCCAGTTACGATACTGCTTAAGGCCAGCTGCAGTTCTTCGTGACAGGCATCCTTGCTCAGATAAGCATTGGCACCGGCTCGATAGGCGGCAGCGGCAAACTGGTCAGGTGGGTACATCGACATGATCAGAATCGGGATGTCGGCGTGGAATTGACGCAACAGTGGGATCTGGTCGAGGGAATTCTGGCCCGCCAGATTGATGTCGAGAATCATCAGCGCCAGTTCAGGTTGCTGCTGCAAACAGGCGCAGGCCTGTTCAATGGTGGCGGCTTCCGCCTGGATCATAAAACATTCGCTTTCGGCCAATAATTTGCTCAGGCCGCTGCGGAATATCGTGTGGTCGTCGACCTGCAATATCGGGTACTTGTTGGACGTTGTCATTGTTTTTCTCCTAAGTCCGACAGGCTGCTAGAGCCTCATGCCGGGTTCCAGCAAGGGCACCGGTTTGCGGTTGCGTTCGTTCAGCGGCAGGATCAGGCACACTCGGGTACCGCCCTCCGGTATCCCTGTGACCGTCAATTCACCATCAAAATCTGCCGCCCGCTCACGCATGAACAGCAGCCCCAGTGAGCCTTCTCTGGCAATGGATTCATGAATACCAATGCCATCATCAAGGATACAGGCTTGTAATTGGTCAGCGTCGACGCTCAGGGTAACGGTTACCTCGGTTGCCCTGGCGTGGCGCACAACGTTGGTCAGGGACTCTTGTACGATCCGGTAGACCATCAACTCAGCATCGGCCGACAGGCGAGGAATCGGCGACTGGGTCACCAGCTGGCAGGCCAGTTCACTGCGTTGCTGAAACTGGTTCAGCAAACTGTCCAGCGATGGCTTGAGGCCAAGGTAGGTCAACGTGGTGGGGTAGAGCTGTTCCGATTTGTGGCGGGCAAAGTGAATGCTTTCCTGCGCCAGATTGATGATGTCTTCGGCAATCTCCGCGACATTGGCCGACGGCTGGTGGTTGAGGATACGGGTGGCGTCCATCTTGATGGAAGTGAGCAAACCGCCCAGTACATCGTGAATCTCCCGCGCCATTTCCTGCCGCCGCTGTTCCCGCAGCTTGATGGTGTAACGCGTCAGCTGTTGTAACTGGTCGTGGGACTCGCGGAATTCCCGCTCGTATTTCAGTCGTTTGGTGACGTTCACTGCGACACCGGCAATAGCGGGGCGACCTTCGTGCAGGATTGAACGGCCATGTACTTCCAGATCCACCAGATAACCATCCACATGCACCGCCTTGTTGAAATAACGGGTGCTGTTGCCGATGCCCTGGCCAATCCGGTTGTCAATATTGTTGAGCACCCGGTGGATGCTTTCTGGAGCCACCATAGTGGCAATATTTCTGCCTATCGCCTGTTCAGGGGTATGGCCGGTAATGCCAGCAAAGGCGGTGTTGCAATATTTGAGAATGCCATCCTGAATCAGATAGATGCCGACCAAGGATTGCTCCACCAGAACCTGATAGGGAATCTCATTGATAATACGGCGTTCCAGCTGCTGGTCTCGCTGTGAAGTCATACTGGGCCTCTTTTTTTTGTTGTTTGGCCGATGCGTCTGTCTGTGTTGATCACAGATTACAGGTTTTTTTGTTTAGTAATTCAATAATTGATGTGTCCATCGATCAAATCAGAATATTCCTACAGACCGCCTTCTTTGCCCAATGTACCGTAATTACCAGTTCAAATAACAATAACTCACGGATACCGGAACATGGCTTACCGCACTCCTCTGGATGATTTACGTTTTTTACTGCACGAGCTGGTGGATTTTCCGGCAGCGGTCAGTGATCCCGAGATGATGACCCAGGAGCTGGCGCTGACCATCTGGGAAGAAGCAGGCAAATTTGCCGCTGGCGTATTGTCGCCACTGAATGCTTGCGGCGACCGTAGCGGGCTGTCCCTGGAAGATGGCGTTGTTACCACTCCGGATGGTTTTGCCGCAGCCTGGCAACAACTGATTGCCAATGGCTGGAACAACATGGCTTTGCCTGAAAGCATTGGTGGGCAAGGGTTGCCATGGATGATCAGCACGCTGGCGACTGAGATGTTCAGCTCCGCCAACAAGTCGTTCACCATGTGCCCCGGTTTGACTCAGGGTGCAATTGAAGCCATTTATGCAGCCGGCTCCGATGAGCTGAAACAGAAGTATTTACCGAAAATGGTGGCGGGCGAATGGACCGGCACCATGAATCTGACCGAGCCTCAAGCGGGTTCTGATGTGGGGGCTATTCGTACCCGAGCCATGCCCCAGGCGGATGGTAGCTATCGCATAAAAGGCCAGAAGATTTTTATCTCGTTCGGTGAACATGACCTGGCCGACAACATTATTCACCTGGTACTGGCCCGTACCCCGGATGCGCCTGCGGGTGTTCGGGGTATCTCGTTGTTCCTGGTGCCCAAGTTTTTGGTCAACGATGACGGCTCACTGGGTGAACGCAACGATCTGGTCTGTGCCGCACTGGAACATAAACTCGGTATTCACGCCAGTCCCACCGCCGTGATGGCGTTTGGTGAGCAGGACGGTGCCATCGGTTATCTGGTGGGTGAAGAAAACAAGGGGCTGGCGGCGATGTTCGTGATGATGAACATGGCCCGGCTGGCGGTAGGGATTGAAGGGCTGGCTTCGGCCGAAGCGGCCTTGCAACTGGCCTGGGCTTACGCCCTTGAGCGAGTTCAGGGGGCAACTCCGGCAGAACCAGGTAAACCGGCGGTGATCGCCGAACACCCGGATGTTCGCCGCATGCTGATGCTGATGCAGTCACGGACGCGCGCCATGCGTGCCATGGCGATGGTGATTGCCGAAGCGCAGGACATGCACGAAAACCACGCCGATGCCGAGGTGCGCCAGCAGCAACAGAAGTTTGTTGAGCTGATGATTCCGGTATTCAAGGCCTGGGCGACCGAGTCCGGTGTAGAAGTGGCTTCGCTGGGTATCCAGATCCACGGTGGGATGGGGTTTGTGGAAGAAACCGGTGCTGCGCAAATCTGGCGTGATGCTCGTATCAGCCCGATTTATGAGGGTACGACCGGTATTCAGGCGCAGGATCTGATTGGCCGCAAGCTCTATCGTGACAAGGGCGAAACCTTCGCCCTGCTGGTGAGCCGTATGCGCGAGACGGTGACGGCGATGCAGGGAAATGGGCTGAATACGCTGGCGACAAAACTGGCGGTGGCGATCAACAGTCTGGAAAGTACGGCGGCGGCGGTGATGAAACGCTGTGCCGATGACATGCCGCTGGCACAACTGATGTCGGTGCCATTCCTGATGATGTTTGGTCATGTTGCCGGTGGCTGGTTGCTTGGCCGTTGTGCGCTGGCGGCCCGCTTTCACCAGAATGGTGAAGAATATCCCGCTGCCCAACTGGCCAGCTGGTTACAAAGTGCCGATTTTTATTGTCGCTACAGCCTGGCCGAAGTTGCCGGAATGGAGCGGCAGGTGATGAATTATCTGGCTGATGATGCGGATGCCTGTCTGCCGGATATCCCGGAAGTGGGCGACTGAGTCGGTTTATTCCCGTCATCACCAAACCCTGCGGCAGCAGGGTGTTGTCCCCGGCTTTTTTGGTAAGGCCGGTTACTGAATAACAATAAAAAGTAATTACAAAAGGTGTATCTATGAAAATCAGAATGCTGTCTCTGACCGTCGCAGCTGCCTCCATGCTGGCGATGGCTGCGCCATCGGTGCAGGCAAAGACCATTCGTGCGGTCAGTGGTTTTGGCCCAGCCCACGTGCTGGCGACCACGGCTTACCCGAAAATGTCTGAAAAACTGCAGGAATTTACCAACGGCGAGTGGAAAATCCGCGATACCCCATCCGGTCTGCTGTCAATCGGCGAAATGAACGAAGGTCTGAAAAACGGCGTCGCCGAGATGGGCACCATTATCATGCCGTATTTTGCGGCCGACTATTCCGAAAGCGCTTTGGTGGCAGAGTTGTCGATTGTGGGTACTGACAATCGCGCTATTTCCTCTGCGGTGACCGAATACATCTCGACCTGTAATGAATGCCTGGCCGAGTTCAAGGCCAATGGCCAGGTGTATACCGGCAGTGATGCCACCGTAACCTATGAATTGCTGACCACCAAACCGGTGCGCAACAGTGCTGATCTCAAAGGCATGCGTATTCGTACCGCCGGTTCGGTGTTTACCCGTTTTGTCTCGGATATGGGTGGTGTGGCGGTGCAGATGCCTTCCAGTGAGCTGTTTGAAGGACTGTCTTCGGGTGTCCTGGATGGTACTTACAGCTCTACCCCCGACCTGAAAAACTCCCGTCTGTACGACGTCGTCAAGTACGTCACCAATATTCATCAGGGGGTGTTTAACGCCTCGGCCTTCCCCAATGTTGGTAGCAAGCTGTGGAGCAAGATGGATGAAAAAGAGCGTCAGGCGCTGGTGCATGCTGCCCAGTACGCCCAGGTCGCCAGTATCTATGGCTGGATAAACACCCTGGAAGAAGCCACTCGTGAAGGCAAAAAAGCCGGTATCCAGTTTCTTGAGCCGGATGATTCACTCAAGGCCAAAGCTGCACAGTTCAAGAAAGATCACCTGGCGACCGTTGCCAAAACCCTGGAAGAACGCGGCGTGAAAAACGCTCAGGCCAAGGTAGATCGTTACATCGCACTGGTTGAAAAGTGGAGCAAGCTGGTGGCCAGTGTCAGCAGTGAAGACGAGCTGGCCGAGCTGCGTTACCAGGAAATCTGGGCCAAGCGAGATCTGAGCCACTATGGCAACTAACACACCGGGTAACTGACTGGCTGAGTGGAAGAGAGATGAAACAACTTGAGAACTGGATTGGCCGACTGACCATCTGGATTGGCTGCACCATCCTGATCCTGATGGTGCTGCAGATTGTGATCGATGTGGCCATGCGCTCACTGTTGGGAGCGGGTTTTCCCGCCACTTCAGAGCTGGTCAGCAAGTACTACATGGTGGCGGTCAGTTTTTTGCCGATCGCTTACGCCGAGATTCGTCGTCGCCATGTCGAGGCCACTATTTTCACCGACAAGCTGCCACCGCGAGCCAAGCTGCTGGTGACTCTGATGGGTTTTATTCTCTCGCTGCTGGTCTACGCCGTGCTCTGCTGGGGCACGCTGGTGGAGGCCATTGCCAACACCAGCAAGGGATCGTATGTGGAGTCGGGGGTGGACATGTTTTACACCTGGCCAAGTTACTGGGTTTTACCGGTGTCGTTCGGATTAATGGTGCTGGTACTGCTGTTGCGCGTGATTACCAGCACCGTCGAGCTGGTCACCAACCGTATTCAGGATCATGGCCATGACCCTGACATGATGAATGTCACCCTGGCCCAGGTGGAGGAATGATCATGGAAATCGAACCGGTCACTATCGGTTTTGCCGCCCTGGTTGGCGTGATGGCGCTGATTATGTTGCGCGTCCCCATTGCGGTCAGTCTGATCACCGTCTCTGCGGTTGGCATTATGGCCATCGTCGGAGCTGAGTCGGCGGTCAGTATGTTATCGAATATTCCCTACAGCTTTGCTTCCAGCTGGACGCTCAGCTCGGTGCCGATGTTCCTGCTGATGGGCTATGTCGCCTTTCATACCGGTATGACGCGGGGGCTGTTCAGCGCCGCTCGTGCCTGGCTGGGCTGGATGCCCGGTGGGCTGGCAATTTCCGCTATTGGTGGTGCCAGCGGCTTTGCGGCGGTGACCGGTTCATCGGTGGCCTGTAGCGCTGCGATTGGCCGGATCGCCATTCCCGAAATGCACCGCATGAATTACGACATTCGCACCGCAACCGGCTCGGTTGCAGCCGGCGGCACCATCGGCGCGCTGATTCCACCGAGTATCTTGCTGATTATTTACGGTATTCAGGCGGAAGAATCCATCAACGACCTGTTTGTCGGTGGTCTGGCGTTGGGGCTGCTGTCGATGCTGTTCTACTTCGCAGTAATCTGGCTGACCTACCTGAGTGCACCGGAGCGTTTACCCGGCGTCGAGAGCACGACCTTCAAAGAAAAAATCAGTGCCAGCATGGACATCTGGCCGGTACTGCTGCTGATCATCGTGGTGTTTGGGGGATTGTTTGGCGGCATCTTTACTGCCACCGAGGCCGGAGCGATTGGTGCCTTTTTCACCATCATTATTGGCCTGAGCCGTAAGGAGCTGAACAAAGAACGTTTTATCGACAGCTGTCTCGATACGCTGCTGTCCAGCGGCGCGCTGTTTATGATCGCAATTGGTGCCAGCCTGTTTACCCGCCTGATCGCCCTGACTGGCCTCTCGTATGAAGTGGCTGACTGGATCGACGGCAACGGCTTCAGTGTGCTGGGTATCCTGTTGGTGATCGTCTTTATCTATCTGGCGTTAGGTATGTTCCTGGAGCCGATTGGCGCGATGTTGCTGACCTTGCCGCTGTTCCTGCCACTGGTGGTTGAACACGGTATCGATAAGGTCTGGTTCGGGCTGCTGGTGGCCAAGTTGCTGGAGATCGGCATGATCACCCCACCGGTGGGGTTGAACGTGTTCGTGATTCACTCGGTGGCGAAAGACTACGCCTCGCTGGAAAAAATCTTTGCCGGGGTATTGCCCTTTATTCTTGCCGACCTGGTGCTGGTGGTGGTGATGCTTATTTACCAAAACTACATGTAACCGTCTGAATCAATGCCCCGCTGTGTGATGGCGGGGGTCTGACTTACCCCATTTTGTTTGGAGAACCACCTTATGAACGTGGAGAGCTTCGTTCGCCTTGAGGAAATGGAAAACGGCCTGTATCAGCTGGTTCTGGACGCTGCCGATGCCCGTATGAATATCCTCAGCAAGGCCGCCATTGCCAGCCTGGAGCAGGCGATTGCGCAGTTGCCGCTGGCATCGATCAAAGGACTGCTGATCACCAGTGCCAAGGACAGCTTTGTTGCCGGTGCCGACATTACCGAATTCTGTGACAGCTTTGCCCAGAGCGCCGATACCATCTTCGACTACAGCATGAAGGTGCACCGGTTGTTTAACCGGATTGAAGATCTGCCCTTTCCGACCGTAGCCGCTGTTCGGGGTGAAGCCTTGGGTGGTGGTATGGAACTGGCGCTCTGTGCCGACTACCGGGTGGTGACCGAGCAAGCGCGCCTGGGGTTGCCGGAAGTGAATCTGGGCATTATGCCGGGTTGGGGTGGCAGCGTGCGTCTGCCGCGACTGATCGGGGTGGATAATGCCCTGACCTGGATGACTCAGGGGCGGCCGATGAAAGCCGCTGACGCCTTGCGGGCAGGGGTTGCGGATGCGGTGGTCGCCGACGATAAACTCGCCGCTGCCGCCTTGAAAGTCTTGCAACAGGCGGTAGATGGTCGCCTCAAATATCTGCCCCGCCGTGGTCTGAAGACCCGCGCCATGACCCTGAATGAACTGGAACTGGCGATGGCCTGTGACACCGCCGAAGGCATGGTGTCGATGTTCAGCAGTGATCATTATCCGGCCGCACGTACCATTGTGCAGTCGGTGCGCGCCAGTGTGCGGATGAACCGTGAAACTGCCGGTGCACACGAAAGCCGCGACTTTATTCAGCTGGCCAATACGGCCGTATCCCGCAGTCTGGTGAACCTGTTCCTCAGCGATCAGGCCCTCAAACGTAAAAATCGCCAGTATGCCAACACTGGCCAACCGGTCGCCCAGGCGGCGGTATTGGGTGCAGGCATTATGGGAGGTGGAGTGGCTTATCAGAGCGCCTCCACCGGTACCCCGATCTTGATGAAAGACATTACCAGCCAAGCGCTGGAGGCCGGTACGGCCGAAGCCAATCGGCTGATGCTGGGCCAACTCAAACGCAAGAAAATGCAACCGCAACAGGCGCTGGCCACCAGCCAGCGTATTCAGCCAACGCTGGACTACAAGGGCTTTGACCATGCTGATCTGGTGGTCGAGGCAGTGGTGGAAAACCCTAATATCAAACGGGCAGTGTTGGCCGAAGTGGAACAACAGGTTGGCCGTGACTGCGTGCTGGCCACCAATACCTCGACCTTGACCGTCAAGGAACTGGTGGGTGAGTTGCAGCGGCCGGAAAACTTTTGCGGTATGCACTTCTTTAATCCGGTACATCGTATGCCGCTGGTGGAAATTATTCGTGGTGAGCAAACCTCGGATGCCGCCGTCAGCCGGGCGGTGTCGTATGCGCTGGCAATGAAGAAAGTCCCGATCGTGGTGAATGACTGCCCCGGATTCCTGGTCAACCGGGTATTACTGCCCTACGTACACGCCTTCGCCCGGTTGGTAATAGATGGTGTGGATTTCGAACGTATCGACCAGGTGATGGAACGTTTTGGCTGGCCGATGGGCCCGGCCACGCTGGCCGACATCGTCGGTATGGATACCGGTCATCATGCTGAAGGACTGATTGCCGCTGCCTACCCGGATCGTTATCTGACCGGCGTCAAAACCCCGACCGATGCCCTGTTTGCTGCGGGCCGTCTGGGACAAAAAAGTGGTGCCGGTTACTACCGCTATGAAGCCGACAAGCGCGGCAAACTGAAGAAATCCTCCGATCCGGCGGCGCACGACGTTATCCAGTCGGTCGTCAGTGGTTCGCTGCTGCTGACGGACGACGACATTGTTCAGCGCATGATGATTCCGCTCTGTCTGGAAGCGATGCGCTGTCTGGAAGAAGGTATTGCCGATGCGGTTGCGGATATCGACGTGGCGTTGATCAACGGCGTGGGTTTCCCCCGTTATCTTGGTGGAGCGTTTGGCTACATGGACAGCGTAGGGCTGCAAGACTTTGTCAGCCAGTGCGACCACTACAGCGATCTCGGCATGGCCTACCAGCCAACGGCGCGCCTGCGTGATATGGCCGCCGCTGGCCAGTGTTTTTACGCCACAGAATCAGCCACTTCATCCGTCACTTCAGCATCCGCTAACCGGGTTTGAGGAATCAGTCATGAATTTCAAAGACAACGACGTCGTCATTATTGATGCAGCCCGTACTGCGATGGGTCGTTCACGAGGCGGCGTATTCCGCCATGTACGGGCCGATAGCTTGTCCGCACGTCTGGTCGAAGGGCTGCTGGCTCGTAACCCGAACTTTAACCCCGAACGAGTCGAAGATCTGATCTGGGGCTGTGTTAACCAGACATTGGAGCAGGGGCTGAACATCGCCAAAGGTGTGGCGATTCTGGCTGATTTGCCTACCGGCATTGCGGCACAAACCGTTAACCGCCTGTGTGGTTCGTCGATGGCCGGTTTGCACACCGCCGCCGCGTCCATTAGCGCCGGTCTGGGGGACACTTTCATCGTCGGTGGTGTCGAGCACATTGGCCATATCGCCATGACCCACGGCATCGACATCAACCCGGAGTTGAGCCGTTCGATCTCCAGTCACTCGATGAACATGGGTCTGACTGCCGAAGCCCTGGGTCGCAAACATAGTGTTAGCCGCCAGATGCAGGACGCCTTTGGCTACCGATCACAACAGCGTGCTCACCAAGCCACGATTGAAGGCCGCTTCGCCAACGAATTGATGGCCATTGACGGTCACGACGCCGACGGTGTGTTGATCGCGGTAACGGAAGACGAAGTGATTCGTGCCGACGTGTCGCTGGAGGGACTGTCGACCTTGCCGCCGGTGTTTATTCCACAAACCGGCACCATTACCGCAGGTACGGCGTCGGCCATGGCGGATGGCGCATCCGCCATGCTGGTGATGTCGGGCAAGGCCGCCCGTGAAGCGGGGTTGCAGCCCATGGCCAGAATCGTCTCGATGGCCGTCGCCGGGTGTGAAGCCGCAATCATGGGTTATGGCCCGGTGCCTGCCACCCACAAGGCGCTCAAGCGTGCCGGTCTGACCATGCAGGACATGCAAACCGTGGAATTAAACGAAGCCTTCGCGGCGCAGGCGATTCCGGTGCTGCAGGATCTGGATCTGCTGGAGGTGGTGGACGACAAGGTCAACCTCAACGGGGGAGCCATTGCTCTCGGACATCCGTTCGGTTGCTCGGGAACACGCATCTCCACCACGCTGCTGAACGTGATGCAACAGCAAGACACCACGCTGGGCCTGGCCACCATGTGTATCGGCATGGGACAGGGAATCAGCACCATCTTTGAGCGTCTGGACTGAGGAGCGGGCTATGTATCAGAAGAACTTTTCCGTCTGGCCACCGGGCCAGCCCGAAGACCTGGAACTGCCAGAAACCACGGTTTACCAGAATTTTGAACACTCGGTGGCCGAGTGTGCCGACAAGCCAGCGCTGGTGTTTTATGAAACCTGTATCGGCTATCAGGAGATGCACAACGATGTGTGTCGCCTGGCTGCCTGGATGGCCACGAGCGCCGGTGTCTGCAAGGGTGATCGGGTGGGTATCTTTTCGCAAAACAGCCCGCAGTATGTGATCGCTTACTACGCTGCTCTGCGCCTTGGCGCAGTCGTGGTGCCAATGAACCCGATGTATGTTGAAGACGAACTGGCGTACTTGCTGGACAACAGTGGGGCGACCTTGCTGTTTGCTGCGCTGGAGCTTCATCACGCGTTTGTCGGGGTGATGGATCGCCGTGATATCCAGGTGGTCGGGATTGAATACAAGGATTATCTGCGTACTGCTACTGACCTGCCGATTCCGGCGGCTATTCGTCAGCAGGATTGCCCACCAGATCTCGACCAGCACCCGCATTTTATCCGCTGGCAGCAGGCCATGTCGTGCACTGCGGAGGTTGCCATGGCCGAGCTGGTGATGGATGACCTGGTGATGCTGCCTTATACCTCCGGCTCCACCGGTAACCCGAAAGGCTGCATGCACAACAATATCAATGTGCAACACGCCTTGCGCGGCGTGTATGACTGGTTCGGTATTGGTCGCGAGGATGTGATTCTGGCGGTTGCGCCGATGTTCCATGTCGTTGGCTTGCAGGCAGGCATGAACACCGCGATGGCACGGGGTAGCACGCTGATTATTCTGCCGCGCTGGGATCGTGAGGTCGCCGCCCATGCCATTCACAATTTTCATGTCACCGTCTGGCCAGCGGTGCCGACCATGGCCATAGACCTGATTAATATGCCGGGCTTTGAGTTGTGCGATGTGTCGTCATTACGGGTGATGTTTGGCGGCGGCTCCAGCATGCCGGAGGCCGTTGCGGCCAAATTGTACCAACTCTGTGGCGTTACCTTCCTGGAAGGTTACGGCATGACCGAAACCTGCTGTCCGGGAACGGCTAATCCGCCCCAGGCCCCGAAAGCCGGTTGTGCCGGTATTCCGGTGTTTAATACCCACTGCCGTATTGTTGATCACGATAGCCTGGCCGATATGCCGGAAGGCGACGTCGGCGAGGTATTGATTGCCGGGCCACAGGTGATGGTGGGTTACTGGCAGGATGAAACAGCCAATAACGACTCTTTTATCGAACTGGATGGCCAGCGTTATTTACGTACCGGTGATCTGGGTTATGTTGATGAATCTGGGTATCTGTTTATCGTGGATCGTATTAAACGGATGATTAACGCCTCAGGTTTTAAAGTGTGGCCAAATCAGGTGGAAGCGGTATTGTATCGCCATCCTGCCATCAAGGAAGTCTGTGTTATTGCTCAAAAAGATCCGAAACGGGGTGAAACCGTCAAGGCACTGGTTGTAGTGGCTGACGAATACCCGGATATTCAGGCCGCTGATATTATCGAATGGAGTCGTGAGCATATGGCTGCCTATAAAATTCCCCGTTTAATACGGTTTGTGGATACATTGCCAAAATCTGGCAGTGGTAAGGTCTTATGGCGCGAAATTCAGGAGGAGGAAAACCGCATTATCCAGATATAACAGTGACAGAGTGTTAATAAACTGGCTGCAGGGCACATCTATAAAATACTGCGCTCGAAATAACAGCGTTAAAAATCGACTCAAAATGCTCATTTATCAATAATGAGCTGCGCTTTTTCGTCGATTTTTGCCTTGTTCTTTTATCGCTCGCTACATTTTTAGATACACCCTGAAGGTCAAGTCATCGGATGAGTCAAGATTACGAGCATATATAGCCCGCAATGGATCGGCTTATCTATTGGCGATGAAACGGATCATTTTATAACGATAGATTTTCTGTCGGGGATTCGTTTGCTTGTTCGATATATATCGAAAGGCGCTGCCTTTCATGATGATGAATATTTAATCAAGATAATAATAAATGAGGATTGTTCATGAAACTGAATCGTAAAGTGATGGTGTTGTCCATGGCGCTGCTGGCCGGTGTTGGTGCTACTGCTGTGCAGGCGGAAGGTGATATTCATAAAGGGCCGAATTTTTCCGGCAAACTGAATGCCGGTATTTTGCAGGCAGGCTCTCGTGACTACGATGTCTGGGCATTCAAGGCCGATCTGGGTGTGGATGGCATGTACATTACCGAAAGTGGCGTGAAGCTGAAGTATCAATTTGTTGCCGACTTTGCCGGTGAGCTGAACGGTGTAGACAGCGGCGGTGAAACCTGGACTTCTGGTGAATCTTCCGACCTGGATAACGGCAATTCTGAAGGCGACGTTGACGTTCATACCGCGCGGATTTTTGTGATTACCGATTATGGTCTGTTCCTGGTAGCTCCTCGTACTATTTCCGGTCAGTGGGCCCAGCTGTACGGTAATGTCGACAAGTTTGAATATAACCGCATGCACGGCAAAACCGGGCCAAGTGCTATTTTTGCGCAAATCGAACAGGCAAACGATGTCGTCGCCTATATCACACCTGAATTTGCTGGTGGCGTCCGCTTTATTGCCGCCGCATTAACCATTGACGATTACAATAAAGAAGACCTTGATGCACTGGTGTGGCGTTTTGTGTATAACAACAAAAAAGGGTTTAATGCCGGTTTGGGTAATGTCATGGTCAGTGACAAGCTGGTGCCGGAAACCTATAACCGTACCGCAGCGACTATTGGTTATGACTTTGGTTCGTTTTCTCTGGGGGGTACCTATGAAATGAACGATAAACACCCCTCCGGTGATTTTGACTCCTATGCCGTAGTGGCAGAAACCAGCCTTTCCCAACGGGTTTCGGCGAGCCTGGGTTATGCCAATAAAAATCATGACAACGACGCCCTGGATAACAGCGGTGTTATGGCCAAGGTGAAATACCAGACGGGTGATAAATCCTACCTGTATGTGGAAGGTGCTCAGTACGATCATTCGGTTAATAACTTTTTGGCAGGTATTAGTGTGAGCTTCTGATTGATCCTGGAAACGCCGCTCAGGTTAATGCTTCAATGTGCATGATGGATATTAATTCATTAACCTTGTTGCTGCGTTGCTGCGAATTACCATCGCTCTCCTTCGTTTGACTCGCGAAAGATGGTTCAGATACAGCCGCTAATATAATGGCCATGCCCGGAAACTTTCCGGGCTTTTTTTGAGGCTGTGTCCAGTCATGATCACGACGAAATTGGCCGATATGGGTAACGCTAATATCGCTATATTATACCCTTAAATTTGCTCGCTCATTGACAGGAAATAATAATGAAAAACATCCTCGGCGCTGCATTTCTGCTGATTGTTGTCTCGCTGGCTAACCAGGTCGCAGCCGCCAGCGGCCCGATCAAGCTCGGGTTGAATTACCCATCAACCGGCCGCTTTTCCTCCGATGGTATTGCGGAGGCCCAGGGGGCCATGCTGGCGGTAGAAGAGATTAATCAAAAAGGTGGTATGGCAGGACGTCCCATTGAACTGATAACTGCGAATACCGCCTCGCAACCGGAAAAGGCGATTGACAATGTCCGTCAAATGGCAAAACAGGGCGTCAGTATGGTATTTGGCGGTGTCACCAGCACGGTGACTATTGCGGCAGGAAAAGAAGCGGCTCAGCATGGGCTGCTGTATTTTGGCACCTTGAGTTATGCCAACCAGACGACGGGGGAAGAAGCCCAGCGCTATATGTTCCGTGAGTGTCATAACTCCTGGATGATGGCCAAGTCGCTGGCGGGATACCTGTTGGAGCATCATAGCAAGGATCGGATCGGTTATATCACTGCCGACTACAGTTGGGGCTGGTCGACAGAATCTTCGCTCAGAGGCTTGTCGGGTACGGCCGACAAGGTGGTGCATCCGTCTTTTTTATTACCCTTTCCCAAACCTCGTCACCAGCAAATGGCAGAGACACTGGACGCCGTGCTCCAGAGTGGCGTTGATACCCTGGTCATCACACTGGGCGGGCAAAATCTCGTCGCCATGTTAAGGATGATCAAAAATAATCCTGCTACTGAAAACCTGACGCTTATTGCCACCGCATTTACGTTGGGGATGGCCCGTAATGCCGGGCCTTATCTGCTGGACGGAGTGATTGGTACGGTGCCCTGGAGCTGGAATATCCCCTATGAACTGGGTTACGAAAAAGGCCAGCGTTTTGTTGAAGCCTACGTCCAAAAATATGACCAGTACCCGTCAAGCCCGGCTGCTTCGGCTTATAACATCGTTTATCAATACAAGGATGCCGTTGAACGTGCAGGTACGCTGGACACCGATAGCGTTATCAAGGCGCTGGAAGGTCATCGTTACACTGCGCTCAAGGATGAACAGGTGTGGCGGGCATTTGATCACCAGAATGTACAAAGTGTTTATCTGGTCAAAGGGCGGCCCCGGAATGAAGTTATTCAGGACAAATATCGGGAAAACTTCTTTCAGGTGCTGCAGTCATTTCGTGGTGATGAGCTGGTGCGGAGCTATGACGAGTGGAAAGCCGTGCGTACCAAGGCGGGCAAACCCACGTATCTTGAATAACTGGCTTGCCGGACTGGCCAGCGCAACTGACCCGGACAGCCAGCGCCGCCGGTCTGGGTCAGCTGTCCGGTAATTTTAATATACCGATGGCTCGTCTGACGTTGCCGGTGCCTTCTCCGGGTTGAAACGGCCAACCAGCTCAGCCGAAGATTTCAGCAGCAAACCGGTATCAGTACCGACACCGACAAACATGGCGCCGAGGTCGATATAGCGTTTGGCCAGGGTTTCATCGCCAATCAGAATACCGGGAGCCTTGCCTGCTTTGACAATGCGGGCGATGCAGTCTTCGATCACGGCCTGAACTTCCGGGTGGGCGGGGTTGTTCAAATGACCCATGGAGGCGCTCAGGTCGGCGGGGCCAATAAAGACACCATCAACGCCTTCGACGGTCAGAATGCTGTCCAGGTTGGTTACTCCCAGGGCGGTTTCAATCTGGATCAGCACACAGATTTGTTCATTGGCGGTTTCCAGGTAATCCGCCGTGCGGTTGAACTGGGAAGCACGCGCCAGTGGGCTGCCAACGCCGCGAATACCTTCGGGCGGGTAACGGGTGGCCGCCACCACCCCCGCAGCCTGTTCGGCAGTATCGACCATGGGGGCCAGAATGGTTTGTACACCCAGATCCAGAATTTGTTTGATACGAACGGAATCCGGCCAGACTGGACGCACGATAGGTGCCGTCGGGTAAGGCGCAATGGCCTGCAACTGTTCCAGAATGGTACGCAAATCGTTGGGGGAATGCTCACCGTCGATCAATAACCAGTCAAAGCCGGCTCCGGCCAGCAGCTCGGCGGTGTAGCTGTTGGCAAGACCCAGCCACAGGCCTATCTGGGCACGGTTGGTCGGTACGGCACCTGTGCGGATGGCATTCTTGAAATGATTAATCGGGGCAGGCATTGGAGATTCCTCAACTATGGATCAGATAGACATACCCCGATCATGAGAGAAAGTGGTGGCCGGTTCAAACCATCATTAATGGCAATTAACGAAGCCATTAACGGGATTTACTCTACCCGGCCTCCAATACCCGGCCCCAACACTCGATCTCCGTTACAACACCCGCGTTACAACACCCGCGTTACAACAGCTGCCGATCCAGTAGTCGTACCAGGCCCAATACCGTGGAGGCAAACGGGGTTTCAATTCCGAGCTGTTGCGCCAGATTGCAGAAGGCACCCAGCAAGGCGTTGATCTCCAGGGTTTTCCCCGCTTCCACGTCTTGCAACATGGACGTTTTGAAGGCCCCGAGTTTGAGGGTTTCCTGATTGCGGCAGGCCGGAGTGGTGTCGAGCTGGCAGCCGATACGTGTTCCCACCTGCTGGGCTTCGGCCATGATGTCTTCCGACAACTGCCGGGTAAGCGGGTCGGAGATGATCTGATCGGTGGTGGCTCGGGTCAGTGCTGAAATCGGGTTATGGGACATATTGCCCCACAGCTTGAACCAGATGTCCTTGTGGATATGGTCCGTGGTGCTGGCATCAAACCCGGCACCGGTGAGTAAGTTGGCAATGCCGTCCAGCGCTGCGGAAGGGCCGCCGAGGGCTTCACCGAGAATCATGCGATTACCCATCTTGTGCTGAATCACACCTGGCGTCGGGCAAGTACAGGCCATGTGCAGGACACAACCGATCACCTGTTCAGCGGGCATCAGCGCACTGAGGTGATGATGAGGATCGAGCGGTTCCAGATGCAGCGCCGAGCCGCCTGGCAGCCCGGCACCAAACCACCAGGGAATGCCGTTCATAGCGGTGACAATACGGGTATGGGGCTTGACCAGGTGACGTAATTGCGGCACCAGTCCCGCCAGTGCTGGCTCCTTGACGGCGATAATCACCAGATCCTGTGGCGGCAAGTCACTGGCCTGTGCCACGGCATTCACCGGGAAATACTGCACCGGCTGATTATCTTCGATCAGGCCGATGCCATGCTGTTGCAGTTGGGTCAGCGTTTCGCCTCGGGCAATCAGGTTGACGTGGCAGCCCTGTTGCGACAAACGGGCGGCGATATAACCGCCAATGGCACCGGCCCCCAGAATACATACGTTCATTGGCTATTCTCCTGAATACCTGCGGATGATCCGTTACGGCCGGAAAGCCCGGAGCGGATCTGGCCGCCAATCATTATCGAAATCGAAACCGAACGCGGACAAGCGGGTGTTGTTGTCCGCGTCACGGCGGTGTGACGGATCTTGTTACGGCTGCTCAACATGATTGACAGCGTGTTGCTGTTCATAAGACAGCGCCTGTTGTTTCAGGTAATTCATTGCCTGGGTAGCATCGACGTTGCGATCTGCAACACTGATCACCCATTCCTCCGGCAAATACGCCAGCCTGTCACGGAAGGCGATTGTTAGCGCGTCTTCTTCGCGTAATTGCAGGATCTTGACCCCTGCGGCACGGGCAGTCTTGTAGCCTTCCTTGTCGCCGGTTTCCCAGGCACGTCCTGCCAGGGCGGACAGCTTTTCACCTGAGACACTGAGAATGGCGTCGCGGTCACGGGGATCCAGACTGTCCATAAACTCCGGGTTGGCAAAGAAGGCAAAGGAGCTGGCGTAGAGACCCTTGGGGATAACCGTGAGTTGCTGGCTGACTTCGCTCAGGCGGGAGTATTTCTGCTCCAGTGCTGGCATAAAGGTGCCGTCGACCACGCCTTGCTGCATCATTTCATACGTTTTTGGGGCAGGTGCTTGTACCGGGGTGACACCCAGACGTTCTGCGATTGGCCCCTGCAGACCGCCACCAATCCGAATTTTCATCTGCGACAGTTCTTCCAGAGTATCAAATCGGTTACGGGTATGAATCTGGGACGGGCCATGGACGAACATCCCCAGTAATTCAAGGCCGTCAAATTCATGGGCACTGGCAAAGTATTTTTCCTGCGTGCGCCACAAAGCAACTGAGGTCGCTTCGGCGCTGTTACTGATATTCGGCAGCTCCGCCACCAATGGCAGTTTGAAGCGCCCCGGAATATAGCCCAGCACACTGAATCCCATATCAACCACGCCATCTTCCACCAGCGCAAATAGCGATTTGGGGTGGCCCATACCGTACTCCAGTTTTACCGTAACACGTCCTTCGGTGGCGTCTTCAACCCATTTGATCCAGGTTGGCCAGACCACCGCGTTTTGCGGGTTGGACGGCGGCAACCAGGTGGCGACGCGGATAGTGGTTTGTGCCTGGACGCTGACAGACAGCAGCAGGCTAAAAAACAAGCTGACAAGATATTTCATGATTCGCTCTTTTACCGTTGGTTATTTTTTATTGTTATGGCGTACCCGACGACAGGTGGTTGCAACCGGGTACTACACTGTCGAACTAACGAGTGTTTCAGGTCTTGAGGGTATTGCCAGTGTTACTGGCTAACCGCTTAGTATCAGTATTTGAACGAGGGATCCTGCTTCTCGACCAGCCGAATAAATGCTGCCAGAGCATCTTCACCGGCACCAAAACGCGGATCGAAATTCAACGAATCTGCGACACAGCGCTCGAGTACATCTTTAGCAATACTTTGCGGCTTGCCCATGCTCAGCGTCGCCAGCTGGCATTCACAGGCACGGTTCACCAGCCACATCAGCGAAAAAGCCTGGGCCAGGGTATGGCCAATAATCACCGGGCCGTGGTTTTTCAGCATCAAGACCGGTTTGTCGCCAGCACTGGCCAAAATGCGATTGCCTTCATCGGCGTGCACGGTAATCCCTTCAAAGTCATGCCAGGCGACCTTGCCGTACAGCTGGGCCGAATAAAAATTACTGTAAGACAGGCCATCTTCAAGACAACACACCGCCAGTGTTGGCGTGGTGTGAACATGCATCACGCAATGACCGTCGGCGACCTGGGCATGAATGGCACCGTGGAAGGTGAAACCGGCCGGATTAATGGGCCAGTCGGAATGACCCATTAACGTGCCGTTGATATCCACTTTCACCAGATTCGAGGCCGTCACCTCGCTGTAATGCAGCCCAAACGGATTAATCAGAAAATATTCAGTGCCGGGAATACGCAGCGAAATATGGTTGTAGATGCCTTCATCCCAGCCCATATAAGCGAACACCCGATAGGTACCTGCCAGCTTGACACGCGCTTGCCATTCTTCTGCACTGAAACGGGTTGGCTTGTTGAAATTGTTTTGGTCGCGGATCAAGGCGTCATTCTGCACATCAGTCATGGTGTTACCCCGGTGTAGAGGAGAGGTTATTTTCGTTAGCATGTTAATTATTGACATCAAGGGCGGGTAGACTGATCTTTATGGAAGGGGTTATAGGTAAAGCTGATAGCCTTGTGTTGGCAGTCTGTGCCAGTACTCAGATATGGATGGATCACAAGCGTGAATACCCGACAATTGCTGTATTTGATCACCTGCGCCCGCACCGGCTCCATCGCGGCGGCGGCTCGTGAACTGGATATCGCCCAGCCCAGCATCAGCCAGCAACTGGCCGCGCTGGAACATGAATTAAAAACCCGACTGCTGGAACGCGACCACAAAGGCGTGCGGTTAACAGCGGCAGGACAACGGTTTTTGCCGGTTGCCAGCACGGCCTTGCAACAGCTGGAGGGTGCCAAGGTTGCCTTGCAAGAGTCTGCCGCCGACCCGTTTGGTCGCGTGGTGATTGGTATGACACAACCCACGGGGAACGCCCTGGCAATCCCGTTGTTTGCCGACATTAACCGGCGCTATCCAGGGATAGAACTGGATTTGTACACCGGTTTGTCCAGCCGCTTGTATGAGCAGTTGCGCAAAGGCGAAGTGGACTTGCTGGTGTGCCCGGAAGATGCCAGCTCGCACATGGGTATGGTCAGCGAACCACTACTGACCGAACGCTTGTTTCTGGCGGTGAGCACCCGAGCGGATGGTGATTATGCCCAGCTGGCCAGTCGCGACAGCCTCCGTTTCAGTGAACTGGCCAACTACCAGGTGATGTACACCAGCGAACAGGATTCTTTGGGCTTTAGAGTCGCACAGTATGAGAAACTAACGGGTGTTCGTCTGCAGCGGCAGATACCTTTCGGTCAGCTACTGACCAGCATGCGCTACGTGGCGGAAGGCTACGGTTTGATGATTTGCTCGACGACGGCGGCTTACCCGCAAGTGCGTCAGGGAGAGGTGAAACTGCTCCCGGTGATCGAGCCGGACATGACTCGCCAGATGAACCTGGTGTACCTGCACGAGTACAAAAAAAATGCTGCGTTTTTACGAGTGGTCGAAGCGATCCGGCAGCAATGCCAGCAGTTGGTAGACGATGGCACCTGGGTAACGACCGAGGCCCGCGTTAGCGTGAAACCATGCCGATAGAATGCATTTGATGTCAGCCTGTCGCTGTTTGGTGATGGGAATCACCCGGTTTTCTATTGTTGAAAGGCATAGCGGCGTGAGGTACAGCAGCGGTGGGGTTCTACCCCGTAACTACGGACACTTTGAAAAGAGGCATAAAAGACCAGAGTGGTATCAGCCCGGAAGTGGCCCTGAGGCTCTCTAAGGCTTTAGGTCGTAGCCCAGAACGCTGGCTTATCATGCAGGACAATTATGATTTGTCGATTGCTAAAAAGCAGATAAAACTCACCAACGTTATTTCCCTGGATATAAGTGCCGCGTAACAGGAGGGGGCGGTCTTCTTTGTTCTGAGGCTGTATCCATTCATCCTCATGAAACGAGAGACCTGGTTCAAAAACAGACCTTTATGCATGGTTCTACTCCTCCTGAAAGAACTGTATGTATGAACAATATAATCAAGCTGGAGAGAAAATCCATGCGCGTATTTCCAGAGAGGTTGCGCATTTTTTCGGTTGCTGTTAGCGTAACCTCATGAAGTTTAATGGTCTTGCGCTTTTGGCGTAAAATTAATGCGCACGTTAAAACAGAAAAACACGCATGCGTATTTTCCAGGGAGGAGAGTTCAGTGAAAACGGAAATCATCAGTCAATTCAAATACCTGCACTCCTCTCGCAACAAATCGTGCCACCAGAAAAACGCGCATGCGCATGGATAAACTGTTATGTTATATTAATCTTAGAGTCTGTCACAATGATTAGCAATTTTAAAACTTGGCTTGATGAATTAGCTGTTATTGCAACAAAAAGAAAAGACGCTATCGAGTTAAAGACAGGAAAGCGTCCAAATTGGAATAACAAAGTTAAAAATAAAGAAATAAAAGAGAAGTTTACAAACGAAGGGGCTCTTCTTCAAGGCATAAAACCACGTTCGAGTAACGATAGAAAAGCTAGAGAATGGCTGTATGACTTAATTTGGAGAGAGTTTAATTCCGACAATTACTTTACCGGAGTTAAACTCACAATGGAGATTGAACTTTCTGATATGAAGGTTGGAGGTCTTATTTATGATTATAATAAATTACTCCAATCAGATGCTGAATATAAAATTTTCGTATTTCAACAGAAAACAGTAGATGACTCTAATAAGTTGTTTGATAAGCTTGAGTTATGTACTAACAACTATAAAAATAAAGTTAAATCCACGTTCTTATTAAGTTGTTGGTGTTGGGAAACTGGCACTTTTCTTTTTAAAGATATCAGCGTTTAGCTGTAAATTAATATAACAAGTTGCTCAAACGGACAAAAAATAGCTGGCTTTTACTCGTTCCTCGCTAATTTTAGCCAGCTATTTTATTACCGCTTAGCAAGGCGTTATAGGTAGGAGGTAGAACCATGCAGCGTTTTATAAAGAGAAAATTGAATGATTGTTTATTTAGATCAAAATAAATGGATTGAGCTGGCAAGAATTTCTAATGGCAAGCAATCTTCTGAAAGAGACAAAAAAATTCTAACCGAATTTAGAACTCTAGCCAAAAACGGCGTGTCTTTTCCTCTGGCCTCCACCCATTATATAGAATTTTCAAGAATAAAAGATCCTGAACGAAGAAGGCGTTTAGGGAGTACAATGTGGGAGTTATCGAAGGGAATATCATTGGCCCCTTATACGAAGATTGTCGAGTGGGAAATCGAATCTGGGCTAGAAAAGGTTGGTATCGATGTCGAAAAAACGGATGTCAATTTATTGGGCAAAGGCATTGAGTTTGCATTCGGAGTCTCGAAAGAAAAGGTTCGCAGTGATTTTGAGCATGAAATGATTAGTCGCATTGTACTAACTGGATGCGATATGTTCAATATGGACCCTATCTATTCTGGAATTTTTGCCAAACAAAGAATTAATTTTTTAAATCATCTTGAAGAACTGCAAGTCAAAAAAAAATTGCTTCCTAAATCCCAATGGGATGATTGGCTGTACGCAATTACAATGGTAGACATAATTGAACCAATGGATAGGGTGTTTTGTGCGCAGGGGCTGGATAAATCTATATTTGAATATAGATCTAAAGAATACATTACTCGTTTCTTAAACGCTATGCCAACGCGAATATTGGATGTTCATCTGCATAGACAAGTATTAAAAAATGATCAGTACAGGCCTAAAGAAACTGACCTTGAAGACTGGGGAGGGATTGGTGTTGCAAGCTGTTATTGTGATGTCGTTGTTTGTGAAAAACACTTCGCAAATATGTTGGGTCGTGATAAATATAAACCAACAGCGAGAATCGTGACAAGATTAGATGATGTTATTGAGTGTGCGGTATAAAAACTCTAATAAGGCCAGCAAATCTGACCTCGGTAGTGTTCAGCATTCTGTGTCATTTCTTTAAACTGAGCCCAAAAGATATGACTCATAACCAAACCCATGTTCGATATGGATGCCGCCTTTCGGTGGTGTTCAAAGCTCTGTGTTAGAGCAAAGACCTCACCGGTAAAAGCAGCATCCTGACCCCGTTGATCCAGCAACTCACCGAAGCTGCCATGCAAGCTGAGCTGGAGGCTCATCTGGCTTCTGAGGACACTACGGTTCCAGTCGCAAGACCATGACAGGGCCGACTGGCAGCTTTGAGCTGGACGTGCCGCTCGTTTGGACATCCACCCATTCATGCTGTCACGATGGCGAAAAGAATACCGGGAAGGTCTGTTGAAGCCTTCTCGACCACCATCGAAAACAGTGAAACCGACCGTGAGCAAAACGAAGAAAACAGTACCCGGAAAACCACAGGAATCCAGCGAACTACGCAAGCTCAAACGGGAAAATGAGCGTTTGAAGAAGGAGCTGGATCTGATAAAAAAGTGGCAACGATTTCTCGCGGAGAAAGAGAAGAACGATACCGATTCATAAGCGAACATCATCATCGTTTTGGCGTGGTGTATTTGTGTCGGTGGCTTGGCGTTTCCCGTAGTGGTTACTACCAGTGGATCAGACCTGAGCCAACGGCAAGAGAGGTCGCTGATCAACAGCTTCTGAAGCGTATTGGTGAGCTGTTTGAGTCGAATGAAGGGATTTATGGTGCTCCGAGAATCCATCAGGAACTGAGGCGAGAAGGTACGCGTGTCGGTCGTAAGCGGGTTGCTCGCCTGATGAAAGAATACGATATGAGAGGGCGTTGCGTACGTGTCTACAAAGCGGTTCCCAAGGGCACTCGAAAATACGACAGCAAGCACCCTAATCGCTTGCTGGACGCAGGAAAACCAACAGCGGTGAATCAGCAATGGGTTGGCGATGTCACGTACCTGAAAGTGGGTCAGCAGTGGTTGTATCTGTCGACGGTGATGGATCGATATTCACGCCGGATACTGGGCTGGAAACTGAGCAAAGAACGGACGGCAAACGTGACTTGTCAGGTGCTGAAACAGGCTCTGAAAGTCAGTGGGGCAGAGAGTCATGGCATCCTGTACCATACCGATCGAGGTTCGGAGTACGGAGCTGAACAAGTGCAGGAGCTACTCAAGGAAAAAGGGATGATAGCAAGCGTGAACCGGCCAGGAAAATGCACCGACAACGGTGTTATGGAATCCTTCTTTCATAGCCTGAAGGCAGAGAAATTAACAGGCCGGATATGGAAAAGTTATTCTGGTCTCAGGAGGGCAATCAAGGATTATATTGATGGCTTCTACAACCGATCACGTCTGCGGCGCCGGACGCAGCAAATCTGCGCCGGTTATTGAGGCGTTAGGCTTTTAATCAAGA
>TARA_R110000868_G_scaffold61059_2_pt1 | contig 31307 bp, 19 predicted proteins | sample TARA_R110000868 | Tara Oceans TARA_R110000868 (sample SAMEA4397489) | marine metagenome | biome: Polar Biome; feature: [SRF] surface water layer (ENVO:00010504); material: water (ENVO:00002006), including particulate matter (ENVO:01000060) such as... | depth 5 m | reverse complement strand
GCCAAGCCGGCTGAAATACCCCAGCAGTTTGCGCCGCTCCTCCAATGTCCGGGAACAGACCAGCACTTTTTCAAGCTGGTCGTTCACCGAATCATCTCGGTTCGGATCGTTTAGGCCCGGACGGCCGGGCCATGAAGTTGAGCCCGAAGAACTTGTAAGCATTGCAACAAAGCCAACCAAATCAGTGATAGGAACCGATAGATAGTAGTGGGGACGAGACCATCGCGATATTCGAACAAAATACGTATTTTTGTACCGATTTTGCCCGATTTGCGCAGAAACCGACAGAATTCACGCCGCAGAACGGTATTTTTCAGCCGTTCAGGCCTGTTTTTCGCCGCCTGAGGGTCTCATCGGACGTGTTTATGCAGCGCCGATCAGCCTGACGAGGTCGGATAGCGACTGAGCGCCGGTTTTTTCGCGAATTCGATTGCGATGGACCTCTACCGTTCGCGGGCTCCGGCCGAATTGCTGCGCGATTTCTTTGCTCGTCATTCCCTGGGCAAGAAGTTCGAGAACCTCTTTTTCGCGGTTGGTCAGTTTTTCGAGCTTTTCGCGCGCGTCCGCCCGCATTTCGGACTTTCTGGCCGCTGCATCGCCCACATCGAACCCCCGCACCAGCGCTGCCAGCAATTCTTCCTGGGAATAGGGCTTTTCGAGAAAATCGATCGCCCCCGCCTTCATTGCCTCGACCGCAAGGGAAACGTCGCCATACGCCGTCACCAGGATCACGGAAAGGCTCGATCCCATTTCCTTTAATTCCGCCAGCAATTCGATGCCGCTCATGCCGGGCATCCGCACATCCAGGATCGCGCAGCCGCACCATCGCAAATCGTATTCCTTCAGGAATTCCTCCCCGGATGAAAACCCCTTTGCGTCAATGCGGCGTGCTCGCAGAAGCGCCAGCAGGGATTTCAGGGCCGCGGAATCGTCATCGACGATATAGGCACGGGGCGTATCAGGCATTTTCAGGTTTCTCGCTGCTGACGGGCATCACAAAGCCAAACTCGGTCCGGTCGTTTTGCCGTTTGTATTCGATACGGCCGCCATGGGCCTCAAGAATTTTCCGGCAGACCGACAGTCCCATCCCCATTCCGCCGCCCGATCCCGGTTGCAGCGGCTGGAACAGATAATTTTCTCTCTCCTTCGGCACCCCGGGTCCGGAATCGGCGACAATCGTGCGGACTTTACCGGGCCCCTCGACCTCGGTCGTCACCACGATTTCACGCCGGTCTTCTCCATTGAGCGCCTGGATCGCGTTGCGGACCAGATTGAACACCACCTGTTCGAACTGCATTCTGTCGGCAATTATCGTCGGCGCGGATTCGTCGAGGCAGCACTCCAGCGACACCCCATCTGCAAGCACGGTCTCATGGGCCAGCGTCGCTGCGTGCTCGACGACCTCATTCAGATCCAACGCCACGCGGACGGTTTCGCCGGTCTCGACAAACCGGCGGAGCCTGCGGAGAAGGGCCCCTGCCCGGGCCGCTTCCTCAACGGTGTCGTCCATCAGTTCCAGGATACCGGCGGGGACATCCAGCCCCGATTCGTCGAGTTCGATCTTGCAGGCGCCGACAAAATTGGAAATAGCCGTCAGGGGCTGGTTCATTTCGTGCGCCAGACTGCCGGCAAGCTCGCTCAGCGTGGTGTTCCGGTCGAGGCTTAACATCTCTGCGCGGAGCCGCGCGGAGGTCGTTTCGGCCCGCAGGTTTTCGGCAGCGAAAAAACGCGCGCGCTCGGCGTTGAGGATCGCCATCAGCGACCGCCGCAACGGCTGCAGCGCATCCATTTCCGTCGTCGCGGAAAGCGGCCGCCAGGACTGGAGCTTCTTGTCTTTTCCGGATTTGAGATACTGAAGCCCGTAATCGCGCCGCCCCAGAAAAAGGTAGTCCGAGCCGTCTTCGGAGAGGCTCAGAAACGCCGCTTCGGTATTCGCGGTATCCGACAATCCGACCAGCGCTTCCTTTGGCGACTTGGCATCGATGATCGCAATGCCGTTTTCCGCCCATTCCCGCAGATGAGACAGATCGCTGCCGGCTCCGTCCCGCGTTCCGATCACCGTCTCGTCGCCACCGATGCGGAGCACCGCCTGCTCGAATCCGAATGTCTCCAGAAGTTCCCCGCCGATCTCTTCCACGATATCCGCCAATGCAAGACTGTCGCCGTCGTGGGATTCGAGCTTGTCCGCAATATTCCGGGCGTCACGGAAGGCGTTCAGGCGTCCCGATGCCTCCAGCCTGGTAACGCCGGACGTCAGAACCTGGGTCGCAAAACTGTACAGACGCAAATCGACAAGCGGTGGGCGGAATTCCTCCGTATCCAGGCACATGATGATGCCCCAGAGACGCCCGTCGGCGACGATCGGCATGACGAGAAAGCCCTTCGCCGGGACGAAATCGGCGAGATACGCCTCGTCCTTGGCCGAGAAAGCACGCAGTAGTGCATTGGAAAGGTCGATCCTGCCGGCGGAGTCCGGCGCAGAAACGATATTCACCCCGGCGGCGTCGAAATTGCTCACAAGCCTGATCCGGGTACGTTCCAGCGGCCGCCGCACCGATTCCGGCATGCGGGACGCGCGGATTCCATCCGACGGAAAATTGTAAACGCCGTCATTCGACACGGCAACGATCTGGCCGTTGCCGGCACCGTCAAATGCATATATCCCGACGCCGTTGAGGTCCATTGCCGCCCGCAGGCGATCGGCCGTCCGCTGACACATGCCGGGAATCCAGTCGGCCGTCTCGATATCTGCAAAGATCAAATCGCGGAACCGCGCCCGCGAATCGGCGCTGTCGAGCCTGGTATCCGTCGGGTCGAAAAGTTCCAGCACCACGAAATCGCCGCTGCGATGCGCCAGACAATCGATTTCCCGGTCGCCGCTGTATTCGTTGCAGGTGCGGATACGCCGGGGGCTCAAACTTCCCGCCGGCAGGTCCTCGGTGCCGACGGTCTCGATACGCGCGGACTCCGCCTCGCCGAATATCGACGCGATCGATTCGCCGATCAGATCATCGACGGGTCTTCCGATCAGGTCGGCCGCATTTTCGCTCGCCGCCTGAACCCGGAGCTGCGCGAGGTCGACCGCGAGCAACACCCCCGACGACTGCAGTGCAGCGTCGCGGATTTTTTCTTCTGCATCTGACCCGTTGTTCGCACTTTCGGTTTCAGACAAGTAATGCAACCATTTCTATTCGGAGGGCGTTTATTCCGGTAAGAACAACATATTTCCCAGAATGATACTTTTCATGAGCTAAGGCAATCGCGGGACGAACCGTTATTCCCCATTTCCGGAAAACGGATATCGGGCCCGCGCGAATTGTTTTTTGCGAGCAGTCACTTCCAGCCGGTCGGAGCCGAAACCCCATGTACGCCAACCTGACGAAACTTCTGGCCGATATACGCGCCAGTTACTGGTTTTTTCCGAGCTGCATGGTGATCGCCGCGGTCGCGCTGTCGATCGTGGCGCCGCTGCTGGATCGGACAATCGGCGCCGGGTGGCTGGGCGGTTTCGACTGGCTCACCGCCGCACGAACGACGGGCGCGAGATCGGTCCTGACCGTGATCGCGGGGTCTATTATCGGCGTCGCCGGCGTCACTTTCTCAATCACTGTGGTTGCAGTGTCGTATGCGAGCGCAAATTTCGGTCCGCGTCTGATCGGCAATTTCATGCGCGACCGCGGCAACCAGATAACGCTCGGCGTATTTATCGGCACGTTCGTCTACTGCCTTCTCATTCTGCGAACCGTGCGCGACGCATCTTCCGGCGATGCGACGTCGGCCGACGCCTTTGTACCTCACCTGTCGGTCCTGCTGGCCCTGACGCTGGCCCTGATGTCCGTGGGTTTCCTGATCTACTTTTTCCATCACGTTCCGGAAACCATCAACGTCAGCAACATAGCCGCCCGGATCGGCGGGCAACTCCGCAACGGGGTCGTTAACCTGTTTCCCGACCCCGACACGCTTCCCGCACCCGGCGGGAAAGCCGACACGGCATGGGATGACCGGACGTCGTCGATGAAACACGCGCCCATCGAGGCCACCGACGAAGGTTATATCCAGACCCTCGACGAGAAACGGCTTTTCAAGGTCGCCGACGCCAACGGTCTTCTGGTGCGCGTTCAGTACAGACCCGGCGATTTCGTCATTATCGGAGATACGGTGCTCGACGTATGGTCGACAACGAAACTCGACAACCCGACGACGCGCGACCTTCGCGCCTGTTTCGCCCTTGGCCGGCGCCGCACGCCTCACCAGAACGTGCTTTTTCTGGTGGACGAACTGGTCGAAATTATCGCGCGCGCCCTGTCGCCGGGAATCAACGACCCTTTCACGGCGATCACCTGCATCGACTGGCTTAAAGTCGGTCTGGGGTCCTTCATCGCGCATGACGACGATGCGGCCGACCCAGTCGGTTCGGGTCCGGTACGGATTTATCCGGTGACCTTCGAACGGTTCGTGTCGCGTATTTTCGATAACTCGCGGCAATATGTGTGCACCGACCGGAACGTCGCCCTGCACGCGATCGCCTGCATGACCGAGATTGCCGCCCGTCTCGATGACGATGCGCGCCGCCAGATCGTAATATCGCACATGAAGGCCCTGGCCGATGCCAGCGCAGTCGCCCTGGGCGATCATCCCGGCGCGCAGGACATCGCCGACCGCCACCGCGAAGCACTCGCCATTCTCGCGGACCCGGACGGATACGGGAAACACCGGAACAGCCAGGCTTGGTTCGGCGGACGGGGATAGCAAAGTTGACCGAATTCTTTTTCCGACCCGACCGATAGGCAATGCGACACCCGGCGCGTTATCACCGCTAGCCTGAATCGTTTTCCGGCTCGGCGGCCGAATGCCGTTAAGTTGAGACCGGCTGAGGAGAAACAAGTGAAACACGGCATTACATTGGCAATATCCATAGCGTGCATGACGATGGCGTCAGGCTGTTCGTCCTTCAGCGACACGGTCAACATCTATATCGGAGACGGCAATCAGATGTTTTCCGTCGCGGGGAGCAAGGGCGGAGACGCCGCGTCCGATACGGGCAAAACGGCGCCGGACGGCAAGGCCATGTCCCCTATGGCTGTCCAACCCGCTTTGCAGAAAGGCTTCCGGTGCTCCTTCGAGAGCCACGGTGAAAAGCCGTCAATCTTCAGCACCAAGACGACGATGCGCGGATATTTCGAATGCGTGAAGACGGAGTAGCCGCCGGTTCTCCGGACAGATTCAGCCGTTTGATCGCAGATATGCTATTGAAATAGTGGAACGGATACCTGCATCCGCCACGCCCTGCAGACAATTTCTTTGAACTGGCGCCTACCGCGATGTTAAGTATCGCCGGTCTCCCAAAAAAGTAAGGATTCAGATGGCACCGCCTCCTTTCCGAGCAGAACATATCGGCAGCCTTTTGCGCCCGGCAGAGCTTCTTGAAATTCGCGATCGCCATGCCGCCGGCGAAGCGAGCGAGGACGATATTCAGGCCGCCGAGGATGCTGCCGTTGCCGCGGCGGTCGCCCTGCAGGCGCGTGTCGGACTAAAGGTGGTCACCGACGGGGAGTACCGGCGACATGCCTATCACGATTTCTTCTTCGAACATCTCGGCGACGTGACGATCGGCTTCCGGTCGATCGATGCCACGGACGCGCAGGACAGCGCGAAACGGGCAGCGCAGCCGGTCTCGATCGTGAAATCCCGGCTCCGCTGGTCGGCACCCATTCACGCCCGCGAGGTCAGCTTTTTAAAGACACACGCAAAGGCGACCCCCAAGATCACGCTCCCGGGGCCCTGCACCCTCCATTTCCGCGGCGGCGCGCCGGAAATCCGGCGCCACGGAGCGTATGACGATATGGAAACCTTCTGGTCCGACATCGTCGACGCCTACGCCGCCGAACTCGCCTCCCTGGCGGATGCCGGATGCTCCTACGTCCAGATCGACGAGACAGCCTTCGCCAAGTTTTCCGACCCGGAAGTGCAACGCACGCTCGCCGAGCGCGGCGAGGACTGGCAGGACGTGATCGACCTCTACATCGAGATCACGAACCGTGTGCTGGCCCGGGCGCCAAAGGGGCTCAGGATCGGCATGCATCTCTGCCGCGGCAATCGCGGCGGGCACTTTCACGCCGAAGGCAGCTACGACATCGTCGCCGAAAAGCTGTTCAACGCACTCAACATCCCGTTCTACTTCATGGAATACGATTCGCCACGCGCCGGCGACTTCACACCGCTCCGGTTCGTTCCGCCCGAAAAGTCGGTCATTCTCGGCCTCGTCTCGACCAAGTCCCAGCAGCTCGAAACGAGGGACGACCTGAAACGCCGGATCGAAGAAGCGTCGAAATATGTCGATGCGGAGCACCTGGCGATCAGCCCGCAATGCGGATTCGCGAGCGTCGCGAGCGGCAATCCGATCACCCCCGACATGCAGGAAGCAAAACTGAGCCTGGTCGTCGAGGTCGCGAACGAGGTCTGGCCGGACGCCTGAAGCGGCGGTCAGGCCTGCGTCGGCCGGCGTGCGCGGATAAACACGTTGAGGCCATAGCCCAACGCGCACACGGCGACGCCGACGCCGGCAGCCCAGAGATGCGGCACCAGCAGGAAGATCGCCCCTGCCGCCACGATCAGGCGCGTCCACCATGTATCCGCAAGCGGCTCGTACTTTTCGATCACGGCGGCGAGCAATATGAGCGCGGCAGCCGCCGTGACAAACGTTGTCGCCGTCAGCCAGAGTGGCCCCTCCCACAGAAGTTCGGGGCCGACGACGAAGACGAACGGCACGCAGAATGCGGCAAGCGCAAGCTTCACCGCATGGGCCGCAATAGCCATCGGATTTGCTTCGGCGATGGCCGAAGCGGCATAGGCCGCGACGGCGACCGGCGGCGTCAGCGCCGACATCACCGCGAAATAAAGCAGGAACAGGTGACCGGCAAGAACGTTCACGCCGACCTCGCCCATCAGCGGACCGATAAGGACCGCCGCGAGGATATAGGCTGACGGTGTCGGCATCCCGAGCCCCAGGACAAGGCAGAGCGCACCGGCAACGCTCATCGTCAGAAGCTGGTCTTTCGACGTGATCGAATAGACGATATGGGCGAATTTCGCGGCGAGCCCGGTCATCGTGATCCCTGCAATCACCAGCCCGGCGGCGGCGGTCGCGCCGGCAACGGCAACCATCCGATACGTGGTTTCGGCAAGCGCGTTCCATATCTTTACCGGATGAAGAAACGTGTCCCTGCGCAGAAACGACACCGCGATCACGGCGACAGAGCCGAACACCGCGACCATCGTCGGCGTGTAGCCGTCGAGCAGCGCCCAGGTCAGCACCACCAGCGGCACAAGGAACATGCCGCCCCGGCGGAGCGTGGGCAGCAATGTCGGAAGCTGGTCCGGATCGAGGCCGCCGAGCCCGAGCCGGAGCGCCCGGAAATGCACCTGTGCATAGACGCTGGTGTAATAGAGCAGTGCCGGCAGGATCGCGGCGATCGCGATGTCCTTGTAGTCGATGCCGGTATATTCGGCCATGAGGAACGCCGCCGAGCCTAGAACGGGCGGCATGATACTGCCCCCCGTCGATGCCGCGACTTCGATCGCGCCGGCCACGGACGGATCGTAGCCAAGCCGTTTCATGACGGGGATCGTCACCGAGCCGGTCGTGACCACGTCCGACGTCGGACTTCCCGAAATCATGCCGTAAAGCCCCGACGAGATAACGGCGACCTTCGCCGGTCCGCCGGTCCGGCCGCCGGAGATGGAGGCGGCAAAGTCGTAGAAAAAATCCGCGCCCTTGGCGTAATAGAGAAGCGTTCCGAACAGAACGAACATGAAAGCATATGTGGCGGCGACCCGCGCCGGCAGGCCCATGACGCCGTCCGTCGTGTAAATCATGATGTCGACGAAATGGATGTAGTCGATGAAGCCGTGCTTCAGAACGCCGCTCAGGTTGTGGCCGAAAAGATTGTAGCCGATGAACAGCAGAACGATCGCCGTCAGCCCGAGCCCCGTGCTCCGCCTGGTGATTTCGACCGTCAGCACGACCATCAGCAGGCCGAAAAAGACGTCGAGGTCGGACAGTTCGCTCAACAGCGCGATCCGGTCGATGAATTCCTGCTGCTTGACGAAGAAGAAGATGCCGCAGGCAAGGCTGCCGAACGACATCGCATAATCAACGATCGACGGTTTCTCCGGGTCGGCGGCCGGTGTCGCACCCGTGATCAGAAACGCGATCGTCATCATCCCCGAAAGGAAAATAGCTGTCAGCACCCAGGGTGCAATGATCAGCACCGTCGCTGCGACGATCACGTAGACCGCGAGCGCGACGGCAAGCGGCGGAATGACGAATTTAAGCCAGCCGGCAGGCCGGCGGCGGGTGCCGACAGAGAACCAGAACGAAAGACTGAAGGCACGGGATTTTGCCATAAACTAGTACCGCCGGGATTTGGATTACTTCAATTGGCCGGCTGGACCGGCCGGCCTCCACCGGGAAGCAGGCCGCGCGCCGCAGCATGTTGCCGCCGCGCGCGGTTCTTCGGTGCAGGCGCCGTCGGGCAGCCGCTTGCTACTTCAGCAGGCCTTTTTCCCGGAGATATTTCGCGGCACCCGGGTGATAGGGAACGATACCGGGTTCGGCGAGATATTCAGCCGTAACAACCTTTTTCAGCAGGCGATGGGCATTCCTGTAATCGTCGATATTGTCGAAAACCGCCTTGGTGATGTTGTAGGCAAGCTTTTCGTCCATGTCGTCGCGCACGAAAACGCCGAGGCCGACGCAGGCCGAATAGGAATCCGCCGCGAGGAAGGCATATTCGCCGGCTTTGAACATGCAGGGCTTCGATCCCATTTTGCTGGCGATTGCGTCGCCGACCTCTTTCGTGATCGGCAGCATGACGACATCGATACCCTTCGCGATTTCGCGGACACGGGGATGATTGTACGAGATCCCGAAGCTGACGACATCGAGCCGGCGGTCGAGCATCAGGGATGTCATTTCCTTGGATGCGGCGCGCACCACCTGTCCGCCCCACTTCCTGATGTCGTCGAGGCTCACGCCGATGGCTTCGAACCCGGCAATGCTGGCATCGCCGTCGAGGTTGCCCGGCCGGTTTACGGCAACGCGCATCTTCGGTTTTTTCGTTGCAATATCGGCGAAGGTCTTGATGCCGTATTCGTCCGCCCATGACTTCTGAACGAGCACATGGGTCGCCTGGAAGCGATAAGCTCCGACATACGGCTTGAACAGCATGCGGAGATTCGCGATCGGCGCCTTGAACGGCTTGCGGCCTTCCTTGAAGACCAGCGTCTCCATATCGGAAATGAAGCCCAGCGGTACCTTGCCCTGGCTGACGAGAAGCGCATTCGCGAGCCCGCCGCTGGAGGTCTGATAGGTCAGCGTGGAGCCGGGATGAGCATGGTTCAGTGCCTTGTCCATACCGATACCGATCGTGGAAACCAGTCCGCCCGGGCTGTAACCCGCAACGGTCAGGTTGTATTTCTGCGCCACGGCCGGCGTGGACAGGGCAATGGCGCAGGCAATGGCTGCAAAAGATAGTTTGCGCATGAATTCCTCCCAGATTTGCGACGCATATGCGTCATCCGCGTTATTTCGTTTTCGCTTTTTGGACCCGGCCATTAAATGGAGAACCCGACCGTACTAGGGCGGGCGGTTCCGAACCGGATCGCGACGCGCGAAGTCTGCCAGATGGGGAAGTACCGGTCCAGAGCCCAATCGGCCAGATGCGAACCAGTTTACAGGACGGGCAAGAGGTATGCGAATTTCACCCCCCAGATGCCGGCCTTCGGCGAGGACGACCGATCTACGGGTTGAGCCGGAAGCCGGCCAAGCCGATTGGATGTGGATCGCTGCAAAACGTAAAATCTGGCGGTGCAGGACGTCTGGTGCGAGCGGGCCTCAGAAGAAACCTTCAACGTGATTGTCGTTCGTTTACATTCAACTTTTGAAGAGGTTCTCGCGATGCCATTCGAGGAACCGCGGATGGGGCCGATCCGTCGCTCGGCTTGGCAGTGTTGCGCGGCCGCCCTTGTTGATGAATGATTGCACACTGTCGAGATCATTGACTTGCCGCGAAATTAGAATTTCCAGGTCGTCCGACAAACTGATCAACCCCCTGTCAAACATCCAATGCGCCGTCCCGGACAAGGCAATGCCATTGTTCACAATATCGGGGCCATTGTGTTCTACGGGTCTGATGTGGGCAGCATTGACCTCCGCCCGTCCGCCCCCGTTTATGAACTTGAGGCCGGTGACGGCACATCTCTCGTCATAGGCACGAAGTACAACACGCCGAAACGCTTTGTCCCGCGCCGGCCTGCTTACCAGATGCTGAACGCGCTGGCGCTCTGTCTCAAACTCGAAGGGCGATATGGCTTCGGCAAAACCGACAGCCTGTTCCACGGTGTCGGTACGGGGTAGCGCCGTGTTGCTCTGAGCAAGTCCGCAATCCAGAATTCTCAAGAAATCTGCCGAAGATACCGGCCTGACAGCCGCTTGGGCGCGACCAGATAATTTTGCCTTCTCATTCAGGAGTCCGCGTTCGATAGGACCATCGCCATCGTTGAAGGGAACCGGATTCGGAAAATCGAGATAACTCCCCGGCTCTATCAATGCGAAAAACCGTCCCGGCACAGTTTCATCCGGAACGATCGTTTCGACACGGGCTAGCGCGAAGTATCCACGCGACTTTCGTATCTTTGTGGGCTCCAGATATACGATCCAATCGCCGACACAAGTCTTCGCGCGCTCAAGATATAGTTTTGGAAATTGATATCGCTCAGACGGGCTATCGTCGTAGATAGAGTCCGGATGATGCATGAAAACGCAGTATCCCATCCGACAACCTCTAGCTGCTCCCAATTTTACCCGTCGGGTATTCTATTTAGTGGACAGCCCCAATTAGTGGACAGCCCCAAGCTCGAGAATGCCAATCAGGCGTTTCCATACTTCAACGAGATTAACTTAACTGAGATTGCGTCTGATAAGCCAAGTAATTTGCAGAATGCAGGAATTGGCGGAGGGAGAGGAACTGGGTTCGAACCTTCTCTGAACAACCGGTGTCAGAGCTAAGAATATTCTCAACACGAATCCTATGAACAGATCACCCTCTGCTCTGACCATTTTCTCCCACGTCAACTGCCGGATTTTTTAGGATAATTACCTAACCTCCCCTCAAGCGTTCACATCGACCACGACACGTCCCCGCACCTGGCCCTCAATTTGCTTCGGCGCCAGGGTCAGCACATCGGCAAGTGATACCTCCTGCATCATCAACTGAATGTGCGACATTTCGAGTTCGTTTGCGAGACGCGCCCAGGCCTCGAGCCTGCGCGCTTTTGGACAGTTGACGCTATCGACTCCCGTCAGCGTTACGCCCCTCAGTATGAAGGGCATTACCGTCAGAGGCAGGTCAAACCCGCCGGCCAAACCGCAGGCAGCAACTGCGCCGCCATAGCGGGTTGCTGCGCAGACATTGGCAAGCGTGTGGCTGCCGACCGTGTCGATGGCCCCCGCCCAGCGTTCCTTTGCGAGCGGACGGCCTTTCTCCGAATAGGCTGCACGGTCCATCAGGTCGGAGGCGCCAAGGGATCTGAGATAGTCTCCCTGCTCCTCGGTTCGCCCGGTAGAAGCGACCACCGTAAAGCCAAGGTTGGCCAGTAAAGAAACCGCAACGCTACCAACACCTCCTGCGGCACCGGTTACAAGCACCTCTCCTTGGTCCGGCGCCACGCCCTGACGCTGAAGCGCCATGACACACAGCATCGCCGTATAACCTGCTGTTCCGATTGCCATGGCTTGCCTGGCGTCGAAGACATCGGGAACCGGCACGAGCCAATCCCCCGAAACACGCGCCTTCTGAGCGAACCCGCCCCAGTGTGTTTCACCGACCCCCCATCCGTTCAGCAGGACCCGGTCGCCGGGGGAATAGTCCGCATGAGAACTCGTCTCCACCGTACCGGCGAAATCTATGCCCGGTACCATGGGGAAGTTACGAATAACGGGCGATATACCCGTGATCGCCAGACTATCCTTGTAATTGAGCGTGGAATAGTCGATGCGCACAATGACGTCACCAGCGGGAAGTTCAGACTCGCTCACATCAGCTGGTGCGGCGGTATATACATCGTGATCGTTGGTGACAACTATTGCCCTCACAAGCCTTCTCCTCCTGGTATTTAAGTTCCTGGCGCTTGGTCAGCGCCGGGAAATCAGATGAACGTCTTCTGGGCGCCAGGATATCCGGCATTGGCTGCCGGTTTTTATACCGGCTGCATCAGTCCCCGGCATACGCATGCGCAATGACTGCCCCCCGACTTTGCCGATAACGAGCACGCTATCACCGTAATTTACGGTCCCGTCGACCGTTAGCTCGAAGACAGAAGCCTCCTCCGAAGCGGCGGCAAGGCGAATGTTCTCTGGCCGAACCATCGCGTGGACCGACTTGCCGGCAACACGGGCGGTGTCCGGCGGCGCAAACACCTGCCCTAGTCCGGAGACTTCTACTCTGCCCGTACCCGCATCAACCACAACGCCGTCGAAGAAGTTGCTGTCTCCGACAAAGTTCCCGACGAAATGAGTTGCGGGGCGGTGATAGGTATCCAGCGGCGGCGCCAACTGCTCGATCTTACCCTCATTAAAAACAGCGATTCTGTCAGACATCGTCATCGCCTCGGTCTGGTCGTGGGTAACGTAAATAGTGGTCACACCGATCTCGTCATGAATGCGCTTGATCTCCACCTGCATGTACTCGCGCAGGTTTTTGTCCAGAGCGCCCAGCGGTTCGTCCAGCAGCAGAACGTCGGGCTCAAAAACCAGAGCGCGCGCCAACGCCACGCGCTGTTGCTGCCCACCCGACATCTCACGCGGGTACTTGCCGGCATGTTCATCGAGCGCAACGAGCGATAGGGCCCGCTTCACCTTCTCGTCGGCTTCGCCCCTCGCCATCTTTCGCATCTTCAGAGGAAAACCGACATTCTTGGCTACCGTCATATGCGGAAACAGCGCATAGTTCTGAAAGACCATGCCGATATTCCGACGATATGGCGGAATATTGGACAAGGCCCGGCCGTCCAGAAGTATTTCCCCGGCCGTCGGGACCTCGAAGCCGGCAATCATCATCAGCGTAGTCGTTTTCCCGGAACCGCTGGGCCCCAGGAATGTCAGGAACTCCCCGCGTTCGATATCGACCGCAATGCCATCGACGGCATTGACGCGGCCGTCGTAGCTCTTGACGAGGTCCTGCAGGACGAGATGGTTGCCTTCCATTTATTCAGCCCTCAGTCCAGCGGTTCAAACTGTGCACTACGCCATTTCAGGGCCTGGCTTAGTCCGACATCTTCAACCTTGCCCCGGAACTCCTGCATGACCGGTGTGTCCGCTGTGTAGAGCGGCGCGATCACATCTACGGCGGAATTGATCGCATTGCGGAATCCCCGCATTTCCATCGACCGGTTCACAGCAAGCTTCGCCCGCGACAGCGCTTCAGGGCCGATAAGGGCGAGCCTTTGCGCGTATTTTATCGATTCCGCGCCCAGCGCCTCTGTGTCGAAAACCCGGTTTACAATCCCCGCTTCCCGCGCATCATCGGCGCTCAGCGTATCGCCCATGTAAATCAGTTCCCGAGCCCGCTTTGCGCCGACGAACCAGGGCATCAGGCCGGCCGTAGCGGGCGAACCGTAGCGAATTTCAGGCTCGCCGAAGACCGCATTTTCGCTGCACAGGGTCAGGTCACAAATCATCGCGAGAATACAGCCAACCCCGAGCGCATGCCCCTGCACCGAGGCAACCACCGGCTTGGGAAGATCCCAGATCGTCGTCAGGATTCGCAGGTTATCGAGACAGCGTTCGTGAAACGCCACGACGTTCTTTCTCCGGGCTTCTCGGTCGGGGTCGTCTCCGGACAGGTCGAACCCGGCGCAAAAACTCTTGCCCGCACCTTGCAGCAGAATCACGGATATTTCGGGATCCTGTCGCGCGTCGTCGAGCTTCTCATACAGCATGTCACGCAGCGGGTCGTTGATCGCGTTGCGCTTCTCCGGCCGGTTGAGCGTCAGGACACCGACATTGCCCTCACGCGCCAGCAGTACAGGATCTTCAGCCATAATTGTGGTCCTCAGTCAGTTTTGGAAACAGGCGACGGCACTATGAGCGCATCGACGATCACGCAGCCTTCGCCCTCGGGCAGGACGATAATCGGATTCAGGTCGATCTCATCAATTTCCTGACGCGCAGCCCAGGCGAAATCGCCGAGGCCGTAAATTGCCGTTGTGAGCGCCGCCAAGTCTGCGGGCGGGCGCCCCCGAACGCCTTTGAGTACCTTCCCGGCAAGAGTTTCGGCAATCATCGCCTCGACGTCGTTCTCCCGCAGCGGCAACGGCCGAAGGGCCACGTCTTCAATCAAATCAATCATGACCCCGCCCAGGCCAAAAGCGAGCGTCAGGCCGAAATCGGGGTCGCGCGAAACACCGGCGAAAACCTCAACGCCTCCGGCAATCATTTTCTGCACCACCGCCTGCGCATCGGGCGGTGTTTCCGGCAGCGTTTTAAGCCGCTCCTGCATCCGTCGATATGCCGCACGAAGAGTTTCTTCGCCATCGATTCCGACTTCGACCAGACCGTATTCGGTCTTGTGAGGGATTGAATCGGAGACGATTTTTAGAACGACCGGATACCCGATCCGCCCCGCATCCGTTACCAGGTCGGTTTCCGTCGCCCCGGTGGCCTCGGCGACGACCGGAAGACCAAATTCCCCCAGCATAGACTTGGCGTTGTATTCATTGATCGGTTTGCCCGCTGCGCCGGCAAACCGCAGTCGGGAAACGGTCTCGGCGGCAAGGTCGGGGATAGTCGCGCGCATATCCTGTGCCGGCTCTGCCCACCGTCCCATACGGGCGATCGCCAGCATTCCGGGCCGGATACCTGAGAGAACTGCAGCATCGCCTGTACGTACATCTTCGACGAACTCGGTCCGAAACAGGCCGTGCCGCGTCGTCATGTAGTAATGAGGCTTTGCGCTCGCTTTCGAGGCATCAACCAGAAAGGGAATATACCGGGTCGGCGCCATGGGTTGGCCGTCGTTCGTATCGCTGTACATAACCACCGAATCGATCCTCTCCTCGTTATCGAGCACCGAGAACGCCCGCGGGAAAGTTTCCTGAAAATTGCCACTGCCCCATGCATCCAGAGGGTTCCCGTCTCCCGAGACCGATCCGATCACCTCTGCGGCACTGCTGCGTCCCGCCGCCGAAAGCTCGGGAAGGTCGATCGACTGCTCGCTGCAGATATCGAGAATAAGTTCGGCCTGTCCGCCGGAACCGGTCAGTACCCCTATCCGTGGCCCGGCCGGCCAGCGTGTTCCCTGACAACAGGCGAGGACTTCCGTCAGTTCTTCCATGTCATCGACCTCGATCGCCCGGTGGCGCTTCAACATGGCAGACACCACGCGAGAGGCTCCGGCGAGTCCGCCCGTATGGCCGACGATAGCATTCTGCGCGCGGGCGCTTTTACCCACCTTGAGCACAACGACCGGCTTTCCGTTGTCGGCGGCCTTGTCCAGGGCGGCCACGTAACGTTCCGGTTCCCGGATTGCCTCGGTAAAGGTCGCGATAACCTTGGTATTGGGATCGTCCGCAAGAAATTCGATGTAATCCGCGGTGGTGGTGACAGCCTCGTTGCCGGCGGAAATCAAATGGCTAAAACCGAACCGGCGACAGTCGGTTAGAAGACCGAGCGCGATAGAGCCGCTTTGCGTAATCAGGGCTACATTACCCGCCAGCTGGGCAGGGTCCTGGAGGACCGAAGTATACAGACACGCCTTTTGGTGCGGGCTCAGGACACCCATGCAATTCGGGCCACACACCGCCATATCGACGGCGTGCGCAATATCCGCAATTTCGGCCTGCAGCGCCTTGCCTTCATCTCCACTCTCGGCAAAGCCGGCGTCCAGGATGACAGCGCCTCCGATACCGTGTGCCGCCGCCTGGCGAAAAGGCTCGAGAACTCGCGTGTGATTGACACAGAACACGATTGCATCAACGTCGGCCGGAATATCGGAGATGTCTCCATAACAGGGACGGCCGAGCACTTCCGGATAACGGGGATTGATCGGGTAGACCTCGCCCTCAAAGCCAAGTTTGTCGAGCGCTTCCATAATTCGTCGCCCCGGCGACGGATTTTCGGACGCGCCGAACACCGCAATGGATCGGGGCTGCAAAAGGCGTTTAATCTGCATACATCGTCGCTTTCTTTTCATTCCGCTGTCGCACGAAAACACTGATCACCGTCCCCGCCAGAACCAGTCCGAGCAGCAGGGTCGAGACAACGGCGATGACCGGGTCTGATTCGAGTCGGATCGCCTCGAACATCTTTCGCGGCAGCGTTGCGGCAGTGCCCCCGGCAATAAAAATTGCCACCGTTGTCTCGTCAAACGAATGCAGAAAAGCGAACAATGCTCCGACGAGAAAGCCTGGACGCAGTACCGGCAGCGTTACGTAAAAGAATGTCGCCATCGGCCCCGCGCCCAGGCTCATCGCCGCCCGTTCGAGGTTGCGGTCAAATCCCTTAAGCGTCGCCGTGACGATCAGGAAAGCCACGGGTACCGACAGGCATGTATGCGCAAGAATTACGCCAAGATGCGTTCCGGTAAGATGAAGCGGACCAAAAAAAAGATAATAGGCCAGCGCGACCACGATATGCGGCACCATCAGAGGCGCCATGATCAGATAATTCACGAGCGAACGGCCGAAGAAGCGATTACGGGCAAGCCCAAATGCGGCCGGAACGACGAGCGCCATCGTCAGAAGCATTGTCGCTGTCGCAATGATGAAGCTGTTCGCCGTGGGAATCGTCCAGTGATAGTCGGTAAAATACTGCTCGTAATAACCCAGCCAGTAACCCGGGGGCGGAAACTGGAAGGACGGCGCATTGCTGAACGACATGGGGACGACAATGAACAGCGGCGCTGCGATAAAAGCGCCGACACAGACTGCAATGACAATAAGTGATTTCACCCGCCATCAGCCCCAAAGCTTGTCTAAACCGACAAAACGGTTGTAGAGCGCATACAGGACGAGAATAGCGAAGAGCAGTACCATGGCCATTGCGGATGCCGCCTCCCATTCGAGCAGTTCTTCGATCTGCTGGCCGATCAGCCCGGCGATCATCTGATCCTGCGCACCGCCGAGAAGCACCGGCGTCACGTAGAATCCCGCACAAATAATGAAGACCAGAGTGCAACCGTTGACGACACCGGGCAGGCTCAGCGGCAGGAACACATGACGGAAACCCTGCAGCGGCGTCGCCCCGAGACTTGCTGCAGCCCGCAGATTGTTCGGATCGATCTTTCGCATTGACGCATAAATCGCCATGACCATGAACGGTATCATTCCGTGCACCAGACCAATGACGACGCTGAACCGGGTGAACAGGACTTCCGGCGCATCCCCCGGCGCGAACCATTCCAATACGCCCACAACAGGACCGCGGTTTCCGAGGATCACAAGCCAGGCAAAAATACGGACTAGAAAACTTGTCCAGAAACTCATGGCGACGATCAGCAGCAGGCCGAAGCCAAGACCACCGCCCACCCGAACGATGACATAGGCGAGCGGATAGGCCAGCAGCAGGCAGAATACAGTTACGAAAAACGCTATTCCGAACGTACGCAGGAGGATGATGTTGTAGAAATCGGTCGTGAAGAATTCCACATATGCGTCGGCCCAGTGATTTGTTCCGCTAACACTGAGGACGAATATCTCTAGAAGGGGAAATAAGAATGTCACGGCCAGAAACACCATGACGGGCGCGACAAGCATCCATGCCCGAACTAGCGGGCGGCGCATGATGCGCCGCCCGGCCGAACCACGCTGAGCCTTAGGAGCCACCCGCTGAATTGAGCTCGACATTTACCGCCCACTAGCCAGAGAGCTAGCTGGCGAGCCAACGGTTAAACCGCTTGACCATTTCTCCCATGTTGGCGCCGGTCCAGTCCGGGTCGGGCGTATAGGCCACTTTGGCGTTATCGGGATATGTCGGAAGCGTCTTTGCGAGTTTCTCGTCGATATACTCAAACGCCTTCGGGTTCGCCGGGCCATATTTCATCAGTGATGCAAACGTCGCCTGGCGTTCCGCCTGGTGAGCGGACTGTATGTAACGCCAGGCCAAATCCGCCCTCGGCGTTCCACGAACCACAATCCAGTTCACCATCAGGATTTCTGCGCCATTCCAGACGATTTCCGCGTCGACGCCCTGTGACTGGACATTTGCGGCACGACCGTTCCACATCTGGATCATATCGACTTCGCCGTCACGCAGCAGCTGTTCTGACTGAGACCCCTGTTTCCACCAGACTTTGATGTGTGGCTTGATCTCGTCAAGCTTACGGAATGCGCGATCAAGGTCGAGCGGATACAGCTTGTCGCGCGGCACTCCATCCGCCTGAAGAGCGGCAGGCAGCACCCGGGATGCATTGTTGTACATGGAACGGTTACCGGGAAACTTTTCGACGTCCCAGAAATCAGCCCAACTCTGAGGCCCCCCGTTTGGAAACTTATCTTTTCGGTAGGTCAACGCAGTACCGAGCGCATGCGACTTGATGCCATTATAGTTTATTGCACCGGGCGATAACTTGGCCGGGTCGACGACCTTACCCACCGGCTCAAGAAGGTTCTCCCGAAGGGCGCGCGCGCAGTCGGGAATTCCCTGTGTCGTGGCATCCCATTCGTATTTGCCGGTCCGAACCTGTGCCTTGAGTTTGGCGAACGAGACTGGTGACAAAGTTTTCACTTCAATGCCTGTCTCTTTCGAGAAGGGTGCGATGAAAGCCTCCGTCGCGCTTTTCGTCCAGACACCACCCCAGGTATTGATGTACAGGGTCTCGCCCTTTGCCCAAGCGGGACGAATAATATTTGGCGCGGCGATCAGCCCCGCGACGGCCGCAGTCGATTTGATAAACGTCCGCCGTCGTATCGGCGTAATACTGCTGGAATTAGTTATTTTCGCCATGATCTGTCACCCCGTTCTGCCTTTGTTTAAAGTCATTCGGTACCTATCAGTCAGTTATCGTTACACCGAATCCTTCCGTAATCAACTGCGCCGGAAGAATGATTATTCCTTGTTCTGGCAGCTGACATCCCACTCCAGTTCGGCAATGCAAAACGGGTTTAATGAGGTGCCGGAACAACGAGAGCATCGGATTGGCTGGTGTTTCCTGCCTCACATCTGCAAAGCGTTCCACTGCACAGCGTATAGATGCTTGATAAAGGCAGGCTCAAACGACACGATCCGCAACCATGACCAATCTGCCAATCGACGACATATTGCCGGAACTCTGTACCAGCCTTGAGCGCACCCCTAACGCCGTTATTCAGGCCGCACCTGGCGCGGGGAAAACCACGAGGATTCCGCTGCGGCTTCTGGATACGCCGTGGCGGAAGGGTGGCAGGATTATCATCCTGGAACCGCGTCGCCTGGCGGCAAGGGCGGCCGCCGGGCATATGGCGCAGACGCTGGGCGAGCCCGTCGGCCAAACGGTCGGCTACCGTATCCAGCTGGACAACAGGACAGGCCCGGACACCCTCATCGAGGTCGTCACGGAAGGTATTCTGACCCGCCGCCTGCAAAGAGACCCGTCTCTGGAAGGCGTGTCGGCCGTCATCTTCGATGAGTTCCATGAACGTAATCTGCAGGCCGACCTGGGCCTGGCCCTGTGCCTGGACTGCCAGGCGGGCCTGCGTGAAGACCTGCGCATCCTGGTGATGTCGGCCACGCTGGACGTGGACCCGATTGCCAAATTAATGGGAAACGCCCCCGTTATCGCAAGCGCAGGTCGTGCGTTTCCCGTCGAGACCCGCTATCTGGGAAAACCGCCCGTTGACCGTTTCCGGGACACCCTCTGCCCGGCTATGTCTTCGGCTGTAAAACAGGCGTTGAAAGACGAAACGGGGAGCATTCTGGTTTTTCTGCCCGGTGAGGGCGAGATCCGGCGCGTCGAAAATCTGCTGAACGAATCGTCGTTGCCCGGCGATGTAGACGTGTTGCCACTCTACGGAGCACTTCCCCAGAACCTGCAGGATCGGGCCATATCCCCGCCGCCTTCCGGACGGCGGAAGATCGTTCTTGCGACCGCCATTGCCGAGACCAGCCTGACCATCGAAGGCATCCGCGTGGTGGTCGATGGGGGTCAGTCCCGCAATCCCAAATTCGATCCCCGCAGCGGCATGACCCGGCTGTTCACGGAACCGGTTTCGCTGGCGGGTGCCACACAACGGCAAGGCCGTGCCGGTCGACTGGAACCCGGCATCTGTTACCGGCTCTGGGACAAGGCAGGGGAAGGCGCCTTCAGACAGTTCTCCCCACCCGAAATTCTCGAAGCCGATCTGGCCCCTTTGGCCTTGGATCTGGCGAATTGGGGCATTCATGATCCTGGCACCCTGAACTGGCTGACACTGCCGCCCAAAGCCCCCCTGAACCAGGGGCAGGACCTGCTGAAACTGTTACAGGCCATAGACGACCGGGGCAGGATCACCGCCCACGGGCGTGAAATGGCCAAGCTGCCCATGCACCCGCGATTGGCGCATATGGTGATCGAGGGCGCAAAATGGGGATGGGCCGATAGTGCCTGCAATGTGGCCGCGTTGCTGACAGACAGGGATATTGCCCAGCGGGATGGCCGCAACCCTATAGCGGTGGATTTGACCTTGCGGGCAAACGCCCTGATGGGCGCGCGAACGGGCCTGGCCGTAAACCGCAACGCCCTCAGTCGAACCAGGGCGCTCGCAAAGCAATGGCTGAAACGCGCACCAAGGAAAGGAGGGGCGCTACAGACAGGAGAGGCGCCAAAAACAATCCGTCACGATCGCGCCCTGGATATATCCCCGGATGAGCGGATCGGCGCCCTGGTCGCCCTCGCCTATCCGGACCGGGTCGCAGAACGCCGACCCGGCGGAGACTCCCGTTACCGCATGAGCAACGGCAAAGGGGCCGTGCTGCCCGCAGGGGATGCCTTGCGGGATATTCCCTATCTCGCGATTGCAGTAGTCAACGGCGAGGCCCGGGACGCCCGCATCCGAATAGCGGCCCCCATATCCGCCGCCACCATTGAACACCTGTTTGAAACCGATATACGGGAGGGGGAAACCGCTGTCTGGGACAGCCAAAGCCGTTCTGTAATTGCCCGCAGGCAAAAACGCCTCAATGCCCTGGTGCTCAACGATACCCCGGCCAGGAATATTCCCGACGATCAAATAGCAAACGCCCTCGTTGACGGCATACGCGATACAGGGCTGGATTGCCTGCCCTGGAGCAGGGAAGCCAAAGAATGGCGGCAGCGGGTACTGTGTTTTTATCAGGCCACCGGTAACGGGCCCGATTTGTCGGATAACGCCTTACTTGAGACACTGGAACAATGGTTACTGCCTTATCTGACAGGCATGAGGCGTCTGGAGCATCTGAAATCTTTGGACATGCTGACCATCCTGAAAGCCCGGCTGGACTGGTCGACCCTGCAATCTCTGGATAGACAGATACCCGTCCACGTCATCGTTCCGAGCGGGTCCAGCATCGGCATAGATTACACCGATCCGATGGCGCCGGTGTTGCCGGTAAAGCTGCAGGAAATGTTCGGTGCCACCGAGACGCCGAGTATCATCGATGGCGCGATTGCACTGAGTATACACCTGCTGTCCCCGGCGGGGCGGCCATTGCAAATCACGCGCGACCTTCAGGCATTCTGGCGTAATACCTATCCGCAGGTAAAGGCCGAGATGAGAGGACGCTATCCCAAGCACCCGTGGCCCGACGATCCCCTGGCGGCAGCACCGACGCGGCATACGAAGAACAGAATGAACCGGAAATAATTCAGTGCAGCCATTCGACCAGGCGGGCAGAGCGGTCCTGTTTGACAGTTGAGCGGCGTGAATTTAGGGAAAAATTTTCAGGGTCTTCACATCGCTGAAATTCGCGATGGCCCCTTCCCCTCGTCGCAATCTTTCAAATCCCTCCCAGACACCGGTCCCCGGTTCCGAATATCAGATCATCGCCCGCAGAACGCGGGCGTTCCGGCGGCGACACCGAAATTGGACCAATATATCTCTGTCAGATAGGAAAAATTGGCGGTGGATGAAGTCTGGTGCGAACCCGTCTCTCGAGACGAAACGCTGATAAACAGGGAAAGTACAGGGAAATTCGTAACTTTCTGCGCGATTTTACATGTCGGACCACCGATAAATCTCGAGTTATCAGCGGCTTAGACGCGATTTCCCTAGCCCCCCGAAACAGGGAATTTCATCTCAGTAAACAACGAATTTTTCAACCAAATCAGGGAAGCGTATGCCGCACAAAATTGGGCCATACGAAGGTCGAATTTCATAAGTGCCGGTTTGAAATTCCCCGAGTCTCTGATCCAAACATCATGAGGTAAATCTCACTACAGACGGGCCAGTTTTCGGGGGAAACTATGTAAAAAAACGTCCCGCCCCGCATCTACCCTATTTGCTCAGATATTCCCCCCGGAGGGCTATTATAATTCACGGGTCGCTCGAACCCGGTACTTTTAACCGGTCATACCTCAGGAAAGACCTGGGCGGCGAAATTCCGTGCCTTACATCGCGGCCGAGCCAGACCTTCACGCCACCGTCGAGCGTCCGGACCCTCTGATAGCGCCGTGTTACCCTCACGCCGCCATCAGGAATCGCCGAACCATTGATTTCTGTAGCCTTCCACGGTTCGAGAATAGCGCCGATGGCGCCATCCGACGGCGATTCCCAGGCTGCCATCCGGCCACGGCGAAACGAGGTCCCTTCTCCTTGGGGAACCAGCGGTATCCAGCCCATCGGTACATCAGCACGCAGTCGGTAGGTCCAATCCTCCTCTTCCGACTCGGGTATCACTGTCTTTGATCTATTGAGCGGGTAAACTAATGGCGATTGGACGATCCGCTCGATCCCCCAACAGAGGTTTGCACCTTCGTCGCGTACAAAATCTACCTGTTCGAGCACCGGCCCCTCTGTCGCGGCGACGCCCGACAGGAGCAGTAACCATGGCTCCTGTGATTTTTCTCCTGCTGTGGAGGTTTGCTCGAAGAACCGCCAGACGCGCGGCGCGGGATCTCTGCCACCGAGCGCGGGAATTTCGTGCCATTCACCGAAACTGTCCTGCACTTGCACCGCGGACAAGTGCGCGAGCGAATTATTCGCGACGTTAACGGGAACGACCATCCAGTCGTCGCTGTGAACGGTCGCAAAAGCCGTTACCAGAGAAGCCGCCACCTCGTCTTCGCCGCCCTCCAGGTCGGCGAAGGAAACTTCCGAATCCTCGAATTCCCACCACCGGGGTTTCGGCATACCGCGGAAAGTTCCGGGCGTGGCCAGCACCGAGGTCTGCCGGCCATCGCGGCCGTTGGCGGACGGCGCGTCGGCAAGATCAAAGGCATACCAGGACAGGCGCCCGCCAACATGATCGTCCGACGTGAGACGCGCTTTCGCGTTGCCGCTCCGGGCCGACAATTCGGCCTCGTATCGCAGCGCTTCGACCGACCAGCAATCTCTTTGGGCTGCGCCCGAGGCCTCGAATTTCGTCTGGCAGGCCACCGTCCATTCGTCGACGATCCGCGAGAAAACGCGCTGCTGAGCACGCGTCAGGGTCAGGTCGCCAAGCAGCTCGCGCCAGCCGCCGCCTTGCATCGCATACCGGTACACCAGATAGCCGTCGATGCCGTTGCGAGCCGCAAGAAGTACTTCCTCGTCTTCCTCGGATGGCAAATCGAGAGCGCCTTGCGAGAATGGAAATCGCTCGCACAGCTTTTGCCGGACGTCGGCCAGCCCGTTGAGCGACAGCCGTCGCAAAAGCCGGGTGCCGACCTCGATCGAGTAGGCGATGCCGTCTTCTCGCACCGCCTCGCTTTCGGCCTCTACCACGGCTTCCACCGCCGAACCGGAAAGTGGCGCCGCGTGCCCCGGTGGCCCAGCCTCGTCTAACGGAAGCCATTCGGTGCTCACCCGCGCAAGGATGGCGCTGCCGGCATCCTCGCCGTCGAACTCGCCGACCTGCCATTGCCGCGCGATCATCCACAACGGGTCCGCAAGCCGGCAACTCAGGCTCTCCGAAATGTCCTTCCCCGTGACGGCGTATTCCAGACGTAAGGTCATCAGCTCAGCTTTCCTGGCAGCAATGTCGCGGGCAGCATCTGGCCTACGCCCTCGAGATGTTCGGGACCAATCGTCCTCAAACGGGCAAGCGCCCTGACCTCGTCGGCAACCTCCAGCAAGGCGTTGCGGTGCCAGTTGCCGTGCGGCAGAGCAAGAATCATTGCTTGAGGCGCGCGTGCCTGAGGTCCGTCAAACTTGATGGCGGCGCCAGCGGTTACCGTCGGATTTGGAAGCCGCTCCGCCCATTCGGCAAGCACGAAACCGCAAACCTTCCTGGTCCCGATCGCATCACCGTTCCAGATCACGGTATCCACATTGTCGTCGTTTTCGCCATGGCGAACCTGCTCGAGCCGCCACACGGCATCGCCGCGGATCGCTTCGGAAGCATTGACGAGTCTCACAAGCCGCCCGACGTCCTCGTTCACCTTGCCAACGCCAGCCAGCCAGTCGAATCCGGCTTCTTGGGCGCCCGGATCCGGCGACAGTGCGAAGTGGTTTCGATCTATTCCATGCGAAACCGGCACGAGGCACTCGTCGCGTTCCAGCATGCCGAGGACCGTACGAGTCTCGCCGCCCTGAAACGTTCCGGGCAATGTCGGCCATGGGTCCGATAGCGGCGCACCGCGTGCGATCATCCGCATGAACATCCGCGCCAGAACATTGAATTCGTGAAATGGTGACGTATCGGCGTCGCCTGTCCATCCTTCTATCGTCCGGCCGGCCTGCTCGGAAATCGTCGCAAGAAGCCCGTTCCCGTTCTCGTCCGACGATCGCTCCGCCAACCTGATCGCGGATAGTGCCGACAATTTAAGCTGCGCAAGGGTAATGCTACTCTCCGAGATTCCGACAGCGTGACGGCGCGCATCGCCGACGATGAGCCTGGCCAGCGCCTCGAGTCCGGCATGCCGTTTCGCTAACGCATCCATCACCCAGCCGGCTCCCGCCAGCGCCTTCGAGGGGCACAAAACGATGGCCCAATGCATCTCGATACGCGTCGGCGGCGATGGCTCCGTGATCGATATTTCAGGTGGCCGACTCTCACCGCTTCGCTGGGACGAAAGCCAGCCGCTCAGACGGTCTTCCCGGCCCTGCGCGATGAGGTGAACCCCCTCCGCCAGCAGAAGGTCAGCGATCGCATCCAGATCGTCGGCAAGCGAGACAAGCGTCTCCAGCGTTTTCTTTCGCGTCGCGGCGGACAGTGTTTCGATCGCCTTCGCGATTTTCCGGCGATTGGTTCGCGCCTCATTGTCGACCGGCGGACTTTCAAAAGCGCGTGCGCAGATCTCGCCATCGACGGTTTGCAGCAAGGCATCCGCACCGGGTTTTGAGACGGCGGTCCGGATGGCCGGCACCGCCTCGCTCGCTCCTGCGCGATGCAACGACGCCTCCAGTCGCGCGCCCATGACGCTCGCGATCGACCGCCCCTCTCTGACGCCGTCAAGAATCCAGAGGGCGCGCCGCACGCGGTCGGACGACAGATTGACCGCCGCGAGCGAATAAGCGGAGCCGCTGCCGAAGGATTCCCAGGCGTTCCGCAGGATTGCGGCGGTCGTCGCCGTGGCCTGGGAAGGGGCGAACACGTAGCCGTTGGGCTGTTCCTCACTCTTGGGCTCCAGGTTTTCGACCCATCCCATCGACCCGACTAGCAGGCCGGTCGGGTTCTTTCGCCGCAGTAGATCGAGTTCCTCGCTCGCCAGGGCGGCAATCCAGGCATCGAGGCGGTGTCCCGCAAGGCCGACATGCCGGCCGACGACGGCGTCCAGCCATTTTTCGGGCTCCGGCGCCTGCCGCGCGAATGCCGCCAGCTTTCCGAAGACAGGACGCAGCGCCTCCGTATCACCGCGGGACAGGGATGCTTTCAGCACCCGGGCTGTTACCCCGTTGGGCGTCTTGAGATTTTTAATCGCTGCGCCGTCGGCGACGCGGTCGAGCCAGTCGATAATACCGGCGTCGGACGCCGCATCGACAACCTCCTGCTGTCCGCCCTTATCGAAGAAATAGTGGAATGATATGGGGTCCGTTCTCACGGGCGGGCGATAGGCCGTCGGCACGCCGGAACCGACCTCGTCGAGAATTCCGACCCGGTCGCGATGCGCCTGCATGGCAGCCTTGACATGTTGCGGCCCGGTTCGCATCAGCACGCCGAGCTGTTCCCCGACCGTATCCGCGTTTTTCAGACGCTCCCACATTTCGCCGTATTCCTGCCGGTTCTTTTCGGAATAGAGCCATTGCAACAGGAACAGAGCGATCGTGTGTCGTCCCCGCCAGTCCTCCGCCTCGACCAGCTGATAGACCGCAGGGCCCGGTTCGATCGCCAATACGTCCATCAGGTCCTGCAGCCCCTTCGCGCCGCTCCGCGCCTCGGAAACCCGAACCGGTTTGGGCTTTTCCCAGTACGACCGTCGGAGATCCGACAAAATGGATCGCAGCTTTGCGCTGGGGCGGGCTGGATTGCCTGGGCCCTTCGAGACCAGGACGACACCGTAAGGCTGGTCGCCGACGCGGAACATCGGCAGGCCGCCGTCGGCGCGCAAATACCGGCTGGCCCAGTCGTCGAAAAATTTTTTCTCGGCGCCTGGCGAACCGGCATGTTTCATAATCGGTTCCAGCGCATGACCGATCGTCCCGGGCCAGACTGACCGTAGAACGGATTCGCCGATGCGGTCGTGCGCCAGGGAATCGGCGGGCGTCAACTCGAACGTCGCGGCCGAAGCAGGCAAACCGAAGGCACGTGCGAGGCTGCCAGGTTCGCGGGACGCTTCAACGACCTCGGGCGCGCGTCCAAGTGCGTTCCACCAATCCGCAGCAGCGGGTTGCCGTACCGTTCCCGACGCCTCTGTTATGTTCGTCGGCGTACTGGCATCGAGAAGTTCCAGCCCCTGATCAACCCGATGGGCGGCGAACAGATCGCCAAGCTGTCGCGACGTTTGCGCCGGTGACAGGTCACTGACGCCGACCACCGTCACGTCGAGCGCCTCGCTGCCGCCGCGAAGCTCGGAGGCAAGTTTTCTGTCGAGCTTGATTCGAACCGCCATTCCGACTTTTACGGCGGCATTAAAGTCCCGCAGCCAGAGGGCGCCCTGGCTATCCATCAACCCTTCGAGATCTTCGGCTTCCACCTCGCCGGGCAACGGGGCCATCGGAAGTCCGTCCCTCACGTTATCCGGTACCGGGGCGGATGAATGGGTCACCAGCGGGAACCGGCGCCCCCGGACATAGACGTGCCAGCGCTTCGGCAATAGTTTCACGCGCGGAACGCGGTTGGGCTTGGCAGCACCGGCGCGTCGCACGGAAGCGATGTGGATTGCACGGGGGATGCCGACCTGAGCCGCCAGCCACCCGAATGCGGCCGCGTCGGCCTCATCCTCGCCAGTCAGGCTTACCTCGAACCGCTGCTTGAGCGCCTTCTCGTGCGCGCTGAGCGCCGGATCGTGCGCCGTCACCTGAACGGGGTCCGGAACGATCTTCACGAGAAGCTCCGGATCGTTGCCCGTAAGGCGGAATTTGGTCTCGAGGCGGACCGGGAAGAACGCGATCGGAACGTCGGTCCGCAGATCAACCAGGGGCTCGTCGTCGAGATCGATCAGACTTGCAATCACGACTCTTTGCAGCGCGCTGCCCCGCAGCTTCGGCTCGAGGACGCGGACGTTTCGGTTGCCGACACGAGCCCTGAGTTCGAAAGTTTGGTTGCCTGCAGGCCTTCCGCCGGGAATTTTCACCGTACCGGCGCCGTCGCGAACTTCCGCTCTGCCGAGCCGACGGCCGTTCGCCCCGTGCAGCGAGACGGTGGAACGCCCGGCGACGGATCCGTCCAGCCATCGCATGCGGACCGGAATGTACATTTCCTGTTTCGCCACTCGGAGGTCGAGCGACATGGGCGGAACGCCCGTCAGCGTGTGTCCGGCACCGATCGTCAGGCGATGCGTAGCACCCGATGCGTCGACAAAGGCGGCATCGATGCGGAAGGACCGGCCAACCGGATTTTCCGGGCCGTAGGGAAGCTGAAAGCGGCCGTCCCGGCCGGATCGCAGTTTCCGCACGACACGGCCATTCAGCGCGCGACCCTGCAAAATCCGAATTTCGCAATTGGCGACCGGTTTGCCGTTGGCATAGCGAAGTCGAACGGGAACGGAGCGCGGAAAAACGACGGCACTGAAATTCTCCAGCGCCTCGACATTGGCAGGCGGATTGACGATGCCAAGCGACTTCCCCTTCGCCGTCAGCGTCAGCGAAACGCGATCTTTCCGGTTCAGGCGGTTCTTCGTGGTCAGCGTATAGCGAACACGCCCGTTCCTGACCGGAATGGTTCGGCGAACCTTGCCCTTGCGCGAACTGACCTCGATCCGAAGAGAGGCATTGGCGAGCGCCTTGTTGCCCTTCCAGTTCAGTCTTCCCCGGATTTCGCGCGATGCCATGCTCAGCGTCCCAACAGCGTTTCGGCATGCACGAACAGCCGGAAGGGCCTTCGCAGCAGTATCCTGGCGAAGTCTGCGCTCCCCCGACCCCATACCGCCGGATCGTTCTCGATCTCCGCGGTCGGCAATGCCTCGGCATCAAGAAACGGGCGTGTCCCGCCATTGCCGGCCGCACCGAGCGCATGCGCCCACGAAAGATCGTCCCACGACCGGACGGCCGCTTCATGCGGCTCGGCCTGCAAGCCGAAGCGGTTGTCCCGACGGGACTGCTCGAAGACGAGGTACCAGCCCGGGTTTCCGGTCGTTCTATCGCCGACCGCGACGTCTGCATTCAGACCCGGCGAACTGAAGCCGAATACCCTGGAAGCTGGATCGACCGTAACGCCGATACCAGGCTCGATCACTTTTTGCGTCGGCGTTCGCTTGCCGTTCGCAATTGACGCGCGGACCAGACGGACGTTCACGGCCGGGAACCGGCGGACTACCTCTCCGCGGACCAGCAGAAGCAACAGCCCGCGGGGCTGCGCCCGGCGGCCGATATCGCTCAGAGACGCGGCAGCGGGCCACGCCTCGATGGGCCGGAATTCAGGATCGCCCTCCGACCAGAAATTGCGCAGCACGGTTTGCGCGCGGGCGTCGGGGAAGCCGCGCCACGCCAATTCGCGCCGCATCTCCGTGTTTGCGCCGAGAACGGCCGCCGCGACGTATCGCGGGTTCGGCGCCAGCACCGCGATTCGATCCATACCGAGCCCCGATATGCCGGGCAGAAGGTTTTCGGGCCCGAGACCGACGATCGATTGTACCAGCGCCTCGTCGATGCGGCCGCGAACCGACACCGCCGCAGCCGAGCCGGCACCGGCCCGTTCGCCCTGGAGCCGCAATCTCCGGGAAACGACGGCATCGATGGCGCCTTCTGCATCCAGCGCACTGCGCGCAATGTCGACAAGATCGTCAACCGGTTCGGTCTTCGGCGGAGATTTCCGCCCGGCCGATTTTTTCGGTGGTTCTACCCTCGACAGCTGGCTGCGAGATGCGCCGGCGCGCTGCGCCGCATTCACAGTGTTGCGGAGCCAGCCCGCATCGACATAGGCGCCAACCGCTTCGGGCGCTTCGCCGTAGCGAAGCACCTTTGTCTTTCCCTTGCCGGTCTGGGAGACCAGCGTGCGCACGATTTCCGCATGCGCGCCTTTTCCGCGCTTCGCCGATCGCTGCAATCGGCCATTGGGACGCAATGCGCGCAGCGTATTCCGTCCGAGCGCGCCCTTTGGGAGATCGGATTCCCCGACGCGCTGCGACACCGATTTTCCGTCGCGCTTCGCGGTCTCCATCAGCGGCGCGCTAAGATTGAGAATCTCGCCGGGATCGAGATCGCCGGACCTGGCGGACCAGCGCCGGCTGGCATGCCCGTTCAATCGCGACTGTTCGACCATGGCATTCAGTGCCCGGACATCGCCGGCGGCCCGCCACAGCTCGACCATCCATCTTTCGTCGTTCGCGCGCACGGCGGCTGCCCCAATCCCGGCCGCTGCCCGGCAGGCAGGATCGGTATTTACCTCCCTGCCCCAGCTTTTGGATGACACGTCTCCGCCATCGACGCCCTGACCGTAGAGGGGAGGGCCGACGACGGGATCGTCGCTCCAGTCCCATTCGGACGATCCATCGCCAGCTGTGCGATCGAACACCGCGCTTTCGAATGCACCCACGATTTCCGTATCGGTCGCGGATCGCGCACGTGCAGCCGACGCCGGCACCGCCGCGCCGCGAAAGTCGAATGTTCGGCGGTCCGTCGTCAATCGGAGAGCGCGATCATACGCTATCCGAACGGACCGTTCCTTCAGACGCGAAAGATCCGCGGGTTCCAGCCGCCGACAGACCGCTTCGAAATCTCCGCCTGCGCCGGTTTCGAACGACCAGTGCGCATAGACCGGCAGATTGACCTCTTTCGGGTCGGCGACATCCCACGCCGGGCCGAGTTTCGCATCGGCCGGAACGTCCTCGTTGAGTCCGGCCTTCCGCCCCTCCGCGGTCGCGGGAACGACGGCCGCGACGTAGCGAGTAGACGCTTCGAGCCGGCGCGGGGACAGAAGGCGCGCGCGTTCGGGCGTCCCGTCGCGGCATTCGACATGCGCCCACGCCCAGGACTGCGCCAGGTCCGGCAACTGTCCGGCAACCCCGTCCGCCGTGAGGTGCAGGCGCACCGCGCCGCCGTTGGCGGAGAACTCCGCCGTGCCGTCTTCTTCAACGACGACGAGGACCATCCACGGGTTCAGCCGGTTCGCCGCGTCGGGCCGCGCGATCGAGAAACGCCACGGCAGATCGGGCGGCCGGATGTCGACGCTGGCGAGGAAGTTAGGTGGGAAACCCGTCTCGCCGTTTTCCGGAATCTTGCGGACGAAAGCCTCAGGCGACAGACCGCTCACCCCGCCCGGGCCTAACAGGCTGAACTGATGGGAATAGCGGCCCGGCACCTCTTCGAGCTCGATCCATGCCTCGCTCGATGCTGCCGGGTCGGAAGACAAGTCTTCGCTGACGGGCGCGATTATTCCCTGGCGATACCAAGACGAAAAGCTGACAACCACGATCAGGCGCCCCCGGCGACGATGCGCGCCCGGCCGGTATGACTGCGGGACAGGTGGAGAGCATCGGCATATCGTGCCGCGGTCCCGACCGTTTCGCCTTCAACGACAACCGCGTATTCGGGCCGCAGCACCTGGACGACGGGCGCTGCCGCAACGGCCTCTGGCTGGTCCG
>TARA_R110000868_G_scaffold29963_3_pt1 | contig 31321 bp, 27 predicted proteins | sample TARA_R110000868 | Tara Oceans TARA_R110000868 (sample SAMEA4397489) | marine metagenome | biome: Polar Biome; feature: [SRF] surface water layer (ENVO:00010504); material: water (ENVO:00002006), including particulate matter (ENVO:01000060) such as... | depth 5 m | reverse complement strand
GCTCGACGCTTCCATTGAACGTATTTCCCGCCGCTCGGTGTTCCTCATGGTCGGTGTGGATGCGCTACTGGCAGGGCACCCCGACCACGCTTTGCGCGGTCGGGCACACCAGGCTTACGTGCGCAAATGCAGGGAGCTCGGCCTCACCACCGCTACCGGCGAGGGAGGTTCCGATGAAGCGTAACCTCGTCAATTTCACGCGCGGCAGCCAGCTGCTCGGACACTTCAGCTTCATGTTCGCTGCAGGTCTCAAGGGCCCCTTGATCGTTGCAGCGCTCGTGATCTCATGGACATCCTGGTGGACCATTTCGGCAGGGCTCACCGACCACGAAGTCTACCTTGTCTGGATGCGGATCTATGCCGCCATCTACGGTTTCATGGAGTTCGATCCTGCCAAGCGTATCACGCTGGAAACCGCCTTCGGCGCCGCCATTCAGTTTCCTATTGCACAGCTCGACCACTATCCACCGGTTGTCCATGCGTGGGATAAGCTGACAGATCTTCTGACCAGTGCCTTGTGGCGATCGGGGCTCCTGCTGGTCCCTGCCTTTGCCGTCTTTTACTGGTTTGCTGAGCGGTTCGGTGGTCGTTCCAAGGAACGCAAACACGAGCGCGGCGCCATGCTTGTCACGCTTCCCGAGCTCGTCGATGAACTCACAAGCCACAACCGGCGCGAGCGCACCCGTGAGCTCGATTCCGCTATGGGCTGGAAATGGCGGCTCAGCCTGCCGCGAGAGATCGCCCGGGTCTTTCCCTACCGGCCATCGCATATCGCCACTGTGGCCTATCCCTGGCGGCTCGAACAGAGCCACGCGATGCTCATTGGCACGACGGGCATGGGCAAGACCGTGGCGATCTCGGACATGATTGCGGAGGCAAGAGCCAAGGGCCAGCGCTGCGTGGTTTTCGATCTGACCGGTGCCTTCATCGAGCACTTCCATGCCGCCCATTGCGACATCATTTTGAACCCGCTCGATGCGCGCTGCCCCCAGTGGAGCCTCTTCGACGAATGCCGCACCGAAGGCGAATTCTGGGCCGCTGCCGATGCCCTCGTGCCCCATGACGGGGGCGGGGAAGCCCAGTTCTGGGTGATCGCTGCCCGCGCCCTGTTCGTCGAATTCTGCCTCAAGCTCGTGGCGGAAGGCAGGGCAACCAATGATGCCCTGGCGCGCGAGCTGATGACCGCGGACCTCTCGCGCGTGCATGCCATGATGCGCGGAACGATCGCCGATCCGCTGACCGCGCCGGAAGCCGCGCGCATGGCGGAATCGATCCGGGCCGTCTTCAACGTCAACGCCAAGGCGCTCAAGCTGCTACCGACTGCAGGTCCTCGTTTCTCGGTCCGCGAGTGGATTGAGGACGGAGCCGATAGCACCCGAAGCGAAGGCTCGATCCTGTTCATTTCGGCCCGCTATGTCGACATGAGTGTTTGCGCGCAGCTGCTCACACTCTGGCTCGACACCGCGATGAACACGCTGATGACGATGCCTCGCACGCGCGATCTCAAGTGCTGGTTCTTCGTTGATGAACTGGGGGCATTGCATCGCCTGCCAGCCCTCGAAAAGGGCTTGCAGACGGCCCGCAATTTCGGCGGCGCGATTGTCCTTGGCCTTCACGCCTATGCCAAGCTCAAAGAAGTCTACGGCGAGAACATGGCGATGACGCTGGCATCGCTGGCCCGGACGAAACTGATCCTCGGAACTGCCGACCGCGAAACGGCAACCTGGTGCTCCGACTTCATAGGACATCGCCAGGTCCGGGACATGGAGGAGGGCTATACCTACGGGTACAACAATGCCCGTGATGCGGTCAGCCTGACCCCGCGCAAGCACATTGAACCGCTCTTGCTGCCCGACCAGCTGATGAACCTGCCGCGCCTGTCCGGGTACATCAAGTTCCCCGATGGTTTCCCTGCCGCGCCCGTCAAGCTCATTCCCGTCGACCGTCCCAAGCGGGCGGAGACCTTCATCGCAAGAGTGAAGGAAGGGCCCAAGGCACGCGTCGTAGAGCCCCGGCGGCCGGCGGAGCAGTCTGAGCCATCCGCAGCATCGGCGGGCAATGAACATCCCGCCGCGAATGACGACGGAGCAGGGAAGCCGGTCGTGCCCAAGCAGGGAGAACTTGCCCTCGACAACGCGCCGCAATCAGAGCCGAGGCAGAAGCCCGAAGCGACCGTAAAGGATTTGCAGCGGGCCGTTGAAAGCACATCGGGGAAGCCGCCGAAGCAACAGGAGCGAGCAGCCCGATCCGGGAAAGAGAAGGCGGGCAGCGCCAACCGGGAGGGTTCGAACACCCGAACTGATGTAAGGCCGAGAAAGGCTGGACCCTCCGCCCGCCCGCTCCTGCCTACTGGCGAAACCGCCGCGACGCAGGAGCAGCCGGCTACTCCCAAGGGCACTGCTAGAGCCGAAACACCGGACGCAAATCCGCTGCAAGAGGGCAAGCCGGATGGCCCCAAGAGCGGAGGACCCAGCGATGCCGCTGCGCGCAAGCTGATGCTCGAGGATGGTCTGCGCGAGCAGGAACCACCGCCAATCCCGGGGCCCGACCTCGGCGACATGGAGATGTGAGCATGCCGCCGATTGCCGCCGCCTCGGGGGACAAGCGATGCTGTCGGTAGCCAACGTCCGCACCGCAGGCGGCGCGGCCAACTACTTTGCTGCCGACAACTACTACACGCGCGCAGACGCTGATCGTTCGGGCGAATGGCTGGGGAAGGGCGCTGCCGCCCTTGGGCTGGTTGGGGCCGTGGATGCGCGGCAGTTCGAGGCAGTCCTTAAAGGAATGCTGCCGGATGGTAGCCGGGTTGGTAGTGACAATCGGGCGCACCGTGCGGGGACCGACCTCACCTTTTCGATGCCGAAAAGCTGGTCGGTCCTTGCTCTGGTGGGCGGTGACAAACGGATCCTCGACGCCTACGCTGCGGCTGTGCGGGAAACTCTGCGCTGGGCCGAGAAGAACCTCGCTGAGACCAGGATGGAGGTTCGGGGCAAGGAACGAGCCGTCCAAACCGGTAACCTCGCGATCGCGCTCTTCCAGCATGACACCAACCGTAACCAGGAACCCAATACGCATTTCCATGCGGTCGTTGCCAATGTGACCCAGGGGCCTGACGGCAAATGGCGGGCGCTGCGCAACGACAAGCTTTGGCAGCACAACACCCTGCTCAATGCCATGACAATGGCCCGGTTTCGGTTGGGCGTAGAGAAGCTCGGCTACGAGGTTGGGGAGTTCGGAAAGCACGGGAATTTCGAGGCTGTCGGGGTGCCCAAGGCCGTGCGCGATGCCTTCAGCTCCCGGCGTGCAGAGATCCTGGAGGCAGCAGCCCAAATGAACTTCTCAGGGCCGAGCGTCCTTGATGCCGCAACCTTGATGACCCGGGCCAACAAGGGCCGGATCGAGGATCGCGATGCGCTTACGCAGCAGTGGCAGGAAACGTCCGCCAGGCTTGGTTTTGATCCCGCCACGATCATTGCCAGTGCCAACGGCCGAAGTGCACAGGATCTTGGGAATGTGGCCGGCATCGGTCCAACGATGCGCGGGCTTGTCCGCCATGCTCAGGCCCTCGCAACTTCCTTTGCCGAGCGTCTGGGCCTGCGGGAAGGTGATCCTCTGATACCTGCCCGGTTGACCAATCGCAGTGTCGAGCAGGTCGCCGCAATTCATGCGGTCGCCTCGGCTGTCCGGCATCTGGGCGAGCGGGAAGCGGCATTCACGCGCACCGAGATCTACCGCACGGCACTTGGCTTTGCGCTCCCCACATCGCTTGCCGCGGTCGAGCATCGCGTCGATCAACTGCTCCGCCAGGGATATCTGGAGAAGGGCAGGGACGCAGACCGGGACCTGCTGACCACCCGCGACGCCGTCAGCCTTGAGCAGCGCATCATCGCTGGAGTCGAAAGCGGGCGCGGCGCCGCTTCGGCGATTGTCTCTCCCGACCTTGCTGGGCCCCGCCTGCAAGCCCTGTCCCAGATCAAGTACGGGCTCACCTTGAACGCCGGACAGGAAGGGGCGGGGCGCCTGCTGCTTGGATCGAACAACCGCATCGTCGCCATCCAGGGCGTTGCCGGGGCAGGCAAGAGCACGGTCCTCAAGCCCGTTGCGGACATTCTGCGCGAGGAGGGCAGGGCCGTGCTTGGGCTCGCGGTGCAGAACACGCTGGTCCAGATGCTTGAACGCGATACGGGTATTCCCTCGATGACGGTGTCGCGGTTTCTCGCGCGGCACCGCGATCTTCTCGAAGGGGCCGATGCGGACCGCCTCGCCGAGGCTCGGGCCGATATGCGCGGCAGTGTCGTGCTGCTCGACGAAGCCTCCATGGTCGGCAATGCTGACAAGGAAAAGCTGGTGCGCCTGGCAAACCTGCTCGAACTCGGCCGCTTTGCCAGCATCGGCGACCGCAAGCAGCTTGGCGCAGTCGATGCCGGCAAGCCGTTCGATGTGATGCAGCAGGCCGGGATCGAGACGGCCGTCATGAGTACCAATCTTCGCGCGCGCAGCGAAGGCCTGCGTGAAGCGCAACAGGCAGCGCAAGAAGGGCGCATTGAGGATGCCATGCGCCATCTCGCACCCCAGGTGATCGAGGTGGGGAATGACGCTGCAGTGGAAGCTGCCGCAGCCTGGCTGTCCCTTTCGACCGCCGCGCGCGAGGCAACCGCGATCTATGCTTCAGGCCGAAACCTGCGCAGTGCGGTGAACGATGCGGTGCAGACGGGCCTTAAAGCGAGCGGGGAACTCGGTCCTGAAACCATGCGGGTCCAGACCCTGTCGCGCGTCAATGTCACCCGCGAAGAGCTGCGATACGCGAGCACCTATACCCCCGGCATGGTGGTCGAGGTCGCGCGGCGTCAGCGCAGCCAAGGCCTTGCAGCAGGCGAGTACCGGGTGGTCGGAACTGATGTGCCTCGCGAGCGGGTCACGTTGGAGAACGAGCGTGGCCGGCAGTTCGAGTTTCGTCCCGGTCAGATAAGGCCGCAAGGCGAACAGGATCCGCTGCGCCTGTTCGAAGTCCGCGCTCTCGACATTTACACCGGCGACAAGATCCGGTGGACCGAGACCGATCACCAGCGCGGCCTGCTCAATGCCGACCAGGCCCGGATTGTCGCAGTCGACAAAGAGGCTGTCGTGGTGAAGACATCCTTGGGCGCAGAGCACAGGCTGGTGCAGGGTGACCCGATGCTCCGCCATCTCGATCTCGCCTATGCGCTAAATGCTCATATGGCGCAGGGGCTGACCTCCGATCGCGGCATTGCGGTCATGGACAGCCGCGAGCGCAATCTGGCCAACCAGCAGACGTTTCTGGTCACGATCACACGGCTGCGCGATGGCCTCACCCTCTATGTCGACAATGCTGGCAAGCTTGAAGCGGCGGTCGAGCGCAATGCCGGTATGAAGCGCTCTGCGCTGGAAACGGTCGATCTCCTCCGCGACGCTGCGTCCAAAGGGCAGGCCAAAGATCGTGTCGATCCTGCACCGGAACGCAAACCGCCGGAGCTTGACCGGTCGATCACGAAGCCCTTCGAAATTGGCATCTAGCGACCTGCTGTCTCCATGCGTCCGCACTCTGCCGGTTGATGAAGAGTTCTTTATTTGTTCTCATTGGCCCATGCCCCGAATCTCCGACGATCTCCTCCTTACGCATCTCGAAGTCGCGCTGGCCGTTGCGCCGGAGCACACTCTCATCCGTCTCAATGCCGATGACCCACGCGCCCAGCGCAGCGCCAGGGTCGATCTTGCTCGTCATCTGGTCGAACGCATGCGCGGCCTCATCATCGAAGGCGACAGCCATGGCAGCCCAGGCGCGCAATCCTGTCTCTTTCCCGGCGATCTCTCGCCAATCGGATGACCTGGTCAGTGACGCTTAGTGCGTTGGCTTGTCAGAGGCGTTGGAGCTCAGCTGGACGATCCGCTCAGCGATAGCCTGCCATGTCCGGATGCCTGCTTCGTCGCCAACAAGTGCCAGGACCCCAATCTGATCGGCGACATGGACGGGTGCCTGATCGCCGTGGGTTTGCAGGACATGGTTGGCGCAGGCCCAGAGTTCCCAGTCGCTGAGCATCAGCCTAGCGTGCTGACGAACGCGCCAACTGTCGCGTAGAGACCATAGGCGACGAAGCCGGCCGCAAGAAGGAATTCGATGCGGAGTTTAAATGCTGTCGGACGAGGCTGATCGGCCGGCCATATCTGTTCGCAGACAAACCCGTTGAACCCCGAACGCTCCCCGACCACTTCGACGCGAGAGCCGATAAGTTTGCGTACCTGGCAAGTGTTGTCGAGTTCCCAGGTCCCGCCACCATCGGTTCGCAGCACCGGCCCGTTGGCCGCCCGCTCGACGATGCCGGTCAGATGCGTGGTGAAGTTCACCGGCAAGCCGGGCCTTTCCAGTAGCGATCCCAGCGCAGGACAGTGCCGGTCTTGATCATGGCGCATGACAGATCTGCGCCTGAGGGCAGCTGGCACCAGGCAGCGGTCCTGTTTCCGCCTGCGCCCCCCTCGGAGCGGCAGGTCAGTCGCGGGCCCTTTACCACCACATGACCGGTCGAGATCGTTCCGCGCGCGCCGCCCATCAGCTGTACCAGCGCATCGCGCGCCTCAATTGCCGAGGCAGCGGGGCAGGGCTGATTGGTCCGGCAGGTGCCGTCCATTTCCCGCGCAGCGATGCCGGCGATCCGAAGGTGAGGACCTTCCGCACACCAGACCGGACCGTCACCATCCCAGACGTGGGTCGGTGTGCAGGTAAATGTCTGTCCGGAGGCGACGATAGAGGCGGCAAGCAAGGCGAGTATCATATGGCTCCCTTAGAGTGCTCGTCCAAACCAGAGAACCCGCCCGACGATATTGAGAGTCCGCTTCTCGAGACCGCGCCAGCTCGGATAGGCTGGGTTGTCGCTCAGAACTGAGGCGCGCTTGCCCTGCGGTTCGAGGGCAATCCGCTTGACGCTGAGCATGTCGTCCATCCGCAGGACATAGATCCCGTCTCTCAGGCGCGCCTGGCCGTCCCCGAGATCGACCATCACTTCGTCGCCATCATGAAGAGTGGGCTCCATGGAGTCGCCATGCACGGCGATGATCGACAGGCTCGATGCCTTGCTCGCGGTCAGTCGGCGTAGCCACTTCTCGTCGAAGCCGAATTGCGCTGATTTGGCTTCCATCTCCGCGAGCGCGCCGTGGCCGGCTGATGCCTCGACATTGAGCAAAGGCACATGGACCAGTTCGACGACCGGGCCAGAACGACGGGCAGGGGCACCGAGAATCTTCTCATCGACCCCGAAAAATCGCGCGAGTACCGAGCGATCCTGCTCGTCCAGCTGCCGCGGGCTGCCCCGCCGGATGTACTGCTGGATGTAAGCGGCATTGCGCCCCAGCAGGCGTGAAACCGAGGAATAGTTCACGCCTCGCTTCTGAATGAGCTCGTCCAGGGCTCTTCGTGCGTCGTCCATGACTGCCAGTCCTATCGCGGGCGCCTAGGAAAATCGATCCTAGACTCTAGGAAGCCTTCCTAGTAAGAACATAACAAGAACGCAAGCGTAAAGCGAGTCTACGGCCATGGAGCTTCTGGAGCAGATCGAGGAATATCTGGTGCAAACTCGGACGTCGCCGAGCACTTTCGGCAGACTGGCCATTGGGGATCCAAGGCTCGTCGGAGATCTGCGGTCGGGCCGCCGTGTACGATTAAAAACTATGCAAAAGATCCAAGGGTTTCTAGGGTCCTCAACGGTCAAAATCGGATTGCTGCACAACGACAATCAGGCTTTGGTTGTTGGGGGCGGGTGTAAGCCTGATCACAGTAGAGACTCACCACTAGACGGGTTGGTTGATAAGAGAGTTCCTTTTGATTCAGCCGGAATTCGGGTAGCCGAGGATTATGAGTAACGCCGGCTGGGAAATTAGAGGCAACGAGCTTTGGTTGCTTGATCCGCAGGGACGAAGTCGTATTCCGAATGCCGATGAGGTCTATCGCGCTCTGATTGAGAGGCTGCCTGCAGAAGAATGGATACCGACCAGCGTTGATGGCTTGCGGACATCCCGCTACCCGCTTGTCCCAGCGTTGATGATTTCGGCCGATATGGAAGGAGGTCCAACTTATTCCATAATTGCCACGAGCCGGGGTGTTTCCCTAGAGCTGCAAGCGGCCGACCTTGAACGCGGCCACAGGATTTCAGATGGAGTGTGGTATCCCGTCGATCCTACGGCCCGCGCGGAGGTACTGGAGCTACTCAAATCCAATGGGGTCGAAGTAGGGCCAGCCCGTGCCCTCAAGGCATTTCTCGCAATCCGCAAGGTAGCTGCAGAAGGTGGCGCGGTCGAAGACCAGACGCATGAGCAACCCTTCTCCCCACTCGTTTTCGCGCCGCCCGGTGATGACGTGCCTGCCGGCGTCATTGCGAAGCTTTACCCGTATCAGCTCTCGGGATGGCGGTGGCTCAAATTCCTTATGGCGGAGGGCGTCGGCGGATTGCTTGCCGACGAAATGGGGCTAGGCAAGACGCTCCAGATAATCAGCGCCCTTAGCGATTCTGGGGCGGCGCCACTAAGACCTGCACTCATTATTGCACCGGGATCGCTGCTTGAAAACTGGCGGCGCGAGATTGGAAAGTTTGCGCCACACCTAAAAGTGCTGAAGCACCACGGTCCCTTGCGCACGGGCAGGCCGGCTGACCTGCAACCTCATGACATCGTCATCACATCGTATGACAATGCTGTTGGCGACAACAGCCTTCTGAACATGATCCAGTGGAAAGTCATTATCCTCGACGAGGCGCAGTTCATTCGGAATCCTGAGGCGCAGCGCACGAAAGCAGTCAAACGCCTAAAGCGAGACGCCGCCCTTGCTGTCACCGGCACGCCGGTTGAGAACAGACTGCTTGATCTTTGGTCCATTATGGACTTCGTGCTGCCGGGCCACCTTGGCGACGCCAAGTCGTTCGAGACCCACTTTACTGACGATCCCAATGGGGCGGCTCTACTGGAGCCGCTTGTGTCGCCGCTTATGCTGCGGCGTCGCGTAGCTGAAGTGGCTAAGGATTTGCCCCCGCGCATCGACATTCCACAGGTTCTCGAACTCGATGAGGACGAGGCAGCGGCTTACGATGCAGAGCGCGACCGGATCAATGCCGATTACGGCGCTGCCGCCACCCTTGTGGCCCTGACCTCACTGCGACGTTTCTGCGCCCATCCAGCGCTTATGAACGGATCGGCTGCCTTCGCCGATCCCATGTCCTTTTCCAAGTTTCGTCGCCTTGACGAAATTTTCAGCGAGATTTTTTCACAGGACGAAAAGGTCATCGTGTTCACCTCCTTCACGGCGATGGCGGACATGATCGCACGCCATGTCGAGAAGCGGTTCGGCTTCTTCGCCGGCGTGATAGATGGCCGGCTACCGATCGACGATCGCCAGCCTCTGATAGATCGGTTCAGCGCAGTGAGGGGCGGGGCTGCTCTGGTCTTGAATCCCAAGGCCGGCGGTGCGGGCCTCAACATCACAGCGGCCAACCATGTGATCCATTACAATCCCGAGTGGAATCCGGCCCTTGAGGACCAAGCCTCGGCCCGAGCCCACCGGCGCGGTCAGACAAGGCCCGTCACCGTCCACCGCCTTCTGGTGGCTGACACGGTGGAAGACGTGGTGGATAATCGCCTGACCCGGAAACGGTCACTTTCCGAGGCGGCTGTTATCGGTGTGGAAGGAAAAGATGACGATTATGGTGATATCGTCGCGGCCTTGAGCCGGTCACCATCACAGAGAACAGGTCCACGGGCATGACGGAGCGGATTGCAAAAGTACTGAGCGCCAACGATACGGGCGAAACCGGGGGGCACCAAGCCGGAATCCTTGTGCCCCGCGAACCGGATGTGCTGGCATTTTTCCCTGAGCTGGATGGGAGTCAGTATAATCCACGGGTTCACCTCAATTTTTTAGATGACAGCGGCACTTTCTGGGAATTCGCGTTTATATATTACAATAATCGTTTCTTTGACGGCACGCGAAACGAATATAGACTGACGCGCATGACCAAATACATCCGGCAAGCGAGTCTTGCCGTGGGAGATGAGGTCATTCTGTCGCGCGACGGGGATCGCTACTTCGTTGCACACAAACGCAAACGGCAGGTAGAGCGTGCTGGCGGCGTCCTGAAGCTCGGGACCGGCTGGCGCGTCGTTGAACTTTAAGGGGGGTGATTTTCATGAGCGGCCTTGAGGAAATCGAACTTCCGCCTGATCCTGAGCGAGTCATCGTGGGTCTGCGTGACACGGGCTATGAATTCGATACGGCAGTCGCTGACATCGTCGACAACTCGATCGCGGCAAACGCGACGAAGGTTCGCCTGTGGCTGGCGGCGGATATGCGAGGCAACATCCGCCTGATGATTGCCGACAATGGCGATGGTATGGACCGCAACGGCCTGATAAACGCGATGCAGTACGGCTCAAAGGCACGGCCGAGCGCGGCGAGTCTGGGCAAATATGGCCTCGGCCTGAAAACCGCCTCTACCGCGTTTTGCAAGAAGCTCTCGGTCATCTCGCGCGCGGACGAAAGCACTTCGCCGCTAATGGCCACATGGGACCTGTACCACGTAGCCAAAGTGAACAAGTGGTCGCTTTTACTTAGCGAGGAATGCGACGCGGAGGCTGTCGACTTGCTAGACGAAACCGCCCCTCTGCATTCCGGTACGGTTGTCCTCTGGGAAAGTGTCGATCGCCTGATCAAGGATTATGCCGATCCCGCGGGCGGGCCGGCCAAGAAGGCGCTGAAGGCGAGAGAGGAGGGGCTGCGCCAGCACTTGGCAATGGTGTACCAGCGTTTTCTTGATCCTGAGGACAAGCGCGAGAGGGATGTCGAAATTGAGCTGAACGGCAAGCTCGTTGCCCCTTGGGACCCATTCCAGGTCAAACTCTCCGAACTGGTTGCGCAGGATACGATTGAGACAGAACTGCCGGACGGTCGCCGCGCATCGTTCACGATCCGCGCCTTCATCCTGCCCCGCCGGGAAGAATTTCCGGACGACAAGGCGGCTGCGGTCGCCATGCTATCGAACGACCGGCAAGGCATTTACATTTACCGCGAGAACCGGCTGATTCACGATGCAGACTGGTTAGGCATGTATCAGAAGGAACCGCATCTGACCGGCTTGCGTGTTGAGTTCTCATTCGATCACAAGCTGGATGACGCCTTTCATCTCGACATCAAGAAATCACAGATCATCCTGAATGATGATCTCGCCAACTGGCTGCAGAGCGAATTTCTGCCGGCGCCGCGCCGTGAGGCGAATCGCCGATCCCGCGAAGGCCAGCAGAAGCAGATTTCGAAGAAGGGCGAGGGCGCGCACGACAATTCAAATAACAACATCCGCAATCGCGAGGCCGCTGCCGGCGGACCCAAGGTCAATATCGCTGATCCCAATACCGGCGAAGCGGTCGTGGAGAACAGGCACGGCACGACGCGCCTCAAGCTTACGATTACCTCAGCGAAGCGGCCGGGAGAGGTTTTCGTCCAGCCTGTGGATGGCATCACCAATGGCCTACTCTTCCAGCCTGCCCTGATCGAAGGCCACAAGGCCGTGCAGATCAACACGACGCATCCCTATTACCTCAAGGTCTACGTCCCCAATCTCAATAGGAGCGTCACCATGCAGGGACTTGACTCCCTCATGTGGGCCCTGAGCGTGGCCGAACTTTCAACAGTGCAGGACAGCACCGCGACAATGTTCCAGGACCTGCGCTACGAGGTCTCGCGCATCCTAGAAAAACTCGTCGAAACCCTGCCGGAACCTGACGTGGAGCAGAATGTCGCCTGACCCCCGCACCCTCGCGCAGAGGCTTTCAGCAGAAACCGGTCTCGAATTCGAGGGCACAGAAGGCCGCGATGGAGAAGGCAGCCGCTGGCTGGAACTCCAGCCTGCGGGACACCCCACGCACCAGACGTTCGTCTTGCGCGCGACGATTGGCTGGCGACGTATCGATATCGAGTTTCGGCCTGGCAGTTTTGCTGGCGATCTCATGGATGCTATGGGAAGAGCCGACGAATCCGGTCGTTGGGGCTTTCGCTCTGTCCTAGGCGTGTGCCGGGATGCGGGGGCAGAAGTTGCGCTTACATTAAACGGCGTTCTTCGCGATCCCGAAGACCCGTTGATCTGGCAGGTGCACTGGCGCAGCCTTGGCCTTGTTATCCGCAAGGGGATGCTCGCCATCAACGCCGGCGATGCAGCACAGGACATGCGCCAGATTGAATTGTGGACATCCCGAGCGGCGGCGGCAGTCGTCGCGATCCTACCGCTGGAAGCTGAAGAAGGCGAAACTGGCGAGGCGATGCCCGACGTGTTAGGGCTGCCAGAAGGGGCGAAGACCCGGATCGAAGTCAACCGCTATGAGCGCGATCGGCGCAACCGCGCCGCTGCGCTCGCCATTCACGGCTATGTCTGCAAGGCCTGCGATCTCGACATGGGCGAACGATATGGCGCGGCCGCGGCAGGTCTGATCGAGGTCCACCACGTCACGCCCGTTTCGGAGGTGGGGGAGGGCTATATCGTCGACCCTAGCAATGACCTGGTGCCGCTTTGTCCTAATTGCCATTCGGTGACGCATCGCAGGAGCCCCTCATATTCGGTCGGTGAAGTGCGGGCGATGCTGCATGAGCGTTTTGCAGGAAGTGATCTTGGCACGGATCAGGAAAGTTGAACGGCGCCAGCAATCCACGCAGGCATCAGCTCCTAGCATGTCGGGGCGTGATCACATAAAATTGCTCATCGCAAAGGGTCCGGTAGAGAATGATCTCTGCATGCCCGTTTGGCCCTGAGATCGCCAGCCACGTTGGATCGGCACCTGCGATCACCGGCTTATAATCTTCGGATTCGACAACCAGGGCGAGCATTTCGTCAGGCAGCGGGCTGAAGATCATTTCCGTAGCGCTGTGTATGTTGGTCATGAACGGCAGCACGTCGTAGGCATCGACCAGCCGGGAAAGAATGACGGCCAGCTCTGCAGTGACAGTCGGCTCCAGCGCATGGGTCACAGCCCGGCTGCCCTCTGCCGTTCTTGCAAAAGATCGACCATGGCCGATACCGGCATAATCCATGACTGTTGCTCGGTGGTATAGGTTGCATGAAGCCGGGCCGGCAGGACGAGCTGCAATTGCTGCCGACGCATTTCGTCGGTCTGGGTAAGGCTGATCGAAGGCTCAAGTGTAAGGAGATGCTTTGCCGGAATCCGATCGGCTTCCACAAGCACCTGCCGCCAGCGATCCTTGCATGTCGATTTAACGCCAAGCATTGTCAGAAGGTCGGACGGAAATCCGGCATTGCGATACTCGTTGATACCCGGGAAAATAAAGTCTGGTTTGGTTTTACCCTCAGTTATCGGGTTTCTGTCTGCGCGTATTCCGACCACCTGAAAGAGATACTCAAGGTGATTTTCTAGCGCGCTTCCCATTCGCTTCTTCCGCCGGTTCTGCACTGAAAGGCTGAACTTAAAAAAGTCGTCGATCTCCTCAAAACCAGCCTGCAATTGATCGCCGATTAGGTGGCGCTCCAACGTTCGAAACAGGACTTCTTCGCGCTCAAGAAGTGCCATGAGTCCGCCGTCTGGATCGCCGGCAAGATCAATATCACACAGCGTTTCGCGCGCGTAATCGGAGAATTCGCGGGTGCTCGGGAATACCGATCCGAACCGCTGCGCCATCTGATCAAGATAGTTTTCGTCAGCCCCCTGAACCTCAACGCCGAGTTCTTCGAGAATGAAGCGAGACGCAAATTCCAGACGTAGCTGGTCGGTTTCGATCTCCCCCTTTACCGAATAACCCGGATGCTTCTTATCGGCACCGAAAAGCCACAGAAGTTGGCCAGCGATCGTTGATCCCCCCTCCGCTATGATGGCCATGAGGGTATCGTCTGGGCGCACGCCGATAATCAGCAGATCGCCTTCGGTGGCATTATCCGAGACTACGGTGTCGGGAAAATACAGGCGATACTCTGGTCCGCGATGAGCCTGTTTGCGTCTGGTATCATACCAACTGAGCCAAGCCTGTTCCCGAAGTGGTTCCGGGTCGTCGTCGGTCAGGTAGATGAATGTGGTTGAGATATTCCGCCGGTCGTCGTCCCCGAGCAACTCGCGAAGTTTTCCCACGCCTCCGAACTCGTGCTGATGCGAGCGGTGCTGATCGGCATCGACAGCAGTCAGATGCTTCCATGCGACCTGCCGGAAATAATCGGAGAGATGGCCGCTTTTCACCCTCGCAGCTCAATCATGTGTTCGTGTCCCCTAATCCATGCATCCAACGACCACACAACACCGCTTAAAGCGTCCGGGCCCCGGCCGCGCAAGGCGCATTCCCATACTACTGCAATTCGCCACCCGGCGTCGTTCAAGGCTTTCTCGTTGCGCGCGTCACGCTGGGTGTTCCCCTCGAGTTTCTGTCTCCAAAAATCGGTGCGGGTTGCCGGGATACGGCAGAGGCCGCAATCGTGAGCATGCCAGAAACAGCCATGCACGAGGATGACTGCCTTCCAGCGTGGCAGCACAATGTCAGGTCGACCGGGCAAGGTTCGAACATCTGTTCGATAACGGTAGCCAAGGGCAAACAGGCCCTTACGAATTGCTATTTCGATCTTTGTGTCGCGGCCCCGGATACCCGACATCATCCGGCTACGGGTCGCGGGATCGACGATGTCAGGCATTCTCTTTGGCTGATTGCCTTGTCCCAGCGTCCACGAGTTGCATGATGCCAGGCTTCATGCCCCTCGCGACTGCTTCCATCAACGGCACCACAACAGAATTACCAAACTGCTTATAGGCCCGCATGTCGGACACTGGTATTTCAAAACTTTCAGGATAGCCCATAAGGCGCGCGCACTCGCGTGGGGTCAGCCGGCGGGGGTTCTTGCCCTTGCCACGGAAGATCAGAATTTCTGATCCATCCTTGTAATATCGCGCTGAAAGAGTTCGACTGGTTTCCTCGGGCCCGACGACACTGCAGCCGAAACCGTTTCCTGCCGCCCGATGCTTTTCGGCGTAGCCCTGCAGATAAGCCCATAGGCGGTCCGTCAGGACGTATTTCGGCTGCACTTTACCGTTCGGAAGCAGATATCGACCCTGATCCTTATCCTCTTCCTTTCCGTCTTCGGAATGGAGAATTGACTTCAGTTTTGGTCCGGACGCCACCTCGGGGAAGGTTGCGAGCAGCCTCTCCCAATCGAAGCCGACATCCTTTTTGAATCCGACCAGCAGAATACGTTGACGGTGCTGTGGAACGAACCGCCGGCCATCTACGACCATAGGCCGAACCGTATAGCCAAGCTGCTTCTGGAGCACCTCCATGATTACACGGAACGTGTTGCCCTTGTCGTGGCTGACAAGGTTCTTCACATTTTCCAGCAGAAATGCCTTTGGCTGCTTCTCCGCAATGATGCGTTGACAGTCGAAAAACAGCGTTCCCTGCGTGGTGCATTCGAAGCCGTGAGGCCGACCGAGGGCATTCTTTTTGGACACACCAGCAAGACTGAACGGCTGGCACGGAAAGCCTGCCAGCAAGACGTCATGATCGGGAACATCGGTGGCGTCGATCTGGGTTATGTCACCGGCGATAAGGTGATCTTCACCGAAATTTCGGCGATAAGTTTTTTGGGCATAGGGATCCCACTCGCTTGTGAAAACGCATCGTCCACCGACAGATTCGAAGCCAAGGCGGATGCCGCCAATTCCAGCAAACAGGTCAATGAAAGTGAATTCTGCGCTGCCGGCCGGAGCAACGCTATGGGCATCGATGATCCGCTGCAGCGCAGGCACGACTGCCAACGGGATATCAAGCTCCCGCTTTTCCCATCTGCTGATTTGCTTGCGATTGTAATCCAGCCGCTCCGCCAGCTCCTTTTGCGTATAGAGGGTCCGAGCCTCCAGCAGCACTTCAAACCGTGAGGCGGAGACATGTTCGTTCATGGTAATCTTTCAGTGTGGGGAATTTATGGGGACTTTTTGTCCGCAAGGAATCCCCATGTCAACCAAAAAGATGGAACACATGAAGAACAAACGGAGGACTCGGGCCATTTCAATGCCGCCCCTATCCGGCGCTCCTCGCTCACCGAGGAGGTGAGGAAGCGGTGTTTTTGGCGGGCGATTGTTCCAATGTTCTGGCCTTTGAAGGCCATTCACGCTAAGCTACGGAGAAGCGAGATGAATGCCATCATGACGAATTTCGAACTTGATAGCGCCGAGCCGCACGGACCCCGAAAGTGGGAGGGGCTGTCTGAAATCGATCAGGCGATCCGCGACAACCGCCTGACGGAATATCGGATCAAGAAGTCCTGGGCTGACCCATGGTCACGAGCTCTAAGCATCGCAGTGATGGTCATTCTCGCAGCTTTCGCGGGGTTCGTCATTTATTGGGATGCCTTAAAGGGTTGACTATTCACCATTCTTTGACGTCATCTGCGGCCTCAGCACTTGCGCCTTGCGCTCCCTTAGTAACGGCGTCCAGTCGCCCTCTGGATCCATGGATCCTCTGACGACCGGTAGTCTGAGCACGTTCAACCTCTTCATGGATGTCGCCGGGATCCACCTGCGGCACCGTGCCTGAGCTGCTTCCGCCAGTCTGGGCACGCCCGCGAACTGAACCAGCGCCAGAAGTCGTCGGTCGAGATACCGGCTGCCCGGGAGCCAAGGCGAGGCGGTCATCGATCCCATTGCGCAGTTGCTCGGAATAACTTTCAACGAACTTGGCTTGCAGCGCCTGGCCTTCCGGGCTGAGTTGGAAGGTCACGTCGTCGAACCGAACATTGCCATAGAAGTCGCGGTTACGCTCGATCTCGATCAAGCCCCATTCACGATAGGCCTGAGACAAATTGAGGCTTCCGGCCGCGCTGTTGCCCTCGAAGAACGAAGCTTGGCTTTCGAGGCGGTTGGCGAGTTCCTCGGCGCGGCGCGCCTCGCGGCTGTAGCTTTGCGCTTCGGTGAGCGACGCGTTCATGCCGCTAGCCGTGGTCGAGATCGACGAACTGCTTGACGTGCTGACGGATCGGACAAACCCGTCCCGCGTGCTCGACCAATTGCGGCTGTCCGACATCTGGGCAAGGCTGCTGAAGATACGCGAGCGGTCCTCCGAAGCGATACCAATGTCGCTGTCGGTCCACGCTTGGTTTCGTCCTCCCTTGGCACCAATATTCGCGGAAGCGACGCCGTTTGTCACACCGGCGCTCGCGCCAGCTTCTCCATTCAAGAACCACGCTACGGTGATATCGTCGGCGGCCTTGCGCGAGAGCCCGAACTGGCGTTGCAGATTGGTTGATGCCTGGTCGACCTCGCTGAATGCGGTCTGGATGCTGTCGGAATTGGAGGTGCCGGTCGCGCTTTCGAAGGATGCGCCTCGGCTGAACTGGTCCCTGAGCTCGCGGAACTTCGTGACGGCGCTGGTCGTCGATTCCGTTGCGACATTGGCATAGGTCTCACTGTTGGCGCGGGCCTGCGATGCCATCGTCGAAAGGCGCGCCGTGAACTCCTGGCCCAGCGTCGGCGTGAAGGGATAGCTGGAGGTCGGGATCTGGTCGTAGCTGCCATCCGGGAAGCTCGTCGTCATCGAGCCGGTGTCGCTGAAGGTTCGCGTCTGCGGCGCGCCATAGGTGAAGCTTGGGGCAATCGTGCCTTGGGCGAACTGACGCGTGAGGACACTCGAGTTTTCGAAGCTGGTGTTGCCGAGCGAGACATTGCCGGTGCTCGCCTCTCGAGCCGCTTCTTCCGCCGCGTTCTGGCTAGGGTTGAGGTAGCTCGTCGCGTGGTGCGAGATCGCCATGGCGCCCTTCGCCACACCCCCTGCCAGAAACGGGACTGAGGCGATGAGGTAGCCTGCCAGCAGACCGGTATCGCTGTTCACGTCTGCCATGCCAGTGAAGCTTGCAAGGCTGAGACCGTTGCTGCCCGTGACCGCGCTCATGTCAGCCGCACCCTTGTACATCAGCATCATGTGGAGGATCACGAACAGCGGCCCCCAGGCCGCGAGATAGAAGAAGCCTGTTACATAGCCCTTGAGTGCGACAGGGCCCGTCTTGGGGAGCAGGAATAGAGGAAACAGGACCGGGAAGAGGGCATAGAACAACACTGTCAGCACGACGTTCAGGAGTGGGACCCACTTCATCGCGTTACTTGCGATTGAGCCATAGGTCCGTTCGGTCTGAATGTCGGCGCGGGTCTGGGCGTAGACGTCGACATTGCCCGTGCCGCTGCTGCCGGACATCGAGTGCATGGCCTGGCCCATCGCGTTGATGGTCAGCGTCTGCTTGAAGATCTCGGTCGCGTTGGCCGAGACGCCGGTCAGGTACTGATAGGCCACCGGCAGGTCAGCAAAGAGCTTCGCCTTGGCGAGCGCGGCTGTCTGGTTGGGGTATAGCTGACGGCCGAACACAGATCCCATCGCGTCGACCAGCCCGGTCCATTGCGCATTGAGCGTGTCGTAGGCCTCGCGGCAGGTGACAATGTTCGAGCTCACCTGGCCTGAAGTGGCATCCCGAGTCAGGAAGCGTTGCGCGCGCGCCTGGCTGCCCGGGGCGATCGTCGCCCAGATGTCGCCAGTTTCCGCGAGCTCCTTCATCGAGTAGCGGCCGAGCAGCACGTCGTAGAACACGCATTGCCGAAAATGCTCGTCGAGATTGGCAGCAAACTCAGGATCGGAAATCCGCAAGGACCGGGTCGCATCGTAGAGCCTGGCGCCGTAGATCATCCCGTTCTTCGAATAATTGAGGTCACCCGGCAGGCCGAACACCACCTCTGCCGAGCCCGTCAGATAGTCGCCGACCTGGCTGGTAAAGCTCGCCATCAAGGCGAGACCCAGCGGGACGTTGCTGACATTGGCCGGGGCAAGGCTTGGGTTGAGCCGATCGGTCACATGGACATCGAGCCGCGGCACCATCAGGCAGGAGTAGATGAGCGTTGCGCCAAGGAACCAGTTGATCCAGGCGCGCCAGTCCTGATTGAACGCAAGGGTGATGGCGGACAGGCCAAGCCCCATCACCATCACCACCTGGAGCAGGCTCTTGTAGCCGCCGTTGCCGGTCCAGGCGGCAACCGCCTGGAAGACGTTGACCAGATAGTCCCCGCCGCCGACCGTGAAAATCTCGACCATGTCTAATGTCCCGCCTCGGTATGGTTGGCTCGGTCAGTGGGTGAGGGCGCGGCTCTGGACGCCGCGCGACCAGTCCAGCGATGCGGCCATTCCGGGCGACATCGAGGCGGCCAGCACATTCTCGATGAAGGCCGTCTTCTCGATGATCTGCAGCACGGCATTGACCTTGAGATGCGTGTTGGCCTGCCGGTCTGCGAGCGCCTGACGCACGACATTGACCTGGTTCTGCCACATCGCGATCTTGGCTTCGTCGGCGCCGATGAAGCTCGACATCGAGCGGCCCGCCTCGCTGACGATCCTGTCGAGCACGGCAAACAGCAGGTCGACACTGGCGATCTCGGCCAGGGTCTCCCGGTCGTCGGTCGGCATGCCCCGGCCGTAGGCCGCCTGGACGGTCAGGATCTTGTAGAGCGGGATGGACGCGACCTGGAGCAGCTCCTTCTGCTCTTCGCTGATCGCGGTGTCGTCGCGGATCGCCTGAACCATGCCGCCGATAAGCGCCGCTACGCGCGGCCGCAGCGCTTTCGACGCCGGCAGGCTCAGCGACTTGAAGCCCGGGTTGAGGCACTTCTCCGTCTCGTCGCAGTCGAAAATGAGGACGTTGCCATTCGTCGTGCCATCAAGCAGCGAGGTAACGAGCGTGGACGAGGCTTCGCCGACGATCGGCACGAACTTGCCCGGCTCATCGTCCTTGGGGGGCACGTAGATGATCGTGCCCAGCAGCGTCATCGCGTATTCGGCGAGCTCTTCGTCGAACCGGCCGCCCGGCGAGAAGAACGCCGACTTCTTGAGGATCGTCCAGGTGTAGTTTCGCGGCACGCCGGGATTGACGTCGTCATACTTGCCCGACCCCTGTGCGGTTGTGCTCGAACGCTGCCCCCTGGTGCCGCAGCCGTGCTTGGCTGCGGCATAGTCGGTGAAGATGCCCTCGGAGTTGCCGATGGCTTCGCAGATCGCCTTGTCGGCAAGGTCGCCCTTCGGCCAGATCCCGCCCACCAATCCTTGTGCCATCTCGCAGGAATTGATGTTGAGGTTGTTCATGAGCTGAGCCTTCTGGCTGAACTCCTGCATGATCTTCGAGCATTCCGGGCAGACCGTGTCGATCGCCAGGCTGAAGGCGAAGCCGACGGCATTGTTGGCGACCGCCTTCAGCATCGCCACGATCTCGCTCGCGTTGATGAAGCTGAAGGACCCCGCGAAAATGTCGATACCGCCGCACCCTGCGCGGGCGCGCGGCAGCTGCAGGTTCGCAATGTTGGTCGTCTTCTGGGGAAAGCGCGTCCAGACATTGCCCAGGCTGTAATAGCCGGCCGACTGCCCCTGAAACGCGGTCGGCCCGTTGACGTTGGCTGCGCCTCCGACGTCGTTCAGAAACGAGTCCATTGAACTGCCGACATCCGCCGATGCGCCGGATAGCGGGAGGGTGAGGGGAAGGGTGGCTGCCAGGATCGCAGCGACGACTCTTTTCATCCTAGTAGTCACGTCCAGCTTCCTTCGATGTGAGGAGATAAATCCGGTCCTGAAGCTCGTCGGCGCTCATCACGCCGTAGCCGATCGGAATGGGGCGGCCGGTCAGGGCGTCCCAGAGCACGACCGCTGGCGTGATCTTGGGCTCCAGGCCCATGCGGCTGCGCTGGTTGGTCTCGACCGTGTAGTTCGGGAAATGCCGCGATGGGCCGCCGTCGGTCGAAATCGCGCGGACAGCGATATGCCAGGTCGAGGCAACACTCTGTACGATCGGCGACATGACCTCGCAGGCGCCGCAGCTCTGGGCGAAGAAGTAGAACAGCCCGTAGCGCTCTGAGAGCTGGGCCATCGCGGCGTTCCGTTCCGCGCTTCGTGAATCCTGCCACTGACGCTTGCCGAGCGTCGAAACCGGGCGCTGCAGCGTGTAGTCGAGCTCGGGATCCTGCCAGATCGCCCGCTGCCAGACATCGCTGAAGAGCGATGCCCGGTCGAGCTGGGCGCGCTGGAAGCGGATATAGGCCGTAACATTCGCCGGCGTCGGCTCGAGGATCGCCTTGGCCTTCAGTTCCCGCAAGGTCGTCGTGATCGCGTCAAGCTGGCTCGTGGCGCTCGCCGCAGGCACAGGTGCCTTCTGTTCCGGCGGTTTGGGCCGGTTGCAATAGAACCAGTACCCAAGCCGGCGCTCCGCGCAGTAGAAGCTGTCCTGCCGCCCGTCCGTCTCGGCACGTGGCAGCGCATCGGTCCGGGTGGTAGTCGTCTGCGCGTTTGCGGACGGAAGGACGCAAACGGCATTGGCAATCGCGCAGGCGGCAAGCAGCCGCCACGCGGCCTTATTGGCGTGCGCGGGCATAATAGTCCTCGATCTTCTGTTGGATGTCCTGGGTGGCCTGCAGTTCGTCAGGCAGGCGGGCGGCGTCGGTGAACTCGGCATAGACTTCGCTGAAGTCCATTCGGCTCAGATCGAGCCGGGCGAACTCGTCGATGGTGAACCCGGAGCATTGCTCGGTCTTCGGCTTGCCCCAGGGCTTGTTCAGCTGCTGGCGACCCTGTTCCTGCAGGATTCGCGAGAGCTTGGATTCAAAGCAGCAGTAGGCCTTCCGCTTGGTCAGGCACACGCCAAGGAAGGAGGACGAGCAATAAGTGCCGACGTAGGCGCACAAACCTTGCGCGTCTTTCTGATGCAGCAGCATCTCCTCGCGGCTGCAGCCCAGCGCTACGAGCAGCTGGATGCCCGGAATCAGCGGGAAGCCTTTGCCCTTGCAGCAGTTGAGAATGCCGAAAACCTTCGACGAGCAGCTTTCGCGGGTCCCCTTGAACAGGGTTAGATTGTCAGGATCGAATTCGCGGCGGGCCTGATTCATCGCGTTCAACGCGACAACCGCGTCCTTGAACTCGTCATTGGCTTCGCGCTGGATGGTCTCGCACGAGCCATCGATGCAGTAGACATCGCCATCGCAGATGAACTGATTGCTGTTCGCGGGCTGGTCCGGAACCGGGCAATCATAGACCCGCTCCCAGGTGCGGCAGGGCTCGCCAGCGAGACAGTCTTCGCGCACGAGCTTGCAGCCCGGGGTGTCTTCAAGTGTCTGGCAGTCCTGAGCCTCGGTAAGCTGCGCGCAGCTGTAACTGCGGCTCCATGCCCAGCAAGGCTGCGTCACGGCGATGCCATCGACAATGCGGGTTACCGGATCGCTGTCGGTGCACGTCTCGGTGTCTTGCTGGCACGCGCTGTCGGCCGCGAGGCCGGCGCACTGGCTTTCGTCGCGTGTCGTCGTGACGACGTTCTCGCCCGTCACCGTATAGGGCGTGGCGCCCTCGACCGGCGCGGTGCAACTGACGAGGTCAACCCTCAGATCGCCGGAGTTGCAGCCCCAGTAGATCCCGAAATAGGGATCGCACAGGTTGATCGGATAGGACTGCGTGACCGTGCATTGCGGCGCGGGGTAGCGGTTGCAGTTGTAGACCGAAGCCGGGTCGACCCCGCTGCCGCCAACGCAATAGTAGCCGTAGACCTGACGTTGCTCGACCCGCGCGGTCAATGTCACGGGGCAGGTCCGGGTTTCTTGGCTGGCGGTGTAGCCGACGTTGCAGGTTGCCATGTAGCGTGCTGCGGTTCCGCTGGCCGGCGGCAAGGGCACGCAGCGTCCTTGCGTGCCGCCGATGGCCATCCCGCTTGTATAGGCGAGGGGATCTTTGCTGATCACATTGCTGCGCGCGATCGTCGCATCGAGATCCTGCGGCGCAAACTGGGCCCGCCGGTCCATCGAGTCCCGCATGGCTTTGTAGCCGGTACTGGTGGTGGCCTGGCTAGCCGCTTCGCGGCTCATCCGGTCCGGATCGTCGAAATAGCCCGACTGACTTGGTGTGCCGCCGAAATTGGGGATGCGACTGGCATCCGGGTTTGTGGTTGCCGCACTTTGCGCGGATGCCGCCTTGTCTCGCCCGAATGCCTTGCCGTCCGCCTTGGCAGCATCGGTTGTTGTCTGGGCGTGAAGCGGTCCGGCGAGGGTGAGCAGGAGCGCGAACACGCCTGCGCGACAGAGGATTGGTCGTTTCATGGATCCTGCCTTTCAAGACGGGCGAGGTGCTGGGCCGCGAGCAAAGCGCCGGGGCCGCCGCCGCGCGCGAACGTCTCAAGCGCGTAGGCTGCGCTGACATTGCCGCTCATCCGGTCGTGGGGCGGGACCTGCGTCCGACAATCGAACCCGTCGCACAGATCGAAGTCGCTGCTGGTGACGACGTAGGTGGGCACAGTCTCGATCCCGAAAGCACGGAAAAGCCGCGGGTCGATACCGACGCCGTCCAGCTGCTCGCCGGGCTTTGCGATTTTTGCCAATGCGGCCGTCAGAGCCTTGGCGCTGTTGCCAGGCAGACCGCGCAGGGCGACGATGCCGCCGGCCTTGGCCACGTCGTCGATCATTGCCCGCAACGCCGCCGGCGGCATCGAGAGCGAAGCAAAGGCTATGAACCTTGGCGCATCGCCCATGCCTTCGCTGGTCATGGTGCCGCCATCGGCCACCATCCGGTCAAAGTCGAAGGTGCTGGCCGGATCATGCTTAGCACTTGCGGCGACCTCGCGGGTGAAGCGGCGAGCGTGCGCCTCGGCCTCGCTGGTGCTTGTCCTGGCCTCCCGCGCCAGCGCCTCGGCCCTTGCGCGAGCATTGGCAGAGAGCGCGTCGGCATCACTGGCGCCAGCGCTGGCGCCTGCCCGGATGGCCGCCACATCAAGGTCCGGTTCGGCCGTCTGCGCAGACGCGCCAGCCAAAGCGGCAAGGCTCGAAAGCGAGGCGATCACAATGAGATGAGGAATGGTTTTCATAGTAGAGTCAGACGTGGGCGCTGTGGGGTGTCTCCACCGCCAGTTTCCCACGCCTGCTCTCCGAACCGGACGTGCACCTTTCGTTGTGCATCCGGCTCTCCAGAAGCCTTGGCGAACTCGGGTTTCTTCATCCATTTGAGATCGAACCTCCGAACAGGCACGTAGCTCATCAAGAATTGCTCCGTGCCACCTTCGGCCCAGACCGAGCTGCCCGGATGGGCGGTGCTCGGCCTGCGCCACGATGCGATTTTCCTCCCGGGAACACGTTGGTGTTTGGCCCGCAGCCACAGCCAGAGGCGTTGGCGCACATGCCAGTCGAGACTGGCAAGAATGCGCTTGGCCCCTACGCAGTAGCGGTAGTAGGCGGACCACCCCCGGAGGTATGGATTAAGTTCCTGAAGCATGGCCGTGAGTGAACGCCGAAGCGTTTGCCTACGCGCCAGTTGATTGACCCGTATGCGGAAGCCCTTGATCGGCTCGCGGGGGATTTCGATGCGGGCATGAAGCCCGAACCGCTTGTCCCACTTGAGCCGCACACGGCATCCCAAGAACCGACAGCCCTTGGTCAGCGCAGTGATGCGCGTCTTTTCGGGCGATAGCGTCAGACCCATCGCCTCGTGCAGGTAGGTCGCCAGCGCCTGCTTTTCGGCAAGAGCGTCAGCTTCCGTCCCCGACACGAAGATCAGAAAGTCGTCAGCATAGCGGACAGGGTAGAAGACCGTTCGACCGGCCTTACGATCCTTGTCGCGCTTGATCGCCGCGAGCCTGATCCCATCGGATTTAAGCTCCGGGCTTTCGGGGCGGCGCACCCAGTCCCGATACCGTTCCTCGATCACGCTCAGCGCAATGTTGGCCAGTAGCGGTGAGAGCACGCCACCTTGCGGCGTGCCGGTGTCGGTGGGGCTGTACGTGACATGCTCCAAAACCCCGGCCTTGAGGAACTGCACGATCAACCGGTTCACCTTGAGGTCCGCGACGCCGTGGCGCACACGTTCCATTAGCGGGTGATGGCCGATGTTGTCGAAGCAGGCCTCAATGTCGCCTTCGATTACCCATTGGTACGGCGCATTGTGTCGGTAGCCATCTGCCGCAGGCTTACCCCGCGACTGTATGGTCACACGGATATGTTCGAGACAGGCCTGACTGCCCCGTCCGGGCCGGAACCCGTATGAGACAGGCCAGAACCGGGCCTCGAAGATCGGCTCCAGAACTTGTTTGACCGCGCACTGCACCACGCGATCCCTGACCGTAGGGATACCAAGGGGTCGGAACTTCCCCGGTTTGCCCGGCTTTGGAATCCACTTCCTTCGTGCAGGAGACGGACGATAATCGCCCGCCCGGAGCTCCTCGCGGAGCTCATGAAGGAATCTGTCGACGCCAATTCCGGTGGCAATTTTCTCTACGGTCGCCCCGTCGATCCCCGGAGTGCGCTTGCCGCGATTACCGGCAATCGTCCTCCAGGCCATGTACAAGTTGCGGGGATCGGTCACCCAATTCCACAAGTCGCAGTATGGTTCTTCGGGGTTTTCCCGACTCCACTGGTAGAGCTTTCTCTGAACGCCGAGGAGCCAAGCCTGTGGGGCTTGATTACCAGAGTCCACTGGTAGTTCCTCCGTCATAAAAGCCCACCGACTTCCTGCCCGCCTTCGCCATGTGGACGGCTTTCCCGCCCTCGGACTACTACGCAGGCTCCGCCCCACCAGCACCCATCCCCGGTCTCCGCGGATAGCCTGCTCCGAAGCAGGCGGACGATGGTGGTTCCCGTGTTCCGACGATCAACCTTGGACCCGTAGGTGTGACGCTTAACCCCTTGCGGCTCGGGCGTGCGGGCAAGAAAGGACGACCCGCACACGAATGCTCGACGAGCATTCACCAGAAGGCAGCACAACAAACCAACCGGTTCACACCGCGATCTCCCCACCCCGTCAGGTGATCGGGAGTTCAACTGTAAATAAAGAGGCTTCAGACACGTCATTCGCTTGTATCTCACCTTAGGCCCTGTGGTAGCCCGGCATGCGGCTGACGGGCCGCATCCGGTACATTTAAGGTCTCCTGCTCTGAGGCCGACCGCCGGAACGCGGCAAACCTTGGAGACCCCCTTCCGCCCCGACTCCTTCCGCCGGGTGGGGTGGCATCGCAGCCACCGGTCGATCGTCAGCAAGACGATCGAAAGGAACATGATGTTAAATTACATACATATTTCCTTTCTGCGCCGTCACGGCGCTCGTGCGCAGCAGTTCCGCTTGCGCCAGACCAGATAGCCCATGTCCTCGCCAATGGCGGGATAGACCTGGCCTGCCGACATGAAGGTGGTGGAGGCACCAATGGGCGCGCAGGCGTAGCGGCCCTTGGTCTGCGGATTGGGATTGGTGGCCTGGAAGCGGTATTGCTGCTTGCGCATCACCGGCATCAGGTACTTGCCGCAAAGCCCTTTGCTGCCCATCGTCCCCCAGGCAACGAGCTCGCGGTGGAGCTTGTAGGAGAAGCGGGCGAGCGCGAGCCGCGACGCCTGGACATGGCCAATCGTTGCCGAGACATTGCCGTTGAGCGGATACATCGTGCCCTGGCAGCCCGCGCACCAGAACAGCTCGTCGGTCGGCAGCTTGGCCGTTGCCGCCACACAGTCCGCTGCACAGGCCGCAAGCGCCAGCGGATTGGCGAACAGCACCGCTTCAGGGTTGATGATCGCGGTGAGCTCGCTGTCCTGCCAGAGCGGATCGATCTCGGTGATATAGAGGATGTCGATCGAGCCGGACTCGAGGCACAGGAAATCGGCGACGATCTCCATCCAGTAGATCAGCGGATAGGCATACCAGTGGACATGCCACTGCGAATTGTACTGGGTGTTGCCGCCGACCGCCGATGGCCCCGCCATCGATTTGAAGCCGATGTCGAAACCCGGATCGAGCTTCATCCCGCCGAGATTGACGAAGCACCAAGGCTTCATGCTGACGTCGGCAAGCCGGACCGGCTCCCAGAACCCCATGGCGATGCCGGGCCGCAGCCCGCACAGGCAAACGGGCAAGTCGGGATTGTTTGTGTCGGGCCGGCTCGATGGCCAGATCTTCAGGCCACCGATCGAGATCGGGAACAGACAAGACCAGCAGATGTCCGTGATCGGATTGACGAACTTCCCGGTGCAGCGGCCGGGACCGGCCGCAGCCTGGGCTGGAGCGGCTGAGATGATGTTCATGCTGGCGAGCAGAAGTGCTCCGCAAAGCCATGACAGAAGCCGATGTTTCCTGCTCATGATGGCGCCCGCTCGTTGGGAGTGACCGGCTGTTCGGTGATGAGGAGCGCGCGACCCTGCTGCTCGACGGTTGCCGGTACTGCGCGAATGCCGAAGTGCTTCACCAGCGTGCCGCCTTGGTCGAAGTAGAAGCGCCGCTGGCGGGCTTTCATGAGTTCGAGCGGCGCACCCCGCACGAGGATGAACTTGGCCTTTGTGCTGGCATAGCGACGGGTGGCCCAGGCGAGCTGTGCCGGGTCGTCGCCATCTAGGAAGACGAGCGGAGCCCGCAGCGGCACGGTATCGAGCGGATTGACCCTTGTGCCTGCGGCAATGATGACCCGGCCCTTGTCGTCGGCAATGTCGCGCTCGACGGTGATCGTCGGATCGAAACGCCGGCTGCGTGCTGCCGGAGCGAGGGAGAGACCTGTGATAGGCTCTGGCCGGTTGACCCGGGCGATCGTGCGCCGCTTCAGCTCCTCATTGAGGCGGGCGGTCTCGCCGGTCTTCTCGAGCTGCGTAAGCCTGGCATGGATCTGCTGCAGCAGGTCCGGTTCGATGACTGGCCAGACCGTGCCGTGCTGACCGTAATCGCGAGCGATTGCTTCTGGCGCTATGGCCAGCGCCAGCGCAGTGGCGCATATGGGGAAGGTAAAGAGCCTCACAGGATCGGCCTCCCGACCCCGAGAATGCGTGGGCCGCAAATCCAACCGATTGCGGCGTAGCGGCTGTCGAAACCGTCTTTGTGTTCGCTTGTGACGAAATAGCAGCTTTTCGGAACGCGGCCCGTCGGGCCGAGGGCGAGGGGTTCACCAAGGCGGCTCGTGAGCTTGGCCTTGGCGACAGCCTGCCCGTTGACGAAGTAGGTGCGGTTTTGCTCGGTGACGATGTCGCCCGGCACGCCGCTCACCCGCTTACCGAATGGTTTCGGCTCCGCCCCGAAATGCTTGGATAACAGTGGCGAGGCAGGCGGATCGAACAGGATGATGTCGCCGCGGTGCACAGGCGCCCCCCGGGTTACCCAAACGGCCCAGTAAGGCAGGCTCGGGCTCACGTTGATCATGAGCGCGTGGCCCTGAGCGAAGGCGGCGAGCGAGGAGAGTGCCAGCGCCCCGGCGCCAAGCCCGCCCCAAAGCACGAGACGGCGCGCGGACGCAGAGCGGATCAGGCGATCAGCGGGCAGCATCGGGGATGGCTCCCATCCGGCGCACAACATCGGCGCGCACAGATTGCGTCAGGTCCGGCGTGCTCCCGGCCACCACGGCTTCGGCAACGAGGACCATGCGGCCTTCGCGGCCCAGCTGCTGCACCGAGGCTTCCACGGCCTTGAGGTAGGCCTGCACGCGCAGCCTGGTTTCTTCCGGAGGACGACCAGATCGTGTTTCGGCTTCGATGAAGTCGCCCATGATCCGGCTCAGCTGGACCGTCACGACCTCGCGCTTCTCAAGGGTGAGTACCTTGTCGGTCGTCCAGACGCCCCACAGGACCTGCCCGATCATGCCGACGCCGAGCACGACAGCGGTGAGATTGATCGATGCAAGCCGCCCGCGCAGGTTGGATGTTGCCAGAATGTTCCTCACAGCTTTTCTCCCGAGAGTTCGCGGTCGAGATCACGGATGAAGCGCGGCATGCGCCACACGACGACGAGCGTGGCGAGACCGATCAGAACGAACTTGCACTGATCGACGAATGTGACGCGCCGAGTGAAATCCGCCGCCAGGAAGCGATCACCGAGATTGGCGACATGGGCGAAGAAGGCGTCGGGATTGCCGCCCGATAGAAGCAGGAAGAAGAGCAGCGGCAGGCCCAGCGCCATCAGATAGGACGAGCCCAGAAACAGACTACCGCGCAGCACGATGTAGCAGCCATCGGCGATGCGCGAGCGCCAGGTCGGCACCGGCGGGAATAGGGGCTGTTCGTCTTCGGGCGCATCCGTCCGGTCGAACGGGGTGACGAGGTGGAGAGGCATGAGTTTCAGAATCCTTTGGTGAAGAGGTGTCAGCGGTTGGGATGAGCGATGCGCTCGATGGCATCGGCGAGCTGGTGGCCGCGGGCGATCTCGGCATCGATGGCGGCGAAGGTCTGGGGCGAACTCGAGAAGAGCGTTGCCGAATAGTCGTCGAGCACGAGCCGTCCGATCGCCTCGGTCTCCGGGCCCTTGATGAACACCTCGGAATAGTCGCTCCCGGAGCGCTTGAGGCTGCGGATCAGCGTCTCGGTGCGATCGTCCATATCGAGGCGTTTGCTCGCCTTGAAATCGGCGATCGTCTCCGGCTTCTGCTGAAGGATCAGCATCCAGTCGCTATTCTCCAGCGCTGCCGTCGCCCCGTCGGACTTGTAGTAGTCGTTGAGCGACTGTGTGGCGGTCGCGAGGGCGCCGCCATATTTCCGGCAGGTGCGGGCATAGGTTTCGACGAACTCACCCATCGAGCCGCCCTTCAGCATCGACCAGGCTTCATCGATCAGCAGGAGTTTGCGCAGCGACCGCGGGCTGCGCGTCATCGCCTGGCTGGTCATGAACATGATCGCGGAGAGCACCACGCTGCGCAGATCCTCCCGGCTCGCGAGGTCGGACATCTCGAAGACGGTGAAGTCTGCATCGAGGTCGAGACTGGCCTGGCCTTCGAAGAAGGCGCCGTAGGTTCCGCCAGCCATGTAGGGGGCAAGCGCGGTCGCGATATCGGCGGCGGTGTCATGGCCGAGACTGGCCAGCATCTCGCCGACGGTGGTGACCGTGGCCGCCGCGCCATGTTCCGTCCAGACGAGGTTCACTGCCCGGTCGATCAGCCCGCGCTCGGTATCGGTCAGCTTCGCGCTGTGCCGGGCCATTTGCCCAACGATCGCCTTGATCATCCCGAAGCAGTCGAGGCGATAATCCTCGTCCTCGGCGGCGCGGGCTGCGTCGATCATCGAGAAGGGGTTGAGGCAGAAGCCCGCCTTCATCGTGAACTCGACAAAACGGCCGCCCTGCAGCTTGACAGAATGCTCGAAGCTGCGGCCATCGTCGATCACGACCACCTGCGCGCCGGCGCCGCGCAGGGCTGCGCACATCTCCTGGAGCAGCACCGACTTGCCCGATCCAGACTTGCCGCAGATCGCGACATTGTGGTTGCCCGCCTCGTTCTCGAACGGCGACCAGAAGAACGGCTGGCCGCGCCGACCGACGAACAGCAGGTGAGGGTGGGCGCTTCCGAGATACTCGCCCTGCATGGGCGCGATATTGGCGGCGGTCGTCGACAACACAGTCTTGAACCGCTTCAGCCGCTCCATGTCGGTGCCGAGCCCGTCAGCCAGGGTGAGCGGCATCGCGGCGAGCAATCCCTGGATCTGGAGGTAGCGCTCGTCGGTAAGGTCCCAGCCCGCCGCCTTGTAGATCGATTTGATCGCGCGTTCGTGGCGATCTCCCTGGCCCAGCGGTGAATAGGTCGTGACACCGTAGAAGACCCGCACGAGACGGCGGCCTTCCTGGAGCTCGGCCTGAACATGCTGCCACTCGGCGGCCTGTTCGCCGATCCGAGGCAGGAACCGCGCGCTGCGGGTTCCAGCGAGGCTGGTCGTCCGCATGAACTTGAATCCGGCCTTCGCCGATGCCGCCTCCTGGTCAGGATAGACAAGGCAGAGCATGGTCGCGGCCGGGCAGGGGAAGCGCAGCTTGTCGGTGAACAGGTCGCCGATCAGCCGCGCGCATTCCCACGGGGCCCAGCGCGATGGCATGTTGCGTACGGCAAAATGCCGGACATCGAAGGCATCAGGATAGACGGTCCCGATCTCGGGCACGCCGTCATTGACCTTGCCGGTGGGCCGGAACCGCTCGGTCATCAGGCGCATGCGGTCTTCTGCCACGACCAGTTCGATGTCGTGGCGGATTGCCTGGGAGGCGATCGGATCGTTCGGGTTATAGGGCACCGCATCGTCCTGCGGCGCGGTGGTGGGCGAGGTCAGATCATCGATGACCGCGATCAGCGCTTCCGGCCCGACTTCGACCACGCCGAGGTTGAGCGACTTGAGCATCGCCACCAGCCCCTCGCGGGTCTGTTTGAGATCCTCGTTGCTGACCGCCTTCGATGTTGGCACGCCGACCGAGACGATGACCTGGTGATGCCGCGCGTGGAAGGGGGCGTCCGGCGAGCCGGATTCCCAAACGAGCGAATAGAGCCGCCGCGCCCGGTGCCGGGCAATCGCCTCGTACACGCCGCCCTGGATGTAG
>TARA_R110000868_G_scaffold1647_4_pt1 | contig 31339 bp, 20 predicted proteins | sample TARA_R110000868 | Tara Oceans TARA_R110000868 (sample SAMEA4397489) | marine metagenome | biome: Polar Biome; feature: [SRF] surface water layer (ENVO:00010504); material: water (ENVO:00002006), including particulate matter (ENVO:01000060) such as... | depth 5 m | reverse complement strand
AAAATTGTAAATAATTTGTTCCTGATAAGTAACCATTTTTAACCATTAAATAAACTATTCTGTTCATTATATGATAATTATCAGTATTTTGGGGTAAAATAGATTAATGTTTTAGCCTATTTCTTTAAATGTGCTGTCCTGCGATAAATTAACTATCTAATTACTATTCAATTAATGAAGCCAATTTTAGAACCCATTCCTTTAGGGGAACAACAGACCATAAAAGGGTTTCATCATGTTAAAAAGGACTTTGAAACTCCATGGCATTTTCATCCTCAACATGAATTGACCTATATTGAAGCTAGTGTAGGTACTAAGTTTATTGGGGATTATGTTGGTCCGTATGAGCCGGGGGAGTTGGTACTAATACGTTCCAATGTACCTCATTGTTGGCGAAATCACCAACAACAAGTTTCAGATTCCAAGTCGCTTGTTATCCAATGGAACAGGGGTGTTTTTGCTAAAGTCCCAGAACTTGCTAACGTTTTTGAAATGCTGAAAATGGCTTCCAAGGGTATTATTTTTGACCGAAGAGAAATAGCGCCCCTTATTCCCCAATTAAAAAATATGATGCAGTTAAAAGGGCAAAGCTTGTATCTTGAATTGTTGACCGTGCTTATAACCTTGTCCACAACTACATTTAAAACCTTATCAGCATCAAGCTTCCTTGAAGACTTGCCAACCGAGTATGGCACACGCATGATAAAAATCCATGATTTTGTGGGCACACAGTATCACCGAAAAATTTATTTAAAGGAGTTGGCCGATCTGGTCAATATGACCGAACAATCGTTTTCGAGATTTTTCACAAATATGATGGGTCGCTCATTCTTTACCTTTTTAAACGAATATCGTATTAATGTAGCCGCTAGAATGCTATTGGATACAGAAGATTCAGTTTCCCAAATTGGCTTTGCTTGTGGGTATGAATCGCCTCCCTTCTTTTTTAAAAAATTTAAAGATATATATAAAGTTTCTCCAGCTCAGTATAGAAAGAATTATATAGTTAAAATCTAATGTGAAGAATTCCAGAAACAATATTCTCTAACCCTAATTTCGTTGAGTTACCAGTGAAGGCTTGGGCCATAATTCCCTTAGGACTACAGAAATTTATTTGAAAAGCTTTACAGGCACATTCAGAAATAACATAAATACTTGTATATCAGGTAATTAATTTGTATATTAAGGTATAATAAAACCCCGAAAATGAGTCTTCAACTCGAAAAACGGGGTTTTAATCATAATTACCATGACCAAAATATGAAGATTATCCGGATTTCAGCACAGCTTCACCTTTTCATCCCAAACAGAGCAGTTCGATATCTTTTATGTCCGGTTTCTCGAGAGCGACCTTGGCAAGATCTATATCGCCGTCCCTTGGGACGAATTTGTATCGGCCCTCAAACTGAAGGAGCCCAAAAAGGGCCCTAGGTCCATCTTCTCGGCCAAGGGCAAACTGGGCCTGATGTTTTTGAAGAACTATTCCGGATTCTCGGACCGCAAACTTATGGAACAGTTGAACGGGAACCTGGACTGGCAGTTTTTCTGTGATATCTATCTTGGTGCCGCCCGGTTGGACAACTTTAAAATGATCAGCGAGATCCGCTGCGAGCTTGCGGGTAAACTGGACATGGACAACGTGCAACAGGTCTTTTACGGGCATTGGTCGCCCCATATTCAGGACAAGGGCTGCATTGCCATGGACGCCACCTGCTACGAGAGCCATCTCCGGTACCCTACCAACGTAAAGCTTTTATGGGAGGCGGTGGACTGGCTCCACGCCCTGTTAAGGGGCCTTTGCAAAAGGACGGGCGAGCCCTTGCCCCGCAGCAAATATCTGAAATGGAAAGAGCGCTACGTGTCCTATAGCAAGATGAAAAGGAAGACCCGGAAGAAGCGAAGGGCGCTCACGCGCAGCCTACTGCTCTTGCTGGATAAACTGGGCGGCGAGGTGGACCGGCTCGAAGCCGCGCACGGGACAACGATGTTCTTCGGCCAATATCGCAGAAGGGAGACGGCCAAAAAGGTGCTGGCCCAACAGCACGCCCTTTTCCATAAAGGGGAGATGCCCAGGGACCGTATCGTGAGCATGGACAGGCCCTATATCAGGCCCATCGTAAGGGGCAAGGAAACAAAGCCCGTGGAGTTCGGGGCAAAGGTCAACCCGTCCGTACGGTCTTTTGGCCGGGCGGGCAAGTTCCAAGGGGGCGGGATCAGTTTCATAGAACATCTGAGCTTCGATGCCTTCCACGAGGGCAACCGCTTTACCGATACCATCTTCGTCGCCCAAAGGCTTACCAAGGTCAAGACCCGATTGGCCGGGGCCGATGCCATCTATGCCACCAACAGGAACCGCAGCTTCGCCACCAAATACGACATCAGGACCGATTTCAAAAGGAAGGGAAGGGCCGGCAAGGACGAAAAACAGCGTAAGAAACACGCAAGGGCCATAACCAAGGAATGGGCCAGCAGATTGGAGGGCAGCTTTGGAAAGGACAAGGAGCACTACCACCTTAAAAGGATAAGGGCGCGTACCGAGAAGACCGAGATCCTATGGATCTTCTTCGGCATCCATACGGGCAATGCCCTGGAAATCGGCAGACGGATGTCGGCCACGGCACTCAAAAAAACGGCATAACTACAACAGGATACCAAAGGCCGATGGGAGAGGTATGTCCCGGCATCAAAAGAACAGTCAAAAAATAAAGGACAGAACGGAAACGGACGTCGTTCCGGTAAGGGAATATAGATCTCCCGGGATTTAATTATGTCAAAATCAGAACAAAAATTCGTTTACTCCTGAATATGCCTTTACAAATTCTGTTTTGGATGATGCCAATGAGTTGGTTGTAGCATGATTCCTAACTTTATTTTAATTCAGTTTAAGAATCGTTGGTGTTCCGGATTAGTAACCTTATTATTTTTATATATAGAAAAAAATGTCAATTTACTTCCAAACCGGTACCCTCTCTATTCGAAAACCATCAAAATCTTCATTTTCTCAACTGATTTTTGAAACAGGATAATTCTCTACTCTAACCAATGAATCATAACGGCTAACGGCAACTTCAAGAAAATGGCTGTAAAATAGATTATCGAATCACATTCAAACTCTATATTGACAATACAAGGGGTTGGGTTGCACAACCTTAAAATTAATATAATTAAGACCATTAAATTATTATATTAAGAGTTAACACATAATGAATTTCAAATTTACTATTCTTGCGTAGACTTAACCATGCCCTGTTGTTGGCAATGTAATCATCCAAATCGCAAAGTAGGAGTTGGTGAAGTTTTCATTCTTCTGAACGGAGAACTATGAGCAAATCGTCTTTAAGGCAAAATAGGTATCCAGCCTTGTCTTTGCTTTTGAAATTTCAAAATTCATCGGAACAATGTCTTTATTGTCTAATATATGATCATCAAATTCTTCAGTTCTTGCAAGTTGGTAACAGGTCTTTGGTAAATCCTTAAAGTTGAATATTTTTCATACCAACCTCCTGGGAACACAACAAAAATAAGTGAATTCCAGAGTAACACAATTATTATTACCGTTCTTCCGGAATATTGCCCCATATCCCTAGAACCATTCATTTCTTTTAACTTCTAAACTGAACCATATATGAGGACTTAGGCATTGACACTTATCTTTTATTTCTGGAAGGTTCTATAATTTCACTTCCCCACCAATCCTCATTGGGCTGCCATTTGGGCGACAACATATCCTTGCGTTGCTTTTCCAATTTTGGCATCAATTTGGTTATATTATCCTTCAGTTTCTGTGTCCATTTGGCTTCATCCCATGTACTGTCAACTTCAGCATACTGAATTTCCATGGATTCTAACCAAGCCATCATTTCTTTTTTCATTTCAAGCGCCATAGCTTCTTTTTCGCCAAACAAATCATTGGTTTCACCCAAGTCGGAATCCAAATCATAAAGCTCCGCATGACCATCTTCCCAATAATAAATGATTTTCCAGTTGCCTTTTCGCATAATAGAAACAGGTTCCCCTCCTTGGTTACCATAATGTGGATAGTGCCAATACAATGGTCTTTCCGCTATACTATTGCCATTAAGTAGTGGTTCTAGACTAATTCCGTCCGTATGGTTTTCAGGTCGAAGTGGTATATCCGCCAAATCCAACAGCGTTGGAAACAGATCGGCACCGGATACCGGCACTTCATTTTTAGCGCCCTCCTGCAACATCCAGGGCACATAGATAAAGTAGGGTACTCTAAGTCCGCCTTCCCATTGATACCCTTTGCCACCACGAAGACTTAACTGGTTGGTGGAAAAATTATCACCCGAGGTCACACCACCATTATCCGAAGTAAAGACTACTATCGTATTTTTATCTAAATCTAGATCTTTCAATGTTTGTAAAACACTCCCAACGGCTTCATCCACTTGTTCTATCAATCCGGCATATACAGGGTTGTCCTGATTCTTTCTAGCAGGCAGTACGCGTTCCATAGCAAAGCCTTTTTCAGCAATACCCAAGCTGTCCGCCTTGTCTCTATACTTTTTCCATTTAGCTTTTGTGGTTTGAATAGGAGAATGAACTGCATAAAAAGATAAGTAGGCCAAAAATGTTGAGTCTTTCTTAGCCTTTATAAATTTTGAGGTTTCTTTGGCAAGTTTCATAGAAAGTGGCATTCCCTTCTCCTCCGGATAATCCTTCATTTGTGGGTTGTTGAAAGGGGAAAAATACCCGCCACTATATGGTCCGCCCTTTTCATAACCCCCTTGGTTGACATCAAAGCCGTGGTCTGTTGGCAATGAGTGGTCCACTTGGCTCCCTAAATGCCACTTACCTGCAAAAAAAGTAGTATACCCATTTTCTTTAAGAACCTCCGGCAGGGTAACATCTTCCTGAGCTAAATGATGCTTATACTCCGGGGGCAACAATTTGGTATGGCGGTTTAAGCGCTTCCATGCCTGACCGGATTTAGCACCCTCATATTGTGTTATACCATGTCTGGCAGTAAACTGTCCGTTCAATAAACTTGCCCTTGACGGACTGCAAACGGCACAGGTGGCATAGCCATTGGTAAAAATGGTGCCCAACCTTGCCAATCTGTCGATATTGGGAGTCTCGTAATAAGAGCTTCCCATAATACTCAAATCGGCATAACCTAAATCATCTACCACAATGAAAAGAATATTGGGTTTTTTGGTATGCCTGATTATTTGATTATTGTTACCACAAGAAATCAACAATAAAAGACTAAAGCTCTGGATAGCAAATATTTTCACTATTCTGTATACTTTTGATTGCATAGTTATAGTTTTATTATAGTTATTATTGTGACGATAAATAGGTATTCTGTCTTATCTAAAGAGAAATTTTTCTGCTTTTATCGCGTATATCCATACATAATCTTTTATAAGGTTTCGAAATTAAACTAACGTGGGTTTCAACATTGCTATCAGAATATGTGAGGGATACTTTGCATTTACCTACAAGCATCAGCTACTCATTTAAGGATTGGTCTGGTCTAGTTTCCCGTATTTCAGTAGAATTATCCAGAGTACAACTCATTTAAAAACGTTCACCGTTAATTCAATGAACCCTTCTTTTTACCTTGCCATCCTATTAATATTCCAATAATTTGGTTTTAAGATTCTATTTTCAAGTACCGCCACTTATAAATTCCACAAATCTATTGGCATTATAATTGAATTATATAAAAGCTTTAATGGCTAACCACCTACTTCTTCAAGTATGATGCAATTTCCTCCTCCTGGTGCCATGAAGATTTCAATGATATCCTTGTGGTCAACTTTTAATTCTCGCACTTTGTAAGCCTCCTTATTGGTCAAGTAATCTGAATTTAATTGATCCTCGTACAAGTAAGCCTTATACTTTTTACCGGCTTTTAAAAAATCTAATTCTATTTTCATCTCCCGCTCTTCATTATTAGTATAACTGGCCACAACCCATTTTTCTCCTGAACGCCTAGCCACTGAAATGTATTTATCTATAGCACCTGAAATAACTTTGTATTCATCAAATTTTCGCGGAAAACGTTTTACAAAGTCAAACATATCATATTTTGCCATATACTCTTCTGGCACATCTGGAATACAGATATACCCTGAAAAAATAACTGCCATTTTAGCTAATTCACCGGCAACCGTCCCAGGAATAGCCTCTTTAACCTTTATACGCTCTACCGCCTCTTGAAGATCAAACCAACCAAAATTCATATCCAAAGGACCTCCTAGCATATTAATAAAAGGTTGGTTTATTGAATTTTCAGGATACACAGAGTATTTACCATCTGCTTGGGCATGACCATACTCGCGCGCTAACAAGTGAGGCCATGTTCGATGATCTCCGGAAGGAGGAATGGGTAAATCATGAAAAAATAAAAGCAATTTATTCTTAGCGCAAAGTTCAATTACCTTATTGGTGTATAACACTTTTTCCTGACCTTGGCCTTTCATAAATCCATATTTAATACCAACCGCTCCCCATTCATGGAATTGCTTAAGAATCTTTTCCAATCCGAATTTTTTAGCGCCTACATCGTTTAAATAAAGAAATACCCCAACATTTTTATTTTTTGCGTAAGAAAGAATTTCCTCTACATTAAAATTTTCTTGGGGCGTAGAAGGGTCTGAATTCTCATCAAATTCTGGTCCATACCAGTTGGCGTCTATTAAATGATACTCCAAACCATTTTTAGAAGCAAAATCGATAAACCTCTTTTGAGCATCAGTATTTAACCCATACTCGTATCCGTCAAGGGTTTTGTATCCATAACCACGCCAATTCCAGGTAGAAATACCCGTCTTTATCCAAGAAGTATCAGATATTTTACTGGGTGGATTAAGATTTACCACAAGATTGGACTCCACTAAATCCAACTCACTTTCACCAATCATCACAACTCTCCAGGAGGTTTCTTCTGGTAGTTCAACCACCGAAACACCCATGGAACTGACTAAGAGATTTGGAGCTTTTTCTGATTTGGTTAGAATAAAATTCGCCATGTTTTTAATTCCTGCTTCCAAAATAGCGATGAACTTACCACTTGGGTATTTAAATAAAAATGGCGTCTGCACCGTATCCGGAATTTGAGAAATATCCGCCGGCCCTAAGTGTTTCTTGTTACCATGATCATTAAACGCCCAAAATGTACCATTTTCTGTTAGATTGAAAGAAGATAGGTCCTTTTCCACTGTAATTGAATCCCCTGCGGATATAATTGGGATTTCGTATCTCCAAGCAATTCCGTCATCATATACACGCAAATTGACGACTATAGAACGCATAAGGTTACTTTTTTCTTTAAAGATCGCCCTTATCTCATTATAAGAATTTTCTATTATTGAGTTTTTTTCCCAAAGCGGTTTCCATGTATTCGTATAAGGTGTAACCTTTGAATGGATAGTCTCCAGATTACTAAATTCCGTTTGATTTTTATATTTTAGCCCTAATTCAGACCAATCTATTAGCACCTCATCATTACTTTGTAACCGGTAATAAGGTAACCCATTTTCAATTTTTATTTTAACTTTATTTGACTCATTGGGAGAATTTACTTCAAGTATTTGCGCCCGAATTCCTGATAAAACGAAAAAAACTGATAAAAATAATAATCTGTGTAAAATCATGTTTCTAAATTTAAATCTATACCTCTCCAAAGAATTCTAAAGCCGATTAGTTAAAAGTGGAAATTTATAGTTTGTTAATAATGCTAACTTCTCAAATGTTTATATTTATTACATTTTTCATCATTTTATTTGTATAAATGAAAAAGAATACGGTAACTAAAAATGTACTCAAACTACCCCCCAAGTAGGCCATGTTATTTTCTAATCCAAAGCCTTCTGGTGCTATTAACAAATAGGTACTACAGACCATTGTCATAAAAATCGCTGGCAACAAGGTTACCCAATAGGTCTTGCCCCCATACATTAAATATGCTGTTATGGTCCACAGTACCACTGTGGCTAATGTTTGGTTACTCCAGGCAAAATACCTCCAAATAATCCCAAAATCAATTAGAGTAAGGGCAAAGGCGATAACAAAAAGAGGAATGCTGATGATCAACCGATTTGTGATTTTTTTCTGGTCCGTCCCAAAAATATCCGCAAGAATCAAGCGGGCCGAACGAAAGGCCGTATCGCCGGAAGTAATGGGTGCTGCCACGATTCCCAAAAGAGCCAAAATACCTCCTATATGGCCTAGCATGTTTAGCGATATCTCATTTGCCGCCCAGGCTGCATTGTTTCCATTTGCCGCCATGGCGGCATTAAGGTCTCCCACATTGCCAAAAAAAGTCATGGCCGCGGCGGCCCATATCAATGCAACGATTCCTTCAGTTACCATGGTTCCGTAAAAAATTTTTCTTCCTAAATTCTCATTGCCCATACAGCGGGCCATTAATGGGGACTGGGTAGCATGAAAGCCAGAAATGGCACCACAGGCTATGGTGACGAACAGTATTGGGAATAACGGGGTCTCGTCAGGACTGCTGGTCATGTTTCTTAGATTCCCAGGCACCAGTTCTGGAATTTGGTAGTCCCCAAAGAAAAGGGCAATGAGCAGACCAACCGCCATTAGTAAAATGGCAATACCAAATAGAGGGTAAAGTTTACTGATCAATTTATCGATAGGAAGCAAAGTAGAAAGGATATAATAGACCAGTATTATGGCAACCCACATCCAGATGCCCATTATATTCCCGGTCATGCCATCAATTATCTTAGCGGGGCCCACCAAAAAAACGGTTCCTACAAAAATTAATAACACAATGGTAAAAAGGCGCATGATCTGTTTTACCTTGGGCCCTAGATATATGCCCACTACTTCACTAATGCTCAACCCATCGTGGCGTACGGAGAGCATTCCGGAAAAGTAATCATGTACCCCGCCGGCAACGAGACTACCCAGCACGATCCATAAAAAAGCGGAGGGCCCGAACATGGCGCCAGCTATGGCCCCAAAGATAGGCCCGAGTCCGGCAATATTTAGAAATTGGATCAAAAAAATACGCCATGGGGGAAGCGTCACAAAATCTATATCATCCCTTAACCTTACCGCCGGGGTCTCTCGATCAGGGTTCACCACAAATACGCTTTCTACAAACTTGCCGTATGTAAAATAGCCCAAAATAAGCACAGCGATTGAAATAAGAAAGGATATCATATATTGTCTTTTTATTGATTGTTTCGATTTTCCAAGTACGCTGCTACTATATAAGCGTATTGCCAATCGTTCGCATTTGCAAACAGATAAAGATTGTTCATTATAACCGGGTTGGAAGGATACTTGTCTATCGCATCCAAATAGATTTTTAATTGATTTTTGGTCATTACGTTTAATTTTCCGGATATAAATTCCATGGCCATTTGGGGTGCATGCTCTATATGCTTGAGCAATGAACTTCGACTGTTGATATCAACCTCTGCAAACGAATCCCAAAAAGGAAGTTGCAGTGCATCCGTAGTCCAAAATTTAGCAGGGAGATCTTTGATGATAAAGGTGCGCACCAAAGGAATCCCTGTTTTGAAAATTTCGGCCACATGTTCTAAGTATGATTCATATTGAGAATCATTTAATTTTTCTAAGGCAAAAATTTGATAGCCTGAACTGGAACTGGCCAACATTCGCTCCAAAAGAGTATCGTCCAAAATGGACATGGTATATTTTTTTAGCATTTCATTTACCTCCCCATTTACCAAATTCCAAGCTACATAACAGGAGTATAGTGCACCGGCCACAATGGACTCCTTAACTTCTGCAATGGTAGCCCCTGAAATTGCATCAACTTCTTCAGGTTTGTGTTCCTTTGGTTTATCAAGAAGTTCAGCTTCAGTTCTCCGTTTTAGGATAGAATTATTGTCTTGGAGCAGTGGATGCAATTTTATATAATCTGCCATTTCAAAATCCACATGGTCCAATTTGGTCAACGGTTGACCAACCACACGGTCAAAACCGGCATAACCGCCCAACAGGTCCCAATACAGCCGAATATGCATTAATTTACATTCTCCATCGGCACAGACCGGTGTGGCAATATTGGTTGTATACATCACTGGGGCCTTTATTTCGTTAACCAAAAGAACAATTGGTTCGGCAACGAAAGTATCCAAGGGAATAGACATTTGCGTGACCCTTTCCCTTAATATATCTCCTTCGTTCCAATCCATAGAATAAAATTCTGGAGCTTTCCTTAATTTACCATCTCGGATGCCATAATCCATAAGAACGGGCTGACCAAACTGGGCCAAACCATTGTTCATAATACTTAGGAAGATAACAAAGATAAAAGGCTTCATTTTTTAGATTCTGGAATCTTGGTGTATTTCTGGGTTTCTATTAGTTCTAGGTATTCGTTTAAATACCGGTCATAAATATCCCTGGGCATTACGTCATATTTGTCGCATAGTGAAGCTGCAAAACCTACAGCGGCTCCCATTTGTCCCGTAGTACGCATAACACGTGGACCGCCTAATCCTAGATGAGAACAACTAAAATTCCTTCCAGCCATAAATAGGTTTTTTATATTTTTTGAATACAAGCTTCGATATGGGATATAGTATTCGGGAGCCTTATAAAAAAGTGCTTCGGAAATAAAATCGGGATTATTTTCATCCTCCAATACTATCTGAAAGTGCACATCCACAACCCGCTCTTCTATTACCACGGCATCAGGGAATTTTTGTCCTTTTTTAGCATCGTTGAAGGTAAAGATATGGTCCCCTATTAACCTCCTGGATTCGCGTTTTCCCACTAGGTAAGATACCCATTCTAACTTTCGGGTTGCATTCTCCGGTAGTTGTTTAGCGTTGTAAAACGAACCATATATAGCACGTAACATATGATCTCTAATTTCTTCGGCGTCCTCTATCTGATTTAGGTCATTACGGCTAAATTCCCATTTCCATTTCCCATTTACTTCAGAGTGATTTTTAGCCACTGACATGGCCCAAGGAACCTCTGGAAAGGCATGGGTGCTCTTGGTCTCCTTGGAGCCCCAAAGAACGGAAGATCCCATCACGGCATTATCGGCTACTTTAGGGCTCCAAAGTTCTCCATGTTCCTCCCAATCCTCATCAAAGGTATCCACACTTTCCCTGCCATATGAAAAATCGGCTCCTGCCCAAAAGCCAATCCATCCGTCCCCCGTAGAATCTACAAAACGGGGCGCCTTAAAACGAATACGCTCTCCTGTAAAGGTTTGTCTGGCATCCACATATTCTATGGTATTATTTTCGGCCACGGCATCATATGCCCTGTAATTTAGAAATAGGTCTATGTTATCATAGTTATTAACATTGGCATCCCTTTTCTTTTGATCAATTTCTGATTTCGCATCCCCGTTAGGATAGTGCTCCGTATCCAACATTTTTAGAATGCGTTCGAAATTGCCATAAACACCAAGTGTATGCACCCTAATCTCACTACTGGCATTGCCACCGAGCAACGGTCTGTCATGGATAAGGGCTACTTTTAGACCTTGTTCCGCAGCAGCAATTGAGGCTGCACAACCCGCAATACCGCCCCCGACTACTACAAGGTCATACGATTTTGTTTTCTCAGGAGTATTGCGTTCAACGGTAACCGTTTTGCGCCATTCCGCCAACTTTTTACCCGAGGAGGGAGGTTCTATTTCAGATTTGGAAAAATAAATTGCATCACATCGGCCATCAAACCCGGTAAGATCCACCAATTCAACATGTAAAGAACGGTTTTGCACCGCAGTTTTACCAACATATTCCCATCCCCACCCGGACCTTAAGCCCAATGGCTTATCCATGAGGGTACCGTTGATTTTTAATTTAAACTGGCCCGGAGCTTGCCAATTCCCAGGCACCCAATTCACAGTCCGCACCCATATGTTATAGTTCCCGTTCTTTGCAAACTTAACCTCCGTACTCGCATTCTGCACCGTTGCTCCCAAACCATGGGCCAATAAGTAAGGAGATCCAACTTGTTCCACAAATTGAGGGTCTACGAGCCAGCCACCAGTATTATCAAAGCTTTCCGCTTCTAACAAGAGGTCTTGGGCCAAAGAAAAGAAACCTACCTGAGTTATAACTATAATTAAGAATATTTGTTTTATTGTCATTATAAATCTAATTATGTTTTTAATATAAAATGTTTTACTGGTTATTTCCCAACCTTTACGGAATCAATACATACAATCCCTTATAACTGCCCCTACGAGAACTGGTCAATTACTTAAATGGAATCCGCTAATCTTTATTTTTGATCAAACCTCACAAGGCCTGGTTAAAAAATCGCTATAGTCTTTCATGCTCTTTTATCAAGTTGGACTCTGTTTTTTGATAAATTTTTAACAGTGAGTCTAGTTGTTTTACTATTCTGGGATGCTCAGTATATAGATTCAAACTTTCACTTGGATCCTTTTCCATGTCATAAAGGGTTCCCGGCGGCTCACCGGACCGTGGAGTAATAGTTTTTGGATTGGTAAATCCACCAGAGCCCAAATGGGGCGTATATTTCCAATTGTCTTTTCGAATTGAAAATATACCTTGGAGGGAGTGGTGAATTGTAACATTCCTTATGGGATTTTGCGATTCTTGACCAATAAAAGCTGGCCAAAGGTTATAACTATCTCCTACAAAATTCTTGGGGAGCGGTTTGCCTAGAATTCCTGCAATCGTAGCTAATAAATCTGTGGTACACATCACCTGATTTGATATTATCCCTGCTGGAATCAAACCCTGCCATTTCGCGATAAATGGCACCCTATGGCCCGCTTCATAAATGTCAGCCTTCCGACCTTTAAAAGTATAATTTGCTTTATGGTTTGTTTCACTAATATCTGAAGGACGCCAGTCTGCCCCATTATCTGAGGTAATTATGATTAAAGTATCATCTTCAATTCCTGATTCCGATACTTTATGGAGTATTTTTCCTATCATATCATCTACCATGCTCACATAATCGCCATACTTAGACGCATTGGAAGCCATGTGATATTCTTCAGTAGGAAGCCAAGGAGTATGTGGTGCTGGCAATGGTAAATACATGAAAAAAGGATTTTTACCATTTGAGTTTTCATCAATATACTGGGTGGCAGCCTCTATAAATGTGGGAAGCACTTCTTCAAATTCAAATCCTTTTGACTTTTTACCCGGCCTCCAAAACACACCCCTACCAGCTTCATCTGGTTGTTTTCCCTTAGTATATTCGGACATGGGCGCCGTTACCAATCCGTTCTTTAAATAACAATAAGGACTCATATCCAACGAGGCAGGAATAATAAAAGAATAATCAAATCCATGCTCATCAGGACCACCTTTAACTTTCTCCGAATAATCGACATTATCATCATAACCTTCCTCAACTATCTGTGACCAAGCAATATCTTTTATCTCCTTGTTCGGGTTCTTCTTTTGCCAATCCAAACCAAGATGCCATTTCCCAATACACGCTGTAACATAGCCGTTTTCTTTAAGGTACGTTGCTATTGTTGGCCGATCATGTTCAATAAGAGAAGGTGAGTAACCCCATAACACACCTTCTTTTAGTCGAGTACGAAAAGCATATCGTCCCGTTAGAATACCATATCGGGTTGGGGTACACACCGAGGAGTTTGAATGGGCATCCGTAAAATGTACCCCATCTTCCACCACCTCATCCATATTTGGTGTGCGAATTTTTGAAAGAGGGTTTAAGCTTGATAAATCACCATAACCCAAATCATCGGCCAAAATATATATGATATTTGGCTTTTTAATAGTTTGCGACGGGTTAATGATATTTTCTTTCTTTTCCTTACAAGCACCTATAATTAGAGTAAGTGTTAGGGCGACAATACAGTTTATTTTGTGCATTTTTAAAATTTAAGTTATACAAGAACCCATCGTGTAAAAGATGAGTAGTATTATTTTCCGATAAATTGTGCCAAAGTATGGGCATGCGTAACACCTTGATGACATACGATTTCCCAAAGTTTCATATATAAAATGTTCTACCTAATTAGTTTTCTCAATTAACTTTATGGCCTTATCTGCAAATCTTTCACCCATTATTTCGTATCCTATTTTCGTCATATGCAAATCATTTATTATTTTTTCACCTCTTCGATTTACCCCATCATTAAGGTCATCCGTGTTAACCCAATCAAAACGAGGATTGGATTGGGCTACTTTTTCCTGGACATCCCTAATCATTGTCCAATCGGGGTATTTACCATTTGCCATATCATGATCACTCAATCTACCAATTACAAAGTTTACATCTTTGCGTTTTAAATCATTACTTAACTGTTTATATAGACCGATTAAACTTTTTTCATATACCTCTCCTAATTTCTGTCTCGCATCAGCTTCACCTTGCATCCAAATAAATGTGACAGTTTTAATTTTTACCTTTTCAATAGCCTTATTAACTTTGATCATTAAAGAATCGTACAAATCAGCTTGAGCCACAGGTTCATGTCCTTCGAGTGGTTTCCAGTCTTTGTACCAGCGCCTAATAGGCTGACCTCCAACAGCATCTTTTACAAGAATTATGTTTTCTCTTCCGTATTCAGCTTCTACTTTTGGAATAAATGATTCTTGTGGTCTTAACCCTTTCATGTTGGATTGGCCAGAGAATATAAATAAATGTTTTCCTTCTTGTATTGTTGCACAAGATGATGTTATAGTCATAATTAAACTCACTAATAAAATGGTCATTACTTTCATTTTTTTATGTCTTATATATATAATTATTATGATAAATGCTGACATAGGTAAGCCATCATCAAGAAGGAATATGATTCTATATTTTTTTGTAACCAACCCTAAAACTTATAATTCCCTAATCCAAATATTTCTAAATGAAACCCTGCTGTTATCTTTATGATCCTGTAGTGTTAATGGTCGTTTTCCATGCTTTGGATTTTTGGGCCAGCCCCTGGCCCTGGTTACACCTTTTATTTCAACGTGATCTTGAATCAGAACTCCATTATGTATCACTGTGATAGTTCCCGGCCTAATTTTATCACCATTTGAATTGAATATTGGGGCTCTAAAAATAATATCAAAATTATTCCACTTACCCGATGGAACAGAGGCCATAGCCAAGGGGATATGTTGTTTATAAATAGACCCCACCTGCCCATTCACATAAGTGCTATTGTTGTTATTGTCCAGAATCTGAACTTCATACAAGCCTTGTAAAAAAACTCCGCTATTAGCTCTATGTTGGCCATCCCCTTTAATTGATTTTGGGGATTTCCATTCGAGATGTAATTGTACGTCCCCAAAGCTTCTTTTGGTTTGAATAAACCCAGATTTATCCTTAACTGTCATACTTCCATCGTTATTTAAATTCCAAACCACACTGGAACTATCCTTAACCATTATCCATTCATCGAAATCACTACCGTCAAAAAGTACAATCGCATCGCTTGGTGCAGATCCATTTATTGACGGTGATACCTTTGGTACTTGAGGTTCGTAAATTTCCGTTTCCTGAGGATTTGTTGGCTCTTTTCCAGTATATTCAGTTTGCACGATTTGTTGCCCATCTTTGGGCACTTTTATCCTAGTTTCAATTATTTGTGCAGAACAATCAAAGCGAAAAAATATCAATAAAAGAAAACTTGGTTCTAGGAAGTATTTCCTAATATATTTTGCTACAGTTATTTTTCCCATTACATATTCATTTTTTAATATTTTAGACTTGTTTAATCCCATTCGAATTTTCTCCAGTCCAACGCTTCATTAACGATTTCACCATGTAATTGAATCAGCTTCATTTTCATTGATTCAAAATCTTCTGGATAATCAGAAGCCTTTAGTTCAAAATTTTGACCAGGATCATTAATCAGGTTGAACAAACGGAAGTGGGTCAACCTTGAAGTTTTGACTAAACCTATCCATTCCTCATTGAACAAATTATCCTGTGGAATATCTAATTCAGGATTTGCTACAAGACTCAAATCACCATCACGAATTGAGACTATCGGCCTTGAGGACGCGTAGAACCAATAAAGAGGTTTATCTCTTGTAAGGTCATCGCCATTTATTAGTGGTAGAAGGCTTACACCGTCAATTATTCGATCTTTTGGCAATTCTGTTTCAGTGATATCACATAGTGTAGGCAGAACATCCACTACCCCAACAGGGGTATGTTCTATTGTGCCCGGCCTGACTTTACCCGTCCATTTAATAATTCCGGGCACTCTAATTCCCCCCTCCCATATTGATGCTTTACCCTCTTTCAATTCCCCATTACTTCCCTGTCTGCGCATAAGACTTCCGTTGTCTGACATAAAAATTATCAAAGTATTATCCATTTCATTTATCTCTTTAAGTTTCACAAAAAGTTTACCAATAGCTTGATCCATGCTTTCTATACTGCCATAATAATCAGGGTTAGACGTATTTAAATGTCTTTGTCTAATCTCTGGAGGAGATGCGAATGGTTTGTGAGGTTCGTGAAACCATAGATTTAGATAGAACGGTTGCGTTCTGTCCATCGAATTATCAAGCCACCGAATGGCTTCATCAACAATTAATTGTGAAGAGTACCCTTTTGTTGTACCTACCCGTGTTCCATTTCTTATAAAATTTTCCGGATTAGCATGTGAAGGATAAGCATTATTGTCAGTCGCCATCCAATAATCAAACCCTTGATCTTTAGGGTTGGGTTGAGGACCAGATCCTTTTACCAAATCGTAGCTCAAATGCCATTTTCCTATATGTGCAGTTGCATAACCATTGTTTTTCAATAATTCTGCAATGGTTATCTCTTCTCTGCGAAGGTGCATTTTTTGGGTTGGATGAATCCAACTATAAAAACCTGCTCGTAGTGAAGATCTGCCTGTAAGCAGGGAAGCTCGGGATGGTGAACACACAGCTGAGCCTGCATAGAAATCGGTAAATCGAATTCCTTCGGAAGCCATTTTATCCAATACAGGAGTAACTGTTTGTAAACTACCATAACAACTAAGATCTCTATATCCAAGATCGTCCGCAAATAGGATAATAATATTTGGTCTATTTTCGGATTGGGCATTTCCTTGTAAAAATATCAGGAATAATGCAGCTGTTATCGATAATGTTAATTTATTGATTATTCGATATACCATACCATAAGCATTTATCTATTATTTCTATTTATAAATTGTATTCGGAATTTTATTGAGCGTATACCAAGCTTCAGTCGTCCATAATTTACTGTTATTAGTACTGGTGATTTTATTGTTCAAATGAAAATATACCAGATGTTTTTCCTTTATACCCTTCAAAACCAACCTTATTTTTTTTCGATCTTTCGACATAATGAGTTTCTCTATTTTTAATTCCTCAAGGTCAATCTTTGGACCACCATATTTACTTGTTGGGATATAGTACCACTGTTTGATTCCAATATCATCTTTTTGGATAATTACATTTTCTGATATAGCTTCGGTAAATTCAATTTCAAAACCATCAGGAAGAGCATTTACCCGTAACATTTCAAAAACTGAATTACCATTATACTTCATTCGCTGTAATCCAAATTTCAATTTACCCGTCTGCATCCAATTACCGGAAAGGCCTATTCCTCCAACAATTAGAGATCCATCAGGGGCCCAGCAGATTCTATTTACTCCAGCCTCTAAACCTTGTGCAAACCTAAATAGCGCCCCTTGTAACTGTCCCTCTATATTTTCATATGCCACTCTTTTAATCCCACCATGTGATACATCCCCAAATATCAACTGATTTTGATAAGGTCCTAAATTTATATTAGTCGGCGTACTAGGAGAGCTACCTATTTCATCCTGCGGTATATAAACAACGGGCAACTTTTCCTCTAAATCTTTAGTTCCTATCGGATCAACGGAATGAGACCCATAGAACATTCCTTTTTCAATATGAAGTATTTTACTTGCAGGTAACCAATCACCCTGATTATCTGCAACGAAGATTTCTTTGCCAATTAAACCAATACCATTTGGAGTCCGAAGGCCTGATGCTATAAACTCAACAGAACCATTTGCTAAGCTAATTTTCATAACCTTGCCACGATCAGGAATTTGAGGATCGGAACTAGCCCCTCCAGGCATAATTGCAGTAGCTAGACTCGCATAAAAATATCCTTCAGTGTATTCTAGACCAAATGCAAATTCATGAAAATTAGCAGAAACTTTCCAGTCATTACTAATCGTTTCATATTCATCAGTAATCTCGTCACCATTATGGTCTAAAAGTTTAGTCAATTCTTGCTTTTGTAATACATATATATCATCATTAACAACTTTCAACCCGAGGGGTTCTGCAAAACCTGTAGCAATTCTTTTCACAACGATATCTTCCGGATTTTCAGCCAAATAATTTTTAAGTAAAAATACAGAGCCTTCTGCATCCCAAGTACTTAATACCATTGTGCTGTCTGACAAAAAATCAATACCGCCAACTCGTGGTTGAAATTGTTCAGGTCGTAATTGGAATAAATCGAAAGCGGGGTGCATGCTATTTAACGGAAACTGATCCCCTGGCACCAATACCATCTCCTGGTCATTCTTGGAGATGGACTCAATTTCTTCGAAATGTTCCATATTGTGAGAAAGTAGATCCTCGGGTACCAATTGAAATTTGTTTAAGGAATCATCAAACCATTGCAGCGATACAGCTGCAGCCCGTTCATCTTGTTCATAAACAATTTTGATTTGGTGTTTTCCTTTATTTAGGTATATCTCACCATCTACAGCGAAAAAGCCCTTGTTATCTCTATTTTTTATGATTTCTTTCCCATCTATGTATAATTCTCCGTCATCATCGTTAATGAGTCTGAAATTATAACTTTTAGTTTCCGGGATGACCAAGTTTCCTTGGAACAAAATTTTCAAACTATCCTTTATCTCACCAAAATCATCCTTATTAAGTGTATGGATATAAGGGATCACTGCAGATTTAATGGGTTTTTCTGAGTATTGCCGTTCTTGACTATAGGGATTAACGACATAAAGGCTGGCGACAAGTCCACTTCCCTTATTTGGTTTCTGCTTTTCTTGAAAATCCAAATAAACCGATTTTTCATTCAACGAATATTTTTCAGGGTAACCCCCAAGATTACTTTTTCGTTTGTCATCAAGGCTAAGAACATATTTAACCATTTGGGCAATCTCTTCATCAGATAGTTCAGGGTGAGGTGTCATCTGTGTTTCACTCCATATTCCCTTGCTCCCATTTTTAACTCTATTGGACAAACGATTAATGGTATTATCGTCATCAGAATATTTTTTTGCAATATCTATATATGCTGGCCCAACAGTTTTTTCAGTCTCATTATGACAAGAAACACAATCGTTTTCCTCAATTAATTGAGCGCCAATTGGCTTTTTAATCTCCAAGGTTAAATCCCTTTCAGGTATTCCCTCTTTTCTATTAATTTTAGCAAAATCATCATGGAAGTACATATGAAGATTTGTGGTCTTTTTATTTAGAACTAGTGTTCCTCTATAATCAGTTGCCGTTCCACTTTCGTCAAACAAATCAAAAATTTCTTTTTTTGATTGTTCAAAATTTCCATCTGTAGAATAATCATCCGAATCTTCCAAAGAAGTAATTACAGTTTTTAATACAACGTCAAAAGAACTGTCATTTATTGATTTAAATTTTCTTAAAAGTCCATTTTTGTTTCCTTTATTTACATAAATTGGACTCTCTTCAATAATAATTTTTTTATTGTCCGGTGTATATAATATAGTTTTGAAAATTACTTCGCCATCAATAAATTTATGTCCCTTATACTGAACTTTAGGTAGATATTCATTACCATCCTTACGTAAAGTCCATTCCTCTTGTTCATTGAAGTATTCTTGGCCCGAAGAGCTAGGCTGCGTTCCATGCTTGCCGTCGTAAACAGAGCCATCAAAATTTACTTGCCCATTCCAAACTTTGAACAAATTGCCTGTTTGAGTATCGTAGGCCAGCCACATTTTTTTGTTAAGAGCTACCGTTGCTACTCTCGGTCTTTCGTCAAGAACAGACCTAAATACCCATACATCGAGAGGCCTTTCGATTTTTGGTTGGCTAGTATTACACGAAACAATAAATTGTATTAGTGCAATCAATAATATTTTCTTCATTTTTTTAAATATTTTTACAATGAATCACTATTTCCGTCCTGCCTCGTCTAAGCTTAAAACTTGACCGTATGCTTCTAAACGTCTCTTAACATTTCCATAAGAAAGATTATGTGGTGCTGTATTTTTTTCTAACGACATTGATGCCACAACGGCTGCGCTTTGACCCAAAATCATAAATACAGGTTCCATTCTTATGGACCCATAGGCTATATGGGAACTTGATAGGGCAACTGGAACTATTAGATTGGAGCATTCCTTCTTTTTAGGTAAAATACTGCCCAAAGAAATTTTGTAGGGAACTTTAGCTTTAACTCCAACATCTCCCTCATTTTCTACATATCCCGCTGAAGTAACGTATCGTTGAACGTTATGCGAGTCCATGGCATATGAACCCATCCCAATTGATTTATCGACGTTTTTATCGCCAAGTATTTCATGTTCTGTCATTACATAGTGCCCCACCATCCTCCTTGCTTCCCTTACATAGATTTGGTATGGCCAATTATCGTTATCAAGAAATTCATCCTTTGCCAAACCCCATTCTTTCATTTCATCCTGAGTATCCTTGGGTATCCGAGGGTCGTTAGCTATAAAATAAAGTAGCCCTTTTTGATACGTTTCGTGCTCTTTTATAATTTCAGCTCTCTTCTCATAACTGGCTTCTGGATACTCGTAGTTCATTCCTATATTATCGAAGCTGAATGGCCCATGATTATTAACATCTGTTTTTAAATTTGGAATTGAATCAAATTTTTTAAACGTACGATTCCATCCGGCATCATAAACTCGTACCAACAATTCATATTGAAGTGGGTCGTATCCCTCTGGCTTCTCAAATGGCACTTGATTTTCTTTGACTTTTGTCAGGCACATTCTAAAACCATAGGCTTGAATTTTATGATCTCCAGTACCTCTTTCTGGTATACTGATTTTTGAAATTCGAGGAAGCAAACCACTTTCGGGGTCATTAGGAATAATGTATGGGCTAATTTTTAAAGGAATTCTTGGATCGTTAAATTGATGCCAGTGGTCAAAAACATTTGGTTGAAATCCATTGGATTTTTCACCATAAACAGAATTTGACTCCCGACCAACATGGTAACTAACCCCCGCGGATGCCATCAGATCCCCTTCATAGGTGGCATCAATAAAAATTTTTCCATTAAAAACCAGACCGCTAAGAGTAGTAATGGAAATAATTTTATTATTTTTTTTCTTCACCCCCATTTCCCTATCAAGCAGCTCATTACGATATACCACAATTTTATATTTCTCCACGAAATCTTCAAAAATACCTTCAGCAACATGCGGTTCAAATGTATACATTGACTTATCATCGGAATAAGATTTACTTTTCCTTCCCTTATGGAAATCTATTCTATCCTGCCAATTCCATACATCATCCTTTGAATAATAATTGTAGACTTTTTCGTAAAATTCCCTTGCCAAACCACCGATCGCATCCTTATTTCCAGAATCAGTGAATCCTAGGCCTGAAGAAGAAAGCCCCCCAAGATGTTTATCTGGAGAAACAATAACAACAGACTTCCCTTCCTTAATCAACTGCACAGCTGAAGTAATTGCGGCACTTGTACCACCATATATGATGACATCAGCCGAAATATCCGAACTTTTGGGAACAGCCTGTCCTATGCAGGAATAAATTGTAATTAAAATAATTGAGGTAATCGTTATAATTAATTTCATTTTGTTTTGTTTTGTTTTGTTTTGTTTTAATACTATCCTGCCTTTAAACTCACAACTTTTCTCCAGTTGATCTATCGAATTTGTCAGGAGTAAATTTGTCAGGTAATTTATCTTCATATTTTTCTGACCACTGCGCATACAAATCCCTCATGTCTATAAGGATATCGCTGAACCGTGAGTCCCCAACAATATTTTTAAGCTGAAATGGGTCGTTCTGTAAATCATACAGCTCTTCAACTTTTCGCGGGATCGTAAAACTATCTTGATGATTTTCTTTAAGCTTACCTTCTTTATACAATTTTAAAATGGATTGAAAGGATGGGCTGTTGACTGCATCGGCAGGGGGGGAAGCATTCAGTTGAGGGAGGCGATTATGGATATATAGATATTTGGAAGTTCTTATAGCCCTCTCGCTAGCCTGATAATCATGCCAATTATGTTCCGCTGCAACGTAAGCTCGGACAGACTCCTTCGGTTCATAAAGCAACTTACTAAAAGAAGTTCCTTGAAATTCTCGTGGAATATTTGTACCGCCCAATTCGCATATGGTTGTAGCTATATCAATTGAACTTATCAATGAATTTGTTCTTCCTATCTTTATCTGTTTTGGCCATCGAATAATAAAAGGTGTCTTAATACCACTATCATATAGTCGCGTTTTTGCCCTAGGGAATGGTCTTCCATTGTCGGACATGTATATAACAACCGTATTGTCCGCTACATTCTGTTTTTCTAACTCCTTTAAGACCAAACCAATATAACTATCAACCCTTGATATTTCATCATAATACTGTGCTAGTTCAGTTCTTACAGAGGGAGTATCGGGCAAATAGGGTGGAACTATCACATGTAAGGGATCATGAGGTATTTCAATAATACTATCTTTGTAAGGTCGATGTGGATCTTTGGATGCTAGCCATAAGAAGAAAGGTTTGTCTTTAGGCCTATTTTCCAATGACCTTAACCAATTACCGCAACCACTATCATCCTTTGCTGGATAAATACTATCGAATTCTGCTCTTTTTGGTCCGATATGATATTTTCCTGCCGCTGCCGTATAGTATCCAACTTTTTGAAGTTCTCCCGGAAAAAGAATCTGATTTTTTGGAAGAGGTTGATGTAGTTCTGGTGCTCCCGTACTGTGTGGATAGCGGCCGGTAAGAATGCTACATCTACTAGGACTACATGAGCTTGTTGTCAAATAAGCATTATCAAACACCAATCCTTCTTCAGCTAATTTGTTGATGCTAGGAGTTCTTATGACGGTGTTTCCATACGCTCCGCTATCATCCCAAGCGGCATCGTCCGCAATCACAATTACAAAGTTAGGTTTGATTGATTCAATCTTTTGTTGCGCAGAACAACTAAACAACACAAATATCATTGGAATCCATCCAAAAATTAAGTACGTTTTCATGACTATTACAATTTAATTTACAATCTTACTGTTCGTGTAAAGTTTTGGGTAGAATTTCTCAAATACCAGTGTCTTCAATTTGAAATAAAGCAACAGTATAAAGAGATTTGAAATGAAAATACCTAGGGTATTTTAAAAATACCCTAGGTATTTCAATGAAACTAAATCCACAAGAAGTTTTTAATATCCGGGGTTCTGATTCAAATTTGGATTAACATCAATGTCTTTTTGTGGAATTGCCCATAAATAATCACGATTGGCATTGAAGGGAGAATTAACCGAAACTCTATAAATGTCGGAATAGGCACTATAATCTGGAGTTTCATTTTCGTTAAAAGACGGAATTCCCTGAAGTTCATAGCCTCCCTCCAAAATAATACCATAAGTAACCGGTTTTAAGACTTCTTCTGCTAACCTCCAACGACGGATATCAAAGAGTCGAAATCCTTCTCCTGCAAGTTCTACAACCCTTTCCCTTCTGATAAGAGTTCTTAACTCATCGGCTGATTTACCAGAAGTAATGGGAGGCATTCCAACTGATGCCCTATCACGAATTTCGTTAATTGCATCATAGACAGATTGATCTATCTGGTTAGATTCAATTTTTGCCTCGGCAAAATTCAAGAGAACTTCGGCATATCTTATTAGTATAATATTAATGTCCGTCACACGGTCCTGGAGATCCTTATCATCAACATACTTTCTCCAAGCATATCCTGAGAATGAAGAGAAGGGACTTGTTACATCTAGATTGTTGATGCGCGATGGTGGATCGGTATTAAAGTTCGTGGTTCTGACTGAATCTGGATGAGTTTCAAATTGATAACCAAGAAATATGCTTCCGGGTCGAGCAATTGTTTGATCTAATCTTGGATCCCTATTAACAAATGGATTTGAAGAATCGTACAAAGAAGATTCATCTATGCGTAACCCATCAACGCACTCGTATCTATCTACCAATGTTTGAAGTGGAAGTCTATTCATAAATCCCCCTGCATTTCTGGAAAAAAAGGGCCTGATTGCATACCTCAAAACTTCGGTTTGAAATTGAATGTCAAAGATAACTTCATCGGACTGCTCTCCTACACCTTTGAATAACATTTCGTAATCAGGAAAAAGGGTATATGCGCCGGAATCCATTACTTCCTTTGATGCATCAATACAATCTTGCCATCTTTCATTGTGCAATGCCACTCTAGATAACAAGGATAATGCCGCACCGGAAGTGGCACGACCCGTTTCACTACTTCCATATTCCATAGGTAATAACGTTTTGGCCTGTAGCAGTTCCTCAATTATAAAATCAGTTACTTGTTCCTTTGAAGTTCTAGCAACCAAGGATTCCTCACCTAAACCTTGCGGAGTAGTCACTAATGGCACATCCCCATAAAGTTCAGATAGTAAATGATAATAATATGCTCTTAAAAATTTAACCTCACCAATCGATCTTTCTATAAAATCAGACTTTACTTCACTTTCTGCACGGTTAATATTCTCAAGAAAAAAATTGCAACGTCCTATGGCCTCATAGTAGTTATCCCAAGTTGATGAAAACAAGGAAGTTTGTGAATCATAATTACGTGTATTAAATTCACTTCTGTCCCAAGCTATATCCGTAATGTTATCTAGATATAAGGTAAACGGAATATTCCCTATTGGTCTATAATATAATGGATTATAAATTCCTGTTACCGCTAAATTAACCTCTGCTTCTGTTCTAAGAAAGCTGGCATCGCTTGGGCTGTCTAATGGCTCTAATTCTAAATAATCTTCCTCACAGGATATATTACCGAAAAATATTAGACAAACAATAAATAAATACTTTATATAAGAGTTTTTCATTATCCTTTATATTTAAAAATTAACATTCATTCCTAATGAATAGGTCCTAAGAATAGGATAAAATCTTCCGTCCCCAACCGGGGCCTCAACATCGAACCCATCATGGAAGTTGTCCAAAGTGAAAAGATTTTGGACTCCAACATAAAACCTAAGTTGTTTTAACGATATCTTTTCCAGAGCATTTGACGGTAGGCTATACCCAACTTGCATATTTTTGCAGCGTAAATAGGAAGCATCCCTAACCCAAAAATCACTGGTCTGAACATTATTAGATTGATCAAATGCCAATCTCGGGAATGCGGATTCTGGATTTTCTGGAGACCAACGATCTTTATGCATTTCCTGTGCGGTGCCCCCAACATAGAACGGGTAGACACCATGTCCTTCAATATAACCATCCGCTTGTCCAACACCCTGAAATAAAGTATTGAAATCAAACTGCTTGTATTCAAAGGTTAAATTTAATCCGAAAGTATATCGTGGAATTATATTTCCAAAAACTACTCTGTCCTCTGCATTAATCTCCCCATCATCATTAACATCTCTATATTTGATATCCCCGGGCGCTACGGTTCCAAACTGTTGAGCTGAATTATCCACCTCTTCCTGAGACTGGAAGTAACCAATGGCGTCATAACCAAATAAGGCATCAATAGGTTCTCCAACTTGTCGTATCTGGTTCTCAACAATAAATGGACCCGCATCTTTAAGATCTATTATCTGGTTCTTTACGTCAGATATATTAAATTGGAGATTATATTTAAATTCCCTTGTGTAATCTTTATAGGAAATACTGAAATCCCACCCTTTATTTTCCACTTTTCCAGCATTTTGAAAAGGAGGATTTAAGCCAACGGTTGATGGAATCGGGAGTGATAGTAAAATTTCATTTGTATTGCGAACATAATACTCAAAAGCCAAATTAAGTTTATTGAAGAACCCTAATTCAATTCCAAAATTGGTCATTTCAGATGTCTCCCAAGAAATTAGTGGATTTGCAAGATCAGTGAGGGCAGCACCATCGGATGGTTTATTTCCAAAACTATAATTCTGGCCTAAATTAATAGTGGATAAAAAAGGAAAATCCCCTCCTATATTTTGATTCCCCAATTGCCCATAGGAAGCTCTTAATTTTCCATAATTTAGAACCTCTACATTATCTAAAAAGGATTCTCTAGAAAAAACCCATCCAGCTGATACTGAAGGAAAAAGACCAAATTTATTTCCTTCACTAAATCTCGATGACCCGTCGTATCTAAGGTTTCCTTCAAGAAGATACCTGTCGTCATAAGCATAGTTGATCCTACCGAAGATAGATTGAAGCGCATTGTCCGTACCAGAACCAGTAGCAGTTTGGTTTCCTACAGCCCCAGCGTCCAGTACTTGAAATTCTTGTATGGGGAAGTTTTCCCTGTATCCTCTAATAAAACGTGTTTTAAAATCGTTTTGTTCATATCCTGCTAATACTTTTATATCATTCCGACCATATAATTTAGTAAATGTAATAAGTGCCCTGACGGTTTGATTGAGCCCTTTTCTATAAAATTCATCTAAGGAACTTATTGTAGGGGTGGTATACACCAAAGTTTGATCATAATATGAATCTACTGTTCGTGAAAAGTTATTAAAGTGATTTAACGAATAGCTAGGTGCGTATAATAAATCAAAATTTAACCAATCCGTTGGCTTATAAAGTAATTTAAGACTTATTATAGCTTCATCTAAGTTGGTAGTACGTTTTCCTCCATCTCTTGCCTTACCAATTGGATTATCCCCGTTCCAGCCCAGCCCATAGGTTCCATCTGAATTGACACCTCCCTGAGTAGCAGGAATGCGATTCATCCAATGAACTACTGTTTCCGCTGTTTGACTTGGTTCTATGGATTTTGATGTTCTCGCCAGAACATCTAGTCCAATGCTTATGGATTCACTAACTTTCAAATCATTGTTCACCCTTAAGAAAATACGCTTATAACTATTATTTTCAACTATTCCCTGTTGGTCAAAATATCCCAACGAGCCCATTAATCGTAACTTCTCACTTCCCGAATTTACGCTTGCATAATGATTTTGAGTTATACCGCTACTTTTTAGCACCTCATCTTGCCAATTTGTATCTGGATATAAATCCGAAGGACTATTGGCAATATGCTCGTTAATAAATTCTTCGCTGTACACTGGGGAGTTACCAATATTTGTGTTTGCCTCATTTATTAGCAACATATGATCTAAAGCATTGACCTTTTTTGGCAGGTTTGTAGGCTGATTAAATCCTGTTGAGGTACTATAGGCAAAAGACAATTCACCCTCTTTAGCTCTTTTAGTAGTTATCAAGACGACTCCATTTGCGGCCCTTGACCCGTAAATAGCTGCAGAAGCAGCATCTTTTAGGACAGAAATACTTTCTATATCATTTGGATCTACATTATTTAGATCGCTTGGAACTCCATCAATCAATGTCAAAGGGCTGGAATTGCCCAATGTACCAATTCCACGAATTCTTATTTCGCCGCCATCGCTACCTGGCTTACCTGATGTTCTGCGAACAGTAACGCCGGGCATTGCACCTTGAATAGCAGAAGATGTTTGGCCTACAACTTGCTTTGCCAACTCTTCCCCATCCACAGTAGATACCGAACCGGTAAGATTTAACCTCTTCTGAGTTCCATACCCCACTACCACAACCTCATCCAAACCCGCAGCGCTTTCCTCTAGAGTAATGTTAAGATTTGTCTGTCCGTTTAGGCTGACTTCTTTGGTAGCGAAACCTACATAGGAAATAACCAATACTGCATTCAGATCTTCTACAGAAATTGTAAAATTACCATCAAAATCGGCCTGAGTTCCATTGGTGGTTCCTTTTTCAAGAATATTAGCCCCTGGCAAAGGGGTGCCAACGTTATCAGATATGCCGCCTGATATGACTTGTTGCAATATTTTAGTTTCAATATTGCCTTGATCTGAATCGATAGACATTGATTTAGTGGGCTTAACGTCCACTTTTTTTAGAAGTATTTGCTTCTTATATACTTCATAAGTGATATCTGTTCCATGAAAAAGTTTATCGAGAATATCAAAAATCCTTTCTTTGTCCGCCTTTATATTTACTTCGAATTTTACATCGATTTTCTGTGTGTCTACAAAAAATTTAAACTCAGAAATGGTCTCGATCCTGTTAAGTACCTCACTTAACTGTACATCGTTCATATCCAGAGATATCCTTGTTTTTTGGGAATAAGTGGTGGCATTAATCTGTAGCATACATACTAAAAGAAAAAAGGCCGTTAATTTCATTTTAAGATCCCACTTTAGGGCGAATATAAATGAACACCCAATATTAATCAGTTTTTTCATACTTTTGTTATGGTTATTAAATGGTTACACTATTTTTGACCAAACCTTTAAGTCGGGAAATGTTACGAGCATTTTCCGATTTTTTTTAAGGGTTGATCCTACTATTAATTCTACGTTTTTAATTCATAGGCCATATTGGTTTTTATTGTTTATTTAATATTTATTTGATTATCCTTGATGGAATATTCTATTCCATAGGTCCTATCCAAAATTTCCAGTATCTCTTCTATAGATTCTTCCTCAAAATTGGCACTAAAGGTATTATTGTCCAAAGAGTTATCGGTATTGACAATGGTTACGTTGTAGCGTCGTTCCAATTGCCTACGGATTTGCTTAAACGGCATATCCCTAAAAATGAGTTTGCCTTGCACCCAAGAGGTATAAATAGAAGTATCTACCTTATCCGTTTCAAAAGCGCGTTGTTCTTTGCTCCATGTACCCCTTTGTCCAGGTACTAGATGTAAATTTGTATGTTTATTATCCACGGACAAGGAATCGTACAACTGCACACTACCCGAAACCAGAATAGTACTAGTTTCCAAATCTTCACTATAGGCGGATACATTAAATTCCGTACCAAGTACCCTTATATTAACAGAACCCGAATTAACTATAAAAGGATGCTCTTGGTCTTCGGCCACCTTAAAAAAGGCCTCTCCTTTCAGATATACTTGCCTGATATTCCCTGCTACGAAACTTGTAGGGTATCTTAGAACCGATCCTGAATTCACATATACTATAGTGCCATCGGACAGTTCCAGTTCAAATTTCTTTCCATAGGGTACATTTAACTCATTATACTGTATTTCTTTGGTTTTACTTGTTGGAGTATATTTAATCTTATCACCTGTCTGTACCGCAATCACATTCCCTTCAGTATCCAGAATATTGGTATTACCTGACTCCTTGATTATCTCTAGCTTACCATTACCTAATTGCAGATTTACTTCTTCATTTGCTATAGTTATAATTTCTTGTCCTTTGTTGGATTTGGACAAGAAAGTTAGTCCTAATCCGACTACACCAATAAAAACGGCAGCGTATTTCCACATCCTCCGGATTCCTCCCTTTTTAGATTTTTGAACATTAAGAGTTTGCAATTTAATTTGTTCCAGAAAAATCTTGTAGGCAACTTCTTCATCTACCTCTAAATATTTCTTGGACATCAAATAATCCACTTCCATTGCAACCGAAAAACACTTCTTCACTTCTTCCAGAGGATAATCCTGGATATCTTCATACATCGTGGCTTCCTCGATTTTTCCATCCAAATAGTCTTGAACAAGACTTTCCAACGTATTATTTTTCATTTTTCTATTATCAATTACATAAGTATGACCCCATTTTTTTTCTAATCCCTACATTTTTTTTGACTTTTTTTTCAATTATGCTAATTTTTAACGAGTTTTACATAGAATAATGACCTATCTATTATACCAAAATTTTGTACGACAAAGACATTTTACTACTAGACAGCCTAAAGAATGGAAATGAAAGGGCTTATAAAAACCTGTACGATATCTATTATTCAGGATTGGTTGTTTATTGCTATAATTTAACCAACGATCAGGACCGAGCTGAGGACATTGTACAACAAACTTTAGTGAAAATTTGGATTAAAAGAGAAACTTTAAACATCAAATCTTCTTTAAAAAATTACCTATATAGAGCTGTCTATAATACCTTTCTCAAGGAATACCGGAAACTTAAAAAAGAAGAGCTTGCACTCTTAGAGATCAAGAATACCGTCTTGATTGATTTTGTGGAAAAAGATGAATCCGTTTTGGAAGAAAGAATGAAATTGTTGGAGACGGCAATAGATCAACTTCCAAAGAAGAATAGGGAAGTCTTTTTGCTCAGCAAAAAATCGGGGTACAAGCACAAGGAAATAGCTTCCCAATTGGACATCTCGGAAAAGGCCGTGGAAAAACATATCAGTCGTGCCACCCAAAGCATAAAAAAATGGCTCATGGATAAAAAAAATAATTTGGTATTGATATTCTTGCATTGTAAGACCTAGTATCTTTTTTTTGCCTTAGAATTAAGCATTAATTGAATTTTTTAGACGAGATGGGTAGGTCTTGAAAAAATTAAGTTTTCGCTATGTAAATAAAACTATTGTAAATTGCTTTGAAAATATCACTAACAATAGTGAACACATGAACCTTACCCTTAACGCAAAAAACATTGGTCAAAATCAGGGAAATATTTAGGAAATACTCTCCAATATCAATTCTACTGTTTGGTTAAATATGTTGATCGTACAAATAACTACTTGAAAAATTTCTCAAGTGCTATTATATATAGCCATTTCTATCAATGTCTAATTTGTGCTTAATCTCCCTCATCACTTTACTCTTGTAATGTTTGAACTATCAACATCGCATACCCCCTAACACTCTCCTTCCTCCTACTATGCTCCGCCTCTTCCTTATTAGACAAAAAACCCACTTCCAATAGCACCGCTGGACAAATGTTCTGCGTTTCTCGGAGCACCTGAAAATTGGCATATTTCAATCCCCTAATTTTAAATCCTAAAGCTATATCAAATTCAGACAGGATTGCTTCGGCCAAGTTTTCAGACTTTGATTGCAAATCTAAGTTCATGGTAGCATTTGCTTGCTGTACGTAAACCTCAATTCCTTGGGCCGCATAATCTTTTTAAAGTATGATGACCTTAATATCAAAGGAATCTAAATGATATCATGGGAGATGAACAAGTATTACAGCTTGTTCCAAATGAAAAAGTAAGACATTTTCTCATTTTTAATAAAGACTGAGTTAAAATTAATGACCCCCTGCTTTTAAGTTCCCAAATTCAATCGCTATTCAATACAATAATCAACATAACTAACTGTACAATAATTATTTATGCATATTGCAATAATAATTAATTTCCAACATATGTCATAAAAGTGAGCCGAAAGTGCGCGTAAATGATAATTCTAAGGCAAATG
>TARA_R110000868_G_scaffold232835_2_pt1 | contig 31349 bp, 27 predicted proteins | sample TARA_R110000868 | Tara Oceans TARA_R110000868 (sample SAMEA4397489) | marine metagenome | biome: Polar Biome; feature: [SRF] surface water layer (ENVO:00010504); material: water (ENVO:00002006), including particulate matter (ENVO:01000060) such as... | depth 5 m | reverse complement strand
GGATGATGAATTGCCGGTCTCCGAATATGCCTGGCGCACCGGCGGTGCCGCTTCGGGCTCCTCGACCATGTTCCTTGAATTGCACAGCCACGCACGGGTCGATGACCTGCTGCGCGGCGTCATCATCCAGTCGGGCGGCGATGCCTGTATCGTTCTCGCCGAAGCCCTGTCGGGCAGCGAAAGCGCCTTTGCCGACGCGATGACGGCGCGGGCCCATGAGCTGGGTCTGTCGAGCGCACATTTCGCCAATGCGACGGGCTGGCCCGATCCGGACCACTATATCAGTGCGCTCGATCTCGCCCGTCTCGCGCGCATCCTGATTGCCGATTATCCGCAATATTACAGCATCTGGGCCGAGCGCGAATTCACCTATAACGGTATCCGCCAGTATAACCGCAATCCGCTGCTGGGCACATTCTCCGGCGCGGACGGGCTGAAAACCGGCCATACGGAAGACGCCGGTTATGGCCTCGTCGGCACCGCCGTGCGCGACGGCCAGCGCCGCATCATCGTGTTCAATGGCATGACCTCCAATAGTGGCCGCACCAGCGAGGCGGAACGCATGATGCGCGCTGCCATGTCGGACTTCGCGGTCTATGATCTGTTTGCCGCCGGCGCCCTGGTTGATGAGCGCGCACCCGTCTTCATGGGTGATGCCGACACGGTCGGGCTTCAGCTTGGCGATGCGGTCCAGGTGGCGCTGCAACGCCGGGCCCGGCGTAATATGACCGTCACAGTCGTTTATGAAGGCCCGCTGATGGCACCGATCGAGGCCGGTCAGGAAATCGGCCAGCTCGTCGTCGAGGCCCCGGGTTATGAGACCCAGGCCTTTCCGCTATTCGCAGCCGAAAGTGTCGGCCGCAAGGGCATGCTGGGCCGTATCGGCGCGGCGTTGGCGCACATGATCCGCGGCGGTAGCTAGATGCGCGGGCGTTTCATCACGCTGGAGGGCGGAGAGGGCGCCGGCAAGACGACGCTGATCCAGGCGCTGGCCGAGCGATTGCGCTCGCGCGGCCTCGATGTCGTCGTCACCCGCGAACCGGGCGGAACCCCGGGCGCGGAAGTGCTGCGTGAAATTTTGTTGACCGGCGCAACCGATCGCTGGTCGCCAATGACCGAGGCGCTGTTGATGTATGCGGCGCGGGTCGATCATGTCGAACGGCTGATCGCACCGGCTCTGCAACGCGGCTCTTGGGTCCTGTCTGACCGTTTCGCCGATTCCACCACCGCCTATCAGGGCGCGGCCGGCGGCGTACCGATCGAGCGTATCAAGGCGCTGCACCAGGCGGCGCTGGGCAGTTTCAAACCGGACCTGACCCTCATTCTCGACATCAATCCAACCGTCGGAATTGAGCGCACCATCGCCCGCGGCGAGGATGCGACGCGGTTTGAGCGCTTTGATCCGGGCTTTCACGGCCGTCTGCGCCGCGCCTTCCTCGAGATCGCCGACGAAGATCCCGAACGCTGTGTCGTGATCGACGGCAGTGAAACGGCCGATGAAGTGTTTCGACATGCCGTGGGCAGGATCGATGAGCATCTCGGAGCGCGCCTGTTGTGAGCACGGATCCCGATCTTGGTTCCGATGCGCAACCCGGCTGTCTGGCGCCGCGGCTACGCTACGACCTGTTCGGGCACGAGGCCGCAGAAGCAGAATTTGCCGACGCGCTCGGTGGCGGCCGACTGCACCACGCCTGGCTGATCACCGGACCGCGCGGCGTCGGCAAGGCGAGCCTGGCCTGGCGCGCAGCGCGGCGCATTCTCGGTGCGGCACCGGCGGGCGAATTCGGGCCGCTCGGCGCCAGCCCGACCGATCCGATCTGCCAATTGCTTGAGGCCAGCGCTTGTCCTGACCTTCTGCTGCTGCGCCGACCCTGGGATGAGAAGCGCAAGCGCTGGCGCGGCGAGATCACCGTCGATGAAGCGCGCAAGGCACCGCATTTCTTCGAGAAAAGCGCCAGCGCCAATGGCGGCTGGCGCGTCTGCCTTGTCGACAGTGTCGACGAGATGAACCGCAATGCCGCCAATGCCCTGCTCAAAACCCTCGAAGAGCCACCGCAAAAGGCGGTGATGCTGTTGATTGCCCATTCACCCGGCCGTCTGCCCGCCACGATCCGCTCGCGCTGCCGCACCTTGGTGCTGCGTCCGCCGGAGATCGAGGCGACGGCCAGCTGGCTGGTCGAGCAGGGGGCTGCCAGCGATGTCCCCGGCGCCATGGCGGCGTCGCGTCTGGCGGGTGGAGCGCCGGGCCGGGCACTGGCCCTGTGTGCTTCCGGCGGTGTCGAACTGGCGAGCCGGGTCGAGGCAATTGTCGCGCGCGGTGCCGCTGCCAGCGATGCCGACGTCCGCGCCCTGGCCGAACGCGTCGCCCGCAAGGGCAGCGAGGGGCTGCGCTCAGTCTTCTATACGGCGCTGTCGGCGGCGGTGCATGCGGCCGCGCGCAACCAGGCCGAAAGCCAGATCGATCCGACGCCGTGGCTGAAAGCCTGGCGCGAAATCAATACGCTGGCCGGTGAAGCCGACGGCCTCTATCTCGATCCCAAGCAGACCGCCCTGGCGGCGCTTGGCTATGTCCGCGATGCCGCGCGCGCGCAAACCGTTTGAGACCGCCCATGCTTGTCGACAGCCACGTCAATCTCCATGGCGAGCAATTCGCCGAAGACCTCGATGCCGTCATCGCGCGCGCCCGCGCCGCCGGTGTCGCCAGAATGGTGACAATTTGCTGTCAATTATCTGATTTCCCTGCCGTTTCGGCCATTGCTGAGCGTTTTGACGATATCTGGTGCTCGATCGGCGCCCATCCGCACCACGCCAAGGACCGGCCCGACATCACCGCCGACGAATTGCTCGAACTGGCGCGTCATCCCAAAGTGGTTGGAATCGGGGAAACAGGGCTGGATTTTCATTATAATTACAGCCCGCGCGAGGATCAGTTCGCCAGTCTGAAAGCGCATATCGAGGCGGCGCGACGCTCCGGTCTGCCGCTGATCCTGCATTGCCGCGATGCCGATGAAGCGATGGCGGATTTGCTGGAAGCGGAAATGGGGAAGGGGGCCTTCAAGGCCCTGCTGCACTGCTATACCGGCGGCGCCATGCTGGCGCGCAGGGCCGCCAAGCTCGGCTGCTGGTTTGCCGCGTCCGGGATCATCACCTTCAGGAAAGCCGATGATGTCCGCGCCGTCTTCCGTGATGAAGTGCCCGACGACAAGGTGATTATCGAAACCGATTGCCCGTATCTGGCGCCGATGCCGCACCGCGGCCAGCGTTGCGAGCCGAGCTTTCTGCCCGATGTCGCCGTCGGCCTGGCCACGGTCAAGAACTGGAGCGCGGACGAATGCGCCACGCGCACCACGGATAATTTCTTCGACCTGTTTGACCGGGTGCCTCGGCCATGAACGCTGTCACACGCCTGACCATTCTCGGGAGCGGGTCTTCCGGCGGTGTGCCGCGCGCCAATGGCGATTGGGGGTTGTGCGATCCGGCCAATCCGAAGAACCGGCGCCGGCGCTGCTCGGCCCTGATCGAACACGCCGCCGATCTGGCAGCGCTCGAGGCGGGTGAGGCTGTAACGCGGATCGTGATCGACACTTCACCGGATTTTCGCGAGCAAATGCTCAGCGCCCGGGTGCCGCGCCTCGATGCCGTGCTGATCACCCATGATCATGCCGACCAGACGCACGGAATCGATGATTTGCGCGCCTTTGCCTTGCTGCAGCGCCAGCGCATGCCGGTCTGGATGGACGCGGCAACGGCGAAAACGCTCACCAACCGGTTCGGCTATGCCTTCAAGGCGCCGGCGGGTTCACCATATCCGGCGATCCTCGACCAGCGCGCCATGCCGGAGTTTGGCACCGAGCTGGTCATCGAAGGCGCCGGCGGGCCGGTTTCGGTGATTCCGTTCGACCAGGAACATGGTTCGATCCGCTCGGTTGGCTTCCGGATCGGTGCACTGGCGTATTCGGCCGATATCAGCGGATTGCCGCAACAGGGCGCCGATGTCCTGGCCGGTGTCGGTTGCTGGGTGGTCGATGCCTTGCGTCTGGAAGCGCATCCGACGCATTTCAATGTCGACGACGCCATGCACGAGATCCGGCGCGTTGGCGCACGCACAGCCGTGCTGACCAATTTGCACATCACGCTTGATCATCAGACGCTGACGGCGCGGCTACCGTCTGACGTCAGCTGTGCCCATGACGGATTGCGAATTCTGGCTTTGGGCGACGAGATCCGGCTTGAGGGCGACTGAGTTTGAATTCGCCTGATTTCACAGGATTCCTCATCCATTCTTTCTCATAATATTTATTATGCGCCATATTGAGGTATCCATGCGGCCCGCCGCGACGCGCGCCCTATCCGGGTTCTAGTCGCGAAAACATAATCTTGCGATCAAGAGCTAACACCAGTCCCGCAGCCAGAATCAGCGGCACGCCATTGGTCAATTGATGGCCCGGCGTCAAAGCTTCGACGATCGTCACATGCCCGGCCAGGCCAAACGCGTCATTGGCGACGCCGTGTGCGAGAATGGCCGGCCACAGGCTGCCACCACTACGCATCATGCCCCACCCCGCAATGATCGACACGGCGATCGTGCCCAGCAGGAAGCTCGGCAGATAGGCCAGCAGGTATTGGGTCGCGCCGAGACGCTCGATAACGCCTGTGGTGACATCGCGCGGCAAATGCCAGAGCCCCCAGCCAATACCGATAATCAGCGCTGCCATTACTGGCGAGAAGCGGATCTGCAGCTCCGGTGCGGCAAAGCCGCGCCAGCCGCCCTCCTCCAGCAAAGCGCCCTGATCAAGCAAGGCCGACATCAACAGCGCCGGCAAAACCGCCATCACGCCTGTTGTCACGGGTATCGACAGCAATGGAGCGCCCGCGGTGTGCCGCAGCATGGCGGAGCCCATCAGGGCCATCAGGCACAGGCCAATAACGCCGATATAGGCCAGGCCGGCGTGCTGGATGCTGGTGTCCGGGCCAATCGGGATGAGCCGGGCCGCCCATTGTCGCAGGGCCTTCAGGCGGCCGGGCCAGATCAGCATCGTCACCAGGGCCGCCAGCAGCGGAGCGGCCGAACCAAGCAATAACAACCAGAGCCCCGGTTCCGCGATCGCCAGTCTGATCGTGTCGGCAAGGCTGGACGTCCAGGCGATGCCAGTCTGTGCCGATGCCGATCGTCCCAGTGCATCAAAATCCATCAGGCCGCCGCCAGCGACCGCGTCGACCAGCGGAATGAGGCCGAGAAAGGCAAAAGTCAGAAAATAAAAACATATGAGTTTTCGCACGTTACGGTCCCTTCTGAATTCAAATTCTTCGGTATGTCGCGCATTAATTTCTTTGGAGCTTGAAGTATCCCGGTGCCTGATTCCAGTTAATCATTGGCCACATCGCGCATCGGGCATCGAACAATCGACCCGATCCGGGCTAGGCTGGCGCATCGCCAACCAAATCGAGTCGCAATAGCCATGTCCCATGCGCCAGACGCCGCCCTCGCCCCGATCGACCGCCTGATCGAGATCATGGCGCGCTTGCGCGACCCGCAAACCGGTTGCCCGTGGGATCTGGAGCAGGATTTCAAATCCATCGCCGCCTATACGGTTGAAGAGGCTTATGAAGTCGCTGATGCGATCGAGCGCGAGCAGTATGACGAGTTGAAGGACGAGCTCGGCGATCTCTTGCTTCAGGTCGCTTTTCACGCTCGCATTGCCCAGGAAGTCGGCCTGTTTGGTTTTGATGACGTCGCCGCCGCGATCAATGACAAGATGATCCGGCGCCATCCGCACGTGTTCGGCGATGCCGTTCAGCGCGATAGCACCGCCCAGACCGTTGAATGGGAGGCGCAAAAGGCACGCGAACGCGCCGCCAGCCGCAAGGGAGATGGCGTGCTGGCCGACATCCCCCTCGCCTTGCCGGCCGTCAAACGCGCCCAGAAGCTCCAGGCCCGCGCCGCTCGTGTCGGTTTTGATTGGCCGGATGCCGCCCAGGTATTCGACAAAATCACCGAGGAAGTCGCCGAGGTCAAAGAGGCGATTCGGTTAAATGATCCGGAAGAAATTGCCGAAGAAATTGGGGATTTGATGTTTGTTTGCACGAATTTGGGCCGCAAACTCAATGTAAACGTTGAGGCCGCTACGCGCAGCGCCAATGCCAAGTTTGAACGCCGCTTTGGCTATATCGAACGCACCTTGGCGGCCGCGGGCCGGCGGCCGGAAGACGCCTCACTGGAGGAGATGGAAGCGCTGTGGGGTGAGGCCAAGCAGATCGACAAGGCTGCCAAGCGACAGCCGGCCTAATAGTCCTCGGTTTCCAGCGGCGGCAGGAAGCTCGCCATTTCAGGAAACAGCGAGCGGAAGCGGCCAGCATCGGAGGGCGACAGGCGCACGCGCATCGTGGTCTCGCCGGTCTCGCCATTCATGACATCACTGACGACCTCGCCATGCTGGTGCAGCCAGGCCAAAGCCTTGGCCTGGTGCGGCGCGAGGAGGAGTTGCAGGATTTCGGAATCGGCCGCCAGAGCGGTCTCGATCGCGACGAGCAAGTCCTCAAGCCCTGTGCCCTCAACGGCGGAAATCCCCAGTTTTACCGGCAAACCCGCCTTGGTATTGGCAATTTCGAGCTTGAGATTGACGTCATCACTGGTCTCGTCATCGAGGCGATCGATTTTGTTCCAGGCTTCGATCATGCGCTGATCATGGTCCGGGCCAGCTTCGATCTCGTCGAGCACGCTTTCCACGTCACCGATGCGTCCATCACGGTCCAGATCCGAGGCGTCGATCACGTGGACCAACAGATCCGCTTCGCGCACTTCTTCCAGCGTTGCCCGGAAGGCGGCGATCAGCTCGGTCGGCAGATCAGTGATGAAGCCCACAGTGTCAGACAGCAAAACCTTGGTGCCACGAGGCAATTCCAGCGCCCTCACCGTCGGATCGAGCGTCGCGAACGGCATGTCACGCGCCAGAACATCGGCACCGGTCAGGCGATTGAACAGGGTTGATTTGCCGGTATTGGTATAGCCGACCAGGGCCACGACCGGGATCGGCACTTCCTGGCGCTTGGACCGGTGCAGATTTCGGGTGCGGCGCACTTCATCGAGGGCGCGGCGCAACTTGACCATCTTGTCGTCAATAATGCGCCGGTCTGTCTCGATCTGGGTCTCGCCAGGGCCCGACATCACGCCGCCGCCGCCACGCTGGCGTTCAAGGTGGGTCCAGGTGCGTACCAGGCGTGAGCGTTCATAGGAGAGCCGCGCGAGTTCGACCTGCAGCCCGCCCTCCTTGGTGCGCGCGCGCTGGCCGAAGATCTCCAGGATCAGGCCCGTGCGGTCAATAACCTTCACATTCCAGGACTTTTCGAGATTTCGTTGCTGTACCGGCGACAGGCTGGCATCGACGACGGCGACCATCGCCTCGGCGGCGACCATCCGCTCGCGCAATTCCTCGACCTTGCCGGAGCCGAAATAGCGCGCCGATTCAATCTTGCGCAAAGGCGTGACGAAAGCTTCAGCGACAATGAGGTCGAGCGCTTCGGCCAGGCCGCAGGCTTCCTCGAGGCGCGCTTCAGAGCGTGCCAGCCTATCCCGTGTCACGGGATGAATGATTATGGCGCGGATAGGTGGCGCCTCGCGTTCAATCAATCGGTGAAGCTCTCGGGCTCTGCTTCGTCATCATCGGTCCGCTCGGCTTCAAATAGCGAAACCGGCTGGGCAGGCATGATGGTCGAGATAGCGTGTTTATAGACCAGTTGTGACAAGCCGTCCCGGCGAAGCAGGACGCAAAAATTGTCAAACCACGTTACCACACCCTGTAGCTTGACGCCATTAATGAGGAAGATGGTGAGCGGGGTTTTGGTCTTGCGGACCGAATTGAGGAAGACGTCCTGGAGGTTTTGTTTTTTATCTTGAGACATGATTGCTCCGCGTGCACTGCACCATAATAGTGATTCGCCTGTCAGCGTATACAAGGCAAGGCCTTAGCCGCAACCGCACGGCTCGCACGCCCCCGCCGGGCAGGCCTTCAGACGTTGTCCAGATAAGCTTCCCGCAGCGCCGTCGCGATCGATCCGGGAGCGCCATTGCCGACCGGTCGGCCATCGATACGGGTGATCGGGGTGACATAGCTGGTCGCCGAGGTCATGAACGCCTCACGGGCAGACACCGCCTCCTCTACGGAAAAGGCCCGTTCTTCAACGGTATAACCCATTTTCTCCGCCATCTGCATCAGGGTTGCGCGCGTGATCCCGTGCAAAATGCCCTGGTCAGCCTGACGCGTGATCAATCGGCCATCGGCGGTGACAATCCAGGCATTGGTCGAACTGCCTTCGGTGACCAGGCCATCGCGGTCCACCAGCCAGGCTTCAAGCGCGCCGGCCTCCCTGGCCGTCTGTTTGGCGAGGACATTCGGCAATAGATTGACCGTCTTGATATCGCATCGGCCCCAACGCAGGTCGGGCGTAGTAATCACGGCGACACCGGCATCGGCACGGCGCTGCGCCGCGGCTATGTCGAGACGCTTGGTCGTCAACACCACTGTGGGGGGCGTATCCGCTGCCGGGAAGGCGTGATCCCGGTCGGCGCGGCCGCGCGAAATCTGCAGATAGACCAGGCCGTCGCGAAGCCGGTTGCGGCGCAGCAGTTCGGCGATCAGCAATCGGTAGCCTGCGCGCGATTTGGGATTGGGGATACGCAATTCGCCAAGCGAGCGCTCCAGCCGGCCGAAATGCCCGTCCGCATCCATCAGCTCGCCTGCCCGGATGCTCCAGACTTCATAGATGGCATCGCCAAACTGGAAACCGCGATCCTCGACATGGACCGCCGCCGCATCATGGGGCAGGAAGCGCCCGTTTACATAGGCAAAACGCGTCACTGGCTCACTTTCTGATAAACAGGGCCCAAACAGCCGCCAAGGCCGCAAGTACCTCCAAACGCCCGAGAATCATGGCCGGAATGAGGACAAGTTTCGCTGCATCGCTCATCGCGTCCCAGTCCCAGCCGACCGCAGCTTCCTGGTAGAGTGGTCCGATATTGGCCAGCGCGGCCGCCATGGCAATGAATCCGTGCTCGAAATCCAGACCGGCAAACGTCAGCAAAACCGTGCCGATCCCGAGCGCAGACAAGAAGGCCAGGACATAGGACCAGATGGCGATGAGCGCCCGGTCAGGCGCTGGCCGGTCGCGAAACCGCATCGGCTTCACGATCGCAGGATCGGCCAGCGTCGCCAGTTCGACCGCCATGCGCTTCCACAGCAGCAAAATGCGGGAAATCTTGATGCCGCCCGCCGTCGAGCCGGCCGCGCCACCGATCAGGGCCATGAATATCGCGGCGACCAGCACTGACATTTCCGCCGTGCCATAGCCATAACCGGCGGTGGTCACGACAAAGACCGAGCGCGCGACGTCCTGAAAGATGTCGCCGGGGCTGGCGATGATGAAGAAGAGGGCCAGCACCACGATCAAGGTGGCGAGACCCGCCAGATCGGGGTCGAACCAGGCCTTGCGATCACGTAGCGCGTCCCAGAACAGCGAGATATTCAGCGCTCCGATGATGCAGCCCGCCATCACCAGCAGGATGGAGGTCGTGTCGAGATGGGCATCCAGCCCGCCGGAAAACGGCGCATAGCCGCCGGTCGAGACGGAACCAAAGGCCAGGGTGATGGCGGCGAACGGTCCGTTGCCGGTCAGGATCAGGCCCAGCCAGATGATGGCGGTCAGCACGGAATAGATCAGGAAAATTCGCGCTGCCGCCAGGCGCAGATGCGAGAAAACATCGTCGGGCCGGTTCGTCAGCAGGGTTGAGCGCCGGATCGCCGGAATATCGCTATCGAGGGCCGCAAACACGGCAATCGCCAGCAATACGGTCGCAAATCCGCCCAGCCAGGACAGCACGGCGCGCCAGAGTACAAGCGAAGACGGTAAATCCTCCGGCGGAAGCAGAATGGCGCCGGTCGTGGTGACCGAGGAATAGGCCTCGAACAGGGAATCAACCGGGTCGAAATAGCCGGAGAGGAAGAAGGGAACGGCTGCCAGCAGGGGAATGGTGATCCAGGCCAACAGGCCCAATACCAGGGCGTCGAGTGCGCTGGCACCGACCGGCATGCTGCGCGTCGCAGCCAGAATCAGAAAACCCGGGACGACGCCAAGCACCATCGTCGCTCCAAACAAGGGCGCGAGATGGCGTTCGCCAAGTCCGAAGGCTGCCAGCCCGACAAGGGCGGCGACAAGACCAAGGGCAACCCAGAGCGCTGCGAGGGGGCGAAGAAGGGCGGCCAGCGACATGGTGGCTAGAAATATTCCAGGCTGACCCGAAACAGGTGTTCGACCTTCGGGATCAGGGCTGTGTTGCAGAAGAGAAGGACGCGGTCATTCTCGCGGATCCGGCCCTGATCGCAAGGCAGGAGCACCCGGTCACCGCGGACGACGGCGCCAAGCGCGACGCCATCGGGCAATTCGAGCTCATCGAGCGATTTGCCCACCAGTGGCGAGGTCGACAGGGCAATACCCTCCAGCGCTTCGGCCAGGCCGCCGCCCAGGCTCTGAAGCCCGGTGATACGGCCGCGCCGGATATGCTGCAGGATGATCGAGACAGTCGTGGCACGCGGGTCAATCAGCACGTCGATGCCCAGCGGTTCGCGCAGGGATTCGAACGCACGCTCATTGATCAGGCTGAGTGCCCGCTTCGCGCCCTCACGCTTGGCCATCACGGCGGAGAGCATGTTGACCTTGTCGTCATTGGTAACGCAGACGACAAGTTCGGCGTCGGGAACGCCGGCTTCGCGCATCAGGCGCGCATCGAGCCCGTCACCGTGCAGGACGACGGTTTTCTTGAGCTTCTCGGCAGCGGCTTCCGCATGCTCCTTGCTGGCCTCGACCAGGCGCACCTTGATACCGCCGGCACGTTCGAGCGCGCGGGCGACATAGACGCCGATATTACCGGCCCCGACGACGACGACGCGGCGGATCTTCTCGGCGCTGCGGCCAAAAATATCGAGGACGCGTTTCACATGCGCGCTTTCGGTGACGACATAGACGTCATCACCGGCCAGCAGCGGATCGGTCCGTTTGGGAATGAACAGGGTCTGTTCGCGCTGGACACCGACGACGGCGACGCGCAAATCGGGGAATAATTCCATCAATTGTTCGGTGGTCGAACCGGCGACCGGCGAATTCTCGTCGAGCCGCAAACCGAGCAATTGCACACGCCCACCGGAGAAGACTGCGGTATTGAAGGCGCCGGGCGTTTCGACCCGCTGCAGGATGGCGCGGCCGACTTCCAGCTCTGGCGAAATCACGACATCGACGGGAAGATTACCCGTGCTGAACAAATCGCCCCAGGCCGGGTCGAGATAGTTCTGGGCCCGCACTCGGGCGATACGCATCGGCGTGTTGAACAGGGAGTGAGCCACCTGGCAGGCGACCATATTGGTTTCATCCGAATGCGTGACAGCGACCAGAAGGTCGGCTTCCGCCGCTCCGGCGCGTTGCAACACATCGGGGTGCGAGCCGTGACCGACGACGCCGCGGACATCGAGCTCGGTGACGACGCTGTCGATCAACCGTGACGACCAGTCGACCACCGTCACCGCATTGCCCTCACGCGCCAGGGCACGGGCAATACCAACGCCAACCTGCCCTGCCCCGCAAACGATCGCCTTCATGATGTCCTGTCCGTCTGCCCGCCCGGCGCAGCATCGCGCAGATTGCCGCCGACGCTAAGCGATTTCAATTTCCTGTGCAGCGCCGAGCGCTCCATCCCGATGAATGCCGCTGTTCGCGAAATATTGCCACCAAAGCGGTCGATCTGGGCGCGCAGGTATTCGCGCTCGAAATTCTCGCGCGCTTCGCGCAGCGACAGGGCAATCATTTTCTCGGCGTCAAATCCGGCTTCCGAAGCGTCGCGGGTAACGACTTCCGATGGCAGCGAATCCAGCGTGATCGGCGCCGACTGGGCTCCGGTCGCCAGGATCAGCAAGCGTTCGATATTATTGCGCAATTGGCGCACATTCCCGGGCCAGCCATGCGCCTGCAGCGCCGCCATGACATCGGAGCCGAAGGCCCGCTTGGGCAGACCCGCTGAATGGGTCAGGCGACCGACGAAATGCTCGACGAGTTCGGGAATATCCTCGCGCCGTTCTGCCAGGGCTGGCACGACTACAGGCACGACGGCCAGGCGGTGATACAGGTCCTCGCGGAAGGCCCCGGCTTCGATCCGGGCGCGCAATTCCTGCGACGAGCTTGAAATCACGCGGACATTGACCTCGACATCGGCCCCGCCGCCCATGCGGCGGAAGCGCTGCTCGACCAGCAGGCGCAGGAGTTTCGACTGGGTCTCGCGCGGCATGTCGGCGATTTCATCGAGGAAGAGCGTGCCGCCATGGGCACGCTCGAGCAGGCCGACGCGCTTGATGCTGCCATCCGCATTCTCGCGGCCGAACAATTCTTCCTCGAACTCCTCCGGCGACATGCCCGGCGCACTGACGGCGACGAAATCGGAGCCGGCACGCGGCGATTTTTCGTGGATCAGGCGCGCGACCAATTCCTTGCCTGAGCCCGATGGCCCCTTGATCAGGACCCGGCTATTGGTCGGGCCGACCCGCTCGATCAATTGGCGCATCTGGACGATGCCGGTCGAATTGCCGATCAGCGCGTTCTGGACATCGCTGCGCGCACGCAATTGCGCGTTCTCCGTGCGCAGCCGGCTGGTTTCCAGTGCCCGCGACAGGGTCAGCAGGAGCTTGTCGCTCTTGAAGGGTTTCTCGATGAAGTCATAGGCACCCTTGCGGATCGCCGCGACAGCGGTCTCGATCGTGCCATGTCCGGAAATCACGACGATCGGCAAATCGGGATCGATTGCACGAAACTCGTCGAGCAATTCCAGCCCGTCCAGACGGCTGCCCTGTAGCCAGACATCAAGAATGATGAGGGAGGGCTGACGGGCCTGGAATTCCTTCATCGCGCCGTCTGAATCGGCAGCGCCGCGGGTCTCATAGCCCTCGTCCTCGAGCAGACCACCGATCAATTCCCGGATATCCGCCTCGTCATCCACAATCAGGATGTCACGTGCCATCGGTCAGGCCTCCTTCTGAGAATATAATTCGGGATCTAAATCATCAGCCAGTGGGAAAACCAGCCGGACAACCGCGCCCTGGCCGCTCTCCGGCAAGCCGAGTTCGAGCCGGCCATTATGGTCTTCCATAACGCGCTTGACGATTGCCAGGCCGAGGCCCGTGCCCTTCTCGCGCGTCGTCATATAGGGTTCCGTCAGGCGCTCGCGATTGGCCGTCGGCCAGCCAAGCCCGTTATCGCGCACCTCGATCACCGCAAAGCCTTCTTCCTCGCGCAGTTCGACGCGAATCGTACCGGGCTCACCTTCGCCGGCATCGGCCTCGAGTCGCGAAATCACGCTCTCGGCGGCATTTTTGAGGATATTGGCCAAGGCCTGGCTCGAGAGCCGCGCATCGCACAGGGCGAAGACGGGTTGGTCCGGGCGATTGAAGCTGGTCTCCACACTGGGCGAAGCGACGCGTTGAGCGAAAGCGGCGCCCTGGATCAGCTCGCCCATTTCTACCGGTTCGACCTTGGGCTCGGGCATGCGCGCAAAGGATGAGAATTCGTCGACCATGCGGCCGATATCACTGACCTGGCGGATAATCGTGTCGGTACAGCGGTCGAAGGTTTCGACATCGGTGAGAATTTCGTGGCGATATTTGCGCTTGATCCGCTCGGCTGACAGCTGGATCGGCGTCAGCGGATTCTTGATCTCGTGCGCGATCCGCCGTGCGACCTCACGCCAGGCCGCATTGCGCTGAGCTGTGACGAGACGGGTGACATCATCGAAGGTGATGATCAGCCCGGCCTCTTCATCCATCGTCGCACGCGCCGAGAGATAGCGGATCTGTTCGTCTGCCGTCTTCAGATCGATCTGCGCCTCGGCGACATAGCCGGGACGCCGCCGCGCCTGCTCGACAATTTCGCTGAGCTCAGGCGCCACGTCTTCAATCCGCGCGCCGACGAGGTCATCGGTCTCGGGACTGAGATGACCCACAGCTGAGCGATTGATCAGCCGCACCCGATTTTCACTGTCGACGCCAAGCACGCCAGCGCTGACGCCCGCCAGCACCGCTTCGGTGAAGGCGCGCCTCTGTTCGGATTCGGCATGGGAGGCGATCAATTCGCGGCGCTGGGACCGCAATTGCCGTGTCATCCGGTTGAAGGCGCGGCCGAGCGCGGAAATCTCGTCATCCTCGCGGCCCATCTGGACGCGCGCATCAAGATCGCCGCGCCGCACACGTTCCGCCGCAGCCACCAGTTTGGAGATTGGCGTCACAACCCGCGTCGCTGCCGAGAGCGCCAGCCAGAGCGATCCGATCACGATCAGCGCCACAACCTCGGCATAGAGCAGGAAGAAGACCAGACGCGCCGCGCTCTCATGGTCGCGGACCGCACGCAGGGACAAGCTGGCATTGAGGATGTCATTCCAAAGGCTCATATCCATCTCGCGCGAGACGTAGAGATAGAGGTCCTCGTAATTCTCCAGCTTGTAGAGCATGCGCATGGCTTCGGGCCCGGTATCGATCCCGGCACGCATCGCGAACAAAGGTCCGGTCGTGCCGACATCGCCCTCATCGGCGCTTTCATAAAGATTTGGCGTTGGCGGGATGAAGACCTCGTCGGCCCGGAATTCGATCTCGGCCAGACGGGCGCCGCGGGCATCGACGATATAGGCGGCGGCCAGCTGGGCCCGCGCGACATAGCTGGCCAGCACGGTATTGTACTGGATGCGGCTCGAGGTGAAGAGCTCGGCCGCCTCCTCGGTATCAATCACATTCGCCAGCGCAGACAGGCGCGAACGGGTGATGCCCGCTTCGCGGACATAGACATCCTGGGCGGTGCGTGAGGCGGTCTCGACAAAGCTGCTGACGCGTTCACCAAACCAGTATTCGACGCCCCGGGTCAGGATCAGACCGAGGAAGAAGGCGGCAAAAATCGCTGGTGCTGTCGCGGCCAGTGAAAACAGTCCGACGAAGCGCAAATGCAGTCTGGGTGCCGGCTCGCCAAATCGCCGACCGCGCATCCGCCGGCGCAAGCGGATGAAGACGACCAAAGCCAGCGCGATCAGGAGGATAAGATTGCCGACGAGAATCGCCAGGGTCAGGCGATCGCCCGGCTCCAGCACGGCGCCATCACCGAGAATGGCCACCGAAGTCAGGATCACAATCGCCAGCGACAGCACGAAGCCGATGCCGAACAGGGCCGCCGAACGGGGCGACACATTCTTGATCAAGGGCGCAGACTGAGACGGTTTCAACCGCAATTCCTTTAGCGAGTTGCGGTATCATTGCCTCAATGTTGCATCAAATCAACACCCGCGCCGCAGCCGCTACAAGTTTCAGGAATCACTCCCGAGTTCGGCCAGGCGCCGGGCCAGCGTGTTGCGATTGAGACCGAGCAATTCGGCGGCCTTCGAGCGGTTGCCCTCGGCGCGGGCCATCGCCTGTTCGAACAAGGCCCGATCGAGCGCGTCAATCGCCACTTGCCGGGCTTCCGGCTCGGTCAACGCGCAACTGGCCAGGCTGGCGGCACGATCGGCCAGATCATCAAGGCGGTCGCCGGTATCGGTCATCACCGCACGGTCGACATCATCGGGGCCCGCCAGGCGGCCACGCGTGGCCAGCGCCAGGCGCGAGAGGACGGAGCGCAGTTCAACCAGATTGCCCGGCCATGGTGCGCTTTCGATCAGGCTCAATGCCGCGGGCGACAAGTGCAAGACGGCCTGGCGGTCGCGTAGTGCGAACTCGCCCAGAAAGGCTTCGCAGAGCACGGCGATATCGCTGCGCCTCTCGCGCAATGGGGGGACCGTGACAACGCATTCCGACAGACGCGCCAGCAAGCGGCCGTCGACTGCGCCGCTGCCCAAGGTCGAGACGGTCGCGATCACCCGGCCCGGCCCGGTATCGAGCGCGTCGCGCGCAGCTCTTTGCTGCTGGGGACTCCATTCATCCAGGCGCAGCCACAACACCTGGGCCGACGAGGCCGTCGAAGTGAAGATATCCTTGATCGCATGGGAGGGCGTGATCAGGACCGCGTCCGCAGTTGCGACGCCCCGAGCCCGCAGCAGGGCATCGGCCGCCTGTCGCTTGCCGGCGCCCGGTTCGCCCATGATTGTGACATGCGCCCGGCTTGTCGCGGCACGGGCGATCGATTTGAAGGCGGATTGCATCGCAGCAGACTGGCCGATGAAGCCGGTTGGCTCGCTTGAGGCTTTCTCCGGTCGGCGAACCGCGCCCTCGCCCAGCGCGGCAGCGACGCTGGCGATCATGTCATCGAGATCAAACGGCTTGGGCAGGTATTCATAAACCCCGCCCTTCTCGGCATTGATCGCGGTGCTCGCCGTGGCCTGGGCGCTCATGACAATGACGGGCAGATCGCTGCGCAGGCGTTTGACGAGACCAAGGCTCTCCAGAAAGCTGGTGCCATCGAGCAGCACGTCGGCAAGCAGGAGGTCCCCCTCGCCGGCGCGGACCCAGTTGAGGACGGCATCAATCGAGGCCGTTGCCCGAACCTGGTAGCCGGCCCCGCTAAGCGCCCGCGACAGGATCATCCGCAGGCTTTCATCATCTTCCAGCAACAGAATGCGGGCGCTCATTTCAGCGCTCCTTTGGCAATGGGCAGCCGGAGATTGAAATCGGTCCGTCCGGGGTGGCTGTCATAATCGAGTTGTCCATCATGCAAGGCAATGATCCGTGCCGAGAAGGCCAGGCCGAGCCCTTCCCCTGCGGGCTTCGTGGTCACAAAGGGCGTAAAAATGCCGGTGCCCAGGCCCGCCGGGACGCCTTCGCCATTATCTGTCACCGACAGCAATAACGGGGCTGCAACATCGCCGCTACGGCTGCGCGGACCATCATCAAAGCGGGTCGTCACCGTGATTTTCGGCTCATGGCGTGTGGCTACGGCATCGAGTGCATTCTGCAGCAGATTGAGCACCGTCTGATGCAGCAGGTCGGCATCGCCCATGGCGTCGGGCAGAGACGGATCGAAGCGCTGCCGGACAAGACTGGCCGCTGCCGGGTTGGCGCGCACAAGGCTCTCGATGGCATTGATGGCAAGGCGGTTGAGATTGACCGGGGAGACCGCACTCAGCTGGATATCACCAACGCCGCTCCAGTGGTCGGCCAGCCGGGTGATCCGATCAACATCCTGGATGATTACATTGGCCAGTTCGCCAGCGCTCTCGAGATCGGTTTCGCGGGCGATCAGCTGGGCGGCACCGCGCACGCTGGCGAGTGGATTTTTGAGTTCGTGGGCAAGCATGCGGCCGAAACCGAGCGCCGCTGCCTGGGAGGCGCGCGGCCCGGTCTCGCAGTGCGGCAGGATGGACAGGGTCACAGTCTCCAACTCCTCGGACCAGCGCGCATGCAGATCGCTAAGCCCGCGATCACCGAGCGCCTCTCCCAGCGCCACGATCGTGCGCTGGCCCTGCGCCGCCTGTTCAACGAAGTCGAGCAGGCGGGCATTGCGCGGCGAGGTCTGCCGCAAATCGGTGCGCTGCAAATGGCGCAGGGACAGGCCGAACCATTCCTGCGCCTGCTGATTGGCCCAAACCAGCTTGGCGTCGGCGGCAAAGACCATGACGGGTATGGCGGCGTGCTCGGCGGCACAGAGCGCCAATTCGGTGGCGGTCCGGGCCGGGCCCGTCATGCCGCGATCCGGCGGTCGGGCCGGTGATCGAACAAGCTGTCGAGCGCATTGCGGACAGCGACAGGATCCTTGGAGCGGCACAGGACATCACGCGCAGTCGTGAGGACTTCCACCGGCACATGCGCGCCATCGAGCTCGAGGAAGGAAGCGAAATGCTTGCGCATCATGCGCACGCCAAGCGGCTCACCATAGAAGCTGCAGGCTTCATGGGCCTGTTCGATCAGCGCGGAAATCTTGGCATCCCAGGCGGTGACCGGCATGATTCCGGTCAGGAGCCCTGCCCCGATCTCACCCACCAGCCAGGGCCGTCCCTGGGCGGCACGGCCAATCATCACACCATCGGCACCCGACAGGTCGAGCGCCTCGCGGGCCTGTTCCAGCGTCGCGATATCGCCATTGACCAGCAGCGGCACATCGACGGCCTCGCGGACAGCGCGCACGGCGGACCAGTCGGCGCTGCCGGTATAGAATTGTTGCCGCGTGCGGCCATGAACCGTGATCATCGAGATACCGGCATCGACGGCGCGGCGTGCAAGCTCGGGCGCGTTGAGGCAGTCATGGTCCCAGCCGAGGCGCATTTTCAGCGTCACCGGAATTTTCACCGCCGCCAGCGTTGCCTCGATCAGCGTCATCGCATGATCGAGATCGCGCATCAGGGCTGAACCGGACAGGCCCTTGGTCACCTGGCGTGCGGGACAACCCATATTGATGTCGACGATATCGGCGCCGGCAGCCTCGGCGATGCGCGCGCCCTCGGCCATCCACTCGGCCTGGCGACCGGCCAGCTGGATCACGCGCGGTGCCAGGCTGGCATCGGCGGCGGCCTTGCGCACCATATCGATGCGGCCGCGCGCCAGGGCGTCGCTGGCAACCATTTCGGAAACGACCATGCCAGCACCGAAACGCTGGGCCTGACGCCGGAATGGCAGATCGGTGACGCCGGACATGGGTGCCAACACCGCCGGAATCGCGATCTCATGGGGGCCGATGAAGAAACTCATGCGTCTGGACAATTCAACCGGTTGCAGCGTAAGCCGGGAAAGCTAGCGATCTTGCTGCGCTGCGGCAATGGACGAGGCCTGTATATGAAAATCGGTGCCATCATCGTAGCAGCCGGTCGCGGCACCCGCGCAGGCGGCGCGATTCCCAAACAGTATCGCGAAATTGGCGGTCGGCCTGTGCTCGCTCGGACGCTGGATGCCTTCCTGGCACATCCCGCGATCGGACCCGTGATTGTCGTAACCGGCGCGGAAGATGAGCAGCGTTTTGAGGCGCTTGCCGCTCTCCTGCCGCGCAAGGTCGAGACCGTGACCGGGGGGGCGACGCGGACGGATTCGGTTCGGGCCGGCCTGCAGGCACTGGACAAACACGCCCCCGACGCGGTGATGATCCATGACGCGGCGCGGCCATTTCTCAGCGCCGAGCTGATCGGCCGCATCGCAGCGGCCCTCAATGAGCACAGCGCGGTCATCCCGGTGCTACCGGGCGTGGATGCCATGATCCAGTTGGGTGCCAGCGGCCAGATGATCGCGGCGGTCGACCGGACACAACATGCTGGCGCGCAAACGCCGCAAGCCTTCCACTACCAGCCCCTGATGCATGCCTATGCCAAGCTCGGGCAAACCGCCCTGCCCGATGATGCCGCCGTGGCGCTCGCCGCAGGCCTGCCGGTACAGACGATCCCGGGCGAAAGCGGCAATTACAAACTCACCACTCCAGACGATTTTGCGCGAGCCGAGGCCATGTTGAACACGGATAATTCGATCACCGTCACCGGCCAGGGATTTGATGTTCACCGCCTCGAAGCGGCCGATTCCATGATGCTGTGCGGCATCGAAATTCGAGACGGCCTCGGCCTGGTCGGACATTCGGATGCTGATGTCGGGCTGCATGCACTCACCGATGCCATCCTGGGAGCAGCCGGCGCAGGCGATATCGGCCAGCATTTCAGCCCCAGTGATGCGCGCTGGAAAGGCGCAGCATCACACCAGTTTGTCAGCCATGCTGCCGACTTGCTGAAACAGGCCGGTGGACGCTTGCTGCATGCCGACATCACGCTGATCGGCGAACGCCCGAAGGTCGGACCCTATCGCGATGCCATGCGCCAACGGGTTGCCGATTTGCTGGGCCTTGATCCCAAACGGGTGAATATCAAGGCAACGACGACAGAGGGGCTCGGCTTTACCGGGCGCGGGGAAGGTCTGGCGGCCCAGGCTGTCGTGAGCGCGAGGATCATCTGATGTTTACCGAACAACTCACTCAAAAAGCAGCAGAGTTCCTGGATCAGGCGCGCACTGCCGGGGTGATGGTCGCGACCGCGGAGAGCTGTACGGGCGGGCTTGTCGCCGGTCTTCTCACCAGTATCGCCGGGTCATCCGATGTGTATGAGCGCGGCTTCGTCACCTATACCAATGAGGCCAAGACCGAACTGCTCGGCATTCCGTCCGGCATTGTTGCGGCCAATGGCGCTGTCTCGGCGGAAATCGCCAAACGGATGGCGGCGCAATGCCTGCTGAAATCTAACGCCGATATCGCCGTCTCGGTGACGGGCATTGCCGGCCCGGGCAGTGACAGCCACAAGCCGGCCGGCCTGGTCTATTTCGGCCTCGCGGTGCGCGACCAGCCAACGCGTGTCGTGTGCAAACGGTTCGGTGATCGCGGCCGCACCGAAGTGCGCCTCGCCTCGGTCGAGACCGCGCTGGAACTATTGAGTGAGGGCGTCGATCTCATCGCGCAGATCTAGCGCTGGATCGCCGGTGGTCGCAAAGCGCCGCTCGGCCTCGTCGGAGAAGCGCTTGACCAGGATATGGGCGGCGCGCTCGCGCTGGCTGTCGAGCAGCATCTGCAAAACGATATTCCTGAACGCGGCCTTGATGTGGAACTTCACCAGGGTCGACCCGTCCGAGAGCGGGAAGAAGCGCCAGTTATTCTCCAGAACCCGAAACGGACCCGAGACGAAACCGACATCGATCGTCCGCGCCGTGCCATCCGCCCTCACCGCGCTGGTGAAGCGCTCGGTGACGAATTTATAGCGGATGCGCGCTTCGGCGGTCAGCTCAGTGACATCGCCGGTCTTCATCTCCCTCAAAACCCGCATCGCCGTGATCTGATGGATGAAATCGGGATAGCGTCGGACATCCGATACCAGATCGAACAAGTCGTCGGCATCATGAAACAGCCGCAGCGTCTCGGTCAGTGAGACAGTCACACGCGACCCAGAGACGCTTCCCGCGCTGCGCGCAAACGGGCAAAATCCTCACCGGCATGATGGCTTGAGCGCGTCAGCGGCGTCGCGGAAACCATCAGGAAACCCTTGGCGCGGGCGATTGTCTCATAGGCCTTGAACTCATCCGGCGTCACGAAGCGCTCGACCGCGGCATGCTTGCGCGTCGGCTGCAGATATTGACCGATGGTGAGAAAATCAATGCCGGCGGAGCGCATATCATCCATCACCTGCATCACTTCTTCCTTGCCCTCACCGAGCCCGACCATGATGCCGGATTTGGTGAATTGCTCGGGATCGCGTTCCTTGACGCGCTCCAGCAGCCGCAGGGAATGGAAATAGCGTGCGCCGGGCCGGATCGAGAGATAGAGCCGTGGCACCGTTTCGAGATTATGGTTGAAGACATCAGGACGCGCATCGATCACGGTTTCGGCTGCACCTGTCTTGCGCAGGAAATCCGGGGTCAGGATCTCGATCGTCGTGCCTGGCGCGGCCAGACGGATCGCCTCGATCACTTCGACGAAATGCTGCGCTCCGCCATCGGCGAGATCATCGCGGTCGACCGAGGTGATGACGACGTGTTTCAGTCCCATCTTGGCGACGGCCTCGGCAACGCGGCGCGGCTCATCATGATCGACGGGGCCCGGCAGTCCGGTCTTCACATTGCAGAAGGAGCAGGCGCGGGTGCAGGTATCACCCAGGATCATGAATGTGGCGTGTTTCTGCTCCCAGCATTCGCCGATATTGGGGCAGCCCGCCTCCTGGCACACCGTGACCAGAGCTCCCTCTGTGACGATCTTCTGGGTTTCGGCAAACACCTTGCCCAAAGGCGCCCTCACCCGGATCCAGTCCGGCTTGCGCAGGACCGGGGTGTCGACGCGTTTCTGCTTTTCGGGGTGGCGCGCGGCGCGTGTCTCCGAAGCGGTGGCAGCAAGCGCGGACGGGGCGGTATTGTCGATCAGATTGGCCATGCTCGCCATGTAAGCCGGAGCGCCCGGTCGATCAAGCTGGCGCTGCGGTTTTCGGAGCCTTCCGGGACGCCGGTCCGCAGGCTCCCTGCCCTTGACGCGGGCGCCGCCCGTCCCGTGGTCGCCATCATCCCCGCTTTCACGGCGCTCCGCGGCCGGTTTGGTAACCCAGCCGCAGGGAGTGCACGCAGACGCTCACCGCAACTACCTTTGGTAATTATCCCCTGAAAAGCCTGCGCTATCGCGGGGCCTTGCGCCAATCGGCCCGATTCCAGCCCGTGAACAAAGTTAACGAAATCGCAATTTGCACACACATCTCAAAGACTTGACGCAGAAAACCCTTGCGCTGCTTACCTCACATTCATGTTTCCATGCGAGTTTGCAGCATGCTCGATCCAAAGACCCTTTCGGTAGCACTGATACTCATCCTGATCATCGGGTGCGCCCTGCATCTGGTGAATTGGCGGATGCATCCTAAGAGTGCCGGCGCAAAATGGTGGACGATCGGCCTCTGCGTCCAAACCGCCGGCGCGATCACAACGGTGATTGCGAATGCGGGCGGCGACCCGAGCATGGTGCTCATCGCTGCCACCAATTTCATGGCCCTGGGCGGCGTAGTCCTGCTGGTTTACGGCACGGCGAGTTTTGCTGCACGGCCGCTGCCGTTGGCGATTTATGCGGGATTGAGCGCCTTTATCGTGATTGGAACTGCCTGGTTCGCCATCATCGATCCTTCGGTGACGATGCGCCTGGTCATGTTCGGCGTCGTGCAGTTTGTCTGCAACACCCTGATCCTGACCCGACTGGGCCATATCGCCCGCCGGGACGGTGCGATGGGTGTAGTTGTCCTCGCTGCGTCCCTGGTCACGCTGGTCGCGCTGATGGTTGTGCTGGTGGGTTGGCATCTGCTGACCCAGCCGGAGATCACCGGCCTCTACGATGACAGTCCGGTGCTGGTGCCAACCATGCTGACGCTGATCGCGTGCAAGACGACCATGATCTTTGGTTATCTCCTGCTCAGCGCCGGTTATTCCCAGGCGCAATTGCACCGGCTGGCCTTGAGTGATGCTTTGACAGGCCTGCCCAACCGGCGCGCGTTCGAGGAAGCCGTCGAGCAGCGCCTGACGTCCGCGCGCAAGCAGGACAGGCTGATTGCCCTGGCGATCTTCGATGTCGACCATTTCAAACAGGTCAATGATATCCACGGACATGATGCCGGTGATGCGGTCTTGCGCCACCTCGGCCGTGTCGCGGCACAGGCCGTGCGCCCGCTCGACTTTGTCGCCCGCGTCGGCGGCGAGGAATTTGCCGTCATCTTTGATGTCGAGGACGCCGCTGAACTGGTCACCGCTGCCAACCGGCTGCGGCTGGCAATCGAGATCGACCATCCGCGTGTGGGTGAAAATGCCGTTCCGACCACCGTTTCAGTCGGGGCGGTTCTGGCGCTGTCCGAACCATGGCTGGAATTCAACAGGCTTTACCGGGCCGCCGATCAGGCGCTGTACCGCGCCAAGGCCACAGGCCGCAACCGGGTCGTGGTGGGTGAAGTCGACGCGATCGAGCTGGCGGCCTAATTGGCCTCGAAGCGCACGCGCACCGGTTCGCGGCTCCCGGGCCCCTGCATGGCGGTTCGCACAACGCTGTCGATGACGATATTGGTCATCATCACCTGATCCTCGAAGGCATCGGCGAGCAGATCATTGTCCACCACGAAGGCCGAGCTGTCGGCCGGAGCCGGTGCGACGAAATAGATCCACAGCAATTCACCATCAAGCTCGGCACCGACGTATTCGGGCTCGATCAGGCGGCCATCGCCCTCTCCGATCCGAAAGTGTGCCGCGGCATAGGCCCCGGTCGCAGCGATGCCCTCGGGCGACGCATACCAGACCTCTTCATCGGGCGTATCGCTTCCGATCGCTTCCAGGAGATCATGGCTGTAGACGCGGTGGCTGATCTGCAATTCGCCGGTTGTGGCCGAAATTACAATCTCGGTGACCCCGGCATGAACCCGGTGTGCGGCCGCCGGAGCTGCCAACAGGCAAGCCCCGGCGATCGCCAGTGTCAGGAGACGGAGAGCAGCGCGCATCGCTACTCCGGACGGGCGCGGATCGACTCGCGCGTCACGCGCTGATCCTGGTCAGCCATCATGTTCGAATTATTCGACGAGTAGCGATACAGCTCCAGCCGGGTTGGCTCGATCCGCGGCGGGAAATAATTGTCCGACCGGTCGGCATCGGCTGTTTCCAGCAATGGGTCGAGTTCAACGGAAACAACCTGGCGTGAGGTCAGATAGGTCCAGGTGACGTGGTGCGAATCATAGCGCCAGACTTCCGCCGGGATACGGACCATTTCGGTGCTGCCATCCGCGAAGGTGAACTCCAGGATGATCGGCATCACAACGCCACCCTCATTGGTGAAGTCGAGATAATAGACGCGCTCACCGGCGGCGATCATCTCGCTTTCCCAATCTTCAAGCCCCTCGCGATAGCTCGTATAGGCCTCACGCTGGCGTGCGGTCACGGTGTGCTCGTCATTGGCGGAATAGAACTCCACCACGTCCGGATTACGGCTCGCATAGGTCGTCAGCCCTGCCTCGCGATTGCGGCGCTGGGTGATGCTTTCCGGAAGCGCAGCATCTTCAGCGCGTTCACGGGCATTTTCCACGACGGGATTGCCCGTGCTGATCGTGCCTTCGATGACCCGGTCGAGGGAGATGTCGACATGCTCGGTCGAGTAGAACCAGCCGCGCCAGAACCAATCGAGGTCGACACCCGACACTTCTTCCATCGTGCGGAAGAAATCATAAGGCGTCGGACGCTTGAAGCGCCAGCGACGGGCATAGGTGCGGAAAGCTTCATCGAACAATTCGCGTCCGAGAACGGTCTCACGCAGGACAACCAGGGCGGTCGCCGGCTTGCCATAGGAATTATTCCCGAATTCAAGCACCGAATCTGACTGGGTCATGATCGGAACCTGGCCCGACGATGTCATGTATTCTGCTGCCAGGCGGGGATCGCCGCGACGCGACGGGAAGTCAGCTTCCCATTGCCGCTCGGCCTGGAATTGCAGGAAGGTGTTGAGACCCTCATCCATCCAGGTCCATTGCCGCTCGTCGGAATTGACCGTCATCGGGAAATAGATGTGGCCGATTTCGTGGATAATAACTCCGATCAGTCCGCGCTTGGCGGTCCTCGAATAGGTCAGATTGCCATCATCATCGACCGTTGGCCGGCCATAGGTCCCACCATTGAAGGTGATCATCGGATATTCCATCCCGCCCTGTGGCCCGGCGATCGATTGCGCGACCGGATAGGGATAGGGGAAGGAAAACGCCGAGTAGACCTCAAGCGTGTGGGCCACAGCACGGGTTGAGAAGGTCGACCAGAGCGGCTCGGCCTCATTGGGATAGAAGGACATCGCCATCACCGTGTCAGGCGCTACGCCCTCACCTTCCTGGCTGACGCCCATCGCGTCCCAGATGAATTTGCGCGAACCGGCCCAGGCGAAATCGCGGACATTGTCGGCGTGGAAATGCCAGGTCGCTTCCGACCGGGTGCCACGGCGCTCATTGGCGCGCGCTTCGGCGGCAGTCTGGATGAAGACCGGGTCGCTGGAGGTCCGGGCCTCTTCGAGGCGGTCACGCTGGGCCTGTGTGAGCACGTCCTCAGGGTTTTGCAGGACGCCGGTAGCCGAGACGATGAAGTCCTGGGGCACTGTGATGGCGACATCATAATCACCGAATTCCAGCGTGAATTCGCCGGAGCCGAGGAAGGCCTTGTTGTGCCAACCCTCATAATCGGAGAAGGCAGCGGCGCGCGGGAACCATTGTGCGATCTGGAAAATGCAATCGCCGCCAGTGGTTTCGGTTTCCTCGAAACACTCCCAGCCGGCGCGGCCACCGACAACCTGAGTCTCGACCAGGCGATAATCCCATTCGATATTCAGGGTCACGGCTTCGCCGGTTTCCAAACTATCGTCGAGATCGACCCGCATCAGCGTGTCGACAATGGTGAAGGCGACCGGATTGCCGTCGCCATCGGTTACCGAATGGATGTTGTAGCCATAGCCATCCTGGGCGATCCGGTGCTGGCCGCGCAGACGCGAAGCGCTGATCTCGTCCGGGATTGGAGCATCGCCCGAAGCCGAGCGTTCTACGCCGCGTACCGTCTGGGTCATCACGGCGATGGAATCGGGACGGAAGCGGTTTTGATCAAGCTGGAACCAGAGGAAGTCCAGCGTATCGGGAGCGTTGTTCGTGTAATCGATGCTGGCCGAACCGGTCAGCGTCTTCTCGCGTTCGTCGAGATGGATGCGGATATCGTAATCGACCTGCTGCTGCCAATAATCCGGTCCGGGGGCGCCGGTGGCGCGACGTTCGCGGTTTGGCGTCGGCCAGTCCTCGTTTTCGAGCTGGCGGAAAGCATCCTGCCAGTCATTGACGGTTTGGCGGATGGGCTGAGCGGCTGCGACATTGAGTGTCGCAGCCGCAGCAGCCAGAGCGATCAAATGAAATATACGCATGATGTGTTCCCTCGGCACCGGTGGCCTATCTTATTTGGAACACAATTAGCGCGCGCCGCGCCTCAGGTCACCCCTCGCTTACGGTATTGTCATGTTCGGCCGCTGGCGCTGTGGACGCTGGCGCATGCCGACCGCCGCGATTGCCAATCGCCAGGATCCAGGCGCCCAGCCCGATGCAGAGCAGCAGCATCCCGATGACGGCGGCCAGTCCCGGCACGACGCCAAGCGCGACGATGATCGCCATGACCAGCAGGAGCGAGACCGCCCGCATACCGAATCCGAGCCCGTTACCGCGACGGTTGAAGATCATGTCGCCAACCGCAACGCCGCCAAAGGCGAAGGCGAGGAAGAGGATCGGGAAGTAGAGCAACCAGAGCAGCGGGATTAACAAGGCGCCAACAATGGTCAGGGCCAGCAGGATCGTGATCATCACGAACACGACCGGTGACATCGCCAGGCTGATGAAGCCGATCACGCCAGCACTCACCGGCCGACGCCGATAGGCCGCCGCGACGGCGGAAACGCCATTCGGTGCCAGCAGGATCGCGAACATGCCGAGCAGGAAAGCACTACCGGCGAAGACGCCGCCCGCGAACTGGAATGGAACGCCGATCAGGTCCCAGGGACCATCGAATTCGAAATCACCCCAGTGCTTGGCTCCGAAATTGAACATCTCTTGCTCATAATCGAGCGAGCCAATCATGGCGCCATCGGCAATTTCAGGCTCGTCCGGGCTGCGGACCCGCAAAACGCCATTGATACGCGTCGAGGCAAGCACGGAGACATGCTCGGCCAGCACATCGACATCGCCATCGAAGCGGCCATCGAGAGTGACGTCCTCGCCCTCAAATTCGACATCACCATGAGCGGTGCCACGGAAGACCGCGTGACCGGCCACGATACGGCTATCGCCGAAAATCTCGGTGCCAGGCTGGATGACGACCGAGCCGCCCGCCGCCTGGAGGCCTTCATGGATGATCGCGGCAATCTCGACACTGCCGCCGGCGGCACTCAATTCGCCGCCGATTTCGCCTTCAATCGTGACCTCACCGCCAGCGGCATCGAGGTCGCCGCCGATCCGGGCGGAGATGTCGATATCTCCGGCCGCAATCTCGACCTGTCCATCGATCTCGCCGCGGACTTCCAGGTCGCCGCCGAAGAATTCGACATCGCCATGGACGGTGGCATCGATTCGGCCATCACCGGCCACGGCAGAAATATCACCGTCAATAATGCCGCGGATATTGAGATCACCACCGAGAAAACTGACATCATCCCGGCTACCGTCGATATTGACCTCACCGCCGATCACCTGGGCATTCGCGCCCATGGAAATTGCGAAAAAGGCCAGCCCCGCGGCCATTATCTGCTTGAAATTATTCATCACGACTCTCCCAGCGCCCCCCGGCGGTCAGGTGGATGGTTGACAGAAACGGCCCTCGCGGACCGCGCGATTCAGGAATCATCGAAGACGCGATCAACGTCGTCACAATCACGACTATCGCGTGGAACGAAGACGATATTGCCCGCCTGCGCTCCGGCTTCGACATGGGGTTCGGAGTCGGCCCAGACCCGCAGCGTGCCGGAAATGCGCGCAGAGGACAGCACGGTTACCGAACGGCTGCAAACATCTCCGCCATCATTGATGGCACCGGCAAGCACGACACGGCCGTCCTCGTCATCATAATTGCGGCGCGGACGAATCTCTCCCACGGATACGATCGTGAGAGGCCCTGAAACGCTGCCTGCGAGATGGACTTCATTGCCGTGGACTTCCAGACCGCGCTCATATTCGGCGGTGGATCTTACATTGGCTGCCGCCATCGAGGCCGGGCCGGTAATCCGGCCAGCAACGTCGAGCGATCCGGCCGCGAGATTGAGTTCTCCACCGACATCGGCATCCCAGTCGATATCACCGCCAGCAACAGATGCTTCGCCGCCGACCCGGCCGGTATAATCAATATCCCCTGCCGCGATCGAGACTTCACCCTCAACCACGAGCTGGTCGGCATCGACATCGCCGGCAACCAGGTTCAGATCACCACCGATACGGCCGCGCAGATTGATATCGCCGCCAATGCGGCTGTAATCGCCATTGCGATCGAGTGTGAGATAGCCATCCAGGGAATGCTCGCCATGGCGCATCTTGATGTGATCATCATCATCGCCGACGACGATCACACATCCTGCAGTCGCCGTCGCGGCAACCAGTGCCGCTGTCATTGCCAATGCCTTGCGCATTCGTGTCTCCAAACCTTGTACCCTGCCCTGCGGCAGAGATGAAATTCACGCTCCCCAACGTTGATGTCGATCATACATTATCGAAAAACGATATCAAGGACATTTTTTGTTTATCGATAAATTATTTCCGTATTTCAACAAATCCATAGCACTCCGGCTGGCCCGGTCCCGCCAAATCGCTTCCCTCCGGCGTCCGGGCGAGTAAGATCAAGGGCAATAGCGAGCGTCATCATTAAAAGACGCGCCCGGGAGGACATGAATGGCTGACACATCAGCCGCCCAGACCGCCGAGCTTCAGCCGGCGGACACTGCGGCGAACACGCATTATCACGGCGCGGAATTCGACCTGGGTCGAATCCGTAAATCGGTCTTCGCAGCCCTGCTGCAGGCGCGCGGTCGATTCGGCGGCAAGCGAATCGCGGCGATCGACGCCGATGGTCGCGAACTCAGCTATGATGACATCATCAAGGCGGCCTTCGCCCTCGGGCACGCTCTCAAGGCGGGAACGGAACCTGGCGAAGCGGTCGGGATCCTGTTGCCGACAGGCGTTGGTTCGATCATCTCCTTCTACGCCATCTCGGCCTATGGCCGGATCCCGGCCATGCTCAATTTCACGGCCGGGGAAAGAGCCCTGAAGGCTGCGTGCAAGGCGTGCAAATGCAGACGCATCGTCACGGCACACCGCTTCATCGAACTGGGCGAACTGCATGCACTTGAAGCGACGCTCGCCGAAGATCATGAGATGGTCTATCTCGAAGACGTCCGCGAAAACCTCACTCTGGGCGACAAGATCGCCGCCGGCATCGGCATGGTCTTCCCCTGGGCGGTGCGGGCACGCCCCTCCCCGGATGCTGCGGGCGTCTATCTCTTTACCTCAGGCACAGAGGGCGACCCCAAGGGCGTCGTCCTGAGCCACGCCAATCTTCTCGCCAATGTCGAGCAGGTGCGCGATCACGTCAAAATTCTGCCCACCGACAAGGTGTTCAACCCGCTGCCGACCTTCCATTGCTTCGGATTGACCGGCGGCGTGCTGGTGCCGCTGGGCCTGGGCGTGCCGACAATCTGCCATCCAACCCCGCTGCAGGCGAAAACCATCGTCAAACGCATCGCGGATACCGGTTCGACCATCCTGTTCGCGACCGACACCTTCATCAATCAATACGCGCGCGCAGCGACCAATGGCGAGCTCAGCTCCCTGAGATTTGCGGTGTGCGGTGCGGAACGGGTCAAGGATGAGACGCGCGCGACCCTGCGGCGCAAATTCAATGTGGAGATCGTGGAGGGCTATGGCCTGACCGAGGCCTCGCCGGTGCTGGCGGTCAATCAACCACAGAATAATCACCCCGGCACGGTCGGACAATTGATGGGCGGCTGCGAAGCCAAACTCGTCCCGGTCGCGGGCATTTCCGAAGGCGGGCAATTGCATATTCGCGGCCCGAATATCATGAAGGGCTATATCCGCCCGAGCGCCCCGCTGGTGCTGGAAGCGCCGACCGATGGCTGGCACGATACCGGCGATATCGTCACGGTTGATGATGGCGGCTATCTGCGTATTCGCGGCCGGGTGAAGCGCTTCGCAAAGCTGGGCGGCGAGATGGTCTCGCTCGCCGTGGTGGAAAATTGCGCGACTTCGCTCTGGCCTGATTGCATGCACGCCGCAGCGGCGATCCCTGACAAGCGCAAGGGCGAGCAGATCATCCTGCTGACCGAATACGCCAAGGCGGACCGGGCCGACCTGATCGCCTTCGCCCGCAATCATGGCATCAATGAATTGTCGATCCCGCGCAAGATCATCCATGTCGAGGCGATCCCGGTTCTCGGGACCGGCAAGACCGATTACGGCAGCGTACAGCGTATGGTCGTCGAACTGATGGGCGAGCCCGAAGAATCAGCCGTGATGCCGGAGACGGTGGAATAGCGGTGCGGTAATGGCGGCGAGGCGAATGTCCTGCCTCGCTGCCGCCTAGATGTGCAACGCCTTTCCATAGGCGTCGAGCACGCTCTCATGCATCATTTCCGACAAGGTCGGATGCGGGAAAATCGTGTGCATCAGCTCGGCCTCAGTGGTCTCCAACTGACGCGCCACGACATAGCCCTGGATCAGTTCGGTAACTTCCGATCCGATCATGTGGGCGCCGAGCAATTCGCCGGTCTTCGCGTCAAACACGGTCTTGACCAGGCCCTGATCATCACCCAGCGCAATCGCCTTGCCGTTGCCGACGAAGGGGAAACGGCCGACCTTGACACTGTGCCCGGCTTCCTTGGCTTTCGCCTCGGTCAGCCCGATCGATGCGATTTGCGGGTGGCAATAGGTGCAGCCGGGAATATTCGACGTCTCGAAGGCATGGACATCATTGCCGGCAATCTTCTCGACGCAGACCACACCCTCATGGCTGGCCTTGTGAGCCAGCCAGGGCGGACCGGCGACATCGCCGATCGCGTAGAGTCCCTTGATATTGGTGCGTCCGAAACCGTCATTGACGATATGGCCACGGTCAATTTTCGCACCGATAGCTTCCAGGCCGAGATTTTCGACATTGCCGTCAATCCCGATGGCGAGGATGACTTTCTCGACCTCAACGATGGTGACCGCGCCCTTGGCGTCCTTGACCGAAACCTTGACGCCCTGGGCGGTCTTCTCGAGCTTTTCGACCTGGGAAGAGAGCATCAGATTCATGCCCTGCTTCTTGAACGCCTTGGCGGCAAAGGCGGAG
>TARA_R110000868_G_scaffold411003_2_pt1 | contig 31440 bp, 35 predicted proteins | sample TARA_R110000868 | Tara Oceans TARA_R110000868 (sample SAMEA4397489) | marine metagenome | biome: Polar Biome; feature: [SRF] surface water layer (ENVO:00010504); material: water (ENVO:00002006), including particulate matter (ENVO:01000060) such as... | depth 5 m | reverse complement strand
TCCTAATTAAATTCATACTGCAGTAAGGTTTTAAAAAGCTTTTCCCTACAAAAGCAATAGCTTTAAAAAGATTGTGAATCCACAAATTAATTAATAAACTAGAAAATCTAACTTCTGTAAAAAGATTTTCTAAATCCGTAGAACAAACGTTCTAAAAGGCTCAATTCTTCCACAATAATATCTGCTGTACCCTGCATATCTTGCTTAAAAACGAGTTTTTTATCAAATGTAGTATTCAAGTTGTTAATAGAAATTTGAACGCTGTACATGCCTTTATCACCCTTTTTAGGCACTTCTGAGATACTTGTAACAACGCCTTCAAGACTTCCATACTCCTCAAACCTATAATTATCCAATTTAACAATCACTTTTTGACCAACTTTAACCTTACTAGAATTCTTAATTGGCAATTTAATCATCCCTATAATATTGCCATAATTTTCAGGAATGACAGTAAAAACAGTTTCATCAATGGAAACATTCTGATATTTCGACCAGACATCGAAAAGCGAAATTTTACCATCAATCGGACTTTTAAGAGCAAATTGCTGCATCCAATTAGCAAGTTCAAACTTTAAATTTTGAATTGCTTTATTAAGTTCCGTATTGTAATTATTTGTATTGGTTTTCCCTTTGATATCGCTCTGATTAAGCAAATTTTCATAGTAAGAAACTTGAATATGCGTATTAGAGATTTGTGTTTTTATATCTTGATAATTGGATTTATCCATAAGAAAAGACCGTGAGGTCTTTTGAAATGCATCGTTAGAAATCACTCCTTTTTCAAGTAGTTTTTTATCTCGGTTGTAGGTAGACTCAGAAAGTTTTAAATCTTCTGCCAAAAGGCTTAATTGTTTTTGTTGCGTTAGCAACAAGGACAATTGATCTTTTAGTTGTTTTGAGAGTGAAATTTTGGATTGTAAGTCCGGATTAAGTTCTTGAAATAAAATATAGTTTTGGTATTTATTTAGAAAATCGGCATACGCATTTTGAACGTTACCTAATACCAGGTCATGAGGAAATAGTTTGGTTAATGAATCCAGACTAATAGGAGGGAGGGGTAATTTATGTAATTGCTCCTGTAGTAAAATCATATGCTCGGTATTAGCAGAATTTTGAATAATGGCTATTAATTGATCTTTGACTACATTTTGATCAGTAGATACCAATACATCAGTTAGAAGTCCAGATGATTTGGCTTTAATATAAACAGGTGGGTTGGTGGTGGTAATCACCACATTAGAGCTTATAATATCATTATAACTAAAAAGAGCTGCACCTAAAAAAAAGAAAAGGACAATTCCTAAAAGAAGTGCACTTCCAGAGCGCAAGGTCCACGAAGGAGTTTGTTCTAGCAATTGAGTAACTCTTTCGCTATCTAAGTGAAATTGATTTTGGTCTTGCGTATTATTTAGTTGATCTTCCATAGGGTTAATTGGAAAGATTTAATTGATTTCTGACAAGTTCAAAGTAAAATCCTTTTTTGGCTACTAAAGAATTATGTGTTCCTTGTTCGGTAATTTTACCTTTTTGTAAAACCACGATGTTGTCAGCGTTGCGAACCGTAGATAAACGGTGAGCGACAATAACAACGGTTTTACCTTTATAGAACGAGTTTAAATTTGAAATGATTTCTGCTTCATTAACGGCATCTAAGGAGCTTGTGGCTTCATCAAAGAATAAGAAATTTGGATTTTTATATACCGCACGTGCAATGAGTAAACGTTGGGTTTGCCCTCCTGATAAATTTAAACCATTAGATCCTATTTTAGTTTGAATACCATTTGGAAGCGTGCTTACAAACTGCTGAATATTTGCAATCCGCATAGCTTCGGCAAGTTGCTTTTGATCGACTGGTTTTAAAGAAGCGGATTCTGTAATATTACGCTCAATCGTATCATTAAAGATAAAACCATCCTGCATAACGGTACCGCATGAAGCACGCCACAGCGTACTAGGAATATTGGAAATGTTTTGATTACCGACTAAAATTGTACCTTTTGTAATGGAATAAAATTTAAGCAATAATTTAATCAGCGTAGTTTTTCCACTTCCACTTTCTCCTACTATTGCTGTAATTTTCCCTTGTGGAATAGCAAATGAAATATCATTTAGAACTAGTGGGGAGTGTTTTCCTCCATATCTAAAACTAAGATTTTGAATTGAAATGGATTTTTCTTCTGGTAAATTATTAGTTAAAGTAGGATCAAGTTCTTCATTAGCTTTGTCATGGATTTCCATTAAACGTTCTAGGCTAAGTTTGGCATCTAGTCCAGTTCGGACGAACACAATAATATTTTGTATAGGAGAATTAAGCTGACCAATAATATATTGTATAGATAGCATCATCCCTAAAGTAATTTCCCCATCAATTACTGCTTTGGCAGCAAGAAAAGTAATTAAGATATTTTTTAATTCATTAAAAAAGTAACCTCCTATGTTTTGGGTATTAGAGAGTTTAAGACCTTTTTTTAGCACTCCAAAAAGGTTGACTTGAATTTCTTGCCATTCCCATCTACGTCTTTTATCAGAGCCATTAAGTTTAATTTCTTGCATAGCATTGACAAGTTGAAAAACGGCATTGGTATTTTTAGATTCTTCTTGAAAACGTTCTTTATCAATAAGAATACGTTTTTTAATGAAGAGGAAATTCCATAAAAAATAAAGTAAAGAACCAATAAAGAAAACCGAAAATATGGTTAGGTTATAATATGCTAAAACGATTCCAAATATGACAATATTGACAATGGAAAAAAGCGTATTTAAACTAGTATTGGATAAAAAATCTTCAATTCTGTTATGGTCGAAAATACGTTGAATAATATCACCTCTCTTTTTGCTATCAAAAAATGAAATTGGAAGCTGCGTAAGTTTAAGTAAAAAATCAGAAATTAAGCGAATACTAATACGAGTCGAGAGGTGTAATAAAATCCAATTACGTATAATATCTACCGTTAGTTGTGAGGCAAATAGGGTTAATTGTGCAATAAGTATAAGGTATATAAAATTGAAATCCTGGTATTGAATACCATAATCAACGATGCTTTGCGTTAAGAAAGGAAAAACAAGTTGAATTAAACTACCAGCAATCAACCCTAAAAATAATTGAAGTATATATTTTTTATAGGGTTTGATATAATTTAAAAAAAAGGATAGGGGTTTTGCTTTATCCTCTTTGATAGGAGTTTGTTTTTCATAAAACTGAGGTGTAGTTTCTATAAGCAGAACATGGCCAACAGGATTGCTATGTTCGGGATTCGCGCACCAAGATACTTTAAAATCCTTAAAAGAATAGCTGACTTTTCCTTTAGCTGGATCTGCAACAAATACTTTACTCTTAGAGACTTTGTAAATAACAATAAAGTGTTTTTGTTCCCAATGAGCAACACAAGGCAGAGGAACATCTTTAATTAGAGCTTCAAAATCAATAGCGATAGGCATGGTATTAAAACCTATTTGTTCAGCAGCTTCGGAAATATCAGCCATGCTTACCCCATTTTTGGTAACATGCGAAATAGTTCTTAAATATTCTGCTGGATACTGCTTACCAAAAAAAGCGGCAATCATTCGCAAACAAGTAGCCCCGCAGTCCATTGAATCCATTTGAAAATAAAAAGGGAAAGGACTTTTAGACATAAATTAGTTTATGACTTTATAAGTTGTTTTTCCTCCTTTTATAAGTGCATAAGCCATTATTGATGCGTATTGATCGAAGTACTCGTCATAAGTACTCGGTCCATGACCGGAAGTCCAACTCAGATCAAAAATAATTTGAGGATTATTAGATGCATATTCCTCTAGTTTTAAAGCGAATTTTAAAGGCATCCAAGGCTCAACATTGGTATCATTCATACCTGTAATTAAAAAGAAATCAGGATAAGCAATATCTTTTTTTAGTTGTACATAAGGATCCATATTTAATAAATCTTGTGCTTGGCTTTTGACAAATATGGAACCATTTTCTTCAACATTCGTTCCACCATCTAAAGAGAATTCGTCTCTAGATGGGTTTAGCATAGGATATTGACCTATTACTCCTGAATAAAGATTAGGTCTTTCAATTGCTGCCATACCAACCATAATACCACCAATACTTTGCGATAATGCAACAAGTTTTGATGAATCAGTATAATGGTGGTCTATTAAGTATTCAGCACAGGAATTAAAATCTTTCCATGTATTAGCTTTTTTGTCTAACATTCCATCGGTGTGCCATTGATCGCCTTTTTCGGCTCCACCTCTAACATGTGCAATTGCCATAATTCCACCTTGTTCTATAAAAGCCATATAAGTGGCATCAAATGTTGGCGGCATATTTTCACCGTAACCTCCATAACCAGTTAGAATAGATGGATTATTACCGTTCTTCAATACTTCTGGCGCATAAATTATTGATAAGGGAATTAATACGCCATCATGTGCTTTTACGTTGATGGTCTCTACTATGAAGCTGCTGAAATTATTATTTTTGTCTTCACCTAAAAAATCTAATTTATTAAAAGTTTTGTCTTTTGGATTGTACAGAAATTTGCTTGATTTAGCTGTCCAACCCTCTAAGCTTATATCTAAATAGGGATAATTAATAGCGGTGGTATTAAGCCTAATGTTACCTGCTCTGAAAGGGGTTTTGATTTCATTGACTTCTCCGCTAGTATCAAATGAATATAGTTTAGCATCTACACCATCAACAGTTGTGGTCAAAAAACCGCCAGCACCATTATAAGAAAAATCAGTTAGTACTTCATTGGAGAATGGCTTAACTAAAGTATGCTGTATTGTACTAGGTAAGGTTATTTTTCCAATTTCATAATTGGAATTATTTTTACTGGTAATAAATATAAAATCATGATCATTTACAAATAGATTATTAGTCATTTGGACTTTATCATTTTTGCTATACAGAGGTTTCCAATTAATCTGAGGGTTGTTTAAATTGTCAATTTCAGTGTAAAAAGCATCGTAATAATTTTCTACACCCGAAATGTAAGCTAGCAGATATTTATCGTTTTGGTTGTTAAATTTAATTACAGGACGATCCTCTGGTTCAAAGGTTAGGTTCTTCTCTGTTTTAGGGCCAAAAATGTATCTAATATTATTAGGTTCGTCTCCAATAGTATAGATGACAGAATTTGCATATTTTTTATAATCGGCTTCTTCCGGATTTGTATTATCAAAGTGAAGATAGATTATTGACTTACTATCTGGTGTCCATTTTACACCATAATAACCTCCAGGTCTGCAGCCATAAATATTTTGTTCCAATACCTTGTTATTTTCAACGTCTAAGAAATACATCGTTGAAAAAAAATCTTCATCGTGTGTTAAAGCAATAGCTATGTATTTTTTATCCCAACTAGGTTTAATATATTCTATATAGGGTTTCTTAAGGTCGGTATAATACAATGTGGGATCAAACAGTAATATTTCTTTCCCTTCAGAATTTCTAAAATATAGTTTAGATGTTTTTTCTACTGTTAAACGTTTTGTATAAATAAATACATTATTCCCATAATCTATAATATTACTAAAATAAGCATCTTTAGAATTAAGAATAGATTTCATTCTATTAGACAAACTATCTGCTAAAGAAGAACCAGATAAGTTGTTTTTGTATTTGTTAGCAAACATCTTAAAGGTTTCAATGGTACTGGAATCCTTTAGATTTTCTAAATGCCTATACTTATCTTTTTGTTTTTTACCATAGATTGTATCTTTAGATACCGTTGAAGTAGTAGGTTCTAACTGAGAATTCGTTTTACACGAAATACTTAGAGAAAGAATGAAAACAAAAATAAGTTTATGCATAAAAAATGAATTAAAAAACCCTTCGTGTGAAGGGTTTAATATATAATAAAGTTATTAATAATAGAATCGTTATTATAGAAAAAACTAATTTTCCTTACCCACTGTTGGTTGTTTAATTTTACCTCTATCAATAGTACCTCCATCATCATCACCACCTCCTATTAGGATATTGGGTTGGGCTAATCTTTTTTCTTCGAAATTTTTAAGTGTAGTTTGTGTTTTCATAAAAAGTGATTTTAGTAAAATATAATAATAATGTTTAACGAAAATAGTTTAATGCATTGAATAATAGAACCGTAATAACCGTTAATTTATAAATTATCCGTTACCTTTTGCTTCATTTTACTTGCTTGCTTTATAAATTCTGAGGGCTTCATATCGGTATTTTGAATAAATGCTTTAGAAAAAGAATTCCCACTTTTAAAACCAAATTCTTTTGCTAATGCTTCTATGGTGTAATTACGTAATTTTTTATTTTCTAATAAAATATTTGTGGCGTGATCTATACGTAAGGTTTTTAAATATTCAGAAAAACTTACTCCTTTGCTTTCATTAATAAATTTAGACAGATAAGTACTGTTGGTATTTAAATCTGCTGCCAAAGAGTTTAAAGTAATATTTGGATTGGTGAATTTTTTATTTAATTGAAATTCATCCAATTTTAATAATAATTCATTTTGTAGTTCATCATTGATGCTAATATTGTTTGCAACAGGAGCTTCTTTGGTTTTTTGACTAATAGAAGCTAATAGTTTAGCAAAATTTTTCTTTTGCTTATTTTGATTATAGAAATAAAAGGAGACTAGAATTATAAATAAACCTATAGCAGAATAAAGAATAATTAATTTGTTTCTTCTTTGAATTAAAGAACTATTTAATGCTTTATTTCTTTCATCAACTAAATTTACTTTGTCATACTTACTGTAAAAGTTTGTATTTAAATAATCTGAATCTATAGAAACTAAACTATCATGATGGAAAAGCTTATCTATTGTGGTAATAAGTTTATCTGAATTCTTTTGTGATTTATATATTTCCAAAAGTGTTTCATATCCATGACGTAGATCAGGATTTGATGAATTAGTGAGCTTTGCTAAACTATCCATTTTATCTAATTTAAAAATGGCTTTATTAAAATTCTTCTTCTTAGCTAATATTTGTCCTTGATATAGATAAATATTGGTTGTAATATCTAAATCATTGAAATAATGTATGCTATCTAGCACCTTTTGGGCTAAGTCAATATTATCTGTATGAAAAAGAGAAATTGCTTTGTTTAGTTTAACGCTTGAAATTAAGGAACTATCAGCAGAATTAATACTTAACCTTTCAGCTTCTGGAATCAAATTAAGTACAGAAAAATAATCATTAGAGTGGTTTTTAGCGATAATTAAGTTTATTAAAGCTAGTATATAATCTTGCTTTTGGCTTTCATTTTTGTCATCTATCTTTTTAAGAAAGTCGAGTTGCTCTTGATAAAGAATAGCCGCTTCTTTATGTTGTCCCCAATTTAATTTTATTGTAGCCATGTAGATAGAAATGTCATATCTCAAATCCTGGTGGTTATGGGTAATTGCACTTTGATTAGCAAGAGTAAAATTGTTGAAGCTTTCAATATAATCTTCATTAATATAACTAAGATACCCCTTCAATATATATGCTCTTGTGGGATATTTCATTTCAACAGGAATTTTATCTCCTAAACCAATTACAGAATCCATGTAGCTATTACCAATGGGATATTCGGCTAACATTGCAGCATTACCATAAGCACGAACCAAAAATGGAATATTACTTTCTGATTTTGCCTTTTTTAGTAATGTATTATTGAGTTTAAGTGCTAATGTAGGATTAGTATAAAGTAATGTGGAAGCACTATCAAATATTTTTTGATAAGGAAAATTTGATGTGCTGCTTTGCGCATGTACACCGTTGAAATTCAACAGCATACAAATGGAAAATAGTAATAGAAATCTAAAAATATTCATAGGCGCTAATTTATAAATTAATGCTGAGTTATTTATAAATCAACGGTAACTAATGTTTTTTATCGTTGTACGTTCTTTTAGATTTACCTCAATAAAGCAAAAACAAAAAACAAAAAACAAATAACTCTATAATATAATAATAGGGTAAAAATATATAAATATATTGATATAGGATAATATTATATTAATATAATTATAAAATATATGTTCTTTATGATTGTAAAAATCTTTCCAGCGAAAGGGGATAGCTTTCAAGGTGTAGCATATAATGATAATAAGATAAATCAAGAAAAGTCAGATTTAATGGTCGCAGCTAATTTTAACGGTTTAGGAGATAATGCAACAAGGAATGATTATGTCATGTACTTGCAAAAGCATTCGCAAGCCAATACAAAAATTAAGAAGCCCCAGTTTCATGCTGCAATTAGTGGTAAAGGAAAAGAAACCTCTTTTGAGGAATTAAAAAAATTCGCTAAACATTATATGGATAAAATGGGCTATGGCAATAATCCCTATTTAATATATAAGCATACTGACACCGAAAATAATCATGTACATATTGTTTCTTCAAGAGTTGATTACGAAGGAAACAAAATTAACCATGAATTTGAAAGAGTACGTTCACAAAAAGTTAGGAGTGAATATTTAGGTTTAGATGTTCTTGAAGAAATAGAAAAAACCAAAAAAGCTATTGACAAGTATCATATATCCAATATATCACAATACAAACTTCTGCTTGAAAAAAATTACAACAAGGTTATTGAAAAACCAGAACATATTATTGTTTATAAAAGTGATAAAGGATTTAAAATATCCAAAAGAGACATAGAAAGGCATATTGAATCCAAACAGAAAAACATTAATAAAAATGTTCAGAATAATAGACTAAAAGAATTGCATTCTTATCTATTGGAATTATCCAAAGAACACACTTTGGAAGAGCTTAAAATAATCGCTAAACAAAAGAATGTAGATATAGTGGTATTTAAGACTAAAGATAAGACACGAAATTTTGGATATGCTGTGATAGATTACAAAACAAAAGCTGTTTTTAAAGGTAGCCAAATTATACCATTGAAAATACTAGAAAACAATAAACTGGATATTGATAATAAAAATAGAATTACTGAAACTATTCTAAAAATTATAGATCAAAATACCACGCTAGAACAGTTGAATCAAAAACTTAAAAGTATCAACATTGAAGTGGATAGTAATTCAAAGGTTTACAGGATTGATGGAGAAAATAAAGAACATATCCAGACATTAAATAAGTCTTTGACATATCCTTTAAATTATAATTCTGCAGTACAATACATTAAAGAAAATTATAATCCTTTATCAAGAGAAGATATTAAAATCTTAGCATTTACCTATAAAGTAAAGCAACAAGATATTCAGATTAAAGAAACTGCAGCCAATAAGATAGCCCAAGATGATAGGGATCGAATATTATCTAATATTAATTCTGAGCTAAGATATTATATCAATAACGGAAAGGACACAAAGGAACAATATCAAAATAGTTCCATAAACCTATACAAGCTAGGCAAACAATACTATGCTATTGATACAGACTTAAATTTTATAGGAGGTATTAAACTTGATAATGACGTGAAAGAGGCAATAGTTAAGAATGGTTTGTTTAAGGAATTATATCAATCTAAGGAGTTCGAAAGATATAGTCCTTTGAATAACAAGCTTGAAACTGTTTTACAAGGAATAGAAGGTCTTTTTCATTACGAAGATGATACAAATAAGAAAAAGTCCAGAGAGAAAAAAAATACAAAAAATTATTAAATGATTATATCTGTTGCAAATCAAAAAGGAGGAGTTGGTAAAAGTACGCTTTGCGTTTCTTTTGCTAATTATCTGATACAGAATAGTAAGGAATTAATAATCATAGACTTTGATTTTCAATCTTCTGTTTATGGTTTATGGGAAGAACAAACCAAAATAATCAATACAGATCCGCCTTATGATGTAATAAGTAAAGATTTAAATAGTGTTACCGCTGTTGTAGGCATGTGTAAAGACATAGACCAAAATCATATAGTAATATTTGATTTACCAGGAAAATTGGATGATGATAATTTACTACCACTATTTAATATAACAGATCTTTTTTTAGTGCCTTTCTCTTATGATAAATTATCTATTGAAAGCACCTTATTTTTTGTCAAATTGATACAGCATTTTAAAAAAGATGTGCAATTATGTTTTATCCCCAATAGAATAAAAGCAGGGGTTAAATATAAAACAAAACTCCAGGTCGATAAGATACTTTCTGAGTATGGTTTAATTACGCCTTCAATACCTGATAGAGTTTGCTTACAACGATTATCAGTTTATAATAATACAGAAGAAGTGACAGAGATAATAAAAGACGTATACGACACAATCCTAAATAAATATATAAATGAGCAGTAGTATTAAACAAATAGCAGAGGATTTAAAAGCAGTAAAAACTGTTCCTATGAAAATACAGACAAACAACACGAAATCCATAATTAAGAACAATGATGATGTTCCAATCTTTTTTAAAGAATTAAAAGAAGAATTGAAATCAAAATCATATAACAACAATTCTACTTCTTATTTGGATGAGGAAATAAGCGAAGTGCTTACGCATATTAAAACTAAAGGCAAAATACCAATTGCCTCTTTAGTGTCACACATTATTGAAGAATGGATTAAAAATAATCAAGAGCATATAGAAAGTTTACCCACTAATAAATATTTGAAATGAATTGGACAACATTGATTATCGGTACCGTAGTACTCTACTTGATTTATTATGGAATCAATATAGTATACGATTTAGTGAAAGGAAAAAAAGAGGATAAGAATAAGGGCTATGAAATGATAGATGTAAATCTTGAAAATGAAGAAGTTCCTAAAAGTGTAATTGAGGAGGATTATCAAGAAATAGAAGCTTTTGATTCCACTGAAAAAAAAAAAAGAGTAAACAAAGATTCAGAGCAATCAGTCGCTGAAATAGTAGGACAGGGAATGAATGTAAAAGACTTCCTTGCTTTTGCTAGAGCACAGGCAGCAACAATAGAGTATTAATTTTTAACTAGTATAATTTTTTTAAACACACAATTATGAAAAACAATTCAACAATTAAAGTAGCAACAAGAAATTCTAAAAAGACCATTTTAGGAGCATTTTTAATGCTTGCTTCTGGAAGCACTTTTGCACAAGCAACGGGAATTGATGCTGGGACAGCAGAACTAACAACTTACATCGATCCAATCGGAAATCTTATCATCATTATTGGGGCTATTGTCGGTCTTATTGGTGGGGTTCGTGTTTTTATAAAATGGAACAATGGAGATCAAGACACTAACAAGGCTATCATGTCATGGTTTGGTTCATGTATATTCTTGGTATTAGTAGGTATCATGGTTAGAGCATTCTTTGGTTTATAATGAATAACAAAGAAAGTTTTGAAGTTTACAAGGGGTTACAAAAGCCCCTTGTTTTTAAAACCTTCAAAGGAAGATACATTTATTGGATGGCAGGGGGGCTTTTAGGTTCATTTATACTTTGTGTAATACTATGTGTGCTTATTGGCTATTTAGTAGGAGGAATAGCCTTAGTCGGAGGAGCCTGTGCTATCACATATATAGTAAACACAAAACAAAAGACTGGTGTTCATTCTAAAACTAGGACTAAAGGGATAGTATATGTCAAGCCAGTAGTAAATCATCTAGCTAGTAAAAAAAGTAACTAAAATAATACATCGCATTGAAAAAGAACAAAACATTTGAGTTGCCCTTTATTGGTATTGAACAGATTAATGATATACATATACTTTATCATGATGAAGGTCACTACTCAACAATAATAGAAATATCAAATCCCATATTGCAATATTCAGGCGATGATCAATTGTACTATGATTATCATAGGACATTTTTAAATATTGTAAAAATATTAGGCGAGGATTATATACTTCAAAAACAGGACATATTTTTTGATGCTAAATATAAAGGAATTAAAACCGAAGATTTTTTATCTCAAAAATATTTTGAACATTTTGAAGGGCGCACCTATAAAGATGTAAAAACCTATGTTACAATAACCAAAAAAATTAAGAGAAACAATTTTTTTACTTACAACGATAGGGATTTTGAAAACTATCTTACTAAGGTTAGAAAAATAATAGACATATTAAAAGATTCTAAGTACCATCCTAAACCATTAAATGAAAAGGAAACTACACATTTAATAAAGAGGTTTGTTGGATTTTCATTTAATGATGAAAATATTAAAATTACCAACATAGGTACAAGCAACGAAAATTTAAAAATTGGGGATAAACGTCTAAAAACTATAAGTTTAGTTGATATTGATGAAATCAATTTCCCTAATAAAATACTGCCTTATACAGAAGAAAATTATGGTTATAATTTTCCTGTAGATCTCTTTTCTTTTATAGCGAAAACACCAAATATTGAAACATTGGTATACAACCAAGTGATATCTGTTTCCAATCAAAAACAGGAATTAATGAATTTGGAAAAAAAGAAAAAAAGACATAGTTCAATGCCTGACCCTGCTAATGATATTGCTGTTGCAGACATTAATAACTCTTTAGAAAGCATTGCTAAAAATAATGATCTTTTGATTAATTGTCACTTTTCATTTATGGTATTTGGTACTGAAAATGGTATAATATCCGCAACGAATTATATAGAACAGGCTTTATTTAAAGTAGGGATAATCCCTAGTCAGAATGCGTATAATCAATATGAATTATACGAAAGTTCAATTCCAGGAAATGCATGTGAATTAAAAGAATATGACTTATTCAAAATCACCTTAGCTCCAGCCATTTGTTTGCTTTATAAAGAGAATAGACAAACTGATGAAAAATCAGGATTTCAACTTTATTTTACAGATAGAATGGGTATTCCTGTTGCCATTGACACCTCCGATTTACCAATGGAAACCAATAGAATTAACAATCGTAACAAGTTTGTTTTAGGTCCTTCGGGTTCAGGAAAATCATTTTACATGAATGATTTAGTAAGACAATATTTTCTATATAATACAGACATTATATTGGTTGATACGGGTCATAGTTATTCTGGAATATGTAGTTATTATGGAGGAAGATACATTACATATTCAGAAGAGAACCCTATTACAATGAATCCTTTTAAAATAAAAAAAGAGGAATACAATGAAGAAAAAAGACAATTTTTAAAATCATTAATAATACTCTTATGGAAGGGTGCTGATGGCGTGGCAACGCAAACAGAAGATACAGTAATAAATAATTGCATTTTCATGTACTTTAAAAAGTATTTTGAATCTGGAAAAACAGAAGAATATTTAAGCTTTAATACCTTTTATGAGTACTCCATTGTGGAGATAGAAAATATAATAAATAGAGAAGTAATACAATTTGATTTACAGTCGTATAAGTTTATCATCAAAAAATTCTATAAAGGTGGGGAATATGATACCATCCTAAACTCAGATGTAGACTCAACACTTTTTGATGAAAAATTTATTGTATTTGAAATAGATGCTATCAAGGAGCATAAGATATTATTCCCAATTACCACCATTATTATTATGGACGTGTTTATCCAAAAAATGCGCCATAAGAACAATAGAAAAGCTTTAATAATTGAGGAAGCTTGGAAAGCTATAGCTTCACCCAACATGGCAGAATACATTGTCTATTTATATAAAACTGTTCGAAAGTTTTGGGGAGAAGCAGTGGTTGTGACACAGGAACTTGAAGATATAATTGGGAATGAAATAGTGAAAAATTCGATCATCAGTAATTCAGACACAACGGTATTATTAGACCAAAGTAAGTTTAGAGAAAACTACGATCAAATAAGTGAATTATTGAACTTATCTAGGGTGGAAAGAAATAAAATATTTACTGTAAATCAACTAGACAACAAAGACAATAGAAGCAGATTCAAGGAATATTATATGAAACGAGGGGATCGTGGGGAAGTATACGGATTGGAAGTTTCTATTCATCAATATTTAGTGTATACCACAGAAAAAAAAGAAAAAGATGCAGTGGCTAAATACATTAAAAAGCACGGAAATTATAGACAAGGATTAGAAGCATTTGTTTCTGATCTAAAAAGCTCTAAACTTAAATTATCAGACTTCACAGATAAAGTAAATGCATTAACCTTAAATAACTAAACCTATGAAAAAATTATTTTTTGTATTAATACTAATACATTTTAGCAGTGTAATGGCACAGCAAATTGTTATAGATCCAGCGGTAGTTTCAACATTGGCCGCAAATCATGTTGTTCAAAATGGTTCTTTAAATAATATAAAGGACGAACAAAATGGAATTAAAAATCTTCAAGCGGGGATTAATTTGAAATTATTACAGATACAAGCTTTACAAGAAAAAACCTATACGTCTTTACAAAAAGTACAAAGTATTGTAAGTCAAGGAAAAAATATTGTTTATGCTTCAACTGTTGCTGCAGATATTGCTAAATATCAAACAGAGATGATTTCTACTGCAGATGGAAACCCTATGCTTTATGCCATAGCCTTAAAAACAGAGCTTGCTTTAATAAATAGAACCTATGATATGTTTATGTATATAAATACGGCATTAACCGGTGGCGAAGCTAATCTAATGTCCAACATTGAACGAATAGAAATTATAAATCATGTAGTGGCAGAATTAAGAATTATGAGGGGATTGGCTTATGCTGTAAACCGAAAAATGAGAACGGCTAAATACTCAGGAACTTTTAAGGCTCTTTTAAGAGAACTAGATGTATCACTTATAGGCTTTGATAAAATAAATAGAATGGGAATAGTAAGAGATGTAATGCCTAAATAGTTATGAAAAAATATATTATCATTTTATTTCTTCCCTTTTTAATGTGGTCATGTGGTGGATCAAATAATGTTCCAAAAGTTGTCGATTATACAGTAATATCCACTTTAGTAGAAATACATAAAACGGAGCAGCCTCAATATAAAGATATAAATCGAAAAGAAGCTGAAAATTTATTATTACAAAAAATGGTCACAGAACAGACAAAGGAAAATCGGGATATTGTCGAAAAAATAAAACAAAGATATGTTAATACTAATTTACTTTTAACACAAGTTGGAAAACTACCAGTAGCATTACAAACAATAGCCGATATAAAGGATTATCAAGTAGATATACTGGAACTAGTAAAAGATAAACCAGAACTTTCCTTGATAGCTATAAAAACAGAAATAGCCTTAATAAAACGAGTTAATAGGTTATACAATTATGTCTATTTAAATGCATTAGTAGGTACCGATTTAAATAGAATGCCAATAGCTAAAAGACTTGAAATAATAGATTATGTAATCACTGAATTACGAGTAATTAGGGGATTTTGCTACTCTATTTATAGAAAAATGAAAAAAGGTAAAAATGGCAACACCTTAAACGAAGTATTAAAAGAATTTAATATTAATTCTATTTATGGAGACATCAATAAACAAAAAATAGTTAACGATTTAATGAAAGAATTATGAGAATAGTAATTATCATAATACTGCTTTATTGTGTTTCAGGAAAAGCGCAAATGGAAGTAAACAACGAAGGAGTAAGAAGGCAATTTCAATCAATGGTGTACCAACAATGGGATAAAGACTATTTCAGACCAAAAATATACTATTGGCTTGTACATAATAAGTATAGAAGAGGAGAGGATAGAAGATATATACTTCAATTAGCCCCAACAATAGCTAGTTCCACGCTAAATAATCAAACTACGGAAGAAGAAAATAAGGAAGTTGAAAAAGATTATACTGATGAAATAGCTATTGATTTAGACAAAAGGGTAAATCTTAAGTATGATCTTCTTTATAGAAAAGAGTTTGATGGCCTTTTTTTAAGATTGTCAACTTTTGAAATAAGGGCTTCTTTTGAAGTATTATCAAGCTATTCTGGTCAGCCATTTAATATGGGCGAACACAATCAAGTGGTCTTAAATTTTATAGAAAGAAAAAAAATTATTGATGACAGTTATCAGGAAAGTTACAAAAAAAATAGAGCCTATGACCAACTTTTAAGTGACATGGAAAATTATTTAAAACTTCTAATAAATCTTGAAAGACGTCTTGCGGTTTATAATAAATATACTCCTTTAATTAAACAAATAAAAGACTAATGGAAATACTAGATCAAGCCGTATTTGAATTATTTGATCAATTAGAAGCCTTCTTAAGAGGCGATGCTAGAATGTTTGTAAGGGATGCTCAGGCTATTGCAGCAATTGCTATGTTATTATATTTTGGAGTTAAATCTTTCGGACTTATTTCAGGGGATGAAAGATGGGAAATAATGCCATTATTAAGACCTTTTGGTTTAACGCTTGTAATTGTTTTTTGGGGGCAATTCATACGAGCTTTGGAATTTCCATTTGATATATTTGAAGGAAGAACCGAAGCGCTTTATAACGATCAAAGAGATGAAGTAGACTTATTAATGTTAGAAAAAAATAAGTTAATCACAGAATATGCCTTAAAATTAACAGAAGTATCGCAAGACGTTGAAGATGTAAATGGTGAAGATTCTGATTCATGGATGGGAATGATAGGTGTTGATGTTGATGATTTAGTACAAGAGGCTAAAAGTTTATATCTCGTTGTATTAGCTAAATTTAAATATGTACTAGAGCAGGTAATCAATTATATAATACTGGCATTTTTTCAGGTCTGTGTTTATATCGTATTCTTTTTACAAATGTTTTTCAAACACGTGCTTATAGTATTAGGACCTCTTGCATTTGCCATATCAATAATACCTGCATTTAAAGATTCATATACTACATGGATTGGAAGATTTATTTCAGTTGCATTGTATTCTACAATAGCAAGAATAGTTCTAATTATTTCTATGACATTTATTAGATATGCCTTAAATCTTGAGATACAAATGTTTGAAAATTTAATGGCTGATGAAAACGCATTTATACTATATGCTACTGGTTCAAATACTGTACAAATTAGCTTCATCGTAGCATTATTGACAGGAGCTGCAGCCATGTTAACAGTACCTACAGTAAGTACCTGGATTGTAAATACAAGTGGAGTAGGACAAGCAGTTGGTAAAATGGCTAAAGGTGGAGTACAGGTTGCTAAAACAGCAGGTGGAGCTTTATAATTAAAAAAATAGATATGAAAATAAAAAATATAGAACAGAAAATAAAACTAACATTTTTTACTGCTTTAATGGTGTTTATACTTTCTGCAGGGGTTGTTGGATTTACAGTAGTGTGGGCTTTTCGCTCTATTGCACAAGAAAGAGAAAAAATCTATGTAATAGATAATGGGGTTCCAATATTAGTAAATAGAACAAACCAATTAGAAAACAGGGATGTTGAGTATAAAAGTCACATAAACTCTTTTCACTATTTGTTTTTTACTCTACCGCCAGATGATGACTTTATAAAGGCAAATTTAGAAAAAGCGATGTATTTGATAGATGAAAGTGGGTTAAAACAATACAATAATTTAAAGGAGAAAAGTTTCTACAATCAGATAATATCATCCTCTTCTGTCATATCAATTAAGACAGATAGCATTATTGTTAATACAAATCTTGAATTTACTTATTATGGTACAGAACGAATTGATCGCAAAACATCCATCATAAAAAGACAAATTATTACCTCTGGTGGTTTAAAGAACGTGCCTAGAACAATAAATAATCCACACGGATTACTTATAACAGATTGGAAAACAATTAAGAATACAGATATAAGCTATGAAACAAAAAGAGATTTTTAAAGAAAAGCTTCAAACAAACAAGAAAGTGGCACTAGCTATTATGTATGTTATATTATTATTTGGAGTAACGAAAGTATGTATCGAAGCAAGTAAAAGAAGAAGTAAAAAAAATATGGTTCCTATTGATAAAAAAACAATAAGAGCTAAAACTCCATTAATGAATAATCAAAATAGTATAGGGTTGTTTGATGCTATCAAAATATATTCTGAGGTACAGGAGATAAAAGAGGATGATACCTTAGCCATAAAAAAAATCAATCAAAAACTTGATAAAATATTAAAAAATGAAAATTAATTTCAAATCACCAAAGTATATATTACCTCTAATATTCTTGCCATTTATATTCATATTCAATTATTTGTTTTCCAATTTCATGCCTGAAACAAAGTCAGAGAATCTATTAGAAGATAAGCAGGAATTTAATATGTCATTGCCTGATCCAAATCTTGACAAAATAAAAATAGATGACAAAATGGATAATTTAGTTAATGTATTCGAGGATGAAAAAGATCATACTGCAATATCAGATAGAATAGTAGAAGGGGAAGTAAATAATAATGTTGCTGAAACATTATACACAGGAGAGGAAGCTGCTGAAATATTAAGATTGCAGGATTCATTAAAACAAATACGCTCCAAGACTAAATCCTTTGGGAATTATAATACTAGTAAAACCGCAGAAGAAAGAGAAAGTTTAGTCGAACAAAAAAAATATTTATCCCAAAATAATATTTCCAATGCTGATGATCAATTTGCAAGAGAAATGAAAATGTTGGATAGTGTATTAAATCCAGAAAAATATGAAAAAAAAGAACCAGTTTTAAATCAACCTATTGAAGAGGTAAAAAGAGACATTAAACATGTTTCCAATGCTGAAAATATATCAAATCCATATTTTAATACAATAAAACAAGGAGAAGATTATAGAAATATTGAGGGATTATTAGATGAAAAGATTAAAGTATATCAAGGCAGTAGAATACGAATAAAACTTCAAAATAACATTATAATAGATGGTATAGAATTATTAAAAAATTCTTACATCTACGGTATTGTCACAGGATTTAATAAGCAAAGAATAAATATTACTATTCAAAGTATCGCTGTAAATAATATTATTTATGATGTTGATTTAGAAGTTTACGATTTAGATGGAATAAGGGGATTATATGTTCCTTCATCAAAATTTAGAGAGTTTACACAAGAAGTGGGGGCGCAAAGTGCACAAAGTTCTCAATCATCTTCACAAACAGGACAAAAGTCTTTTATGTTAGACTTAGCCTCCGATTTAGCAAGAACAACTTCTCAAACAGTTTCTAAAATTATTAAGAAAAACAAAGCAAACCTTAAGTATAATACACATATCATATTAATTAATAATAATACAAAATAATTATGAAAAAGATTTTAATTACTCTTTTAATCATTCAATCAATATTTGTTCAAGCGCAAGATTTAGAAACATTGTATTTAAATGATAATATTACCACACATATATTGTCTAGGGTTAATATAGCACAGATTGATTTATCAACTGATCTGGTGGCGGGTCAAATATCAAACAAAAAAATAATTGCCATTAAACCCAAGAATAATGAAAATATGGAGCTTGGAGTGCTCACAATAATAGGAGAAGATTATTTTTTACAATATCGCTTAATTTATACAAACAATATGGATTATGCAGATAAACAAATCAATATTAAAGAAAGAAAAGAAAACTATTTTCTAAATCCATCTTTTGAAATGAGTAATATAGATATGTTCAAATATTCCAAGAGAATAGAAGATTTAAAGCCTACTTATCACAATGTATCTTCAAAGGATAATAAAGCAATTATACGTCTTAATAACATTATAGTTAAAGATCATCAAATATTTATTGATTATTCTATTGAAAACAGGACCAATCTAATGTATGATGTTAATGATATTAAGTATACAATAGATGATAAAAGAGTAGTGAAAAATACCAATATTCAACGTTTAGAATTAGAGCCTAAATATGTTTTCAATAAACAGAAAACATTCAAGCGAAATTACAGGAATATAGTTTGCTTTGATAAAATGACATTTCCGGATAACAAAGAATTTGTTATAGAGCTTTCAGAAGAACAAATAAGCGGAAGAACAATATCCTTATCAATCAGTTATTTAGATATATTAAACGCAGATACATTATAGTTATGAAATATATTTCTTTAATAATATTGTTTTTAAGTTTTTCCACCATACAGGCACAAAGTGGATTTAATCATATAACTTATAAAGGAGGATTGACTTATGAAGGAGCCTTTAATGGTGAGATAGGTTATGAAATAAATAAAAGATACTATAACAATTGGAGTTTGTTTTTTAGTGGTTATAGTCAAAAGATTGATAGTAGTGAAACCATTAATAACTGGACAACAGGACTCTATTATGAACCCAATATAATAGCCTCAAAAAACAATTTTTTAAACCTAAAGTTTGGATCTTCATTAGGAACAAATGAAAGTGAATTTATAATTGATCTAATTGTTGGCTTAGAGTATAATTATGCTTTTTCTGAAAACATGAAGTTTACCATATATTTTAAGAATAATAGAATGTTTAATTCTGATATACAATATCGTCACGCCATATTGATAGGATTTAAGCATAGACTATAAAAATATGGAAGAAAATAAAGACGTTCAACAATTGTATTTCCTTTTTCAAGGAGCTATATATCTTTCAATTATTATAGAAATATTTTCTATAATAAGCATAGATGCTTCTTTTTTAATAGAAGTACAACATAGGTTACATAAAATCTTTATTTATACAAATATTGTATACTCTAAATTATTTACATTTTGTCTTATTTTAATTGTTTCGATAGGAACCAAGTCAAAGAAAGATATAAAGCTTAATCCAAAAACGGCAATATTACTTCCTATAATATTAGGTATAATTATAGTAATACTTTCAATCTATTTTATAGATCGAAATTTCAATATAATGGTAACACAGTTTAAGCTTTCCTTTATATTGTATGTATTATGTTCATTTTTAGGAATGATATTTATACATATGGCCTTTGATAACATTTCAAAAATTATTAAATCTTCCTTTATGAAAGATAGATTTAATATAGAAAACGAAAGCTTCCCCCAATCAAAAAAACTAATAAATACAAGTTCTTCTGTCAATATACCAATGCTTTATTATTATAAAAAAAGAATAAATAAAGGATGGATAAATATTGTCAATATTTATAGAGGAACATTAGTTATAGGAACCCCAGGAAGTGGAAAAACATTTGGCGTTATTATTCCTTTTATAAAGCAATTAATTAACAAAGGATTTACGATGTTAATATACGACTATAAATATCCAGACTTAACTAAGTTGGCTTATTACTATTATTTAATAAATAAAAAGAAAAATCCATTACTTAAGTTTCATGTTATCAATTTAAGTAAGGTAGAATATTCCAGAAGGGTAAATCCTTTAAAACCCATGTATATTAAAACATTGGCAGATGCATCAGAAACTGCAGAAACGTTGGTGCAATCACTTCAAAAATCTGACAAACAACATGGAGCAGATCAATTTTTTACACAATCAGCAATAAATTTCTTATCTGCAGTAATTTATTTTTTTGCCAAATATGAAAATGGAAAATACTCAACATTTCCCCATATTTTAAATTTTATATCACAAGATTACGAGGATATATTTAATGTGCTTTATACTAATGATGAATTAGAAGAATTATTATCCATATTTAAATCAGCATACGAAAACAAATCATTTAGTCAACTAGATGGACAAATAGGAACCTTAAGAACTAATATATCTAGGTTAGCAAGTAGAGAAATAGCCTGGATATTTACTGGCGATGATGTTGAATTAAAAATATCAGACAGAAAAAATCCTTCAATACTAATTATTGCAAACGAAGAGGAAACCCAAAGTATTAATTCAGCTTCCAACGCATTAATTTTAAATCGTATTATTAAACTTGTAAATACTGCAGATAACTTGCCATCAGCAATTGTTATCGATGAGAGTCCAACAATATATTTACACAAAATAGATAAATTAATCGCAACTGCTAGAAGTAGAAAAGTAGCAATCCTATTAGGTTTACAGGAACTCCCTCAACTTATAGCTGGGTATGGTAGAGAAACTAGTGATACTATTACTTCAGTTATGGGTAATATAGTTTCAGGAGCTGTTCGTAAAAAAGAAACCCTTAACTGGCTCCAACAAATATTTGGAAAAGTAAAACAACAAAGAGAAGGTTTAAGTATAGATAGAAATAAAACTTCAATTTCTCTTAATGAACAAATGGACTACTTAATACCTGAAAGTAAAATAAGTAATTTGCAACAAGGAGAAGTTGTTGCTCAGATAGTTGGAGAAGGAGAAAAGTATGATGGACAATATAAAATAGGGAGTTATAATTGTAAGATTAATTTAGACGTAAAGCGCATTTCCGAAGAAGAGAAAAAATATCCGAAGCCACCAAAATATTATAACTTTGTATCTGAACAGCAGAAAGAAGCTGTTTTAAAGAAAAATTATGATAAAGTTAAAAACGATATCAAATTATTAATATTGGATAATAATTAGAGGTTATGATAGAATTGTCGGATATAGGTGAGGGATTAAAAAAATTAAGAGAAGAAATTGGAAAAAATCAAAGTGATCTATGTAAAGAAACAGGACTTAATCAACCTACTTTAAGCAATATAGAAAGTGGTAAAAATTTCAATATGGATGCTTTTATCATTTTATATAATTATTACAGTCAAAAAAGTGATAGCGCTACTGTATTAGGGAAATTATTTAATGTAAAAGATCCATATACAGGTATAATTGCTCAAAAATTAAAAGTATTAGCAGAAAAACATCAATTGGAAATACAATCCATTATAAAAACATTAGAATGAAAAAAATAATCCTTTTTGTTTTATTATCTCTTTCTAGCATTTTAAATGCTCAGAATTATTTTAATACTATAACGACAAAGGAAAGTAAAATACTTTCTGAGGTAGAAATAGAAGAAACAAAAAGTCGCGAACAATTAAATGAATCTTCTAAAGAAAAAAATAAAGAATATTATACTCAAAAGGTATTAGAAACTAAGTCCAAAATAGAAAGCTTAGTAAATGAAAAATATAAGAAAGACTCAATTAATGCTGAAAATATTAATTATTTTAAAAAACAAATAATTCAAAAAAGGGATAAGAAAAAAGAAGAAAAATATCTCAATGAAATTGATTTAATACAAAAATCCTCAGAAAAGAATAACAAAGAATTTATAGATACAAAATTAGACTTAGAGCAGATCCAGGAGAAATATAAAGATACCTTATATATGGTTATAAAAATAGAGTATCTCAAAACTAAAATAAATAATAAAAATGGGTTATTAGATACTTTAAAACTACAATCCCCTTTAAAAAAAAACATCCATATTACATCAAATTATGGCTATAGAGTGCATCCTATAAGCTTAAGAAAAGAATTTCATAACGGAATAGATATAAGATCAAATTCAGATGAAGTATTTCCTGTAATGCCGGGTACAATTACTAAAATTAATTACAGTGAAAAGCTGGGGATTTATGTTGAAATCACCCATTTTGAAGAAATAAAAAGTATTTATGGCCATCTGTCTAAAATACTTTTATTAGAAAACACAAAAGTAGATACAAATACAGCTTTTGCAGTTACTGGTGAAACAGGCAAAGTAACTGCAGCACACTTACATTTTATATTGAAAAAAGGGAATCAATATATTAATCCAACAGGATTATTTTAAATAAAAAAAGAAATAATAAAGATAGAGATATGGAAAAAAAGATTTCACCAAATGAATTGCCATTTACACAATTCAAGGAAATTGGAATGACAAAAGAAGATGTTTTGAATATGTCTAAATCTAACCTACAGAAATTACTCAAAGGTGAAAAAACAGAAATTGTAAATGTAAATCCAAGTGATTTATTAAAAACCCCAATAGAAGTTAAATTAAGATTAGAAAGACAAACAGATAATACGGTAAGACTTTTTATCCATCCTTCAAGAAATACCATATTTAATGAGTATAATCTTAATAAAGAACAATTAGAACAATTAAAAAAGGGGGAATTAGTTCAAGGAGTAATCAAAGCAAAAAATGGTGAAATGCGACCACATATATTTCAATTAGATCATCAGATCAATGAAATAATGAACGTAGTAAAAGGTGGAATTAAAATACCTGAAATAATAAATGGTGTAAAGGTTTCAAGTGAACAAAATGAACAAATAGCTTCGGGTAAGTTAGTAGGTATAAAAGGAAAAGATGGGATCACCTATGTACAATTGGATTTAAACAATTCAAGAGGAATAAGAATAGATAGCCCTCTTGGTTATGAGCGCAATGGAAAATTAGATCTTGCAACGAAAAATGACTTAAAAATGTAATCATTTTATGTTAAAAGAATGTTTAAACGATAATGATATAGCCTATTTAAAAAAAGTGTACCCAATAAAGAAAATGGAATTGTTTAAAAATTCTATTTTTAAAACAACTCTTAACAATACTCTTTATTATCTCTTTACTTATGTAACACCAGGAGAAAATAATGAAGAGTATAAAATATTTAATATCAACATATTCAAAAATATCGGTCAATCAGAAAATAGTTTTTGGATAAAACAATTCAATTCCGGTAGTGTTAATGATTTTACGATTATAAGTGACAATCCATTGTCTTTAATTATATATTATTCCAAAAATTATAACACCTTTAGGAATAAAAAAGTACTCCTAATTGCTCCTTATAATATAACACATAAGGCATTGGATTATATCAAAGACAACTATAGTTCTAAGTTTACTTATAGCGTATTTCAAAATCCTTCTTCAAAAGAATTACAGAAAATAATAAGTACTGCAGTCTATTCAAATGAAAAAATATTGATAGAATATAAAGAAGGTAATTATCACATTGAAAACGAAAAAAAAACCTTTGAAGTAAAGGAAATAAACTATAATATAATTGTTAAAAAACTAAAATTAGAGAAAAACATAAAACACAAAAAATGAAAAAAACTATTACAATAATAATTGTTTCTGTGCTATTGACCGCTACTTCATGTGGTCAGGATAAAATCGCTGGTGTTTGGGTTAGAGAAACTCCAAATAAAATGCAAGACACTATATTTATAAAAAAAATCAAAGACAACACCTATAGTGTTGGAGGAAATGCTCAAATGGGTGGAGTTACTGTAAAATCTAAAACCGTTACGGGAAATTATGAAAACAATAAATTACTGTTAGATAATGATATGTTTTTGAAATTTAATAAAGAAAATCAAATAGTAATAGGTAAAACTATATATATAAAAGTCAATTAAAAGAGATTACAGCCTTTTTTAAATCTTTTTAATGGTCTTGTCAAGAGCTTCCGTTAAATTAGCCATAGCGAGTCCATAAACTTCTAAATGCATTAGTAAATCTTTAGCATAACCATCTTCAATATAGTTTTGACTTTTCAAAAAATTAGTATAGTTAGCAATTTGATTTAAATTACTTCCTGCTTTATTAAGTTCTCCTCTAGTGTTATAAAGCTCTTTAATAATTTCTTTAGGATTTCCTGCAGCAATATGTTTGCTGAAAAGTACTTTTCTTAGATAAGAACTTAGATCATCTTCATAGCCTAAAGCCTTACATCTTTTTAGTAATACGTCTTTTTCTGATTTTGTAAGTTTAAAAGTTACCTTAGAATCTCTTGATTCCGCATTAGTAAATTCTCTTATCCAGGTATATATTGTAGTAAAATGTAAATCATATTTAAGGGCAATTGCATTTTTGTCTTTAGAATCTATTGCCTCTAATGCAATATTTCTCCTTTCCTCTTTAGAGTATTTTTTATTCATTTTAAAAAAATTGAGTTGCGAAAATTTTTAATCTTTTTCGATTTAGAAAAAGCAAGATACACTTTTAGTCCGACTAAAAGACATCTTGCAAAACAAAAAAACCTTTTTACAAAAGGAGGTTTCAAAAAGCCTTTGTGTACAAAAGCAGTTACTTAAAAAGCTTTTAAAAAAAGCTTAAAATAAAATGCTAAAATATTATAAGGAGAAAAAATAAAAAGAAGAAAACCTAAAAAATATATACCAAAAAAAATAAAGTATAATAATATAACAAAAATATAAAATGCAAAAAATATAAAATACAAAACAGTAAATAAAAGAAAATAATAGAACACAAAAAACGTAATATAATATACTGAAAGTAAGGCATATAATGGAATTAGAGCATAGAATATTTAATTATAAATATTTAATATGTTAAAATAGAAATCTAAAATAAAATAACTATTTTGCAATCCTAAACCTACAGTAAACGTAAGTTCATGATGTTATAATGTGTAGTCACAACATCGTTGTACTAATTAGTGCAATTTAGAAGTTAGAAGAGGGTATAATAATAAAACCCTTAATTATGAAATCACGTTTAGTAAGTTTAAAAGTATTTTTTGCTTTAATATTAATTGGTTCAACTTATGTATCTTGTTCTTCAGACACCACAAAAGAAAACGACAATTTGTATGAGCAATCCATCGACAAAGACAAAATCAAGCAAGGAGATATCGGTTAGTAGCAATAGGAATAAAAATTTCATGGCAGCATTAGGCATTTTATTGGCCACAATGCTGCCTTATTTGCATAGTGTCGTTTCAGACCAGGAAGGTAATCCTAGAAAATGGGTTCCAAATATTGGCTTTGTAAAAAAATTTACATCTAGTGATGGAAATATATTAGGGTACTCAACCTATGAAGTTTTTGTATATATGGCATCGGTCAATTTTTCCTATATGTTCGCCTGGTTATGTGCTTTACATTTTGCACAAAATCGCCCTTATAGATTTGTATTATTCTTTCCAGCAGCTTTAAGTACATATCAATTTTTGATTGTCATATTTAATCTTCGCGAAACCCAATTGAATGAATTAAGTGCAAAAATTGTGATTGTATTAATTGTAGCTCTTATAGTCATTATTAATTATTTTTTCAATAGAACAAATGAAAGAAACACCTACTGAATTGAAAACTATATTTAAAACCTTACGTGATTTATCGGAACGATTAAATCTATTTTTGGTCAAGACCAATAAAACATATTTGTTGCCAGATGTAGAAATAGACCAAATAATTGAAGGTTGGAATAAATTCAAGAAATCCAATCTAATGGGGTACGATGATTTTAAAGAAGTCGATATCTATTGTGAAAAATATATCGAGAATAAATTGCAATTACATGGTGATGCATTTGACTATAAAACCATTCAGATATACATAAAAGAAGTGAAATCATTGGTTAATGATTATAAAAAAAGAGAAAAGGAAAATCATTCTGTATAATGCGCAATATTAAAGAAGCGCAGTGAGCAAAGATTTAAGATAAGTGAATACTTTCCTTATCGTAATTTTGTGAAACTTAAGCGAATTAATGTAGCAAATTATAGCAACCGTTCAAACTTTTCTTCGTGCTTCTGATAGTACCCAAAATAGTATTTTCTAATAGTATCAATTAATAGATTAGCTTCTCTTTTACTTAAAGTTTCAGGGTGATACCATTTATAAGAAATCCATTTTTGTAAATCACTTGTTAAATCATTTTTAGTTTCAGCCAATGTAATAATATCATTATAATAATCATAAAATGATTTTTTAATACCTCTAACCAAAAGATCTTTTCCTAGATTATTTTTGATATAACTAAAAATATCTTTGTAAAAAATATTATCTAAATAAGGTCGATGAATCCTTTTGAAATACCCTGTTGCAAAATGGGATATTTTTTGCTTGTCTTTACTGGGTAAACTTTGATAATTATTATAGTTTGAACATAAGTCAAGGATGTAGAAATAGAAATAGCTTATATTATTATGACATCTATATCTAAAACCAAAGTCCTTTTCCAATTGCTCTGCGAGAAGATTTATTTCATAAGGATATAAAAATTTACCATTTGATCGTACTTTACCTGTTTTGACTATGGATAGAAATCTTTGCTGTTCCCTGTCTAATTCTTTCTTTTTTGCTAAAGATGAACGAATAGATTGAAGCATATTTGTAGCGTTCAAAAAGGCATCAGAAGCAAAAGTAATTTCATTTTTAAATAAATTTTGATAGCTAATAACTTCATCCATTACCACAAATTCGTATTTATTAACTAAGTAGTGATCTTTTAATTCTTTAGAATTAAAAACCTTCTCAAATTTTGATTTGTGAAGTTCCTTAAGATGTGAATTTGATTTGAAATTATTTACGAGATCAAACACCAATGGTCTAACCCCTTTTGTTTCTAAGGAACGCCCTAGTTGCTGAAAATAGACAATATGACTGTCCGTAGGTCTTAAAAACAACACTCCATCTATGTTAGGAATATGAATACCCTCGTTGAACTGATTGATGGAAAAAAGTAAATTAAATACTTCTTTTTCTTTTGAAACATTGCAGATAAAATCATTTATGTTCTTCTCAGAGTCTTTATATTCAGAATAAACAACATAGCTATTGACTTTCATTTTAAAAGCTTCAAAAAACCAACCTTCAACCTGTTTTTTAACCTTTTCTAAATGTTTAATAGACCTACAAAAAACTAAAAAATTACGTTGAGAATCCACATATTTATACAAAATAGTTGGCACTCCATGAGATTGTTCCCATTGCAACTTTTTTTCAAGCATTGCCATTTTTAAAGAGTCTTTTTTTCTATTTGGCAAATGATCTATTTTCTCTAAGGCTTTTTTATACTCTTTATTCAGGTCATAAAGAGCTGTAATATAAAAAGGTGCTGGAAGTATGCCCACATCAAAACATTCACGCAGTGATAAATGATGCACAATATTATTGTCAAATAATATGTCTGCCATGTTTTTAAACTCCCCTGTCTCGTTAAAATCGTTTCTAACATGGGTTGCTGTCAAACCTAGAACTTTAGATCTTTTGTTTTGTTTTAAAATATCTAATACCTTACCACCCCATTGTTCTGCTCCAGCCCTATGGAATTCATCTAATATAATGTAGTCGTATTTCTTATTAATAATAGTATGAAAGGAATTAGATAACAAAGTGGAATATGGGATAAAAAAAACATCTTCTAAACAATCAAATATTCCCAAAAATTGATTTATAATATAATTACTAGAAGTAATCACCAAAAAGGTATTATTCGGATTATCCGCTATAAGTTTAGCGGTAATAAAAGATTTTCCCGTTCCAGTAGGTTGGATAACACAAAGTTTATTAGAGTTTAAAAAACCTTTTTTTATACGATTATATGCCACTTGATTGTGTGGATACAAATCAATATTTTTGATATTATAAACTTCTTTCATTTAGATATAATTACTTCGGAAATGATTTAAAGGCTGAATTTTTAACTATCCATTTTGATACACGATAATAGGTTGATTTAGCTAACTCAACTTTTTTACAAGCATCGTCAACTAACATACCATCCTCCAGGATTAAAAGACGTATTTTATGAGTTTTAATAATACTTTTTTCGGATGGTTTTTTTGGTCTACCTGCAGTTACAATTTTAGGTTTAAATGATTTAATTATTACATCATGTAGATTAAAAATCTGCCATTCTTTTATATCTTGAAAATTATTGCCAATACGTAAAACCATATTATTATGAATAATATGGTCATTAGTATCTGGATTAAAAGATGAGTATAAATAAGAATATAATAACACATCTAATTCTTCAAAATGATCAACAATTACAAAATCACCAATTGTATTTTTTAAGTCTTGCATTTCTTTTTTTAGAAAGTTTGCATAACCCATATTTATATCATCTTTTCCGATTGAATTTGCGTACAATAATGAACCTTCCCAAAAATCATTAACAATATATGTGAAAAGGGCTTTAACTTCATCTGGGGTAGCTAAACGCTTTGTTGGTTGTTTCGTTAAATCTATCATATTAAATAATATATGAAACAAATATAATAATAAATAAAACAAAAATAATAATAAATGAAACAATATTTATTAATTTTCATTTAAAATCTATATTTAGGATTCATACTTTCACTAAATATTCACAGAATATCTATACTCAAAGAGTTGTATTTGAATTGTTTATGTTTATTACTGTAAAAAAAAGTTTAGATTTTAAATGATGGCGATTTAGATTTTAAATGATTCTTGAAACATTTGCTTCTCTTTTACTTAAAGTTTCAGGGTGATACCATTCATAAGAAATCTAGTTTTTAGAGGAACTAGAAAACCTATTAATTAGAGAGAAAATTCTCTTTGTAAAGCCTTATAAGTAGAAGGAGCAAACTTTTTAAGGTAATCTACAAAGTAAAAAGAGTAGTACGGTTTAGGGGATGGGTTAAGGGAACTATTATAGTATTTCACAGTAGCTATAATAGCGATTTGATCTTTGGATAGGTGTATAAAACCAAAATTTTGTTGCTTGGAGTGTTCCGCTTTATCGATTGCAATAAGTTTTGTTTGTGCAATAAGGTTTTTAAGGTATTTAAAATATTGAATTCTTATTTTACCTCTAGCTGAGCCGTGTTCTTTACCTGTGTATAGAATAGCAGTTTCTTTGGTGTTTAGAATAAAATCTCCACTGGCTGCAAAATACATTAAGGCTAGTTTATTGGAAATTTCAGGTAGTCCAGTATTTGGGTCTATTTTGGTAAACCAAGCATGATGTATAAATGGTTTATTAAGGTAATTGGAAATATTCATAATTAAATTATTTAAGAAATTAAAAGTCAAAGGTGTAGAGATCATCCAGGTTTAATTCAGAACCAAGTAAGGAATAAACCATACTATTAAGTTGGTTAGGGGTGTCATATTTAGCGTATTGACGGAGTTTTTCTATAGTCCATCCAGTAGCCTCAGAGATATATAACCAGTCTTGAATATCAAAAAGGTCACATAGACTATTTCGAAAATCATTAAGAGCAACAGCTTGCCGGTGTCTTTTATTTTGAGGTAATTCTTTGGCTTGTTGCCAGTGTAGTTCGATGTTTGCCATTTTCAAATTGTTTAAGATTAATAATTCGCTTTCACCGAAAGACGAAGTGAATTATTAATTGAGTTTGAAAATGGTATTGAGATAAAACAAAGTTGACAACTCTCGAAATTATTTAAAATCTATATTTAGGATTCATACTTTCACTAAATATTCACAGAATATCTATACTCAAAAAGTTGTATTTGAATTGTTTATGTTTATTACTGTGAAAAAAAGTATAGATTTTAAATGATGGCGATTTAGATTTTAAATGAAGGTTAACAAAATTAACTACATATTGGATATCAAACACTTAGATTTATTTTTGTGAAAAATAATACTGAATTTAAATGATGGTTGACAAAGTGTAATTAAATGGTCGTTAAAATAGACTTATAAAGAAAAGCTTGTTTGTTAGACTTAGAAAGTATAAATTACCGTATCAAATAAATAGTTAAAGAAACAACGATAAATTATACTATAAAATGACATTTGGATATGCCAGGGTTTCCACAAAAGAGCAAAATTTAGACTTACAATTAAATGCTTTGCTTAAATATGGAGTTGATGAAAAAAATATTGTTCAGGATGTTGTATCAGGAGCTTCGTCTGAAAGAAAGAAATTGGAACAGCTTATAGATAAATTACGATCAGGAGATACATTAGTCGTTTGGAAATTAGATAGAATCGCTAGAAGCTTAATTCACTTCAATAAGGTTATGAATAATCTAAATCAAAGAAATATTAAATTTAAAAGTATTACCGAAACATTTATTGATACAACCGAAAAATCAGCTCAAGGAAAATTCATAATAAATATGTTTGCTGTTTTAGCG
>TARA_R110000868_G_scaffold411738_1_pt1 | contig 31689 bp, 46 predicted proteins | sample TARA_R110000868 | Tara Oceans TARA_R110000868 (sample SAMEA4397489) | marine metagenome | biome: Polar Biome; feature: [SRF] surface water layer (ENVO:00010504); material: water (ENVO:00002006), including particulate matter (ENVO:01000060) such as... | depth 5 m | reverse complement strand
CGCCATGGACCAGGGCCTGCGCTTCGCCATCCGTGAAGGCGGCCGCACCGTCGGCGCCGGCGTCGTCGCCAAGATCATCGAGTAGTCGATGAGCGCCGGACCTCCGGGTCCGGGCTACAAGACAGAAACGGCCCCCGGAGCGATCCGGGGGCCGTTTTGCTGTTGCGCGATGCCGCGCGCGCGGTGGACGTCCTCAGGTGAAGCGGACCGCCACCCCCGCCTTCACCGCTGCGGCCAGCTGTTCGACATCCCAGTTGGTCAGGCGCACGCAGCCACTGGACGCTGTCTTGCCGATCTTCGCCGGATCCGCGGTGCCGTGGATGCCATAGGTGTCGCGCGACAGGTCGATCCAGACCGAGCCGACCGGGTTGTTCGGTCCCGGCGGAACGATCACCTTGCGGCCGCCGTCACCGTAGCTGACCCGCGCGGGATCGTAGGTGTAGTTGGGCCGCGGGGCGATCGCCCGCACCGTGTGCGACCCCGTGGGCGAGGGCGTCCCGCTGCTGCCGACGGTCGCCGGGTAGAAGGCCAGCAGGGTTCCGTCCGCTGCGTAGGCGCGCACCGACTGCTCCCCCTTGCTGACGACGATCCGGGACACCGCGCCCTGTAGCGCGTCCGGTCCGGTCTGGGCCACGACGATGGTCTGGCCCGCGCGGGCGAAATCGGCCCCCGGGTTCAGGGCCTCCAGCAGCGCCTCGGTCATATGGAATTTCTCGGCCAGGGCCTCCCGGGCGCTGGCGTAGCCGACCGTCTCCAGCCGGGCCATGGCCGCGATGCTGTCCGGGACCGTGCCGATGAACGGCCCGGCGGCGTCGGCTGCGGTGATCGTGTAGTCGGTCAGCACCGTGCGGCTGTCGGCGGCGGCCAGTTTCTGCAACACGGTCGCGTCCAGTTCGCCGTCGACGGGCAGGTCATTGGCCGCCTCGAAGGCGGCGATGGCCTGGCGGGAGTTCTGACCGCCCAGACCATCGATGATCCCGGGCGAAAAGCGGGTCCGGTCCAGCAGGATCTGCGCCCGCACCGTGGCCGGGTCGGGTCGGGCGGCACCGGGCAGCGCAGCGTTGTCCGGACCCGTCGTGGTGCCGGCTCCGTGGCCGGGCACCTGGCCGGGGGTGTCGGTTGTCACGACGGGGGGACTGAAGGTCGCCGTCTCGATCGACCGGCGCAGATCCGCGGCCGCGTTCGCACCTGGATTGGCGACCCTGACGGTGCGGGGCTCCGGGGTGTTGTCGCCACAGGCGGTCGCGGCCAGCAGAGGCAGGGTAGCGAGCAGGGCGAGACGGACAGGACGGCGAACGATCATGGGCGGGCTCCGGCGGTCGGGACGACTTCAACACGGGACGGCACGACCCGTTCCCGCGCGCTGTCGGTCGGCCCACCCACGCCGGCAGCGGCACCGGGAGGAACGCGCGCGTCAGGGGTTGGGCTTGCCGGTCGCCGGATCGGTGGCGGTTTCGCCGGAGTTGCTGCTGCCTTCCGATCCGCGCGGCTCGGTGGCCGGGCGCGGGGCTTCGCCGTCGTGTGCCGGGCGGCGCTGGTCCTCGGTCTCGCTCTGGCGCGGCGGGCGGGCTGGATTGGTCATGGTCGGGCTCCTGTTCCCTTGTGGAACGCGCCGGCACCCCGATCGGCTCCCGCAAGACTTCGTTCACCATGCCGCTACACCGTCCTGCAACGGGCAGGGACTAGGGTCGAACGCGAACGGGTCGGCGTGCGGCCCCGGCCAGGATGAAGAATGCCCGGATTGAAGCTCGAGATCGTCAAGGCCGACTCCCTGTCGATGGGGGACGTGGACCTGTGGCGGGCGATGATCGCCGCCAATCCGGAGCTGGCCAGTCCCTATTTCGACCCGGACTTCACCCGGATCGCCGCGGCGGTCTGCCCCGGCGCGGCGGTCGCGGTGCTCCATCGCCGGGGCGAGATCGTCGGCTTCTTCCCGCACCAGCGTCGCGGTCGTGCCATCCAGCCGCTGGCCGCACCGATGAACGACTATCATGGCGTCATCGCCCGCCCCGAGGCGATGCCGGAGCTGGAAACGATCGCCGGTCTGCTGGGCCGGTCGCGTCTGAGCGTCAACGCCTGGGTCGGTCCGGCCACAACGGGTCTGGCGCGGGACACGATGATGACGGTGCTGCCGGCCGAGGGCTATGACGCCTGGTATACCGAGCGCCGCAGCGCCTTCGGCAAATATTTCAAGGACAAGGAACGGGCGCGGCGCAGCATGGAGACCGAACTGGGTCCCATCCGCGTCGAACGCGGCCTGCGCGATCCGGCGCTGCTGGACCATCTGATCGCGCTGAAACGCGACCAGTACCGTCGCACCGTCCGGCACGACATCTTCGCCTGCGGCTGGACCGCCGACCTGCTGCACGCCCTGATGCGCCTTGGCAGCGACAGCTTCGGCGGCAACATGGCCGCCCTGTGGGCCGGTGACCGGCTGTGCGCGATCGAATATTCCCTGACCGGCGGTGACCAGTGCCATTTCTGGTTCCCGGCCTATGAACCCGGTCTGGCGCGCTGCTCGCCGGGGATCCTGCTGACGCTCGACACGATGAAGCAGGGCGCGGCCGTCGGCCTGCGCACCTTCGATTTCGGCTTCGGCGGCGAGGGCTACAAGAAATATTTCTGCAATGCCCGGCGCACCGTGCGCGAGGCCGTGGTGCTGAAGCCCGGATTCGGCGCCAGCCTGAGCCAGGCGGCCGTGACGGTGATCAACGCCGGGGGCGGGGATCGCGGCGAACGCCTGCGTACCAGTGTCCGCCGTCGCTGGAATGCGATCGAGGCCTGCGAGACCCGACCCGTCGACCGGCTGCTGGGGGCCGTCTCGGCCGCGCGGGCCGCCGCCGGCAAGGCAGGCCGGGCCCTGGGCGAAACCTGAGGAGCGAGCAATGACCCGAGCCACCCGCTATCCCGGGCCGGTCGCCGAGGCCGGCATCCACCACCATGATCTGGTCAGCCGGGGTTTCGGCAGCGACGCGGCCCTCGCTGCGGTGCTGGATCGCTATCCGGCCGACCTGTTCGACATCAATCTGTATGACTTCGACGACGCCGGACAGGCGTCACTGCGCACCGGCACGCGGGGCAGCCTGTCGGGGGCCGAGTTGCTGGCGGCGATCCACCAGGGGCGGCTGTGGGTCAATCTGCGCGGTATCGAGACCGGCTGGCCCGAGCTGTGGGAGGCGGCCCTGGTCGATTTCCGCCGCATTCAGGCGGCCTATCCCGGGATGCGGGCCGTCAGCAATGCGGGTCAGCTGATCCTGTCCTCGCCCAAGGCCCGGGTGCCCTATCATTTCGACGCGGCCGGGGTGGTGCTGTTCCATCTGCGCGGACGCAAGCGGGTGTTCGTCTATCCGGGCGACGAGGCCCACCTGCCGGAGCGGTGCATGGAGCAGGTGGTCGCCCGCCAGACGACCGAGGAACTGCCCTATGACCGGACCTTCGAGGCCGATGCCCGGGCCCTGGACCTGACCCCCGGTCAGGCGCTGACCTGGCCGGTCTATGCGCCGCACCGGGTCGAGAACCTCGACGCCTTCTGTGTCTCCCTGTCGATGGAGTACCAGACCTGGCCGTCCCGTCTGCGGACCGGAGCCCTGTACACCAATGCCGTGCTGCGCAGCCGCGGTGGCGCGCCGCGCAGCACCGAGGCCATGGACCTGCCCGAACTGGCGGCCCGCTGGGCGGCCTCCCTGGCCCTGCGCCGGGCCGGGGCGCTGAAGAGCCGGCTCGGTGACTTCAAGCGGGATTTCGAGCCGGTCGTCGGCGCGCCGGACGGTGCCCGGCCGCTGCACGCCTGAGGCCCGAGGGTTACAACCGAGTCATGACCTCGATTTAAAATGACATCGGCGGTGCCGGCGCGCACCCTTTCTGCAGAGACAGAGAGGGAGCATCCGTCATGACATTCGCCATCGTAACCAGCGCCACCGCTGCCGCCGCCGTCGCTGCCGCCGCCCTGGCCGGGCCGGCCCTGGCCCGGTCCCCCGAGATCGAGGTCCGCCACGCGGTCGCCCGGGTCGTGGTCATCGTCGAGGACCGCACCGACGTCGGCGTCGAGATCGAGCAGGGTCGTTCGACCCTGCCGCCCCTGGAACTGCGCCGCCGCGGCGACCAGATCCGAATCGACGGCGGCCTCGCGCGTGGCCGCGTCCTCGGCCTCCGCGTCGGCGGCAACCGCATCGGCAGCTGCCGCTCGGGACCGGCCGACGCCCGCCAGCCGGGCGAGGGGGCCTCGGTCGAGGTCGGTAGCCTGGGCCGGATCAATGTCGCCGATGCGCCGCTGATCGTCATTCGCACGCCCCGCAGCGTCGACCTGAGTGTCGGTGGGGCCGTCTATGGTGCGGTCGGACGCGGTGCGACCGCGATCGAGCTTGGCAACTCGGGCTGCGGCGACTGGACTGTCGCCAATACCGAGGACCTCAGCATCTCGATGGCCGGGTCCGGCAGTGTCCGCGCCGGCACCTCCGCGCGCCTCGACGTCTCGGTCGCCGGATCCGGCGAGGTCCGGGCCGGGGCGACCCGCAACCTGGATGTCAGCGTCGCCGGATCGGGCGACGTCTGGGTGGCCGAGGTCAACGGTCCGGTCGACGTCAGCATCGCCGGATCGGGTGATGTCACCGTCGCCGGCGGCCAGGTCGGTGCCGTGGACGTCAGCATCGCCGGTTCGGGTGACGTCGACATCCGCGCCACCGCCGCCTCGGTCGATGCCAGCATCATGGGCTCGGGCGACGTCCACATCGCCGGTGTGACCGGCACGGTCGAGCGCTCGATCATGGGGTCCGGCAGTGTCACCGTCGGTGAGCGCACCTACGAACGCTGAGTCGCCCCCCCGGGAGCCGAGGCTTCCGTTGACAGGCGTTGGCCGGGCCCCGATGGTTCACACCGTCGGGGCCCTGTCATGTCCGGACCCGTCCCATGACGCCGGACGGGCAGGGGACAGCGCCCCGATCGCGTCCGGTCACCCGATGCGGCGGGCACCACCGGCCCCCGGAGCGAAAAGCCCGCCCCGACACAGTTTCGCCGCTTGACGCAGACGGAATCGAACGGCATAAGCCCCCCTCTTGCTGGACCGGCTGTGCATCGCGAGATGCAGACGCGGCTCGCGGGAACGACCTGAGACCCTGTTCTTTGCAGCGATCCAGGACTTTAACGGCCTTCGCGGTTCGCTGCGTGGGCCGATCGTTTTTGCGGACGTGCGTACTCTGAGGGCGAAAGCCTGAAGACCTCCGGTCTTTGAAATGGTTCACAGGGACGCAGGTTCGCCTGCTTGGGAATAACGACCGATATGGATCAAAGCATCCGCATCAGGCTCAAGGCCTTCGATCACCGCGTCCTCGATTTTTCGACGCGCGAAATCGTCAATACCGCCAAGCGCACCGGCGCGACCGTTCGCGGTCCGATTCCGCTGCCGACCCTGATCGAAAAATTCACCGTGAACCGCTCGCCGCACGTCGACAAGAAGTCGCGCGAGCAGTTTGAAATCCGCACGCACAAGCGTGTTCTCGATATCATCGACCCCACCCCGCAGACCGTGGACGCGCTCATGAAGCTCGACCTGTCCGCCGGTGTGGACGTCGAAATCAAGATTTAAGAAAGAAGAGGCGGGATCCGACATGCGTACGGGCGTGATCGCCAAGAAACTGGGAATGACGCGCATCTTCGCTGAAGATGGCGCTCATGTTCCGGTCACCATCCTGCAGCTTGACGGCTGCCAGGTGGTGGGTCAGCGCACTCAGGAGCGGGACGGCTACGTCGCCCTGCAACTCGGTGCCGGCACCAAAAAGGCAAAAAACACCAACAAGGCTCAACGGACGACCTTCGCGAAAGCGGAAGTCGAGCCCAAGCGCTACGTCACTGAATTCCGGGTTACGGAAGATGCGATGATCGACGTCGGCGCCGAGCTGATCGCCGACCATTTCGTCCCCGGCCAGAAGGTGGACGTTCAGGGTCTGACCATCGGCAAGGGCTTTGCCGGTGCCATGAAGCGCTGGAACTTCGGCGGCCTGCGGGCGTCGCACGGTGTATCGGTCTCGCACCGTTCGCACGGTTCGACCGGTCAGCGCCAGGATCCGGGCAAGACCTTCAAGGGCAAGAAGATGGCCGGCCATTATGGTCAGGAAACCGTCACCCAGCAGAACCTCACCGTGTTCCGTGTCGACATCGATCGCGGCCTCATCATGATCAAGGGCGCTGTCCCGGGTCACGACGGCACCTGGCTCAAGGTCAGCGACGCGATCAAGAAGACCGCCCCTGCGGAGACCCCGTTCCCGGGTTCGTTCCGCAAGGCCGGTCAGGTCGCCGCCGCTGCGCCTGCCGAGACTCCGGCAGCCGAGGCTCCGGCCGCCGAAACCGCTGAGGGTGGTGAAGCCTGATGAAAGTTTCTGTCATCAAACTCGACGGCAAGGCCGCCGGTGACGTCGAGCTGTCGGAGGCCGTTTTCGGCATCGCCGACATCCGCGGCGACATCCTGGCCCGCTACGTCAACTGGCAGCTGGCCAAGCGCCGTGCCGGCACCCACAAGGTCCAGACCCGGAACGAGAACTCCCGTACCGGCAAGAAGATGTACAAGCAGAAGGGAACCGGCGGCGCCCGTCACGGTTCGCGTCGCGCCCCGCAGTTCGTCGGTGGTTCGCGCGCCTTCGGCCCGGTCGTTCGCGACCACGGCTTCTCCCTGCCCAAGAAGGTTCGTGCCCTGGCCCTGCGTCACGCCCTGAGCTCCAAGCTCAAGGCCGGTGAACTGGTTCTGGTCGACAACGTCGCGATCAAGGACGCCAAGACCGCCAAGCTGCGCGAAACCTTCGCCAAGCTGGGCTGGAACCGCACCCTGATCATCGCCGGCCCGGAGGTCGACACCAACTTCGGTCTCGCCGCCCGCAACATCCCGAACGTCAATGTGCTGCCGAACGCCGGTCTGAATGTCTATGACATCCTGCGGGCCGACAAGCTGGTGCTGACCAAGGCGGCGCTGGAAGCCATCGAAGCCACCTATGCCGACTACAAGCCCTCGCGCAGCGAGCTGGCCCGGCAAGCTGAGAAGGAAGCCGCATAATGGCCGGCGCTCAACCTACCGCCAAGCACTACGACACGATCCTGGCCCCGATCATCACCGAGAAGGCCACGATCCTGTCCGAGCAGAACAAGGTCGTCTTCCGGGTTGCCGGAACCTCGACCAAGGATGAGATCGCCGCTGCGGTCGAAAGCCTGTTCAAGGTCAACGTCCTGAAGGTCAACACCCTGGTTCAAAAGGGCAAGACCAAGCGTTTCCGCGGCATTATGGGCCGTCGGGTGGACATCAAGAAAGCGATCGTGACGCTGGCCGAAGGCCAGTCCATCGACGTCACCACGGGGCTCTGAACCGATGGCTCTTAAACATTACAATCCGACATCGCCGGGCCGTCGCGCCCTGGTGCTGATCGATCGCTCCGAGCTCCACAAGGGCCGTCCGGAAAAGTCGCTGACCGAAGGCCTGACCAAGTCGGGCGGTCGTGGTGCCGGTGGCCGTATCGCCGTCCGCTTCCGCGGCGGCGGGGCCAAGACCCTGTATCGGAAGATCGACTTCAAGCGCCGCAAGTTCGCGACCGCGACCGTCGAGCGTCTGGAATACGATCCGAACCGGACCGCGTTCATCGCCCTCGTCATCTATGAGGACGGCGAGAAGAACTACGTCATCGCGCCGCAACGCCTGAAGGCGGGCGACACGATCGTGGCCGGCGAAAAGGTTGACGTGAAGCCGGGCAATGCCATGCCGCTGCGCTCGATCCCGGTGGGTACGATCATCCACTGCGTCGAGATGAAGCCGGGCAAGGGTGCCCAGCTGGCCCGTTCGGCCGGTGCCTACGCCCAGCTGGTCGGCCGCGACGCCGGCTACGCCCAGATCCGTCTCGGCTCGGGTGAGCTGCGCATGGTGCTGGACGGTTGCATGGCCACGGTCGGTGCTGTTTCCAACGCCGATCACATGAACCAGAACCTCGGCAAGGCTGGCCGGGTTCGTCACATGGGCTGGCGTCCGCACGTTCGCGGCGTCGCCATGAACCCGATCGACCACCCGCATGGTGGTGGTGAAGGCCGGACCTCTGGTGGCCGGACCCCGGTTACGCCGTGGGGCAAGGACACCAAGGGCACTCGTACCCGCAAGAACAAGGCGACGGACAAGTACATTATCCGTAGCCGCCACGTGAAGAAGGCTCGCTAAGAATGGCCCGCTCCTCCTGGAAAGGCCCGTTTGTCGACGGGTATCTGCTGAAAAAGGCCGAGACCGCTCAGGGTTCGGGTCGCAAGGATGTGATCAAGACCTGGTCGCGTCGTTCGACCATCCTGCCGCAGTTCGTCGGCCTGACCTTCGGCGTTCACAACGGTCACAAGCACGTGCCGGTGTCGGTCTCCGAAGAAATGGTCGGGATGAAGTTCGGCGAGTTCTCGCCCACGCGCAGCTTCCCTGGCCACGCGGCCGACAAGAAGGCCAAAAGGAAGTAACCGATGGCCAAGACCAACAACCCCCGTCGCGTCGCCGCGACCGAAGCCCGCGCCAAGCTGGTCAATGTCCGCATCAGCCCTCAGAAGCTGAACCTGGTGGCCGCGTCGATCCGCGGCCTGCCGGTGCAGCGTGCGCTGAACGAGCTGGAATTCAGCCGCAAGCGTATCGCGACTGACGTCCGCAAGGTGCTGTATTCGGCCGTCTCGAACGCCGAGAACAACCACAACCTCGACATCGACAACCTCGTCGTCGCCGAGGCCTTCGTGGGCAAGAACCTGGTGATGAAGCGTTTCGCGAGCCGTGCTCGTGGTCGTTCGTCGCGCATCCTGAAACCGTTCAGCGAGATCACTATCGTGGTCCGTGAAGCCGGCGAGGCCGCCTGATGGGTCATAAAGTCAATCCGATCGGGCTCCGGCTCGGCATCAACCGCACCTGGGACAGCCGCTGGTTTGCCCGCGGTCCGGAATATGCGCGTCTGCTGCATCAGGACCTGAAGCTGCGCACGTGGCTCAAGGAACGCCTGAACGCCGCCGGCGTGTCGCGCATCATCATCGAGCGTCCGCACAAGAAATGCCGCGTGACGATCTATGCCGCCCGTCCGGGTGTCGTGATCGGCAAGAAGGGCGCTGACATCGAGAAGCTGCGCAAGGACATCGCGGCCCGTACCGAAGGCGAGGTTCACCTGAACATCGTCGAGGTCCGCAAGCCCGAGACCGACGCCCAGCTGATCGCCGAGAACATCGCGCAGCAGCTCGAGCGCCGTATCGCCTTCCGTCGCGCCATGAAGCGCGCGATGCAGTCGGCCATGCGTCTGGGAGCCAAGGGTGTCCGGATCAACGTTTCGGGTCGCCTCGGCGGCGCGGAAATCGCGCGTATGGAATGGTATCGCGAAGGTCGCGTGCCGCTGCATACCCTGCGTGCTGACATCGACCATGGCTTCATCGAAGCCAAGACGACCTACGGCATCATCGGTGTGAAGGTGTGGGTCTTCAAGGGCGAAGTCCTCGAGCACGATCCGATGGCCCAGGACAAGCGCTGGGCTCTGGAAGCTGCCGGTCCTTCGTCGAACGAAGGCCGTGGCGGCGATCGCGGCGGTCGCAATGATCGCGGCCAACGCAGAGGGCGTGAATAGGTCATGCTGCAACCGAAAAAAACCAAATACCGCAAGGCCTTCAAGGGCCGCATCCACGGTGCCGCCAAGGGTGGCTTCTCGCTGAACTTCGGTTCGTATGGCCTGAAGACGCTTGAGCCGGAACGCATCACGGCGCGTCAGATCGAGGCGGCCCGCCGCGCGATCACCCGCCAGATGAAGCGTCAGGGCCGTGTCTGGATCCGTGTCTTCCCGGACGTGCCGGTTTCCGGCAAGCCCGCTGAAGTGCGCATGGGTAAAGGCAAGGGTGCCGTCGATCACTGGGCGGCGCGCTGCCACCCGGGCCGGATCCTGTTTGAAATCGACGGTGTCGCCGACGATGTCGCGCGTGAAGCGCTGCGTCTGGGTGCCGCCAAGCTGCCGATCCGTACCAAGGTGGTTACCCGCCTCGACGCCGGCGTCGCCCATGTGGAGCACGTTGCTGCATGACCAAGATCGCCGACCTCCGGTCCCAGACCCCCGATCAGCTGGGTGACCAGCTGCTGTCCCTGAAAAAGGAACAGTTCAACCTGCGTTTCCAGGCGGCCACCGGCCAGATGGAAAAGACCCACCGCGTGGGTGAAGTGCGCAAAGACATCGCCCGCATCTCAACGCTTCTGCGTGAGAAGCGGACGGCTTCGTAAGGAAACACCGATGCCGAAACGTATTCTCGAAGGCGTGGTCGTCTCCGACAAGGGCGACAAGACCGTCGTCGTCGTCGTCCAGCGCACCCTGCTGCACCCGGTCATGAAGAAGATCGTGCGCCTGTCCAAGAAATATCACGCCCACGATGAAGGCAACGCCTTCAAGGAAGGCGACATCGCTCGCATCCGTGAGTGTGCCCCCAAGTCCAAGCTGAAGCGCTGGGAGGTCCTGTCCAAGGACGCTCCGGCCTCGGCTTCGTAATCAGGAAGGATCGGATCCAATGATCCAGATGCAAACTAACCTGGAGGTAGCCGATAATTCGGGTGCTCGCCGGGTCATGTGCATCAAGGTGTTGGGCGGCTCCAAGCGCCGCTACGCCTCGGTGGGTGACACAATCGTCGCCTCCGTGAAGGAAGCCATTCCTCGCGGACGTGTGAAAAAGGGCGACGTCGTGCGCGCCATCGTCGTTCGCACCGCCAAGGACATCCAACGCAAGGACGGCTCTGTCATTCGCTTCGACAAGTCGGCCGCTGTCATCGTCAACAAGCAGAACGAGCCGGTCGGTACGCGGATCTTCGGCCCGGTTCCCCGTGAACTGCGCGCCAAGAACCACATGAAGATCATCTCGCTGGCACCGGAGGTCCTGTAGTCATGGCCGCCAAGATCAAATCGGGCGACACCGTTGTGGTGCTCGCCGGCAAGGACAAGGGCCGGACCGGCAAGGTCACCAAGGTCCTGCCGACCGACAACCGCGTCCTCGTCCAGGGCGTGAATATGGTCCAGCGCCATACCCGTCCCACCCAGGCCGACCCCCAGGGCGGTATCAAGAACAAGGAAGCGTCGCTTCACCTGTCCAACGTCGCGATCGCCGACGCCAACGGCAAGGCAACCCGGGTCGGGTTCCGCGTCGAGGGCGACAAGAAGGTGCGCTTCGCCAAGACGACGGGAGACGTCATCTGATGGCTGACACCAAATACACACCGCGTCTCAAGGACGACTATCAGGCCCGCATCCGCGCGGTGCTGACCGAGAAATTCGGTTACACCAACCCGATGCAGATGCCCCGGCTCGACAAGATCGTGCTGAACATGGGCATCGGCGAAGCGGTCGCCGACTCCAAGAAGGCCAATGCGGCCCTCAAGGATCTGGCCGCCATCGCCGGTCAGAAGCCGGTTGCCACCAAGGCCCGTAACTCCATCGCCGGCTTCAAGCTGCGCGAAGGCATGGTCATCGGCGGCAAGGTCACCCTCCGCGGCGACCAGATGTACGAATTCCTTGACCGCCTGATCACGATCGCGCTGCCGCGCGTGAAGGATTTCCGCGGCCTCAAGGGCACGAGCTTCGACGGTCGCGGCAACTATGCCATGGGCCTCAAGGAACACATCGTGTTCCCCGAGATCAACTACGACCAGATCGATCAGATGTGGGGCATGGACATCATCGTCTGCACCACGGCCAAAACCGACGCGGAGGCCAAAGCCCTCCTCGCCGAGTTCAAGTTCCCGTTCGTGAACTGAGCGGGAAGGGAAACAGACAATGGCTAAGAAGAGCGCCGTAAACCGCAACAACATGGTGAAAGCCCTGGTTGCGAAGTACGCCGACAAGCGGGCCGCCCTCAAGGCGATCGCTACCGACGAATCCCTGCCGCTGGAGGAGCGCTTCGAGGCGCGCCTCAAGCTGGCGGAGCTGCCGCGGAACTCCGCGCCGAACCGCATTCGCAATCGCTGCGAGGTGACGGGTCGTCCGCGGGCTTTCTACCGGAAGCTCAAGATGAGCCGGATCGCGCTTCGCGATCTCGGTAACAAGGGGCAAATCCCCGGCCTGACCAAGTCGAGCTGGTAAGGGGAGCGAACAGATATGATGATCAACGATCCCCTGAGCGACATGATCGCTCGCATCCGGAACGCCGCCATGCGGAAGCGTTCGAAGGTGCTGACCCCGGCTTCCCGTCTGCGCCAGCGCGTCCTCGACGTGCTGCAGGACGAAGGCTACATCCGCGGCTATTCCCTGGTTCAGAACCCCGGTGAGTTCCCGCAGTTCGAGATCGAGCTCAAGTATTTCGACGGCCAGCCGGTCATCGCCGAGATCGCTCGCGTGTCCAAGCCGGGCCGCCGCGTCTACTCCGCGATCTCCGACCTGAAGCCGATCAAGAACGGCCTGGGCATCTCGATCCTTTCGACTTCGAAGGGCGTCATGTCCGACGCCAGCGCCCGCGACAACAACGTCGGCGGCGAAGTCCTCTGCAGGGTCTACTAAGATGTCCCGTATCGGAAAACGCATTGTCGCCGTGCCAAAAGGCGTCACCGTCACCCTCGACGGCCAGACCGTCTCGGTCAAAGGTCCCAAGGGCGAACGCTCCTGGACCGTGGCCGACGAGATCGCAGTCACCCAGGGTGACGACGGTCTGACCCTGGCCCTCAAGGCCGACACCCAGCGCGCCCGGGCCATGTGGGGTCTGTCCCGCACCCTGGTCGACAACATGGTCGTCGGTGTCACCGAAGGCTTCGAGAAGTCTCTGGACCTGGTCGGCGTGGGTTATCGCGCCGCGCTCAAAGGCCCGAACCTCTCGCTGCAGCTCGGGTTCTCCCACGAAGTCGACATCGTGCCGCCGGCCGGTGTCACCTTCACGGTGCCCAAGCAGACCGAAATCAAGATCTCCGGTGCTGACAAGCAGGCCGTGGGTCAGATCGCCGCCGTCATCCGCAAGTTGCGTCCGCCGGAGCCCTACAAGGGCAAGGGTGTCCGCTACACGGGCGAAAAGGTCCGGCGCAAGGAAGGCAAGAAGAAGTAAGTCATGGCTCTTTCTCTTCAGCAACAAGCCAAGCGCCGCTCGGAGCGCACCCGCCGCCGCCTCAAGGCCGTCGCCAACGGGCGTCTGCGTCTGTCGGTTCATCGTTCGGACAAGAACATCTCGGCCCAGATCATCGACGACGCCAACGGCGTCACGATCGCTTCGGCCTCTTCGCTGGAAGGCGAAAAGGGCAAGAAGGCCAAGGGATCCGACGTCGATGCCGCAACGCGGATCGGCAAGCTGGTCGCGGAACGTGCGCTCGAGAAGGGCGTCACCGACGTCGTCTTCGATCGTGGCGGCTACATCTATCACGGACGGGTGAAGGCGCTGGCTGAGGCCGCGCGTGAAGCCGGCCTGAACTTCTAAGGAACGGGACGTATGGCTCCTCAACCCCAACGTGGCGGCGGCGGTAATGACCGCAACCGTCGTGACCGTAACGCTCCCGAAGGTCCGGACAGCGACATCGTCGAAAAACTGGTCCACATCAACCGTGTGGCCGCGACTGTTAAGGGTGGACGTCGTTTCTCGTTCGCCGCCCTGATGGTTGTCGGAGACGGCAAGGGCCGGGTCGGCTTCGGCCATGGCAAGGCGCGTGAAGTGCCGGAAGCCATCCGCAAGGCGACGGAAGAAGCCAAGAAGACGATGATCCGTGTTCCGCTTCGCGAAAACCGCACCCTGCACCACGACGGCAACGGCCGTTGGGGCGCCGGCAAGATCATGATGCGCGCGGCCCCTCCCGGGACCGGCGTGATCGCGGGTGGCCCGATGCGTGCCGTGCTCGAAACCCTCGGCGTCCAGGACGTCGTCGGCAAGTCGACCGGTTCCTCGAACCCCTACAACATGATCCGGGCGACGTTCGAAGCCCTCAAGGTTCAGTCCTCGCCCCGCCAGATCGCGTCCAAGCGCGGCAAGAAGGTCGCGGATCTGATGGGTCGTCGCAACGACGGCGCGTCCTCGCCCGAAGCCATGGAGAGCTGATCATGGCCAAGAAAGAGAACCCCACCGTTACGGTCCGCCAGACCGGTAGCCCGATCCGCCGCAAGGCCGATCAGCGCGCCACCCTTTCGGGCCTCGGCCTGAACCGGGTCGGTCGTGAGTCGACCCTGGAAGACACGCCCTCGGTTCGCGGGATGATCGCCAAGGTCGCCCACATGCTCGAGATCGTCGAAAAGTAAGCCGTTCCGCCCTCTCCCGTCCCCGGGGGAGGGCGTTTCGCGTCTTGCGATACTGCACGGGGCCGCCTAGAAGCGGCCCTTCGTTTTTATCCGCCGAGTCAGACCCCGGGTCTGGCGCTAGTACCCGAAAGGATCAGGCCCCATGAAACTCAATGAAATCCGCGACAACGAGGGCGCCCACAAGAAGCGCATGCGTGTCGGCCGTGGCCCGGGCTCGGGCAAGGGCAAGACCGCCGGTCGCGGCGTCAAGGGTCAGAAGTCCCGTTCGGGCGTCGCCATCGGCGGCTTCGAGGGCGGGCAGATGCCGCTGTACATGCGCATGCCCAAGCGCGGCTTCAACAATCCCAACGCCCTGAAGCTGGCCGAAGTGAACCTGTGGCGTCTGCAGGACGCCATCGACGACAAGAAGCTGGACATCAAGGGCGAGATCAAGGGCGATGCCTTGGTCGCCGCCGGCGTGATCCGTCGCGTCAAGGACGGCGTCCGCCTGCTCGGCAACGGCGAGATCAAGGCCAAGCTGAACATGGTCGTCTGGTCGGCCTCGGCCGGTGCGGTCAAGGCCATCGAGGCGGCCGGCGGCACTGTGGTCCAAGAGCGTATCGCGGCTGAAGCCAAGGCCGCGGCCCGGGTCGAGAAGCGCAACGCCGCCAAGGGCAAGGCTCCGGCTCCCAAGGCCCCGCGTGGCGATGCCAACAAGATCTCGGCCCGCACGACGCGCACCGCCGCGAAATAAGCTTTACGGGCGGCCCTCGCTATGGGGCCGCCCATCGCCTATCTGGGTGAAGGCCCCGGGACACGATTCCGGTCGGCCTCATTCTGACCAGTCGGGGTAGTGACACTATGGCTTCGGCCGCCGAACAACTCGCAGCCAATATGAACATGGGCTCGTTCGCCAAGGCGACCGAGCTCCATAAGCGTCTCCTGTTCACGATCGGAGCGTTGCTGGTCTACCGGATCGGGACCTATGTGCCGATCCCGGGGATCAATTCCGAAGCCTTCCTGCAGTTCTTCCAGAACCCGGACGGGCAGCGCGGCATCCTGGACATGTTCAACATGTTCTCGGGCGGCGCGGTCGAGCGGATGGCCGTCTTCGCCCTGAACGTCATGCCCTACATTTCGGCGTCGATCATCGTCCAGCTGATGGGCGCTGTGTATCCGCCGTGGGAGAAGCTGAAGAAGGAAGGCGGCGAGAGCGGCCGCAAGCAGCTGAACCAGTACACCCGCTATCTGACGGTCGTCCTGGCCCTGCTGCAGTCGTCCGGCATCGCCCTGGGCCTGAACGCCCAGGCCGGACTGATCGACACGCCCGGACTGTTCTTCATCGTCTCCACCATCACCACCCTGACCGGCGGCACCATGTTCCTGATGTGGCTCGGCGAGCAGGTCACGGCGCGGGGCGTCGGCAACGGCATCTCGCTGATCATCTTCGCCGGCATCGTCGCCGTCCTGCCGGGCTCGATCGCCCGGATGCTGGGCCTGGCCCAGCAGGGCCAGATGTCCGCCTTTGCCCTGCTGTTCATCGCCATCATGGCCGTGGGCGTGGTGGTCTTCATCGTCTTCATGGAGCGGGCCCAGCGGCGTCTGCTGATCCAGTATCCGAAGCGGCAGGAAGGCAACCGCATGGCCGGGGGCGAGCGCTCGTTCCTGCCACTGAAGGTCAATACGGCCGGCGTGATCCCGCCGATCTTCGCCTCGTCCCTGCTGATGCTGCCGACCACGGTGGCCCAGCTGACCGCCCAGGCCAACCTGCCGCCGTGGATGAGCTGGTTGCCGCTGGTCACGGCCCAGATGCAGCACGGTCAGGTCCTGTTCACCGTCATGTACGGCCTGCTGATCATCTTCTTCACCTTCTTCTACACCTCGATCACCTTCAATCCGGAGGACACGGCCGAGAACCTGCGGAAATACGGTGGCTTCCTGCCGGGCATCCGTCCGGGCAAGCGCACGGCTGAATACCTGGACTATGTGCTGACCCGCCTGACCACGATCGGGGCGGCCTACATCACCGCGGTCTGCCTGATCCCCGAGTTCATCGGGGCCCAGTTCGGCAACGGCATCATCTTCGGCGGCACCTCGATCCTGATCGTCGTGTCGGTGACGATGGATACCGTCGCCCAGATCCAGTCGCAGCTGCTCGCCCACCAGTACGAAGGCCTGATCAAGAAGGCCAAGCTGCGCGGACGCGGTGGCAAGAGCTCGGGTGGCCGGGGTGCTCCGGCACCCGTGCGCCGCTAACAGCCGCCGGGGGAGGGCGCGTCTTGAATCTGATCCTGTTCGGACCACCGGCCGCGGGCAAGGGCACCCAGGCCAAGCGCCTGGTCGCCCATCGCGGCATGGTGCAGCTTTCGACCGGCGACATGCTGCGTGAGGCGATCGCCTCCGGGTCCGATCTGGGACGTGAGTGCCAGGCCATCATGTCGCGCGGCGACCTGGTCTCGGACGCGATCGTCATCGCCCTGATCGAGGCCCGGCTGAAAGAGGCCGAGGACGCCGGCGGGGCCATTTTCGACGGTTTCCCGCGCACCGTGGCCCAGGCCGAGGCGCTGGACGCCATGCTGGCCAAACTGGGTCAGAAGATCGACCGGGTGGTTCGCCTGAAGGTCAATGATACGGCCCTGCTGGAACGAGTTTCCCGGCGGTTCGCTGAACAGGGACGGCCGGACGACAATCCGGACAGCTTCAAGGTTCGTCTCGAGGCCTACAACCGCAACACCGCTCCGCTGCTGCCCTACTATGCCGACAAGGGCCTGCTGACCGAGGTTGATGGCATGGGTAGCGTCGAGGTGGTCGCCTCGGCCATCGACGCGGCGCTGGACGGCACCGACACCTGATCGCGGACAGAGGTCGCGCGGTCGCCGCCCGACGGGCGGTCACAGCAGGACCAAAGACGTGACCGGGGCTCCCCACCGATCTCCCCTTCTGGATTCCGCCCGCAGACGCCGGCTGATGGTCCTCGTCGCCGTGGCCGGCGTGCATCTGGCCCTGTTCGCGGCCATGAGTCCGTCCCGGTCGGTGCCGCCCCACGCGCCGGTCCGGGGTATCGATGTGGTCCTGTTCCGCCCCGAACCGCCACCACCACCACCGCCACCCGCCGCCCCGACTCCGGTCGCCGGCGGTGGCGCGCCGTCCGCCCCCTCACGCGTCCACACACCGCCGGTTCCGGTCGCGCGGCCGGTCGAGCTGGTCGCTCCGCCGGTGCCGGCCCCCGAACCCGCCCTGACCGTCGGCCTGGCCCCGGTCGTCACCCCCGACCCCGGCACCGGCCGGGGCGAGGCCGGCACCGGCACCGGCACCGGCTCGGGTTCGGGCGCGGGGCCCGGCTCCGGGGGCACGCCGCCCCGGTTCGTGCGCGGACCGACGCGTCAGGAACTGGTCCGCGCCTATCCCCGCGCCGCCCTGGCGGCGCGACAGGCGGGGCGCGTTCTGCTGCGGTGCCGGATCGCGGCCGACAACCGGCTGGAAGGCTGCCGGGTGGTCGAGGAGACGCCGGCCGGTGCCGGGTTCGGAGCCGCGGCTCTCAGGGCGTCGACCTATTTCCGCTTCCGCCCGCCGACAGTGGACGGGCGGCCGCGCGAAGGGTTTGAAATGCCGATCGGTATCGAATTCACGCCCTGAGGCGGCAGGCGACGCGTTGACTCCCCCGGTCCCATCGCGCCCTTATCGCGATCACGCACGGGGGACGGCATGGCGACGATGGTGTTGAAGACGGCGACGGCGATCGCCCTGATCCTGGCCCTGTCGGCCCCGCCACTCGCCGCCGCCGCCGCCGCCGCCGCCGATCCGCCGCCGGCCTCCTGGGCGGCAACGGTCGCCGCGCTGGAGCGTCACGACGGTCTGCTGCCGCTGTTCGTCGACCGGGCGGGCGGTCGGGTGCTGGTGCAGCTGCCGGCCGCCGGCCCGGACGGGGTCATGGCCCGGGTCATCCACCATACCGCCCTGCGCACGGGCGTCGGCTCGGCCCGGACGGGTCTGGACCGGGCCCAGACCGGGGCCACGCGCATCCTGGTGTTCCGCCGTATCGGCAATCGCGTGCTGGCCGAGTTCGAGAACCCCGGTTATCGCGCCGACGCCGGGTCGGTCGAGGAGCAGGCCGCCGCGCGCGACGCCTTTCTCGGCTCGACCGTCTGGTCGGGGGCCGCGGTGGCGACGGCCGCGGACGGCGCGGTGCTGGTCGACCTGGCCGGCTTCCTGACGCGCGACGCGCACGGCATTGTCGAGACGCTGAAGGCGACAGGGCAGGGGAGCCTGCGTCCGGTCGCCGATCTCAGCCTCGTCGATCCCGCCGCCGCCCGGGCCTTTCCCGAGAATGTCGAGTTGGAGGCCCGCCTGACCTTTGCCGTCGATGGACCGGGTCGCGAGGTCGCGCGCATCGCCCCCGACGCGCGCCTGGTGACCCTGACCGTGCACCACAGCTTCATCCGCCTGCCGGATGCCGGCTTCGTGCCGCGGCCGTTCGATCCCCGCACCGGGGCGATCAGCACCGTCGTCACCGACTTTTCGGTCCCGCTGGACGCGCCGGTCGTGCGCCGGCTGGTAAACCGCTTCCGGCTGGTCAAGACCGACCCGACGGCGGCACGGTCGACGGTCGTCGATCCCATCGTCTTCTACGTCGACCGGGCGGCCCCGGAACCGCTCCGCTCGGCCCTGGTCGAGGGCGCGGGCTGGTGGGCCGAGGCCTTCGACCGGGCCGGCTTCATCGACGCCTTCCGCGTCGAGGTCCTGCCCGAGGGCGTCGATCCGCTGGACGCCCGCTACAACGTCATCAACTGGGTCAACCGGGCCACGCGCAGCTGGTCCTACGGCCAGAGCGTGGTCGATCCGCGCACCGGCGAGATCGTCAAGGGGTCGGTGCTGCTGGGCTCGCTGCGGGTGCGCCAGGACATGCTGATCTTCGAGGGGCTGGTCGGGGCCGACCGGACCGGCACCGGGGCCCAGGACGACCCGCAACGCATCGCCCTCGACCGGGTGCGCCAGCTGTCCGCGCATGAGGTCGGTCATGCCATCGGCCTGCTGCACAATTTCGCCGCCAGTACCCAGGATCGCAGTTCGGTGATGGACTATCCGGTGCCGGTGATCGGCATCACCGACGAGGGCCTCGACTTCAGCCAGGCCTACGGAATCGGTCTGGGCGACTGGGACCGGTTCGCCATCGACTGGAGCTATGGCGACGCCGACTCCGCCACCCTGCAGCGCAAGGCCGAGGCCGGTGCAGCGCGGCTGCGGTTCGTCTCGGATTCCGACGCCCGGGTCGGCGGCGACGCCCAGCCGTGGGGCAGTCTGTGGGACAACGGCTCCGATCCGGTGGCCGAGCTGGCGCACCTCATGCGGGTCCGCCGCATTGCCCTGGACCGGTTCGGTCTGGGCAATCTGCCGGCGGGGTCGGCGGTCAATGACCTGCGCCGCCGGCTGGTGCCCGTCTATCTGTACCACCGCTACCAGGTCGACGCCGTGGCCAAGCTGGTCGGCGGCATCGACTATGGCTATCCCGTCGTCGGCGACGGCCGGGAGGCGGCCCAGGCCGTGCCGGCCGCGACGCAGCGGGCCGCCCTGGCGGCCCTGGCGGCGACCCTGGCCCCGGCCGAGCTGGACCTGCCTGAGCCCCTGCTGGCCCTGCTGGAGGCCCAGCAGTCGGGCGAGGACGACCCCCAGAACGACATCGAGGTGTTCCGGGGGGGCGCGGGCCGGGCCTTCGATCCCGGCGCGGCCGTCGACACCGCCGCCGATGTGACGCTGGCGGCCCTGTTCCATCCGGACCGCGTCAACCGCCTGAGCGACGCCGTCCGCCGCGACCCCGACGCGCTGGGCACCGGGGAGGTGGTGGACCGCATCGTCGCCGCGGCCTTCGCCCCGGCGGCGGGACGGCTGGCCGGTCCGGCCCGGCGGGTCCAGGCCCGCACGGTCCTGACCCTGGCCGGGCTGCTGCGCGATGACGGCCTGTCGGCCCCCTCGGCCGCGGTGCTCGACGACCGGCTGTCCGGCCTGTCGACGCGCCTGACGGCGTCGCGTGCCAGCGATCCGGTGCAGCGGGCCCATGATCGCTGGCTCGGGGCCCTGCTGTCCGATCGCGAGCGCCTGGACCAGTTGCTGGCGGCGGAGCGGCACGAAACACCGCTGCCGCCCGGCAGTCCGATCGGGGCGGAAAGCTGCTGGCACTGCTGATTGGCGGCAGCGAATGTCGGACGGGCCATTGACGGAAAGTGAATCGGCTATATAAGGACCGACTTCCGCGAAGGGCGCACACGCTCCTGGTCTGTTGACCGGAGCGTTTCCTGCGTCTGTCCACGCGTACCTGGAGAACTACGTGGCCCGTATTGCTGGCGTCAACATCCCGACCAACAAGCGCGTTGAAATCGCGCTGCAGTATATTCATGGCATCGGCGCGCACGCTGCCAAGGACATCACCGAGAAGGTGGGTATCGAGGCCTCGCGCCGCGTGAACCAGCTGACCGATGCTGAAGTTCTGCAGATCCGCGAGACGATCGACCGCGACCATACGGTCGAGGGCGACCTGCGCCGCGAGACCTCGATGAACATCAAGCGTCTGATGGACCTGGCCTGCTACCGCGGCCTGCGTCACCGCAAGGGCCTGCCGGTCCGCGGTCAGCGCACCCATACCAATGCACGGACCCGCAAGGGCCCGGCCAAGCCGATCGCCGGCAAGAAGAAATAAGAGAGAGCCGAACCGATGGCCAAGGAACCGGGTCGCGTAAAGAAGCGCGAACGCAAGAACATCACGTCGGGCGTCGCCCATGTGAATGCGTCTTTCAACAACACCATGATCACGATCACCGACGCCCAGGGGAACGCCATTTCCTGGTCCTCGGCCGGTCACATGGGTTTCAAGGGTTCGCGCAAGTCGACCCCGTACGCTGCGCAGATGGCCGCCGAAGACGCGGGCAAGAAGGCGCAGGAGCACGGCGTCAAGACTCTCGAAGTCAACGTCTCGGGTCCCGGTTCGGGCCGTGAGTCGGCGCTTCGCGCCCTGCAGTCCGTCGGCCTGACCATCACCACCATCCGTGACGTCACGCCGATGCCGCACAACGGCTGCCGTCCGCCCAAGCGTCGTCGCGTCTAAGCTGCCGCCTACCCCCTATTCAACGCCGGTTCCGCTGACCCACATCGCTGGGGCGCGGAACCGGCGAAACCCGTTCGAGGGACACCAATGATCGAAAGAAACTGGCAAGAGCTGATCCGTCCCGAGAAGCCGCAGGTCGAAATCGGTTCGGATCCGCAGCGCAAGGCGCGGCTGGTCGCTGAACCGCTCGAGCGTGGCTTCGGTGTGACGCTCGGCAATGCCCTGCGCCGCGTGCTGCTGTCGTCGCTGCAGGGCGCCGCCGTCACCGCCATCCAGATCGACGGCGTGGTCCATGAGTTCTCGTCGCTGGAAGGCGTTCGCGAGGACGTGGTCGACATCGTTCTGAACATCAAGCAACTGGCGCTGCGCATGCACGCCGAGGGCCCCAAGCGCATGACGCTGAAGGCCACCGGTCCCGGTGCCGTGACCGCGGGTCAGATCGACCTGCCGGCCGACATCGAGGTGCTGAACCCGAACCATGTGATCTGCACCCTCGACGACGGGGCTTCGGTGCGCATGGAACTGACGGTCCAGAACGGCAAGGGCTACGTCGCCGCCGAACTGAACCGTCCGGAAGACGCCCCGATCGGCCTGATCTCGGTCGACGCCCTGTATTCGCCGGTCAAGCGCGTCGCCTATCGCGTCGAGCCGACCCGCCAGGGTCAGTCGCTCGACTATGACAAGCTGGTGCTGGAAGTCGAAACCAACGGCGCGGTCTCGCCGGTTGACGCGGTGGCCTATGCCTCGCGCATCCTTCAGGACCAGCTGCAGATCTTCATCACCTTCGATGAGCCCAAGAAGGTGGTCGAGGTTGCCGACGGCAAGCCCGACCTGCCCTTCAACCCGGCCCTTCTGAAGAAGGTCGACGAACTGGAACTTTCGGTCCGTTCGGCCAACTGCCTGAAGAACGACAACATCGTCTACATCGGCGACCTGATCCAGAAGACCGAGGGCGAAATGCTTCGCACCCCGAACTTTGGACGCAAGTCGCTGAACGAGATCAAGGAAGTGCTCGCGACGATGGGCCTCTCGCTCGGCATGGATGTGCCGAACTGGCCGCCCGAGAACATCGAAGATCTGGCCAAGAAGTTCGACGAACAGATCTAGTTTCAACCCTCCGCCCATTTCCCACTCGGGGATGCGGGGCGGTTAGAATTATACGGCCCTAGGTCCTGAAGAGGATACCGGGGTTGAGTAGGAGAGACCCCGATGCGCCACGGCGCCGCCTATCGCAAGCTCGGCCGCACGGCCAGCCACAGGACCGCTTTGTTCGCCAATATGGCGGCATCGCTGATCAAGCACGAGCAGATCACCACGACCCTGCCCAAGGCCAAGGAACTTCGTCCCTTCGTCGAAAAGCTGGTCACGCTCGCCAAGAAGGGCGACCTGCACGCCCGTCGCCAGGCCATCAGTGCCGTGCGCGACGTGCCGCAGGTCGGCAAGCTGTTCGAAACGATCGGCCCGCGCTACGCCGAGCGTAGCGGTGGCTATATCCGGATCATGAAGGCCGGTTACCGTCACGGGGACAATGCCCCCATGGCCGTGATCGAGTTCGTCGACCGCGACGTCGACGCCAAGGGCCTGGACTCGGGTCCGGTCTACGCCGTCGAGAACGACGACGAAGCCTAGGTTTCGCGATCATCACACACCATCTGAAGGGGCGGCCGGAGCGATCCGGCCGCCCTTTTTGTTTGGCGCGGTCTGGCTGGACTTGGCGGGCGCATGGGTTCCTGTTATGTTCCATTCAGGAGTGATGTGATGTCGAAGCCGGTTTTCCTGGTCTCGGACAAGCCCGATGACCGGTCCGCCCGTCCATTTCGTAACGTCTCAAGTGGGCAATTCTCCGCGACTGTAATGTCGGGGGCTGCCTATGCTCGCGCGTCGGCCCTGGCCAATACAGCCCTTCAGAAAGCGCTTCGCAGCCCGCCGGCCATGCCGGTCAAGAAGACGTAGATAGCCTACAACACGATGTACGAGCGCCTCGTCGATGGCAGCGCCAATCCCGTTCAGGGGTACATCGCCTACGGCTTGTACAAGAGTGCCAAGCGGGAGTGGGTTCGGCAGTTCGAGGCTGAACGCGGCCGTCCGCCCAAGGCTCCCGAGATCAGGGGCTATGTCGAAGCCTATACGCCGCAGATGCGAAACGTGTTCGACGCGCAGGCGGCGGGTGTGCTGGCGGAGTTCGCCGATGGGGCCGTAAGCGGGGCCAGACCCATGATCGTCGAGCATGCGCTCAGGGGCACAGTCTGGCGGGCGATCTGGCAGGCCATCACCGCGAACGCGATCTACACCCTGCTGCTGATCGCGGTTGTCGTCATCTTGAATCGGGCCGGCGTCGACATTCTGTCCCTCGCCGGGGGCGGCTGACCGCACGGACCTTCTGATGTGAGCCCGCGCGCCATACCTTCCCGATCCGCCGGGTCGTGCAGATGGGCAGCCGCTGAAGCGTTCGAGGCTCGTCGTACACGGCATTCCAGGCCCGGTGCCAAATCTGGCGGGGAACCCGGCTCTGAGCCCTATTCCTTCGACAGGTCCTGGCGCTGGAACCAGACCAGAGCGCCCGCCAGGGGGACGACGGTCCACAGACCCAGGCTGACCCAGGCCTTGAGCGCCAAACCCGCGGGCAGGGCAGCCGCGGCCGCGCCCCCGGCGATCACGGCCTGGACGGCATCGGTGGCCCCGGCCGGGTTCAGCAGCATGGCCAGCCAAGCGTCGGGCATGACCCCCATCGGCATCAGCATCTGCGGGACGAAAAACTGGGCGACGCCGAGCACCAGCGGAATGAACAGGGCCGCCAGCAGGGAGCGGGTGAACACCGCCGCCAGCAGGCTGAGCATGGTGAACTGCACGATCCGCAGCCACGACAGGCCGGTCAGGGCGACAAACTGGCCCGTCTGGTCGCCGGTCAGGGTGAAGGCCAGGGTGCGTTCGAAGACAACGGCCTTGATCAGGCTTTCGATCACGCTGCTGACCAGCATCAGGGCCATGGCCGCCAGCGCCAGGCCGGCCACGACGCCGAGCTTGGCCAGGATCAGGTTCGCCCGGCTGTTGCGGGCACTGATCAGCCGCCAGGTCTCCCAGCGATAGTCGCCGGCATAGACCGTCGCCGCCCCGACCAGCACGAACAGCAACACCAGCGGATTGGCCAGGCTGCCGGCGGCGGAGACCAGGGCCTCGCCCATGTCGAGGGTGCCGCGGGCCAGCATGGCGGTGAGTTCGGGCGGAGTCTTGTCATCTCCCAGGAGCCGGGTCTCGGTGCCCTTCAGCACGAAACTGGTCAGGGCGGCGATCGCGACACTCAGGACCGGCACGAACAGGGCGCTCCAGAACAGGGCGGTGCGGTTCTTCGACAGGCGGAAGCCCTCGGCGCGAATGGCATCAACCAGCATGGGTCAGCTCCCCCCGGCTGGCTTCGGCGGCCCCGGTCTCGGTCATGAAGATGCTTTCCAGATCGGCACCGATCCAGCGCGCCTCGGTGATGGCGACGCCCTGTTCGACCAGGGCGCGGATCAGGGCCGGAGCCTCGTCCCGGGTGATGGCGGCCATCACCCCGTCGTCGTCGCGCGATCCCCGCTCGCCCAGCACGGCCAGCGCCGCCTCGACCGGGCTCAGGCTCAGACGCAGACGCTCGCCGCCGGCGGCGGTCAGTTCAGAGACGGCCCCCTCGAGGATCAGCTTGCCGCGGTTGAGGATGGCGACCCGGTCGCAAACCTTCTGCACTTCCAGCAGTTGATGGCTGGCCAGGACAACCGTGACGTCATCGTCATCGGCCAGGCTGCGGATCAGGGCACGCATCTCCTGGATGCCGGGGGGGTCCATGCCGCTGGTCGGTTCATCAAGGATGATCAGGTCGGGTCGGCTCATCAGGGCGGCGGCGACGCCCAGCCGCTGCAGCATGCCGACCGAAAAGCCGCGCACCCGGCGGTCGGCCGCCTCGGTCAGGCCGACCCGGTCCAGCCAGGCCGGAATCTCGGCGGTACTGCCCACGCCGTGCGACAGGGCCAGCCATTCCAGCACCTGGCGGGCGCTCATATAGGGGGGGTAGCGCGGTGTCTCGATCATCGAGCCCATGCGGCGCATGGCGGCGATGTCGCCGATGGCCCCGCCCATGACCGTCGCCGTGCCGTCACCGGGGCGGACCAGGCCCAGCAGGATCCGGAACAGGGTCGACTTGCCGGCTCCGTTGGGTCCCAGAATCCCGTACACGCCGCCGCGCGGGATGGTCAGGGTCAACCCGTCCAGCGCGCGGACCGTACCATAGGTCTTGGTCAGGGCGCGGGTTTCAATCACAGCGTTCATGCCCGGACCGTGACCTGTGTTCGGGGTTCCGGCAAGTTGTCGCTCATTAAGAATCGGCAATGCCGTCGTTGACCTGCCGCCATTGAATGGCCTGAAATCCAACGCCGAATGGACCACCCTATCCGCAAAGACCGGGACATGATGAAGACCTTCAGCCTCGCCCTCACCGCCGCCCTTCTGCTCGCCGCCTGCGGATCCCCCGATGACTCGAAGGCCCAGGACGGCGTCTTCGCCGAGGCCCCGCGCCAGCTGCCCGGCGACGCCCTGTCGATGAAGGCCAGTTTCGCCCCCGTCGTGCGCGAGGCGGCCCCGGCCGTGGTCAACATCTCGGCCCGCGGCGTGCAGACCGTGCGTGATCCCTTCTTCGAGATGTTCGGCGGTGGCCCGCAGCAGCGCGTGACCGGCTCGATCGGTTCGGGCGTGATCGTCCGCGAGGACGGGGTGGTGGTGACCAACCGTCACGTGATCCAGAACATGCAGCAGATTCGCGTCACCCTGGCCGACCGGCGCGAGTTCGCCGCCCGGGTGGTGCTGGCGGATGAGCGCTCCGACATCGCTGTCCTGCAGCTGGAGGGGGTCAACGACCGCCTGCCGGTGCTGCGCATCGATGACCGCGAGGAACAGCAGATCGGCGACCTGGTGCTGGCCATCGGCAATCCGTTCGGCGTCGGCCAGACCGTGACCAACGGCATCATCTCGGCCCTGAACCGCACCGACACCGGCATCTCCGACAGCGGCTCCTTCATCCAGACCGACGCCGCCATCAATCCGGGCAATTCCGGCGGAGCCCTGGTCGACATGGACGGCGACCTGATCGGCATCAACACCGCCATCTTCTCGCGCACCGGTTCGTCCACCGGGGTCGGCTTCGCCGTGCCCGCCGCCATGGTGCGTCAGGTGGTCGACAGCGCCGTCGGCGGGGCCAGCGCCGTGGTCCGGCCGTGGCTCGGGGTCAAGGGCGATCCCGTCACCGCCGAGGTCGCGCGCAGCCTCGGCCTCGACCGCCCGCAGGGTCTGGTCGTCACCACCGTCTATCCCGAAGGTCCGGGGGCCCGGGCGGGTCTGCGTGCGGGCGACATCATCACCGCTGTCGACGGCACCGAGATCAACGACCAGGGCGGACTGAATTTCCGCGTCGGCACCCACGCGCCTGATGCCACGGTGCAGGTGTCCGTGCTGCGCGACGGCCGCGCCCGCACCCTCAACGCCCGGGTCCAGAAACTGCCCGGCAACGCCGACGTCAGCGCGGCCACTTTGATCGAGTCCGGGGCCCTGGCCGGGGCCCAGGTGCTGGTCCTGAACCCGGCCCTGGCCGACAGCCTGGGGGGCGATCCGTTTGCGACCGGCGTCATCGTCGGCCGGGTCCAGCGAGGCTCCTACGCCCAGCGTGTCGGCCTGCGGGGCGGGGATGTGATCGTGTCGGTGAACGGTCGCGCGGTGACCTCGATGCGGCAGCTCGACGGCATCGGTCGCGGCGCGGAACTGACCATCAGCCGGGGTGGCCGGAGCCTCAGCGGCCGGATCAACTGATCGCGTCTCGCTGTTCGCGGGACGCCCGACCGGCTATCAGCCCTTGACCGGTCCGCCGATCGACCAGGTGTGGCCGAACGGATCGCGTACCTGGCCGTAGCGGTCGCCCCAGAACTGGTCGGCCAGCGGCACGACCGGCACGGCGTCGGCCAGCAGGGCGCGGGCCCACCATTCGTCCGGATCGTCGACCTGCAGGTGCAGGGTGACGCCCTTGGGCATGATATTCTGTTCGCCGTTGTATTCGGGAAATTCGTCATTGAGCATGACGCTGGCCCCGTTGATCAGCAGATGGGCGTGCATCAGCCGTTCGCCGTCCTCGGCCAGATGGCGATGCAACTCCTTCGCGCCGAAGGCACGGGTGTAGAAGGCGATGGCCGCCTGGCCGCCGCGTCCGGGAATGGTCAGGTGCGGGGTTACACCCGAGGCCGGGCCCTGGGTCGCTTGATCGTCTGACATGGGGTTCCTCCATTTGTCTGGATACTAACGCGTGAAAAGGGCCGAGCGAACGCCTATCTGTGTGCGGGCATGACCGATCTGTTCGAAGCCTCCGGCATCCATCCTCCCGACGCCCCCCTGGCCGACCGGTTGCGGCCGGCCACGCTCGACGCGGTGGTGGGCCAGGACCATCTGCTGGGTGCGGGCGGGCCGATCCGGCGCATGGTCGAGGCGGGGCGTCTGGGCTCGATGATCCTGTGGGGGCCGCCGGGCACCGGCAAGACCACGATCGCCCGGTTGCTGGCCAATGCCGCCGGCTACCAGTTCCAGCAGATCAGCGCCGTCTTCTCCGGCGTGGCCGATCTGAAGAAGGCGTTCGAGGCCGCCCGCATGCGCCGTGCCGCGGGTCAGTCGACCCTGCTGTTCGTCGACGAGATCCACCGCTTCAACCGGGCCCAGCAGGACGGCTTCCTGCCGTTCGTGGAGGAGGGGGTCATCACCCTGGTCGGGGCCACGACCGAGAACCCCAGCTTCGAGCTGAACGGGGCCCTGCTGTCGCGGTCCCAGGTCTATGTGCTGAAACGCCTCGATGACGCGGCGCTGGATCAACTATTGACCCGGGCCGAGGCGCAGGAGGGCAAGACCCTGCCGCTGACGCCCGAGGCGCGCCACGCCCTGACGGCGCTGGCCGACGGCGACGGCCGCTATCTGTTGACCATGTCCGAGGTGTTGTTCGACCTGGCCGAGACCCGTCCCGAACCGCTCGACGTCCAGGCCCTGGCCGGCATCCTGCAGAAGCGGGCCCCTGCTTACGACAAGAGTCGAGAAGAACACTACAACCTCATATCCGCCCTACATAAATCCGTGCGTGGTTCGGACCCGGATGCGGCCCTCTACTGGCTGGCGCGGATGCTGAACGGCGGCGAGGATCCGCTGTATCTGGCGCGTCGCATCGTGCGGATGGCGGTCGAGGATATCGGCGAGGCCGACCCCCTGTCGCTGCTGGTCGCCAATGCGGCCAAGGACACCTACGACTTTCTCGGCAGCCCCGAGGGTGAGCTGGCCCTGGCCCAGGCCGTGGTCCACCTGGCCACCGCGCCCAAGTCGGTCGGCGTCTACGAAGCCTTCAAGGCGGCCCGGAAGGCGGCGGCCGAGACCGGTTCCCTGATGCCACCGGCCCATATCCGCAACGCCCCGACCCAGCTGATGAAGTCGCTCGGCTACGGCAAGGGCTATGCCTACGACCCGGACACGCCCGAGGGCTTTTCCGGTGCCAACTTCTTCCCCGACGGGATGGAGCGCCGCACCTTCTATGCGCCGAAGGGCGAAGGTCACGAAGAGAAGGTCAGGGCCCGGCTGGAACGCTGGGCCGCGCTGCGGGCGGCGAAGGCGGGGCAGGAGACGTGAACCTCAACCAGGTCACCGTGGAGGTCGCCGACATCCCCCGGGCGCGCGCCTTCTATCAGCGTCTGGGGCTCGAACTGATCGTCTCCAGCGATCCCTACGCCCGTTTCCTGTGTCCCGGCGGCGCGACCCTCTCGATCCACCGCGCGGATCCGCCGCGGCCGGGTGGCACGGGCCTGTATTTCGAGTGTGACGATCTGGACGCCCGGGTTGCGGCCCTGAAGGCGGCCGGCGTCGTGTTCGACAGCGATCCGGTCGACCAGCGCTGGCGGTGGCGCGAGGCCTGGCTGCGCGATCCTGACGGCAACCGCCTGTGCCTGTATTTCGCCGGCGACAACCGGACCGATCCGCCGTGGCGGGTGGCGCGGGCGGCTGGCGCGGCCTGAGCCTGCCGGGTGTCGTCGGGGATCGATCGGACCGTTCAGGGGTTCCGGTCAGGAACAGGAGTTCTGCCATGCCCCGTCGCCCCCTGACCCTGACCCTCGCCGCGCTGCTCGCCGCCTGCACCCCGGCCGCGGCCCCGGAAGCGCCCCCTGCCGCCCCCGCCGCCGCCGAGATCGCCCCGTCCGTCATCCCGTCGGCCGATGAATGGGTCGAGAAAACCAGCCCGGATCCGGTGGCTGCCACGGTCGCCCGCCTGACTGACGCCATCGCGGCGAGCGGGGCCTCGGTGGTCGCGGTCGTCGATCACCGCGCCAATGCCGCCCGCGCGGACCTGGAACTGCCCGAAACGACCGTGGTGATCTTCGGCAACCCGGCGGTGGGCACCCCGCTGATGCTGGCCAACCGCCGGGCGGCGCTGGACCTGCCGCTGGAGATTCTGGTCTGGCGGGACGGAGAGACCACCCGGATCGGCTACCTGCCCGCGCCGGCCCTGGCCGCGCGCTACGGGATCGCGCCCAGCCACCCGTCGATCACCGCCATGACGGCCGCGCTCAACAAATTGTCGGACGCGGCCGCCGGCACCCCGGCCCCCGCCTGATCCCCTGTGACGGGGCCGAATCCCAGCGTTGCCGTAACGTCAATCCGGGCGTAATCTCGCGGTCATAAACCTTGGGAGGGGGACAATGACCGATACGAAAAACGTGCCGTGGCACCTGTGGGTGGTCGGGGTCGTCAGCCTGCTGTGGAACAGCTACGGCGGCTATGACTTCGTGATGAGCCTGACGAAGGGCGAGGCCTATATGCGCGCGTCGGGCATGAGCGACGCGATGATCGCCTACTACAACGCCATGCCGACGTGGATGTACGGGCCGTGGGTGCTGGGCGTCTGGGGCGCGGTGGCGGGCTCGATCCTGCTGCTGCTGCGCAGCCGCTTCGCCGTGCATGCCTTCGCCCTGTCGCTGCTCGGGGCGGTCGTCAGTCTTCTGTACGGCCAGTTCATCGACAAGGCCCCGCCGCCGCCGCCGGAAATGGCGATCATGGCTTCCATGCCGTACATCATCGTGCTGATCGCGGCCTTCCTGGCCTGGTATGCCTGGACGATGGGCAAGAAGGGCGTGCTGCGATGACCGCCGCCCGAACCCCCTGGCATCTGTGGGTCGTCGGCGTGGTGGCGCTGCTGTGGAACGCCTTCGGCTGTGTCGACTACACCATGACGCAGCTCCAGGGCGACGTCTGGCTGGCCAACTTTGGCATGACCGACGTTCAGATCGCCTATTTCCACACCATGCCGGCGTGGACCTTCGCGGCCTGGGCCATCGGTGTCTGGGGCGGTCTCCTGGGCGGGATCCTGCTGCTGCTGCGCCGCAAATGGGCGCTGCCGGTCTTCGTCGTGTCGTTCCTCGGCTGGCTGGCGGGGGTCATCTACAGCTTTGGCCTGACCAACGGCATGGAAGTCATGGGCAATATGTGGCCGATGCAGATCGTCATCGGGGCCGCCTGCCTGTTCTTCATCTGGTACGCCTGGATGATGTCGAAGCGGGGCATTCTGCGCTGACGGGCTGACGGGCGGTCGGTTCCCGCGTAAGCACGCGCGGTGACCGACCGCATCCCCGTTTCCCTGTCCGACCAAGACATCGCCGCCGTCCGCGCGTGGGTGATCCACGAGGACGCGTCCGTCATCGCCTTCAACAAGCCCTCGGGCCTGTCCAGCCAGGGCGGGCGGATCAAGGCGCATACGCTGGATGACCTGCTGTGGGCCTTCGCCCGCTCGAACGGCAAGCGCCCCGACCTGATCCACCGGCTGGACCGCGACACCTCGGGCGTGATCCTCGCCGCCAAGACCAAGCCGGCCGCCGGTTTCCTCGGCAAGGCGCTGCAGGCGAAGAAACTGAGCAAGACCTATCTGGCCCTGGTCGCCAGCGCCCCCGAACCGCGCGAGGGCCTGATCGACGCGCCCCTGCTGCGCCAGGAGATCGGCCGCGAGAGCTATATGCGCGTCGTCGCCCCCGACGCACCGGGGGCCCAGCTGTCGCAGAGCCGCTATCGCACCCTGGCCGCGACGGAGGCGGGGGCCTTGGTCGAGCTGTCGCCCCTGACCGGCCGGATGCACCAGCTGCGCGTGCACATGGCCCATATCGGCCGCCCCCTGGCCGGGGACCAGCGCTATGGCGGGGCCCTGACCCTGGCCGGCCGCGCCGCCCCGCGCCTGATGCTGCACGCCGCCACCCTGACCTTCCCCCATCCCGACGGCGGCCGCGTCACGGTCGAGGCCCCGCTGCCGGCCGATTTCGCGGCGTTGAAGCAGGCGGCGGGTCTTTAATCCTCCCCCAAAGGGGGAGGGGGACCACCCGTAGGGTG
>TARA_R110000868_G_scaffold162141_2_pt1 | contig 31716 bp, 38 predicted proteins | sample TARA_R110000868 | Tara Oceans TARA_R110000868 (sample SAMEA4397489) | marine metagenome | biome: Polar Biome; feature: [SRF] surface water layer (ENVO:00010504); material: water (ENVO:00002006), including particulate matter (ENVO:01000060) such as... | depth 5 m | reverse complement strand
CCAACTGGTTATACTGGATCACTAGGTGGTACAGGTCCAACTGGACCTACCGGTGGTACTGGGCCAACTGGGCCTACTGGTCCTCAGGGCGCAATAGGATATACTGGTTCACTAGGTGGTACTGGACCAACTGGCGGAACAGGTCCTACTGGTCCAACTGGGCCTACTGGTACTGCAGGTGGTACTGGTCCAACTGGTCCAACTGGTCCTACCGGCCCATCCGGCACTATTACAAACACATCATATCAAATGACGGCGCTCGGTGTCGGACAAGCGCCATCTACTACCGGTACCGTTACAGCTACAACCTTTAATGCAACTTCAACCTCGGGCGGCGCTTTTAACGGCGTTGATGCAGATACCGCAGCCGCTCCATCTTTCACTTGGTCATCCGACCTCAATAGCGGGATGTGGCATCCAGCCGCCGATAATGTAGGCATATCTGCCGGAGGCAATGACGAGTTTAGAGTATATACCACATACACTTTGGCGTTAGGCTCAAGCCGCGCGCCACTATTCTACGACAACGGAAACACGGCTTATTACCTTGACCCAGCAAGCACAGGAACTTCGCTTAACGTAGCTGGGTCGATTGTAGCGGCTGGTAATATTACTGCTTATTCAGATATTAGGGTTAAAGGTAATATTAAAACAATCAGTGGTGCCCTTGATAAACTAATGCGTATTAATGGTTATACATTCACTCGGACAGATTTAAAAGATAAGGATCGGATATATGGTGGGGTTATTGCTCAGGAAATTGAAGCAGTATTACCGGAAGCTATTTTTCACAACTCAACTATGAAATCCGTAGACTATAATGCTACTATTGCTCTCCTGATTGAAGCAATCAAAGAGATGAATGATAAAATTGAAAAACTAGAAAATAGATAATGGTAACCCCAGTGTCGGGCACAATATCACTATTTGTAAGCGAGCTATATGACAGAGATAATCTATAATACATCTAACACTGATCTACAAGTTGTAGACACTTTTGTCTTGCCTACAGACAAAACGATACTATACGACATTCACTCGATAGATGTCGATAACTCTTCTGTGTCCCGTGTAGTTGTTAACCACAATGGTATTGTAACATCTGAGACGCAGGAAGCTTTTGCTGTCAGTGGACTGAGACCAGCAGAGTTTGTTACAACGATTGCTAATAATGTTGGGTTGCTATCAGTTACTCCTGATAAAGATTATACTACGTATACAATGACAAAGTCTGTAGTAGAGTGTGTCCTGTATGGGGAGAATACACTCAGCGGTAAGAACATCAAGACCGCTGAAGGAATGGGGCTCTATCTTACGGGTGCTGCTAATAACATGGTGATCCGACAGAGCAACAACAACTTCTTTGGTAGCTCGGGGGACTACATTACCGCAAACACTTTGGGTCCTGTTGTGACTGGACAAGAACTGTTCAGTGCTAATAATCTTACTAGCTATAATGACAGCAGTGTCAGTGGAAACATTATAATTACATCATCAGGTCAAAGTAAGAGCCACTCATACGTCTTGCTGGATACAACTCCTGGTCTCACGTATAGAGTTTCCGCTAATGCCTTCTACTCGTTCGATGCCGTAGGAGGGATTGTCAGTTCAAGAGATATCAAGACCAAGATTACTGTTGGTACTGAATTGGCCTCTGAGAATATTATATCAACAGAATTATCTAAGGCTGATACAGCATATAATATTAACTTCGTTGCTAATACTAATCAGGTTTACGTTGGCTTTGGATATGGTGCCCTTGGTTCGGCACTAAACTTATCAGATGTGAATATCAAAGAGCTAGTTCCTTTTCACACATACAACCAGCTAGAGGGAGGTGTATATGTCGGGTGGAACAGTGTAGCAGCTGATAGTGACATTATTTCTATTGGTAATAATGTCGTCCGAGTAGACTCTTCCAACAACGTCTTTATTAATACAGCTAACTGTGGTGCGCAGCAATTAACAAACAAACTAGCCTATAACTACAATCTAACCGAGGTTGAGTATAGCTTCAATGGATCAGCAGCCGTTACGGAAGCCGCCACTGTGTATAGCAACGCAACGCAAATGACGCTCGATTCTGTTATTGATGAGTTTAGTTATATGAGTGCCCCTGTCACTGCAAGCGTATTAACGAGTATAACAAATGACTAAACCAACACAGTTCTTCTACAACGATATTGATATTAGTGGTATTAGTGCTAATGGATCCCTTGGAAACTCTGGTAACGCCTTGTTATCAAATGGGACGGCTACATATTGGGGATCGGGAGCTGGTTATACTGGTTCAAAGGGCGCTACCGGATCTTTTGGCGGCGCTTCTTTTGAATACCAATTCAGCAACAACACAGTAGCTACTAGTCCTGGGGTTGGTTCGCTATTTTTTACAAACCTAGACCTGTCAGTTGCAAACACACTCTTTATTAACTTTTTGAGTGTCAATGGCGCCAATAACTATAATTACCTACAGACAATTGATGATTCTACATCAGCAATCAAGGGTACGTTTAGAATCAGTGAGACTGCCAACGCAGATAATTACTCATACTTTTCAATCAATGGCGATCACACTCAAGGTGTAGATTATTTTCAAGTTCCAGTTGCTTGGCTAGATGGGGCGACATCGCTTACTAATAATCTGGACACCATTATTACTTTTGTCAGAACAGGTGATAAAGGTGACCAAGGATATACCGGATCAGCTGGCTACACAGGTTCAGCTTCCTCCATAGTTGGTCCTACAGGCTACACAGGGTCGCAGGGTGTTGGGTATACCGGCTCTCAGGGTATTCAGGGAACAACTGGTTACACAGGATCACTGGGTTATACAGGTTCTTTAGGTTATACAGGATCAACATCAACAGTTGCTGGTCCGATTGGATATACAGGATCTCAGGGTATTGGATATACAGGATCTGCTTCGACAGTAGTAGGTCCTACAGGCCCGACTGGCCCCATTGGTTATACAGGATCGAGTGGATACACGGGCTCTGCTTCTACTGTAGTAGGACCCACTGGACCCACTGGGCCTACAGGGGTAGGATATACTGGGTCACTGGGCGATCAAGGGCCCACAGGTTATACTGGATCACTAGGTGTTACTGGCCCAACAGGTCCAGCTGGTGGCACTGGTCCTCAAGGGGTCGTTGGATATACTGGATCACTGGGCGGTACTGGGCCCACAGGACCAACTGGTGGCACTGGACCAACCGGACCCACTGGTCCTCAAGGTGTTATTGGTTATACGGGTTCCCTAGGTAGCACTGGACCAACTGGCCCTACTGGCGGAACTGGCCCTACTGGTGTTATTGGATATACGGGCTCCCTAGGTGGCACTGGACCAACTGGACCAACTGGTACTGCAGGCGGAACAGGTCCAACTGGTCCTACCGGCCCATCCGGCACTATTACAAACACATCATATCAAATGACGAGCCTTGGTATAGGAACTGCAGCGTCTGGAACAACAGGCGAAATTAGAGCTACTAACAATATTACTGCTTACTATTCAGATGATAGACTAAAGACAAAGCTCGGTAACATTCCGGATGCTTTGGATAAGGTTTTATCGCTCAATGGATTTTACTTCGAACCAAACGAAATTGCTCAGGCGTTTGGTTACGAAAAGAAGAAACAGGTCGGTGTATCAGCACAACAAGTAAACAGTATTTTGCCAGAAATTATAGCACCAGCACCAATCGATGAGAAATATATGACGGTGTATTATGATAAACTTATACCTTTGTTGATTGAAGCAATCAAGGAACAACAAGCGCATATAAATAACTTACAAGAACAAATCAACTTGATAAGAGGATAATATGGCACTTACATATACGTGGAAAATTAAAAGTCTAAAGAAGCAGGATGATCCTTCTGCAGAACTCAACGACATCATCGTTCAGACGCATTGGGAATGCACAGGGACTGATGCTGATGGAAATGTGGGTACTTTTAATGGTGCTACTCCTTTCGAACCAGATCAAGTAGATCCGGAAGCCTTTACTTCTTATGAAAACCTTACCGAAGCTCAGGTCCTCGGATGGATCCAAAATGTTGTCACCGGCAATATTGGCTACAAATTACATATCGACGAACAGATCCAAAAGCAGATCGACGCGATTGTACGTCCTACGGTTGAAGTCAATTCTGACGCTCTACCATGGGCAGAACCAGGCGAAGAGCCTGTAACACCAACAGCTAATACTTAATAACGGAGAATATATTATGGCAACTAATCCTGAACTCGACCCAAAGCTAGCTGAAAACCAGCAGGCTCCTGCTGTAACTCTTACAGTGGACGTCAATGAATTGAACCTTATTATGGGCGGTCTGCAAGAACTACCACATCGCGTGGTTGATGGACTACTAAAGAAACTTCTCCAACAAGCCCAAGATCAGCTTGGACCACCTCAAGGATAAAAAAATGGCAACCCCAGCCTCAGGCGCAATATCACTTGGTGATATGAGAACAGAAATCACCAGAGGTGCTGGGGCAATCTCTATGTCTGAGATTCGTACCAGATATGGTGGCACTGATGCTATTTCATTTAACAGTCTGTATGCTTGTGAGGGGTGGATACAAACAAACGGTATATTTACAAGTAAGTATGTCACTTATGATGGATGGCTAAGCCCATCGACGGGTTCTGTTGCGCCGAACGATGGAAGCCAAACTGTTGTAGTCACTGCTACCGCACCTGGATCTAAGCTGTATTCTTTCTACAACCTTGGCGGCTCTGACAGTTGGTTAGGTATCGGAAACACTAGCTCTTCGAGCGGCTTACCAACCGCTGGATATAGAGGAACTGATGTGATAAGAGTAGTGACCGCCAACACCAATCGGACTATCGGAGGAACGGCAGCTACAAACAACACAGTCTACGTGACCTATGTAGTTGCTGGCTCTGGCACAATTCATAACCTTGTTCAATTCTAAAGGTATTGATATGAGATGGATTGATCTAATAGACAAAAGATACCTTTTGACCGCTATGCAGTTGTTAGGGCTTCCAATTGCACTATATGCTGTAATTGCGTATGGTACAATCGCGTGGCTTTCTATTTCTTTTGTCATATTCATGCTCATGAATGTATTGGGTGGGACAATAGCATATCATAGGATTCATTGTCATTCTACACATAAGATGCACCCTGTTGTAGAATTCGTGTGCACGTTTCTTGGACTACATGCCACATACTCATCACCAATCGACTTTGCGGCAATACATGTAGCCCATCATAAATATTCTGACACAGAAAAGGATCCACACAGTTTTAAACATATGGGATTTAAAACCTTCTTTCCTATTCTTTGGGATACTGGTGGTCCCATGGGTGGGGATCTTAGAACTGTTGTGCGTCTAATGCGTAATAAGATAACCCTATTCTTTCACCGCAACCATTTTATATTACTTGCTGCACCATATCTTTTACTCTTTATATCTATAGAGTTATTCTTTTTTGCCTACTTTGTTCCAACAGTAACAGCTACACTTAGCACAGGATATTCTACATTTAACCATAATAAGAATGGGCCATATGACAGGGGATTGCTTTATAGTTTAGCTACTGGCGGAGAACACAGGCACGTATGGCACCACAATAATCCAGGTGATACATCAGGCGAAGGTTGGTTAGATACTGTGATAAATATTATAGCTAAGAAAAGAGTTTGCTAGATGACTTTCGTATACGAACACATACCATCTTTTGAGAATTTTGCTGAGTTTGACGATGTGTTTGATGCGTCTGAGTCAAGATTAGATCTCAATTTTTTTAGTATTATTCCAGGTATTATAACATCTGAAGATAAGAAGAATTATTACAGATTGCAGATTGAATCGGCAATTGCCGGCACTTGGCCGATGATGAATGAGGGTGAAACCCTTTTTTTGTATAAAGGTGTGGTTGATGGTGTTGTTGTAGAGTTTGCCGGTGGATTTATAGAGACTGATGGAGTCACATTTAGAGGACATTGGTATATGACATCACCAGACAGTACTGGTTCTCGTAATCCAATTTATACTGCCGAAGCTGCTGAATCAAGAAGATCTCTATATACTGAACATGGGCTGACAGGGTATAAGGTTTTAACTTATGTGGGTTCGAGCCTATATCAGTGGTTTAAAATAAGAATTAATGGCGGGGCAATGACTTTAATTTCTGAAACAGAAAAAGAAATGGGCGACAACACCCACGTTACCTTCCACCTGGGGGTATAATGCAATTTCTTTTGAATGTTGGAGCGGAGAAATCAGGTACCACTTGGCTACACAATTACTTCAAAGAGCACCCACAGTTTCATGATATTGGCAAAGAGCTAAATGCTATACAGAGAGACGATCTTGTCCCATCCTTTGCACCTGATTTTGGCTATAGGGCGTGCATAAGTGCATATTTCTCCCACATATCAAAGCTAAACAAAACCACAGGAGACTTCACACACTATGAGGGGTCGACTGAAAATGTCTATAGACTTTTAAAGTCTGGTCTGGGACAATATGATATAGATGTTGTTCCTGTATATATTATGAGAGATCCAATCAAGCGGGCTTGGTCAGCGTGGAATATGCTTGCAGGTGGATATGATTTTGATATGCCTCCACCTGCTTTTCAACTTACTGTAAACTATCTTCAGTGCAAATATAAAGAGACCATCGAAGCTCTTGATAATGTCTTTTCCAACCCGCTTTACTTCTTCTACGAAGACTTCTTTAGACAAGAACACGTTGATTTGATATGTAACGAGCTCGAAATACCGAATCATCCCGTTAATAATACCCCTATAAATAAGGGTAGTTATGACTCAGAAGTGCCAGAAGATTTTGTTACTAAGTTCTGTATGACTAGTAAAACACGTGACGCGGTACATTTTGTATTTGAGAGATTTAGCAATGCCCCATGGAACATCGAGGATTATACAAAGTTCGAAGTTAAAGCCTGAATGGAGAGAAGTTCTACTGACAGCTGAATACTTTAAAAACAAGCCTGTCAACCTTACCGACTTATCCGCTTTCACCAATTACTTCGACCCAGAAGGGGATATCAATCTAATTGAATCTACCATAATTGAGTTTCTTGATAACGAACAATTTTATTATAAAGACAAGAAGATTGAGTATTGGTTTCAGCATCAGGTTACAGGTCAAAATTTAGCACCACACTGTGACTATAATCATAGTGTAAGGGAGGCTATAGGGATTGATGATGGAAAGTGGCTACACGAAGCTGATAAAACCCAGGTGATGTCACCTGTAACAATAGGGTGTTATCTAGAGTGCAATAATCTATTGGGCGGGGAACTGTGTATATCAGAGTATGACTGGTTTGAACATCCCACACCAACATTTATTGATCCAGATGATATTGTAAAGCACCCCTATGAAATGTTTGTACCCGAGCAAGATGATGTGATATACTTTGAGGGTAGTAAATACTTTCACTGGATTAATGATGTAAAAAGAGGCGAAAGAAAGAGTATGATGATTAATTTTTGGCAAAAGGACCTATAGTATGAATCAGATATGGCAATATTGGCATGCAAATTTAAATGCCCAACAAGTTGATACTATTACCAATATAGGTGACCAGTTTCCCGTCTCAGAAGCCGGACTTGGCTTCGATGGCTCCACTCAGAACAACGAACACAGATCAAGTGAGATTCGTTGGATCAATCCTAACGACAACAACTCAAAGTTTATAGTTGATACCCTGTGGTATTATGGACACGAAGCAAATAAAAATGCATTTGGATTTGATATTGACTATCTTCCCGATATTCAGTATACGAAGTACACAGCCGAAGAAAACGGCAAATATGACTGGCATTGCGATACGTTCTGGGCTAACCCCTCAACTTATGACCGCAAACTCTCTATTGTCATCCAACTTTCTGATTCATCTGATTATGAAGGTGGAGATTTTGAGATTGATCCTCAATATCAGCAACTACCAGCAGACACTATTCGGGACAAGGGGACAGTTATTGTAATCCCTTCGTTTATCAACCACAGAGTGACACCCGTAACAAGCGGCACGAGACGCTCGTTGGTATCGTGGATCCAAGGTCCTAAGTTTCGATAAATAGAAAAAGAAACCAGGAATGATACAAAAATGGCAATTCCAACATCAAGAGTAGAATTTAAAGCGTATTGTCTTCGCAAGTTAGGCGCGCCAGTTATAGAGATCAATGTCGATGACGATCAAGTTGATGATCGCATTGATGAAGCTCTAAAGTATTACTGGGACTATCACTTTGATGGAACTGAGCGCACTTACTACAAACATCAGGTCACACAAGAGGATGTAACCAACACATATATCACTCTCCCTGAGAATATTCTAGGGGCTGTTGGTATATTTGCAGTCGGTGATCCATCTGTACGCTCGGGTGATCTGTTTAACATCCGCTACCAGATCGCTCTAAACGATCTGTATACACTAACCTCAGTTTCTATGGTTCCATACTATATGGCGATGGAACATCTTTCGCTGCTTACAGAAATGCTTGTAGGCAAGCAGCCAATAAGATTTAATCGCCACACGGATAAGCTATACATTGACATGGATTGGTCAACATTTAAAATTGGCGAGTACCTTCTTGTTGAAGCCTATCAAGTCGTGGACCCAGAAGAATACACTGACGCATATGGTGATCGTTGGTTGCAGAACTACGCAACGGCTCTAATCAAGAGACAGTGGGGTGCACACTTGACTAAGTTTACCGGTTTGCAGCTCCCTGGTGGTGTTAGCTTCAACGGAGAAAAGATTCTCGATGATGCAACAGCAGAAATAAACAAGATGGAAGACGAGATGATTTCATCTTATTCTCTGCCGATTCTTGACATGATCGGTTGAGGCAGACACTTTATGGCCGCATCATTCTACTTCAATAATTTTAACAGTTCCATGGAACAACAGCTGATCGAGGACCTTGTCGTCGAGTCAGTTAGAATCTATGGTAACGATGTGTTTTATTGTCCCCGTAGAATACTAGACCTAGATAAGATCTACGGCGAAGATACTGTGTCTGAATACAAGGAAGCCTTTATGGTTGAAATGTATATTAGATCTGTCGACGGCTACGAGGGTGATGGTATATTCCTTTCTAAGTTTGGTCTTGAAGTAAGAGATCAGATTACTTTCTCTATTGCCAAAAGAACCTACTCCCAAGAGGTGGGAGTTAACGTCAATAACAATCACCCTAAAGAAGGTGATCTAATCTTTATTCAACTCAATCCTGATCGTAATCAACTGTATCAAATCAAGTATGTAAACGACAGAGCCATCTTCTATCAGTTTGGTGGTCTTCAAGTTTACGATCTTGTATGCGAAGTATTTGAATATTCGGGTGAGAAACTAGATACCGGCATTGCAGCAATTGATCTTATTGAGCGTGATTATACCATTAATCTTTCAGCGTTTGGCCTGTTAACTCAAGACGGATACTTTATTAGCGATCAAGATGGATACGATATTGTTCAAGGCCAGTATAGTCTGAACACTCAGACTCAAGATTATAATTCTGACAACGAAGAAATTGCAGCTGAAGGTGATGATATTCTCGATTGGGGCGAAACGGACCCCTTCAGTGAAGGGGTAGTTTAATGTTTGGTCAAACCTGGTCCCACAATACTATACGTAAGTATATAATCCTTTTTGGAACTCTATTTGATAAGATGTATATCAATAGAGAGAATTCTGCTGGTGAGACAATTCAGACTCTTAAGATTCCGCTGTCCTACGGTCCTAAAGAGAAGTTTCTAGCAAGAATCAATATGGATTCAAATCTTGATAGGCCTATTGCAACAGTACTTCCAAGAATGTCTTTCGAACTGATTACAATGAACTATGCGGCTGATCGCAAGCTGAATACAATTAACAAGATGAGTAAAGTAACTACTGCTAATAATGAAGTGCAGTATCAGTATTCTCCTGTGCCATACGACTTCTCATTTCAGCTAGCAATCATGGTTAAGAATGCAGAAGATGGCACAAAGATTATTGAGCAAATTCTCCCATACTTTACCCCTGAATGGACTGCTACAGTCAATCTAATGCCTGACGTCAACGGTAAGTATGATATTCCTATTGTTCTAAACGACATAACCACTCAAGATTCGTATGAAGGGGACTTCACTACAAGAAGAGCTCTGATCCATACATTGACGTTTACAATGAAGGGATATCTATTTGGTCCTACTCGCAAATCAAAGATTATTAAAGACATAGATGTTGATATACGCATCCCTAGAGAAACAACTATTCCCCTGGTTGCTAATACTCTTACAGCTAATACTGTTGTAATAAATGTAAAGCCAGGTATGTTAGCTAATGGTAGTCCAACATCTAATGCTTCGGTTTCTGTACCAATTGGAGATATCAATGCGGGCGATGACTATGGATTCCTGCTTGACTTTACGGAGAACTTGTAATGTCTGACATTGATAATGCCTTAGGCCTCAATCCCATTACTATATTTGCAGAATCTAAAGATCAGTATCCCGCAATTCGGGATGAAGGTCAACAGGAAAATGACATTAATTTCGCAAGAGATAATCTTTATGATGCTGTAGTAAAGAGCCAAGCTGCTGTTGAGGATATGATTGCGATCGCGCAGCAGTCCCAACACCCTAAAGCATATGAAGTTCTTAACTCTCTGATTAAGACGTTTGCTGATGTCAGCTCGGGTATTGTAGACATTCAACTCAAGAAGCAGCGCCTCCAAGGCAAGCAAGCTACTGAAGACACAAAAACAGTCAACAATAATTTGTTTGTTGGCTCGACGGCCGAACTACAAAAGATGCTTGATGACCTCAAAACAAAAGATAAATGATGGCTGATAGAAGTTTTGGTTATAATGGTAACCCCCTTTTAAAGAAGGCGCGAAGAGAGATTGAATGGACGCCAGACTTGGTCCAGGACTGGCTCAAGTGCGCTCAGGATCCTATCTACTTTGCAGAACGCTATATTAAAATTGTTCATGTTGACCGTGGACTTATTCCTATTCTGCTGTATGATTATCAAAAAGAGATCATCGAGAAGCTAACAAACAATCGTCGTGTTACGGTTGTTACGTCTCGTCAGGCTGGTAAGACTACTACAGCTGCAGCCATTATTCTACATTATATTTTGTTCAACGAACATAAAACTGTTGCCCTTCTTGCTAACAAGGGCGATGCAGCTCGAGAAATTCTAGATCGTATCAAGCTAGCCTATGAGTCTCTTCCACAATGGATGCAGCAGGGAGTCGTTGAATGGAACAAGGGTTCCATTGAACTTGAAAACGGTTGCAAGGTTCTAGCAGCTGCAACTAGCTCTTCAGCCATCCGTGGTAAGTCTATATCGCTTCTGTATATTGATGAAGCCGCCTTTGTGGAGAACTGGGACGAGTTCTTCGCTTCGGTTTTTCCTACGATTTCGTCTGGTGAAACAACCAAGATTCTTTTCACATCTACTCCAAACGGGCTCAACCACTTCTATAAGACGTGTATGGGCGCCAAAGAAGGTACCAACGGATACCAATATGTGGAGGTGCCGTGGCAGCAAGTTCCAGGCAGAGGAGCAGAGTGGCAAAAAGAAACCCTTGGTGCTATGGACTTCGATCTTGAGAAGTTTGCTCAGGAATTTGAGTGTGCATTCCAAGGATCATCTGGCACTCTTATCTCGGGGGCGTGCCTCAAGACCCTTCTGTCGATAGCTCCAATAGGAGAGAGTGATGGTCTTAAGCAATATTTCCGCCCTGAAAAAGATAATAAATACGTTATAATAGCAGACGTCTCGAGGGGTAAAGGCCTTGATTACTCTGCTTTTCAAGTGATTGATACTACAACAATGCCTTATCAACAGGTATGTACTTTCAGAAACAACATGATCACACCTCTCGACTATGCGGGGGTTATTCATAATGTTTCAAAAATGTATAACAGTGCAGTTATATTAGTTGAGATAAATGATGTTGGAGCTCAAGTTGTCGATTCTCTACACTTTGATTATGAAAGTGAGTTGATTGTATATACGGAAAATGCAGGAGCAAGAGGTAAAAGAATCTCAAGTGGTTTTGGAAACTCTGAAAGAGGAATAAGAACCACTAAGACTGTCAAGGCTATTGGTTGTTCTATGCTTAAGTTACTAGTAGAGCAGCAACAGCTCATTATCAACGATCACCAAACAATCTTTGAACTGTCTAGGTTCTCTAAAAAGGGGAACTCATATGAGGCTGAATCGGGATGCAACGACGACCTAGTGATGGGTCTTGTGTTGTTCGCCTGGATGTCAGACCAGCAGTATTTTAAAGATCTAACAGACATCAATACCTTGATGAGGTTGAGAGAGAAATCAGAAGAAGAAATGGAAAGTGAACTAACGCCGTTTGGATTCATAGATACCGGCCATGATAATGATTACACCGAAGTACTAGAGCCTAGCAGTGAAAGAGGCAGCTTTGAACAGTTGCTTAGTCTGTAGTCTAGTATTTTATAAATATCACACGTAAGTAAATTATAGAACCTCTTAAGGGAGAAGCAAAATGGCGGTACAGAATTTCGGATCAGGAGGCGGTGGTTTCCAGATCAGCCCAGGTATTAATATTTCAGAAATCGATCTAACCACGATCACACCAGCAGTATCAACGACCGTTGGCGCTATTGGTGGTGTTTTTAACTGGGGTCCAATTGGCGTCAGGTCGCTGATTACGTCAGAGAACAACCTAGTTCGCAGGTATGGCAAACCAACTTCAAAGAACCCAGAAACATTCTTCACGGCAGCTAGCTTTCTGAGCTACTCAAATGCGCTATATGTGTCGCGTGCCGCCAACACCTCGACAGTATTTTCTGCCGTAGCAAACAGCGGCGCTGGTGTCGCTGCAGCAGTTAACAGCGTTAAAAACGCTGATGATTACGACGAAAAAGAAGCTAACTTCTCTGCTGGCATTGAATACATTGCAAAGTATCCAGGCACGCTTGGTAATTCGCTTAAGATCTCTGTATGTGATTCTGTGGATGCTTATTCTAAAGCTATTGACGTTGCAGCTAACACACTCGGCGATTCTAACACATCTTTTAATAACAGTCTGCTAACTATAGCAGTTGGATCAACCTCAGCGACCATCACAGTGGCTAATACTACCGCCATTGGTGTCACCAACGCACAGGCCCAAACCCATGCTACAGCAGTCGCCGCTCTTTATGCGGTAGGTGATTATATTGTAGTTGGAAACTCTTCAATTGGCACACAGTCAGTTAAGATCACATCAATTGCAGTAGCGAACGCTGAAACAGCAAATTTGGCTGATGGTTATGCTAGTATTACCTTCGGTCTTAATGATCCTCTTAAGCTGTCAACCCCTATCAGCACAACTTCGGCTCCACGTTTCTGGGAATATTACAACCAGGTAGACGGGGCGCCAGGGACCTCTCTATTCCAGTCACAGACATCATCCGGCAACACATCTGCCATTGATGAGGTACACGTGGTAGTTGTAGACGAAGCTGGTGGCTTTAACGGAGCACCAGGAGCTGTGCTTGAAGTTTACAGGGGTCTTTCACGCGCCACAGACGCTAAGAACTCTGATGGTTCGACAAACTATTACAAAAATGTTCTTAATGACATCTCGGCATACGTGTGGTGGGCAGCCGACCGCAGTAATGCTGTATCAGCGCCCGCTGCTACTCTAGTGTCATCGACAAATGCAGAACCACTCACACTATCCTTTGCAGGTGGTGTTGACAACGACGAAACAACGGTTCCATTCGGTGACACAGCTCGGGCATATGATCTGTTTGCCTCGGCGGAAGAAGTTGATATATCACTTCTTATCACTGGTAAGTCGGTTGGTGGCACACACGGTGAGCAGCAAGCTAACTACCTGATCGATAACATTGCAGAAGTTCGTAAGGACTGTGTTGTATTTGTATCACCCCAATATGCAGATGTTGTTAACAAGGCCGGTGTGGCAGCAGACAACGCTGTTGAATTCCGCAACGCTCTTCGCTCTTCTTCATTCGCAGTGATGGATTCAGGCTATAAATACATGTACGACAAGTACAACGACATTTATCGTTGGGTTCCTCTCAATGGCGATATTGCTGGTGTATGTGTTGTAACAGACAATTCAAGAGACCCTTGGTATTCACCAGCTGGTACAAATCGCGGTCAGATCCGTAATGTTGTTAAGCTAAGTTTCAACCCCGCCAAGGCAGAAAGAGATCTTCTCTACAAGAATGGCATTAACCCAGTTATATCCTCACCAGGTCAGGGTACTATTCTGTTCGGCGATAAGACTCTTCAGTCAAAGGCTTCGGCATTTGATCGTATTAACGTTCGCCGCCTCTTTATTGTCCTTGAAAAGTCAATTGGTAACGCGGCTAAGTCTATGATGTTTGAATTTAACGATGAGTTCACACGCACGCAATTCCGCAACCTCGTTGAACCGTTCCTCCGTGATGTTCAAGGCCGCCGTGGTATTACAGACTTTAAGGTAATCTGCGATGCTACAAACAACACAGGGGAAGTTATTGATTCAAATCGCTTTGTTGGTGACATCTACGTCAAACCAGCGCGCTCGATCAACTTCATCCAACTGAACTTTGTTGCAGTTAGAAGCGGTATTGAATTCTCCGAGATTGTTGGTTAATAGATAAATATCAGAGAGACAAGGAGAATTTTAAATGCCTTTTAATATAAACGAGATGAGAGCAGGCTTGGCACTGGGTGGGGCTCGTCCCACCCTGTTCCAGGTGCAAATTACAAACCCAATTAATAATGCTGCAGATGTCATTGCACCATTCATGATTAGGTCAACATCCCTTCCATCGTCCACAATCAACCCAATCGAAATCCCATACTTCGGTCGCAAGATCAAGATTGCTGGTGATCGTACATTTGACTCGTGGGCAGTTACAGTAATGAACGACGAAGACTTCCGTGTTCGTCATACAATGGAACAGTGGCATAACCAAATCAACTCACTGCAAACCAACTTGAACCTTAATTCAGATTCCTCACCCCTTGCCTATAAGTCGACCGCGCTGGTTACACAATACGGTAAGTCTGGTGATACGCTTCGTCGTTATAAGTTCAACGGTATCTTCCCAGCAGAAATTTCGACCATTGATCTTGATTGGGATTCCACTGATCAGATTGAAACGTTCTCTGTGACATTTGCGTATGATTGGTTCGAAGTTGATGGTGGTAATACCGGCATAGTTGATTAATATTATTTTACATTATAGGAAAGTGAACAGCTAATGCAGCTATTTGGATTTGAAATTAAGAAGAAGGTTGAGGAACCTGAAGCGATCTCTTTTGCTCCCAAGCAAGAAGATGATGGCGCTATGGTGGTGCAAGCTGGTGGCATTTATGGCACCTACGTTGATATGGACGGCAGCATTAGAACTGAGACTGAGCTTGTTACCCGTTATAGAGAAATGGCGACTCACGCAGAGATTGAACAAGCTGTTGATGATATTATCAACGAAGCTATTGTTGGATCCTCTGAAGAAGAGCCTATCTCGCTTGTACTTGACGACCTTGACCAATCTGACAAAATTAAAAATTTAATTCAAGAAGAGTTTGACAACATTCTTGCTCTTCTTGAATTTAACGATCATAGTTTTGAGATTTTCAAGAAGTGGTATGTTGATGGCCGTCTTAATTATCACGTAATTATTGATGGTGAAAATGTAAGAGATGGCATCAAAGAGCTGCGGTATATAGATCCCCGTAACATACGGAAGGTTCGTGAGCATAAAAAGAAGAAGACCGAAAGAGGTGTTCCTATTGTTCAACAAGGTAACGAGTATTATATTTACAACCCCAAGGGGTTCGTAAAGGCTCCAGGAGCAACTGGAACAAATACCCAAGGCATCAAGATAGCCAAGGATTCAATTGTTAATATTACAAGTGGTATGGTTAACCCTCAAGGGGATCTGGTTCTTTCGTACCTACATAAGGCGATTAAGCCACTCAACCAGCTGAAGTCGATGGAAGACTCTTTGGTGATCTATCGTATTAGTCGTGCTCCAGAGCGCCGTATTTTCTATATTGATGTTGGTAATCTTCCCAAGATGAAGGCCGAGCAGTATCTTCGTGATATTATGACGCGATTTAAGAATAAGACTGTATACAATGCGGACACAGGTGAGATTAGAGACGACCGTAAGTTTATGACGATGCTAGAAGACTTCTGGCTTCCTCGTCGTGAAGGTGGCAAGGGAACAGAAATTTCTACCCTCCCTGGCGGTCAAAATCTCGGACAGATTGACGATATTGTATATTTCCAGAGGAAGCTGAACAGGTCACTTAACGTACCTATCTCGAGACTCGAGCCAGATGCGGTTTATAATATGGGTAGGTCAGCTGAAATTTCTCGTGATGAGATTAAGTTCAGCAAGTTTATCGACCGGCTAAGAATGAAGTTTTCACAAGTGTTTACTAAGCTACTCCAGCGTCAGCTTATCCTTAAGGGTATTGTTACGCTAGAAGAGTGGCCTGAGTTTGCAAGAGCTATCCGCTTTCAGTATGCTGTTGATAACTACTATGCAGAACTCAAGGACACAGAAATTCTTCGTGACCGCGTGTCAATGCTTAGAGACGTCGACGATTATGTTGGTAAGTACTACTCGAATGAGTGGGTTCGTACACAGGTACTCAGGCAGACTGAAGAACAGATTAAGGACATTGATAAACAAATTAAAGACGAATTGGAATCGGGCGTGATCGAAAATGATGATGAGGCACAAGCTCAGCAGACAGATTCTTCTAACCCCTCTGTTCGAGCTAGATAAATACTGGTAATTGGAACATAAAATGACAGACTACACAGCAAAAGACATAGTGAATTTTAGCGCTTCGCAGCAACCTCTTCAGGTCGCCGATGCCTTTGATTCGCTTATGAGAGCAAAACTGGCTGATAGAATTGATCAATTTCAAACAGATTTTGGCCAAAACGTTTTTAGTCAACAGGACGATGAAGACTTGGACATTGAAGTCGACGATGATGATTTGGATCTCGACGACGATGATGACTTGGATCTAGACGACCTGGGTGACCTAGAAGATTTAGATCTTGATTTAGACGGGGACGATACAGATGAAGACGCTTAAACAGTTCGTAGAAGGATCAGGTTACCTTAATACGAAATCGCCGGACGAACAGAAGTTTGTTGATAAGCACAAGACAGTAACAATAGCTGATCCTGCTGGCAACGGAGATGATGTGTTCAAAGCCGCTAATATCAAGAAAGTCGAACGCAAGAAAGACCGCAAAGGATATGAGACTGGCGAAGATGCGGCTGTATATGAAGGCGCTCTAAAGGATAATGCTGATAAGCGCCGTGCAATGTACACCAATAAAGGCGAGATGAAGCCGATCAAACTAACTAAAGGTTGGGGTGATGGCGGAAAAAGTATGAAAGCTAATTATGGCAAGCTCGCTAAAGAAGAAGTTGAGCCAATCGATGAAATTTCTATGGGCCTAGCTAAAAGATATCATTCAAAAGCTAATGATTCTGGTGTAAAAGCTGTCAATCAAAAAAGAATATTTAACGGGTGGGATCAGCCTGACGTTGATAAAACAATAGAAAAAAGAAAAAAAGGCTTGGCCGCCGCTATTAGAAGGCGTGATGGTAAAGTACCTGTCACTAAAGAAGAAGTTGATCAGATCGACGAGCTGTCTAAGAAAACTCTTATCAAGTATTCTTCAAAGTCAACTGAAGATCAGTTTAATGCTGCGTTCGATGGCGACGACAAGAGAATTTCTAAAAGAGCCAAGGGTGAAGCCGCCGCTCGCAAGAAGATTGATGCTAAGAACGAAGAAGTTGAGCAGATGGATGAACTGTCCAAAAAGACTCTAGCTTCATATGTCGATAAAGCCAATGATCAAATTGATCGAGCTGGCGAAGGTCAACTTACACCAGATGAAAAAGCTAGAAACACCGCGTCTAAAAGAAAAATTGGTGATAAGAGATTTCCAGGTACTCGCTTAGCTGTTAAGAAATACCACAGTCAGGTTGAGGACTTCGAAGAAGCTATCTCAGGTCTGCCTTCAAGTACCCAAGACTTGCTCGAAAACACCTTTAGTCGTCTGAGCGAAGACAACCAGTCTAAGTTTGTCGCAGCATGTCAAACAGAAGAAGGCCTCGAAAAGATGGTCGGCTTCGCTATTGAAAATAGAGGTGTATAATGGCTTACCGTATTCAAGCAAATAGAAAAAACCTCTCAGTATCTATCCACGCGATTGCTAACACCGGCTCTATTGTCGTTGCTGGTAACAACTCTGTGAGTAATGTGGCTATCAGTGACGAGGTTATAACAGGCGCCTACATTACTCAGATTTGGGCTGGCTCACCTTCGGGCAACGCCGCCTATTGGGAAATCAAGCGGGGCTCAAATACAGTAATGATTCTTGACTCGACCACATACTTTGACTTTGCCGGTTGTGGCAACCCAATCACGCTCGATTCTTCTGCTCCTCTCTCTGCTACTCTAGTAAATTCTGTGGAAGGTTTTATTGTTATTGAGTTGCAGAAAGAAGGCACCTTCATAACAGAATATCTGCAAAACTAAGGTCCGAACGATGAAACTGATCACAGAACTAAACGACACAGTCAACTATGTAACAGAAGCTAAGGAAGATGGGAAGAAAAACCTCTATATTGAGGGTGTATTCCTGCAGGCTGAAGTAAAGAATCGTAATGGCCGTGTTTATCCAAAGGCGGTTCTTGAAAGAGAAGTTAATCGCTACAACGAACAGTTTGTTTCAAAGGGACGTGCGTTTGGTGAGCTTGGCCATCCAGATGGCCCTCAGATCAACCTCGATCGAGTATCCCATATTATTGAGACACTCAAATGCGATGGTTCTAATTGGGTCGGCCGCGCTAAGATTACAGATACTCCAATGGGGAATATCGCACGGGGTCTTATTGAGTCAGGAGCTCAACTAGGAGTTTCGACAAGAGGCATGGGTTCATTGAAGCTAAATAGAGAAGGCGTTAATGAAGTCCAGGATGATTTCCATCTTGCTACTGCAGCTGATATTGTTGCTGATCCTTCTGCTCCTGATGCTTTTGTTAACGGTATTATGGAGGGTGTGGAGTATTTCTGGGAAAACAATCTGATCGTCGCTCGCGATGCCATGAACCAAGTCGAGCAGGCAGTTCGATCTCACGAATTCGACACCAAAAAGTTCGAAATATTCGAGAATTTTATTAATAAAATATCAAAAACAAAAGTCTAATAAATACTATACTAGATAGAATCTATCCTAAAGGAGTCAGAGAATGGCAATTAATAAATCAACTGAAGTCGTAGAGAACGAAGATCTCGACGAAGCAGCCGGCGCTGAAACGCTGAAGCCAGGAGCTGGCTCCGGTGGTGGCGATATTGGCAAGACTGAACTTATGGCATCTGCAGTAGCTGCTATGGGTGGCATGTCGAGAGAAGAAGTCAATAAGTTTGCTGAAGTTCTTTCACAGTATGGCAAGGGTAAGGCCCCTGGCGCTGTCGATAAGTCTGCAGCCAATAAAGCTTCAATTGCTACCAAGGGTGCAATGAAGGAAGACATCGAAGAGATGTTTGCCGGCGATGACCTGACTGAAGACTTCAAAGAAAAGGCTTCGACTCTTTTTGAAGCAGCTGTCAATGCCCGTGTTGGTATGGAAGCAGCTCGCCTAGAAGAAGAATTTGATGATGCTGTTGAAGAAGTTGCAGCTGAGCTAGAAGAAGCTCTTGCTTCGAAGCTTGACAGCTATCTTGATTATGTTGCTGAGCAATGGTTTGACGAAAACCGTCTTGCTATTGAATCTGCAACAAAGGTCGAAGCTGCTAATATGTTTATCGAAGGCGTTAAGGGCTTGTTCTCTGATCACCTCGTGGAAATTCCTGAAGAAGCATTTGACGTAGTCGAGTCTCTCGAAAACCGTATTGCCGAGCTTGAGGAAGCGCTGAATGAAGAAATCGATGAAAAGATTGAACTCAAGAAGCTAGTTGAAGAAGCTGAAAAAGAAGCTATCTTTGACGAAGTGTCCGAAGGGCTAGCAGCCACTCAGGTTGAAAAGCTTCGCACTCTTGCTGAAGGCCTAGAATTTACTGATGTCGAAAACTTTCGTAAGAAGGTTGGACTTGTCAAAGAAAGCTATTTCTCAGGCAAAAAGACCACTTCAACAAACGTAATTACAGAAGAAACAACATCTGATTCAATTGAAGATCTTGTTGAAGACTCATCTGTATCCAATACCGACCCTGCAATGAGCAAGTACGTTACTGCCATTACAAAGTCAGTCAAGAATTAATTTTAATAAATAGTACACAACAAAAATCCATCATGAAGGGATGATACTAATGTTAGCTGAGGAAGTACAGAACAAGTGGAAGCCAGTGCTAGAGCACGGCGACCTATCCGCAATTAAGGACTCACATCGTCGTGCAGTAACTGCCCAGATTCTAGAGAATACTGAGCATGCTATTCGCGAATCAACCGCCCAGTTTGGTTCACAGAACCTTCTGGCAGAAGGCCCAGTAAACGTAACCGGTTCAGCAATCGATACTTTCGATCCTGTTCTGATCTCGTTGGTCCGCCGTGCAATGCCAAACCTTGTCGCTTATGACATTGCTGGTGTTCAGCCCATGACAGGTCCAACAGGACTTATCTTCGCAATGCGCGCTCGTTACTCTACTCAGGGTGGCACAGAAGCTCTTTACAACGAAGCAGACACAGGTTTCTCGTCTGCTGCTCAGGGCAACTCGACTGTTAACCTTCCAGGTTATCGCAACGTTGGTACCGTTCCTGGTAACACAACCAACCAATCGAACCTTGCTCAAACAAACACCTACAACTATGTTGAAGGCGTTAATACTTCATACGCAGAAGCTTGGGGTAACACGACTGTTTCAATTCCTGAAATGGCTTTCTCAATCGAGAAGGTAACCGTTACTGCTAAGTCACGTGCTCTTAAAGCTGAATACTCGCTTGAACTTGCACAGGATCTGAAGGCAATCCACGGTCTGGACGCAGAAACAGAACTTGCTAATATTCTTTCGGCTGAAATCCTTTCGGAAATCAACCGTGAAGTTATTCGCACTGTTAACGTAACTGCTTCTAAGGGCGCTACCGAAGGCACCACAACTGCTGGTATCTTCGATCTTGACACCGATTCAAACGGCCGCTGGTCAGTTGAAAAGTTCAAGGGCCTTATGTTCCAGCTTGAGCGTGAAGCTAACCAGATTGCCAAGGGCACCCGCCGTGGCAAGGGTAACATCGTTATCTGTTCTTCGGACGTTGCGTCCGCTCTTCAGATGGCCGGTGTTCTCGATTATGCTCCTGCTCTTAACAGCAACAGCCTAAACGTTGATGACACAGGTAACACGTTTGCTGGTGTTCTTAACGGTCGCTTGAAGGTCTATATCGATCCTTATACAACTGGTAACTATTTGACAGTTGGCTATAAGGGCTCGTCGGCATTTGACGCTGGTCTGTTCTACTGCCCATATGTTCCATTGCAGATGGTTCGTGCAGTTGATCAAGACAACTTCCAGCCAAAGATCGGCTTCAAGACCCGCTACGGCATGGTCGCGAATCCATTCGCAGACGGTACAAACGAAGGTCTTGGTGCACTTACCAAGGATTCAAACGTGTACTATCGTAGAGTGCTTGTTACTAACCTTATGTAATATAAACATAAAAGTAATATCAAACTCGGAGGGGGATCGAAAGGTCCCCCTCCTTTTTTTGTTGATAAATAAGTTATATCATGGTATTATAAGTTATAATAAAGAGACAGAGGATATTCATGAAAACTTTTTCTAAATTTATTGCTGAGTCTCGGATGACAACTCACGATGAGATTGTTAAGGCAATTGCTGCTTACAAGAACGCTGGTGAAATCCTCAATCCTGCTTATAAAGACTTGATCGATCAAGCCAAGCGTATCATGAGAGTAGGAAGTTCATTTTCTAACAAACCCGATTCGCTTCTTGATCTAGTCCGTTCTGAGCAAGATGATCGGGATCCCGATCTCAACGATCTATATTATACGAGCTTTGATGGTTTTGCCAGCCATGGTAAGATTGAGAAGCTAGTCACTAAGCTCGAAAAGAAGAATAAGCCCCAATATAAAACAGCACTCAAGGATGTCCGCGAATACCTTAAGGATTGGAAGCCAGTTGGGGAAGATCTCAAGGCTCTCAAGTCAAAGGTAGTCAAAGTATCAACCAGGCGCGCCGAAGTCAAGGCCGCTTCGACTGCTGCTATGGCTCGCAAATTTGCTGACTCTTCTTCTCTGATTAAGATTTTTGAAAGCCACCTTAATGAATATAAACACGTAGCTGAACAGCGCGCACGGGAATTCGTCAAGGGTCGGCTTGAGTTCCTTAAGAAGCATGATTGGGACATTGATAAGGCTGCTCCGCGGTCTAGCTACAATAACTACAAGATGGTTCAGCAAACCAGAGCTACTCTTTCCTCGCTCACCAAATCTAAGAAGTCGTCTTTAATGAGGGGCGAGCCAGATATTCGGATTCCTGACAACACTAAAATTGAACATTTTGTCAAACTCAATGTACAATCTGCGGAGGAAGCATATCGTGACTTTATGCAAAAAATGATTGGAAAGATTGGCAAGCCAGTGATCGATGCAAAGATGACTGGTAGCATCTGGACCAATGCCTTGTTGACTGTTACTACTGATGATGGTGACCAACAAGTATGGAACACAAAGATGATCTTGAACTTCTCTAAGTATCAGAAGATGTTCAACCAGTTTCCCTCACGTAGGAAGTCATAATGTCTGTCGCAAACCAACCAACCAATTATAACTATCTATCCCCTCTAGGGTATAAGTTAGTAATTTCGAGAGTACCAAACGTTGAGTTCTTTGTACAGAGAGTTTCGTTACCGGAAATCTCGCTACCAGCTACTGCGACACCAACACCGTTTATCACCATTAACCATCCAGGAGATCATCTTCAGTTCGGGCAACTGACTGTTACCTTCCGTGTTAATGAAAACCTCGACAACTACCTCGAGATCTATAACTGGATGATTGCCCTTGGCGCACCGGAAAGATTTTCACAATACACCCTACAAAACAGACCATACAAAGCAACCGGTGAGCAACTAGATACAACACTTTCGGATATTTCATTAGTCATGCTCACAAGCGCAATGAATGGTAATGTTGAGTTCACTATGCGGGATTGCTTTCCTACTAGCCTCACTAATATTGACGTTGACTCTACGCTGACTGATGTTGATTACATCACGGCTACTGCTACATTTGGTATAAAAGACTTCACAGTAGCCAGAATCTAGTTGACTTATTCTTAGTTTGGTATATAATAAATTATAATGCCATACAAGATAAAGGTATATTATGAAGATTGAAGACATCCATAAAATGTGGGCTCTGGACGCTAAGATAGATGGTACTGAGCTGTCCGTAGAAGCCCTCCGCATTCCCTCTCTGCATAGCAAGTACTTTGTAATATTTACCGAAGAGAGGCTGCGTCTCCGTAAGTATGAAACGGATATGAAGAAACTTAAACTCGAAAAGCACGAGTTCTTTACTCAAGGTCCTACGCAAGAAACTATGCTGAAGGGCTGGCAACTGCCACCTGTAGGTAAGGTTATTAAGTCAGAGGTTAGCAACTACATTGATGCTGATGATGATATTATTCATCTTACTCTTAGGATTGGTATTCAGCAAGAGAAAATTGAACTTCTAGACAGTGTTATTAGATCGCTAAATACTAGAGGATTCCTGATCAAGAGCTCTATTGATTGGGAGAAATTTAAAATGGGACAATAACAAGTGACAGAAAAAGTTCATCTACAATACATTAACGCTGTCCACTGTAAGGTCGTAGCTGATCCATCTATTGTAATGGAGCTCTCAGATCACTTTACTTTTTTTGCGGAAAACTACAGGTTTAATCCTAAGTATAAGGCACGGATCTGGGATGGGAAGATTCGTCTACTTAACCGGATGACTGCCCTTATATATGCCGGCCTCGCACGACACGTAAAGAAGTTCTGTGATGATCGGGGATATGAGTTTTCTTATGATACAAAGCTCCAATATGATAATGTATCTATTAATGAGATAAATGATTTTGCTAATACTCTAGGATTGCCGGCTGATATTGTACCCAGAGACTATCAGATTCTCTCTGTAACTAAATGTATACGATCTAAGAGAAGGACACTGCTCTCTCCTACATCTTCCGGTAAGTCGCTGATGATCTATATGATAGCTCAGTGGTATAAAAAGAAGACCCTTATTATTGTTCCCACTATTAGTCTTGTAAACCAAATGGCTAATGACTTTGTTAACTATGGTTATAAGGGCGCGATGCAGCTATCGACAGATGGCTTAAACAAGTCAAATAATATTTCAGAAGACATTGTGATCACAACGTGGCAATCCCTAGACAATGGCAAGAAGAAGATGCCTAAGGACTGGTACCAACAGTTTGAAGTAGTAGTTGGAGATGAAGCTCATACTTGTAAGGCAACAACCCTTGTTAAGATACTTTCTCAATTGGACAAATGCACGTATAGGTTTGGTACTACAGGAACCCTAGACGACACACCCTTGAATAAGGTCACCATTGAAGGTCTGTTTGGGCCACAGTATCAAGCAGTAACTACCAAAGATCTTATGGAAAGCGGACACGTATCAAACCTTAAGATCAAATGCATTGTACTCAAGTATCCTAAAGACCTTTGTGCTGATATGAAGGGTAAGACCTACCAGCAAGAGATAGACTTTATTGTAAACAACGAAGAGAGAACCAAGTTTGTTAAGAACTTGACGCTGTCCCTGAAGGGTAATAAACTTCTATTCTTCAGAGTTATTTCTCATGGTAAGGCAATGGCTGATTCCATACGAGACAGTACTGCAGACAACATATTCTATATTGATGGTAGTGTTTCCGGAACGGATAGAGAAGCTATTCGGCATGCCGTTGAAGATGAAGAGAATGCTATCCTCATTGCTTCGTTGGGCACGACATCGACTGGGGTAAGTATTAATAAGTTACACCATATGATTGCTGCATCCCCTTCCAAATCAAAGATTAAGGTGTTGCAATCTATCGGTCGGATGCTTCGGCTTCACGATACAAAGCAACAAGCTATCCTATACGATATTGTAGATGACCTGAGTATCAAAAGCCACTCTAACTTTACATACAAGCACTTCGTCGACAGGACTCGCATATATGATAAAGAACAATTTGATTATAAGATATACACAGTGGAATTAAAGTAATGTACAAAACATATCGATTGACAGATCACAATGAGATAGTTGGCTTAGTCATATCTGATGATGATCCAGCTGGTATCTTGATTGATAGACCTATGAAATTGCTGCGGGATTATGTCGGCAGTGTTATGGAGTTTCAGCTTGATAGATATTTGTCGTTGGACGATGGTACTGCCTGCTTTATACACAAGCGAGCTATTATAGCAGAAGCCGTCTGCCACCAGAAAGTTGTTGACTATTATGAGAAAGTGGTAGATAAGTATTATATGGTACTGTACGAAGAGTCTCTTCCTCGCGAAGAGAAAGCACAACTCACAGACGAAGAGCGTTTTTTGTTATTAACAGGTAAGATGAAATTCCAATGAAAACACCAATAGACATTTCAATGAGAATGCCTCCTAAGAAAGCTAAGGTCAATTACGTAGATAATAAACAGCTATATGTTGCTATGACTGAATTTACGAACTTATGCAGAGAAGCAGCGGCTGTGGGGGAACATAGACCTAAAGTGCCTGAGTACATTGGTCTATGTATTTTTCGTATAGCAACCCGCCTTGCCACCAAACCTAACTTTGCATCTTATACCTACAAGGATGAGATGATATCAGATGGTATTGAGGTGTGTATTAGGTATCTTCATAATTTTGATCCACAAAAGTCATCTAACCCCTTTGCTTATTTTACCCAGATCATATACTATGCATTTCTTCAACGTATTCAAAAAGAGAAGAAGCAGCAATATATTAAGAACAAGTCTTTTGAGAATTCAGTGATGATGAACACTCTTGTAGATGATCCTACGGGGAAATACTTTGATACACACCACGCAATTGATTCCAACAAAACAGCTGACTTTGAAGATAAGCTAGCCAAAGCAAAGATCAAATCTAAAAAAAAGACTAAGCTAGTTGGTATAGAAGCAATTATTGGAGATGTAGATGAGTAGACAAATTTCCTTGCTCCTCGAGCGACACATACAAGAAATGTTTGATGTAAGTAACTCAGTCACTACACAACTCAGCAATCGGTCTGTGGTAGAAAACATTAGAGATTTTTGTAACAAATCGTTAGTAGATTATGATCGCCACCTGTCTGATCAGAATTTTTATCGCCGGCATCGTAAGGAACATACATAATGCTAGTTGCGATTTTGGGAGACACACACCTTGGAAGTCGTAATGATCACCAAGCTTTTCATGATTATTTTGAGAGGTTCTATGGTGACATTTTCTTTCCATACCTAAAAGAACACAATATTAAGACTGTAATTCAGCTTGGTGATCTGTTCGATCGTCGTAAGTACATCAACTTCTATACTCTCAAGCGCTCTAGGGAGTATCTGTTCGATCGTCTAGTCGAAGCTGGCATCCATATGGATGTGTTCGTAGGCAACCATGATACATACTTCAAGAACACTAACGAGGTAAACTCACCTGAGTTGTTGCTGAAGGACTATGCGGAAACAGTAAGTGTATACTCGGAGCCTGTAGATATCGAGTATGATGGTACGAAGATGACATTACTTCCATGGGTGTGTTCTGGTAATTATGAGCTCTGCCTCGATCATATTAATAAGACTGATTCACAGATCCTTCTTGGACACCTCGAGCTCGCTGGCTTTGAGATGTATCGTGGGGCTATCAATGATCATGGCATGGACGCCAAGCTATTTGATAAGTTTGATACAGTTATGTCAGGCCACTTCCACCACAAGTCATCTCGTGGTAATATTCACTATGTTGGTACACCATACGAGATGACTTGGTCGGATTATAATGACCCACGTGGATTCCATATCTTTGACACAGACACCCGTGAGTTGACTTTTATACGAAATCCGTATAGTATGTTCCAGAAGTGGTTCTATGATGACTCTAGTTGGACCGATCACAGCCTTATTGACACACTAGACTTTGAGTCAGCGCGAGGGAGTACTGTCAAAGTTGTGGTTAAGAATAAGTCTAACCCATATTGGTTTGATCTGTACATTGATCGCTTCGAGAAAGCCGGGGTTGTGGACCTCCAAGTAGTTGAAGATAATCTCAATCTGCAGCTAGAAGACGATTCAGATATTATAGATGAGGCAGAAGATACGTTGACTATTTTGAAGAACTATGCTAATATGATTAATTCATCAGTCGACAATAACGATCTCAATAATTTTCTGTCTATGCTATACACGGAAGCCTTAACCGTAGAGTAATATGCGCTCTCCAGCTAAATTTTTTATAAATAGTCATGAGGGAGGGTCTTCATGAGTTATATAAGAACAGATGATATAAGGCAAAAACAAAGCGCCACCATGAAACGTATTATACGAGATGGTGTTATAGACCAACAAGCAAAGGTTAAAAAGCAAAAAGAGACTATTGAAAAAAGAAAAGAGCAGGGGTTGCGTTTTGGTCGACCATCTAAAAAAGATGGGGGTGTTTACCCTTTGTCGGGTTCAGATATTCCTTGCCCTATTTGTGGAGTCCTTGTGTATTACAAGCGGAAGGAGTTGCAGGAGGGCAAAAAGAAGCATTGTAGTAGGAAATGTCTCCATTTGAATCCAGAATACAAACAGAAACTCAAAAACGCAGATAAATCTTATATGCAAACAGAAGCATATAAAAACACAAAGAGAAAATCTAGCACCCCTGATTTCAAGCGATATAAGAACGAAGTACATCGCTTGTCTGAAAAAACATATCAACAAAACGTTGCTATTATTAATCCCGAAGGCTATAATAGAACCTTAGCGGGCGTACCTGGTGGTTATCAATTAGATCATATAGTTGAAGTGCGTTATGGTTTTGAAAAAAACATTTCAGCTCAGGTAATATCTTCTGTTGATAATCTTAGAATGTTAACATGGCAAGATAACTTAGCAAGAAACCGGAGAAGTTAAAATTATTTTCTTTAAGAAACTGAGATGGTGTAACTTCTTGTCAACCGGAAACGTGATGACGGAGATACATCTAGATCGCTCAAAGTCAACTTTAGTTGTAGGTGATAATGGTGCAGGTAAGTCCACAATGCTTGATGCATTGTGTTTTGCGTTGTTTAGCAAGCCATTCCGTAATATCAATAAACCCCAACTGGTAAATGCAATTACAGGTAAGCACACGCTGGTTGAAGTAGAGTTCTCTGTAGGCGGCAAGGAGTATCTTGTACGTCGAGGTATCAAGCCAGCTGTGTTTGAGATCCTTGTTGATGGTGAGCTGTTGAACCAGGATTCGTCTGCCCGAGAGTATCAGGAGGTTCTTGAGAAGAGCATTCTGAGAATGAACCCAAAGTCATTCAGCCAGATAGTTGTGTTGGGTTCAGCTAACTTTGTACCTTTCATGCAGTTACCATCACAGCATAGGCGTGAGGTGATTGAAGATCTTCTTGATATCCAGATCTTCTCTGTGATGAATAGTATTCTTAAGGATAAGCAGTCTGATAACAAGGTCAAGACTACTGATGTTGACTATCAGATCGACCTTTGTGAACAGAAGATTGAGCTACACAAGAAGCACATAGAAACACTCAATCGCAACAACGTTGCTATCATTACTCAGAAGCAAGTCAAGATTGAAGAGTATAACACAGCGTCCGAGGAACTTATAGTTACCAACGAAAGCCTAGCCGCACAAGTAGCAGACTTATCGGAGCAGATTGCTGATGGCGATAAGTTGAATGTTAAAGTCAAGAAGATCCAGGATATGGATCGCCAACTCAAAGAGCGCATTAAGAAGTTGAATAAAGATATTCAGTTCTTCCACGACCACGATAATTGCCCTACGTGTAAGCAGGGCATTGATCACGACTTTAAGTCAAACACAATAGAGCAGCGATCACTTAAGTCTGAAGAGATTAATGATGCCCTCACCAAGCTAGAAAAAGAGTATCAGAAGGCAAACACCCGTATTGATGAGATTGATGCAATAAATGGTCAGATCAAGATTTTGAATGAGACGACCACAGAAAACTTTCGACAGATTCAATACAACAACAACTACATTCGCGAACTCAATAAGGACATTGTAGATCTGAAGAAGGGATATGCTAACGACACATCTAGCATTGATGATTTACGGGACCTGAAGCAGACCCTTGCAGATAATAAGATTCTAAAGGAAACACTAGCGTTTGAGAAGGCCTTACACGATGTTGCTGGTTATGTGCTTAAGGATACAGGAATTAAGACCAAGATTATTAAGCAATACGTTCCCATCGTCAACAAACTAATCAATAAATATCTCGCCGCCATGGACTTCTTCGTCCAGTTTGAGCTTGATGAGACCTTCAATGAAACTATACGATCGCGTTTCCGCGATGATTTTACATATGCCTCTTTCTCCGAGGGAGAAAAAATGCGTATTGATCTTAGTCTTATGTTTACCTGGAGGGCTATTGCTAAGCTCAGGAATAGTGCTAGTACTAATCTGCTCATCATGGATGAGGTGTTTGATTCGTCGCTGGACTCAGGAGGAACGGAAGAGTTCTTAAAGATACTCGAGACGTTAGCTCAAGATACCAATGTGTTTGTAATTAGCCATAAAGGCGATCAGCTTTTTGATAAATTTCATAGTGTGATCAAGTTTGAGAAGCATAGTAACTTTTCACGCATCGCAGCATGATACAGTGGATTGAAGCCAAAGGCGGCAAACAGTATTGGTGTCAGCAGTTCCCTAGGGATGAGATGAAACTGTTGAAGAGGTATCATATAACTATCGGTAGAATGACAAAACTTGATTATAGTAGGATTATAAAATGATAAAATTTATTTGGATACGAGATTCAGACAACGTTGAACACTTTGTTAATGTACACCACATTGTACGTGTGTGTAAGGTACCAGCTAATGGAAAACATTCTGCTTACGCATATGTAATTCTTCATGAAGCATCAAGGGAAATTGTTTTGTCTAATGATAAGTATGATACATTTGACGATGTAGTTGCTAAGATTCAGGGGGCACGGGCATGAACGACGAAGATCAACACTACGTCTATAAGCAACTTGTTCCTTCAAACGATCCTATTCTAAAGCAAGAGATGCCTCGGTTTGATTTCAACAATCCGCCAATGGATCCTCATGAACTAGCTCATATTCTTGCTCAGACAATGATTAAGAACGATGGTATGGGTTTGGCAGCTCCTCAGGTTGGCCTTCCGTATAGAGTGTTTGTGGTAGTTGGTAATCCTATCATTTGCTGCTTCAATCCTAGAATTGTAGATGTTGGTGAAGATCACCAGCTAATGGAAGAGGGTTGTCTTTCCTATCCAGGTCTGTTTGTAAAGATCAAGCGCCCGCAGGTTATACGGATCCGTTATACTCAGCCAGATGGTAATACTGTCACTAATCAGTACCAAGATCTAACTGCTCGTGTTATGCAGCATGAGCTGGACCACTTAGATGGTATTTGTCATCTTAATAGAGCTAACACCTTTCATCTTAATCAAGCTAGAAAAAAGGCAAAAAAACTGTTGACATCTAACAGGAATTCTATTATTATACCTAATAAGCAACTAATTGTATAGGGTGGATAATGAAAAAGCATGCATTCAGTGAGATATTTTATTCGATTCAAGGTGAGGGAAAATACACTGGCGTGAGTACTGCGTGGCTAAGGTTCTTCCTCTGCAACTTGCAGTGTAATGGCTTTGGTCAGAAGGATCCTAAGGATGAATCGACATATGTCCTTCCTTATCAGGATTTCGATACTTCAACTGTCAATAGGATTGAAGATCTTCCGGTATGGACGCATGGTTGTGATTCGTCTTACTCTTGGTCCTCTAAGTTTAAGCATCTCCAGCACAAGAAGACGGCTGCTGAGATTTGTGATCAGATCCAAGAGTCAATGACTAACGAATGGAATCCTACAGGCACGTTCCTCCATCCTCTCAGTGGTACTGAACAGCACATGTGCTTCACGGGTGGTGAGCCCCTGATGAAGCATGGACAGGCGGCTGTTATAGAGATTGTTGACGAGTTTAAGACTCGCAGCGGTGGTAAGATAGTTCACTCTAATTCGGTAAAGGCTAGTAATCAGCCAGAATTTATTACCTTCGAGACTAATGGCACACAGGAATTAACAGATGATTTTGTGCGTTACTTTAGCAATCGCGGTCTCTATAGTGGTGAGCTTTTCTTCTCTGTGTCACCCAAGCTGTTTGCTGTCTCAGGAGAACGTCCAGAAAAGGCTATTAAGCCTGAAGTGGTTAAGTCGTATGATTGGTTGTCGAACGGACAAGGACAGCTGAAGTTTGTCGTTGGGTCTGAAAAGGAGCAGTGGGACGAGTTGGATGAGACTGTGGCACGCTTCCGCGAAGCTGGTGTGACATATCCTGTTCACATAATGCCAGTGGGAGCCACGGAGGAAGCTCAGACCGGTCAGCTAGATGGATATGCTTCTGCAGGTAAAGTTGCTGAAATGGCTTATATGAGAGGGTATAATGTATCAGCTCGAGTCCACGTC